>Ga0209702_10000233_pt1 | contig 112787 bp, 103 predicted proteins | sample FRY01_FD_187210 | JGI IMG/M metagenome (GOLD analysis project Ga0209702, IMG submission 187210) | Freshwater microbial communities from Lake Fryxell liftoff mats and glacier meltwater in Antarctica - FRY-01 (SPAdes) (version 2) | ecosystem: Environmental > Aquatic > Freshwater > Ice > Glacier...
AGATCATCAGGAAATAAAAGAAAAGCAATCTATACAGGGGATTCTTTTCTAGAATATTATAAAATCCCCTCAATTTCAACACAATAAATTACTTTTGGACTATCCTTAAACGTTTAGGACACTATTGATCCTATAACATACTTGCTTCTCCACTTTTAACAAGTCTGTTTACTGCCTATTTAAAATAGCATCAATATCTTCAATAAAATTTACATTATTTATAATTGTGCTAGTCGTTTTAAAATATTGGTAGAATTCTTTTACTGATGTTTCCATAATAAGTTGTTTTGATATCAGGTTTGATGATTTAAATGAGCAAATCCTGCGGTTTATATTATTTAGGTATTGGTTTTAGTTACAAATAGTTCACTTTTTTAATTTTTTAATTTCTCGGTCAAAATCACTTTCAAATAATTGGTCTTGTATAATTCTGTATTTTTCAAATTCACTTTCGGCATGTGCTTTAGCTATTTCGGCAGTTACCTTTCCTGCATTTTGTAGTGTGGCTCTATCAGTTGCTTCAATAAATTTATTTAACCGATTTTCCCAATCTTCCATGGTCATTGGTATTTGTCGTAAAGCCATACTTTCCGCTATATCTAAATAGGCAGAAACCAAACGTAGCAATTGCTGCATTTCGTTTTCTGTTAAGTAGTTTTTAGCTACTACTACATCAAACTTTTGAATTTTACCTTTGGGTGCGTCTTTCCATGTATTTAAGCCCATGTTTTCACTTTCGTGATTGGATCTTTGGTAAATAACCTCGGCTGCTGTTTGCCCATGAATTGCCCAATGCAATTTGTTTTGAACGGTTGCGAAAAAACGTTTAGGACTTTCGGCACTCAAATCATAGTCTATTGCGGTGGTATAAATATCGGTGATCTTTTGATAAAATTTCCGTTCGCTTAACCGTATTTCACGGATGCGTTGTAACTGTTCTTCAAAATATTTTTTACCCAGAATTGTTCCATCATTTTTCAAACGTTCGTCATCCATTGCAAAACCTTTGATGGTAAATTCCTGTAAAATTTGTGTTGCCCATTTGCGAAATTGTACGGCTCGTTCCGAATTCACTTTATATCCTACAGCGATAATGGCAGATAAATTATAATGAATGGTAGAGTAGGTTTTACCATCTTGTGCAGTTATTCGAAATTTTCGAATACCTGATTTTTCATCTATCTCGTTAGCTAAAACTATTTTTTTAAGGTGATAATTAATAGTATGTGTTTCTACATGGTAAAGTACACCCATCATTTTTTGGCTAAGCCAAATATTTTCGTCTTCGTAAATAGCATTTATACCGCCATCACCAGTTGATGCTATAAAGGTTAAGTATTCTACAGATGAGGACCGAATAATATCGTTTTTTTTCTTTGCCACGTTGTATTTTTTTCTTCTTAATCGTTTTTATTTGGATTTAATGATTTAGAATAATCTGAATTATTTAAACGAACATCATCCAAAGCTTCAAAACATGCTTTAGCTAAATCTTCCCAAGTCCATTTTTTAAAACGGTTTTGTAAACATTGATCAATAGTGTGGTAGCGAATGAGTGCGTCTAGGTTTGCGGGCATATTTTAATTCAAAACATAATCTAACTCCATTTCATCTAAGCTCAATAACAACTCTTTAGAAATATTGATTTGCCTGCTTTTACTTGGTAAATCTATCCTAATTTTTTCCTTTCTATCTACCACAATAAAATTTAGCTTTTTGCCTCCCTCGTGGTTTGCAAATATTTGGTCCAAATCTTTTATCAAAGCATCATTAATATGATTAATATCTAAGCAAATGTCAATTTTATTAGATTGCTTGTCTAATACATCTCGTAAATCCGAAAAATCTGCAAAAGTAAATCTGGTTCTTCTGGTACCGTCTTGTAAGGTATAATAGCCAATATTACCTCTAATGTATAAGAAATTATTGAGCGTTAAATGATGTTTATGTTTAGCATAATCGTCTTTGTAAATATTGAATTCATACATATCATCATATCCTTCCAATTTAAACTTTGCCCAACCTCTGCCTTCTTTGTTAAGGCGATGTTCTACAGAAGAAATAATACCTCCGACCTTAAAAGTAAAATCTGCTCCTTTATCAATCTCGTTAAAAATCAATAAATTATCTTTTGTACAATATTTATCTAAAACTAGCTTATACTCGTCTAACGGGTGACCAGAGATATAAATTCCTACTACTTCTTTTTCTTTGGCCAATTTTTCCATGGCACCCCATTCTTCGCAATCTGTTAAACTAGGTTGTGGCATTTCTACCGCAGCACCACCACCAAATAAACTGGCTTGAGAAGAGTTTTCGTTCTCCTTATGTTTAGCGCCATATTTTATAGCCTGTTCTAATACCGTTGCTCCGCCATCTTCGTAAAAATATTGCGCTCGGTGTGTTCCTACAAAACAATCGAAGCCACCCGCTAAAACTAAGTTTTCTAATGCTTTTTTATTGGCGGCTCTTAAATCTATCCTTTTAGTAAAATCGAAAATTGAATTGTACCTAGCCTTACTCCTGTTCTCTACAATAGTTTCTACTGCTCCGGCTCCCACACCTTTTACTGCACCGATTCCAAAACGAATAGCATTTTTATCATTTACAGTAAACTTATGGAAAGACTCGTTTACATCTGGACCTAAAACTTCCAACCCCATTCGCTTACATTCTTCCATAAAAAAGGAAACCTGTTTAATATCGCTCATGTTGTTAGACAATACTGCAGCCATATATTCGGCAGGATAATTTGCTTTTAAGTATGCCGTTTGATACGCTATCCAAGCGTAACAAGTAGAGTGAGATTTATTGAAGGCATAACTCGCAAATGCTTCCCAATCTTTCCAAACCTTTTCTAAAACCGTTTCATCATGACCTTTTGCTGCTGCCTGAGTGATAAATTTAGGCTTCATTTTATCCAAGACGTCTTTCTGTTTTTTCCCCATCGCTTTACGCAAAACATCGGCTTCGCCTTTGGTAAAATCGGCCAAACTTTGGGATAAAAGCATCACCTGCTCTTGGTAAACTGTAATTCCGTAAGTCTCTTTTAGGTATTCTTCGCTTTCTGCGATGTCATATTTAATCTCTTCCTCACCGTTTTTTCTACGGATAAAACTCGGAATATATTCCATTGGACCAGGGCGATAAAGCGCATTCATGGCAATTAAATCTCCAAAAACGGTAGGCTTTAAATCCTTCATGTGTTTTTGCATCCCCGGAGATTCATACTGGAAAATGCCTATCGTTTCGCCACGTTGAAAAAGCTCGTAAGTTTTCTCATCATCAATCGGGAAATCATCGGGATTTAACGTGATATCTAGTCGTTGCTTAACAATTTTAACGGTATCCTTTATCAGCGTAAGCGTTTTTAAACCTAAAAAGTCCATCTTCAATAATCCGGCACTTTCTACTACCGAGTTATCAAACTGGGTAACATACAAATCGGAATCTTTGGCCGTTGCAACCGGCACAAAATTGGTAATGTCACTTGGCGTGATGATTACCCCACAAGCATGGATTCCTGTGTTACGCAAAGAACCTTCCAAAACCTGAGCCTGAAGCAATGTTTCGGCACTTAAATCTTTTCCACCCGCTAATGCTTTTAGCTGCATTACGTTTTCCATTTCTTCTGATCGCAATGCGCTTTTTAGTGCAGCATCGTCTAAACTGAAGATTTTGGCCAGCTTCATGTTTGGAATTAGCTTGGCAATTTTATCGGCTTCAAATAAAGGTAAATCTAACACACGGGCTGTATCTCTAACAGAAGATTTTGCCGCCATGGTACCGTAAGTAATAATTTGAGCAACCTGACTAGCGCCATATTTATTGATGACGTAATCCATCACTCGGCCTCTACCTTCATCGTCAAAATCGATGTCAATATCTGGCATAGAAACCCGATCTGGATTTAAAAAACGCTCAAAAAGGAGATTGTACTTAAGCGGATCTATATTGGTAATCCACAAACAATACGCAACCACAGAACCCGCCGCCGATCCACGCCCCGGCCCTACCGATACATCTAGCTCTCTGGCTTTGGCAATAAAATCTTGTACAATTAAAAAATATCCGGGATAACCGGTTTTCTCAATCGTTTGAAGCTCAAAATCTAACCGTTCTTTAATCTCCGCTGTAATTTCTGGGTAACGTTTAGCAGCTCCTAAATAAGTTAAATGAGCTAAAAATTTATTCTCGCCCCGCTTACCGGCATCGGCTTCGTCTTCTGCAACTAAAAACTCGGTTGGAATGTCAAATTTTGGGAGTAAAACCTCGCGATATAAAGAGTAAGATTCTATCTTATCCGTAACATGTTTAAGGTTAATAATAGCATCTGGCACATCCACAAAAAGCTTTTTCATCTCCTCGCCAGACTTGAAATAGTACTCGTCATTAGGTAATGCATACCGGTAACCACGGCCTCTACCCTTTGGTGTGGCTAGCTTTTCGCCATCTTTTACACACAATAAAATATCATGCGCATGCGCATCTTTTTTGTCTATATAGTAGGTGTTATTAGAAGCAATTAATTTTACATCATGCTTTTTGGCTAAACTAATTAAGGTTTGGTTTACCCTATTTTCATCTTCCTGATTGTGGCGCATCAGCTCCATGTAAAAATCATCACCAAAAGTAGCTTTCCACCACAGTAATGCTTCCTCGGCTTGGTTTTCTCCAAGGTTTAATATTTTACTTGGAACCTCGCCATAAAGGTTGCCCGATAGTACAATTAAATCATCTTTATATTGCTCTACAATTTTTTTATCTATACGCGGCACATAGTAAAAACCAGCTGTATAGGCTATAGAAGACATTTTTGCTAAATGATGATAGCCTTTTTTATTCTTAGCCAAAAACACCACTTGGTAGCCGTTATCTTTTCTCTTTTTATCTTTATGATCCTCGCATACAAAAAACTCGCAGCCTACAATCGGTTTTATTTCCGTTTCGGTAGCTGGTTCTCCATTTGCAATATCAATTTCATTTTTGGCTTTCGCCGATTTATTATGGTTAGCCACAGCGCTCATGAAATGGAAAGCACCCATCATATTGGCATGATCTGTAATGGCCACCGCAGGCATTTTATTTTGTGCTGCTGCCTTTACTAAATTAGCAACCGATATGGTTGATTGTAAAACCGAAAACTGCGTGTGATTGTGTAAATGCACAAAATCAACATCCGCCAATTCCGCTAAATTTTCTATTTCTTCCTTAAAATCTATCTCAGCTTTTGGCGTTGAGCTTTTGGCCTTTAGCTTTTTAGATTCTTCTTTTAAATTAATATGCTGGATGCCAAAAGAAGAAATCCCATCAGCATTTGCCGTTCTAAAATCATGGTAATAGCTTGGCTCTGCATCTAATTGCTTTGCAGTAAAAACCTCCCGACGAACTAGCTCAAAAAAGCAACGTGTGGTAGCTTCTACATCTGCAGTTGCATTATGTGCTTCTGCAAATGGTTTATTAAAAAGATATTGATGTAGCTCTGTTAAATTTGGAAGCTTAAATTTTCCTCCACGGCCGCCTGGTAATTGCAATAAACTTGCGGTAATTTCTGTACAGGTATCTAAGACTGGGAGTTTGCTTAAAGGATTTTCTATATTTAATCTGTGAAACTCGGCGCCAATAATATTAATGTCAAACTTTAAATTTTGCCCGACAATAAATTTTGTTTGGCTTAAAGCCGAGTTAAATTTCTCTAGCATCAGCGCAAGCGAAACTCCTTGTTCTTGGGCTAGCTCTGTGCTAATCCCGTGGACTTTCTCGGCATCGTACGGAATATTGAAACCTTCCGGCTGTATTAAATAATCTTCATGTGATAAGAGGTTTCCCATATCATCATGCAATTGCCAAGCAATTTGGATACATCGAGGCCAATTGTCAGAATCGGTAATGGGAGCATCCCAACGTTTTGGCAATCCGGTGGTTTCGGTATCAAAAATTAAATACATATTAAAAGGTATCGTTTTATAAATGAGAAAATTATAAAAGGCAGAAAAGAATTGAGCCTTTACCTCAAATTTAGCAAAAAATCAGTCACTTTTTATGGTGTTGAAAAGTAGTTTTTTGTTTGAAATCATATCAACAATTCCTAAAAGAATAAATTGTATTTTTGATTTTAGATAAATAGCCAAAATCAAAAATAATGTACACTAAACAAAAAGTCTTAGAAATATTGAAAAACAATAAAACTGTTTTGCAACAAAAATACCCTATTTCTGAATTAGGCTTGTTTGGTTCTTTTGCCAGCAATCATTATACAGATAAAAGCGATATTGATATTTTAGTAGATTTTAATGATAATATAGATGGTTTTGATTACATTAAATTAGCTCATGAATTTGAGGATCTTTTTAAACACAAAATTGATTTAGTATCTAGAAAGGGGATTAAGCCAAAATATTTACCCGCTGTTGAAAAGCACTTAATTAATGTCTGAAAGAGAAACAAAACTTTTGTTAGAGGACATTGCTAGTGCAATTGATAAAATTTTCAATTACACTGAAGCAATGAGTTTTGAGGATTATGAATTCGATTCTAAAACTAAAGATGCTGTAGAAAGAAATTTTGAGATAATTGGTGAAGCGGCATCAAGAGTTCCTGACGATTTCAAAATTGAAAATCCATTTATAGAATGGAGAATTCTTAAGGACTTTAGAAATTTTATTATCCATGAATATTTTGGAGTAAACAATCAAATTATTTGGGATACCATACAGTTTAGGCTTTCTGATTTACGAGAAAAAATTTCTGAAATATTGTATTAAGCGAATTGCAACCACTTTTATACAGCGTTAACGATAGGAGTGGATACCCGCTAAGAGCTTAAGGCCTTGCAGGCGTATGAATGCATAGCGTGTTATCCCGATAGCTATAGGTACGCCCAAAAAAATCAAATAAAAGAAAGCTATTTTAATAGTACAGTTCATAAAAAATCACTTCTTTTTCAAAAGCTAAGGCTAAAAAAAGATAATTTTTCTATTTTTGTCCAAATCCTCAAAAAATGGAATGCGATCAGAAAATTTTTAATCATCAAATTTTTCACTCTAGCAATCTATTTAATCCAAATTTTATTAGCTAAATCATGAAATATAAACGCATTTTATTAAAATTAAGTGGCGAGTCTTTAATGGGCGAACAATCTTACGGAATTGATAATAAAATGGTGTTGAAATACGCCGAAGAGATCAAAGCGGCTCAGAAAATGGGTATCGAAGTTGCTGTTGTTGTAGGCGGTGGTAACATTTTTAGGGGATTAAGTGCAGAAAAATCTGGAATGGACAGGGCACAGGCAGATTATATGGGTATGCTTGCCACGGTTATTAATTCTATGGCGCTGCAAAATGCTTTAGAAACTTTAGGTGTTTACACACGATTGTTATCTGCCATTAAAATGGAACAAATTTGCGAACCTTATGTACGTAGAAGAGCCATGCGCCATTTAGAAAAAGGTAGGGTTGTGATTTTTGGTGCTGGAACTGGAAATCCGTATTTTACCACAGATTCTGCCGCTGCATTAAGGGCAATTGAAATTAAAGCCGATGTGGTTTTGAAAGGAACTAGAGTTGATGGAATTTATACCGCCGACCCTGAAAAAGATAAAACGGCAACTAAATTTGATCATTTAACTTTTGACGAAGTTTATGATAAAGAACTAAACGTAATGGACATGACTGCTTTTACCCTTTGCGATGAGAACAATTTGCCTATTATTGTTTTTGATATGAATAAAACTGGTAACTTAATTAAGTTATTAAACGGAGAAGCTATAGGAACGTTAGTAAAATAAATTTATAAGCAAATTACCCTCAAAATGAACGAGTTTATAAAAATGGAATTAGAGGAAGCGGTATCCAATATGGAGAAAGCTTTAGTACACACCGATACAGAATTTACCAAAATTAGAGCTGGTAAAGCAACTGTAGGAATGTTAGATGGCATTATGGTTGATTATTACGGTGCCGCAACGGCACTTGCGCAAGTAGCCAATGTAAATACGCCAGATGCCCGTACCATTGTTGTACAACCTTGGGAAAAAAACATGATTAGCCCTATAGAAAAGGCTATTATGGAAGCTAATATTGGCTTAAATCCTCAAAACGATGGTCAATTAATTAGATTAAATGTACCGCCTTTAACAGAGGAAAGAAGAAGAGATTTGGTGAAAAAGGTGAAGGAAGAAGCGGAGAAAGGAAGAATTACGGTAAGAAACATTAGAAAATCTACTAACGAAAGCATCAAAAAATTGAAGAATGATGGTGCCTCTGAAGATGAAATTAAATTAGGCGAAGCTGAAGTACAGAAACTTACAGATGCTTTTATTTTAAAAGTAGATCATTTAGCCGAGGTTAAAGAAAAGGATGTGATGACGGTTTAATTGGTCATTGAAAAATCAAATAACAAAGGGAATAAGTACATACTTATTCCCTTTGTTATTTTTGCAGATTGTTAAAATTTAAATGAAAATTCTAAAAAAATATTTAAAAAACTTTAAAGGCTTAATTGGTTTGGCTTTACTATTTGCCACCATTAACCAGTGCTTTTCTTTAATAGATCCACACATTACTGGTAAAATTGTAGACGAGTTTATAGAGAAAAAAGATATTTTAACGCAGCAAGAATTTACTTACGGGATATTAAAACTAATAGGTTTAGCTGTAGGCGCTGCCATGGTTTCTAGAATTGCCAAAAACTTTCAAGATTATTTTGCAAACATCATTACTCAGAAGTTAGGTGCTAGCATGTATGCCGATGGTTTAGAACACTCGTTAAAATTACCATACCAAACATTTGAAGATCAGCGAAGTGGAGAAACATTAGGTATTTTACAAAAAGTAAGAACCGATTCTGAAAGATTCATCATCGCTTTTATCAATATTTTATTTACCAGTTTAGTCGGGATGGTTTTTGTAATTATTTACTCCTTAACAGTAAGCTATAAGGTAACGTTAGTTTATTTTGCGGCTATCCCACTTATATTTATAGTCAGCTGGACTTTAAGTAAGAAAATTAAGCTTATCCAAAAGAAAATTGTTAAGGCTACAACCTCCTTAGCAGGTTCAACTACGGAGTCTTTAAGAAATATAGAGTTAGTTAAAAGTTTGGGACTGGCAGACCAAGAGATTAAAAGGTTAAATAATACTACCTACAAAATTTTAGATTTAGAGCTAAAAAAAGTGAAATATGTAAGAAGCATGAGTTTTTTACAGGGAACTACAGTAAATTTAGTAAGAAGTAGCATGGTGGTTATTTTGCTATTGCTAATCTTTCAAAATGACATTTCTGCAGGTCAGTATTTTACTTTTCTTTTTTACTCTTTCTTTTTGTTTGGCCCTTTACAAGAGTTTGGAAACATCATTTTAACCTATAGAGAGGCAGAAGCATCGTTAAATAATTTCCAAAAAATTTTAAACACACCTATTGAGGTAAAACCAGCTAACCCGGTAGCTACAGGTCCAATTAAAGAATTAACTTTTACAGATGTAAGCTTTAAACATTTAACAGCCTCTTCAGCTGCCTTAAACAGTGTTAATTTTAAAGTGAGGCAAGGCGAAACCATCGCGTTTGTTGGCCCATCAGGGTCGGGTAAAACTACTCTTGTTAAACTCCTAGTAGGTTTATACAACCCTATCATGGGAAATATAAAATACAATGACGTAGATAGTTTAGCCATAGATTTAGACGATTTAAGAGAGAAAATTGGTTTTGTAACCCAAGATACACAACTGTTTTCTGGTTCTATTAGAGAAAATTTATTGTTTGTTAGACCAAATGCTACCGACGAAGAATGTATGGAGGTATTAAAAAGAGCTGCTTGTAATTCTTTGTTAGCCAGAGCAGAACATGGTTTAGATAGTATTATTGGCGAAGGTGGCGTAAAAGTATCGGGCGGAGAAAAGCAAAGATTATCCATTGCGAGGTCTTTATTAAGAAAACCAAATATTTTAGTTTTTGATGAAGCCACATCTGCATTGGATTCTATTACAGAAGAAGAAATAACGGAAACGATCAGAAATGTATCCGAGCAATCGAACCGCATTACAATTTTAATTGCTCACCGATTATCCACAATTATGCATGCCGATAGAATTATTGTTTTAGAAAAAGGTAATATTGTAGAACAAGGCAAGCATCAACAATTATTAGACGAAAAAGGATTATATTTTGCCATGTGGAGACAACAAATTGGCGAACGTTTTAGTCAAGAATTAGCGAATTAAATAAATAATATGAGCAAATTTGCATTGATTGGGTTGTTCTTTTTTCCTTTAATAGTAAGTCTCTTGGCTGTAAAAGATATTATCGGGAATAAGCAAATTGAAAATAACATTAAAATTGCTTGGATAGTTGCAGTAGTTTTAATTCCGCTTTTTGGAGCTATTGGCTATTTCTTTTTTGGGAAAGCAAAAAATATTTAAATTGCAGATTGATTAAACAAAACATTATTTGGTCTAAATTGTCATCATATTAAATAAGAAATAACTTTCTTTGTAGATTAACATTATCCTAAGCGTAAAAATGGAAGTACAGGCAGGGCCTTTATTATCTCAAATCAACTTACCGGCCGATTTAAAGAAATTTAATGACGACCAACTGGTAGAGATATGTAAAGAATTAAGGCAATATATTATAGATGTGGTATCGGTAAATGGCGGTCATTTTGCTGCTAATTTAGGGGTGGTAGAATTAACGGTTGCTTTGCATTATGCACTCAATACTCCCTACGATCAATTGGTTTGGGATGTGGGCCACCAAGCCTACGGACACAAAATTTTAACAGGGAGAAGATCTATTTTTCATACCAACAGAGTTTATGGCGGTATTAGCGGATTTCCTAAAAGAAGCGAAAGCGAATACGATACTTTTGGTGTAGGCCACTCTTCCACTTCAATTTCTGCTGCTTTAGGAATGGCAGTAGCCTCTCAATATAAAGGAGAAACAGACCGACAACACGTTGCCGTTATTGGCGATGGCTCCATGACCGCCGGAATGGCTTTTGAGGCTTTAAATCATGCTGGAATAGAGAATTCTAACTTGTTGGTGATCTTGAACGATAACTGCATGGCTATAGACCCTAATGTAGGTGCATTAAAAGAATACCTAACAGATATTACCACGAGCAAATCTTATAACAGGTTTAGAGACGATGTTTCAGCAGTACTAGCTAAAATATCAGAGTTAGGCCCTGATGCTCACAAAGTGGTCAAGAAAATAGAGAAAAGTATTAAAGGTACTATTCTTAAAAAAAGCAACTTATTTGAGTCGTTAAAGTTTAGATATTTTGGCCCTATAGATGGCCACGATGTTAACCACTTGGTAAAAGTAATCAACGATTTAAAACACATTCCTGGTCCAAAATTATTACACTGCGTTACTGTAAAAGGTAAAGGTTATGCTCTGGCAGAAAAAGACCAAACGACATGGCATGCACCAGGTCTATTTGATAAGATTACTGGAGAAATTAAAAAATCTATCCCTACCAAACCTCAGGCACCAAAATACCAAGATGTTTTTGGACATACCATGGTAGAGCTTGCCGAACAAAACGATAAAATTATGGGGGTTACCCCGGCCATGCCTTCTGGATGTTCATTAAATATCATGATGAAGGCCATGCCAAAAAGAGCTTTTGATGTTGGTATTGCGGAGCAGCATGCAGTTACTTTTTCTGCAGGTTTAGCAACCCAAGGTTTAATACCTTATTGCAATATCTACTCTACTTTTATGCAAAGAGCTTTTGACCAAGTGGTACATGACGTAGCCCTTCAAAAACTTCCTGTTGTATTTTGCTTAGATAGAGCGGGTGTAGCTGGCGCTGACGGACCGACGCATCATGGAGCATATGATTTATCCTTTTTTAGAAGTATTCCTAATATGATTGTCTCTGCCCCTATGAACGAGGAGGAGCTTAGAAACTTAATGTTCACTGCCCAATTGAAGAATCATGGCGGACCATTCTCTATACGTTACCCTAGAGGAAACGGCGTAATGCCAGATTGGAAGCGTCCATTCAAAGAGATTAAAGTAGGTAAAGGAAGAAAGATTTGTGATGGCGAAGATTTAGCAATACTAAGTATTGGTCATATTGGTAACGAAGTGGTAAAAGCCAACTTATTACTGAATGAGGAAGGTTACCACCCAGCACATTACGATATCAGGTTTGTAAAACCATTAGACGAAGCTTTACTACACGAAGTTTTTACTAAATATCCTAAAGTCATTACCATAGAAGATGGTTGCATACAAGGTGGTATGGGAAGCGCTGTTTTAGAGTTTATGGCCGACAATAATTATACTGCTCAGGTTATCAGATTAGGAATGCCAGACCAAGTGATAGAGCATGGAGAGCAGGCTGAACTTTGGAAAGAATGTGGCTATGATTATCATGCTATTATTTCTAAAGTAAAAAGTTTAGTAGAAGCGAGAACAGTAAATAGTTTAGTGGGGTAAGGTTAAATTATTTGATGTAATTTTTTTGCTATTTCTGATCTTGTCATGCTCGAGTTAATTTGGTTAAAAAGTCTTGAATCAACTCCATTTAGAAACTTTTGAAATTCTGTTTTCAAAACTTCCTTAATATCATCTATTTTTCCATTACACACATAACCTGCTTTATTTTTCAATATACTTTCTGCAATGTCTCCATGATCGGTATTTGGTAAAAGTATTGGTTTATTAAACAAAATATAATCGGCATTTTTTGATGTGATAATCCCTCTTTTATCTCCATATTTCAAATGTAGAAATAACCATGCTTCTTGTAAAATCTTTTTTAAATCCATTAAATTTAATCTACTAGTAATATTAGTATATGATTCTAATTCATACTTTTTTATGATTTCAATTAGACTTTTATTTTTTTTAGAACCAATAAATTGAAGCTTCAATACATCATGAGAAATAAAGTTCTCTTTTATAAAATCACTTAAAGCCATAAAAAAACTATGATCTTTTAATTGGTCATCGTAAAGCGTTCCAGTATAGGTAATGTTAAAACTTTTAAAGTCGAAATTATAATCTGTATCACTTATTTCAAAGTTACTTCCATTTTCAATTACCGTAATTTTGTGATGAAAGTTACTTGGAAAAAAAGATTTTAAAGTATCCGAAACTGTAGTGATATGCTCTGCATATTTCAAGTATTTTAATTCACTACTAATAGTGAGTTTTTTTTTAAAGAAATGGATGTAGGAATTTGTTTCTAATAATTGATAACCCAAATTCCATGGGTCACGATAATCAATAATCAATTTAGCATTATACTTTTTAGCCAATAAATACGATGATTTTATGATGCCTCCTGCACCACCAGAAATAATTACTGTTGGCTTTAAGGAATCACAAAAATCAAAATTTGAAATATCTATTAACCATTGATCACTTTTATAAATTATAATGTGAAGTGCAAGTAAAAACTTTTTAATAAAGTAGGGAGTTTTAATTTTATCACTTAGAATAAGTAATTTCTGAATAATATTGTTTTTGATGGGCTTGATAATTGAAATATCGCTATTAGTTGAAAAGTCACCTGATAATTTCTCTAAACTATTTATTGGATGGGGTTTAAACTGAAAATCGAAACTAATTCCTTTAACAATATGGCCTTTATCCTTTAATGCATTAATAAAACTGAAGTACCTAAATGTTGAGGTTTGATTAATAGATAAATCGTGTGTAATGATTAGAATAACTTCTTTTTTTTCTATCATTAAAAATCCTGATACAAATTCCTAAATGAACTTCTCAATCCAAAATTAATAATGGTAGTTTGATTATTGGTGATTGCATTCTTCTCGCTTCTAATCACTCCACCTAGCTCAAATCTTAAGTTATATTTTGGATTAATGATAAAAGCAGCACTACCTTCCAAAAAGTTTAAATCCGTTTTTAAACCTTGAGCCGTAACGTTATTATAATCTGACGCTCTCGTATTATAAGATTCAAAAACATCTTTACCGAAGTTTTTACCATTTTGATTTAACCCGTACTGAGCGAAAATATATTTAGCAGATAATTCTAAACGTTTATAATTATAATTCCAAACCGTTACAAACTCTCTAAAATTAGCTCCGTAAATATGTGCTAATGGCTGATTGTAGTGACCATAAGCCAATAAAGATTTCCGCTGGGTGTAAGTATATGGTCTAGCTGTGTTAAACTCTAATAAATAACTTAAGTTTTTTAGGGTAAAGGCATCAAAACCTTTAATTCCTATTTGATAAGCAAATTTATTTGCCCAATAACCATCTCCAGCAAAAACTTCTTTTGAGGTAAACTCATCTACGGCAACTTGACCGTAAACAGCTAAATTCTTCAATAATTCATACTTAGCATTAAACCCAATTAAAGCATTATCTGGGGAGCCATTTTGTCCTTCTACTGGCCTAAGAAATATTAAAGGGTTAACATAACTAAAATCAAAGCCTCTTTTGCCAGTGCTATCTGCATCTTGCCAAATTACAGAATCAAAAAAGCCTAAACTTAATCGGTCATTTACATTCCAATCTACATAATGGAATACTCCCCATTTTTTTCGGTAACCATTATCATAAGAAAATTGAGGCGATTTTAAATCTTGAAACTGAGCCCATAAACTCATGTACTTCACATTCCCTAAATCTGCAGTTAATTTAAAGAAAGGATAATTTGTAGCTACATCAGACAATAAAACAGAACGGTAACCATCGCCAATAAAATTCTTATCCTGACCTAATGTTAAATTAATATATTTTACAGGAGTATAGGACAATACAGCTGTAGCGTAAGCCCAATCTTTTACATCTCTTCCGGGACCAAACTTATCATTTACCTGACTGGGTATAATGCCATTGCTGTTTACAAAATTTTGGACATAAGTAGGAAATTTTGCTTGATTCTCAAACCCACTCGTGTAAAAAGAAAACTTATTCCCAATAGTTCCACCTACTTGATATCCTCGTGTATTTAACCAGATATTTCTTTTATTTTGTTGATCATAACCCACTTGAAAATCAGGTAAAAAATCAGCATAAAACGTGAAATCTTTATTGTTAACTTCTATTAAATGTTCATTAAATAGCTTCCTGTAAATTAAAGACTTCTTAACAGTGGTATCTAATCCGTAATTATAAAAACTATTTAATTTAGTGTTTAATAAAGAATCGTCTTGAAAATAAGGCTTGATGGCACTATGAAATTTGGAATTCGTGTTGTATACTTCCTTATTTAACCTTTGATAAAACTCGAAAGAATAAGGCTGGTAATTGTTTGGCGTTTGAGCGCTTAGTTGTGAAACTACAAATAAGGATAAAAATAAGGTGAAAAATTTTTTCATATTTATACAGAAACCACTTCCAAAGCATCTAATTCTTCGTAGATAGAGTTTTTACTTATAAACTCAGGAACCATATTCTTCATCGCTTTCACAACATCATTATCTTGATAATCACAAGCTAAAAGAATGAGTTCTTCAACCTTTGTTTGGATGGATTCAAAGTCGTAAGTCCTCACTTTAGCAATCATTATTTTGTCGTGGTGCGTAGGTAACGTGTTTTCGGTATCATTTAACAATTCTTCGTACAATTTCTCTCCAGGTCTTAAACCAGTAAATTCGATCTGAATATCTTGATTAGGGATTAATCCTGAAAGTTTAATCATTTTTTTGGCTAATTCTACAATTTTTACGGATTGCCCCATATCAAAAATAAAAATCTCGCCTCCTTTACCCATAGAACCCGCCTCTAAAACCAATCTACAGGCCTCAGGAATGGTCATAAAATATCTAGTAATATCAGGGTGAGTAACTGTAATTGGACCCCCTTTTTGTATTTGAGCTTTAAATCTAGGGATCACAGAGCCACTAGAACCGAGCACATTTCCAAATCGGGTTGTAATAAACTTAGTTTTAATAACAGAACCATTGACACTATTTAAATTCTTCTTTTCTAAATAATTGAAATATGACTGCACATAAATTTCGGCAATACGTTTGGAGGCACCCATCACATTGGTAGGGTTTACCGCTTTATCAGTGGAAACCATCACAAATTTCTCTACCCTATATTTTACCGATAAATCGGCTATTACTTTTGTACCTCCTACATTTGTACAAATAGCTTCACAAGGGTTTTTCTCCATCATGGGAACATGTTTGTAGGCTGCCGCATGATAGACAAAATGAGGTTTAAATGTGGCAAACATGTTCTCCATTCTACTCACATTCTTCACATCGCCTATATAAGCAATGAAATTATTGGTCAGGCTATTATCTTGAAGCTCTAACTGCATCTCATGTAAAGGAGATTCTGCAATGTCATTCAATATAATTAATTGAGGATTAAACTTAATCAACTGTCTCACTATTTCACTCCCTATAGAACCCGCTGCGCCAGTGACTAAAACTCTCTTCCCTTTAATCTGACTTTCAATAATATCTTCTTCAATGAAAATTGGTGCTCGCTCTAATAAATCTTCAATTTTAATATTTTTAATCTGATTGACTTTAAATGAACCGTTTACCCATGTTTTTAATGGTGGAACGTTAAGAACTTTAACATTGTGGTCTAAACATAAATCTACCGCCTTGTTTTTACGCTCTGGAGACAAGTTCTGAGTGGTTAATATTAAATCGTCTATGTTTTCTTCTTCAATAATTCTAGCTAAATCATCAGTATGGTATATCTTAACACTATCAACTACTTTTCCCCTTTTTCTTAAATCATCATCAACAAATGCAACCACACTCATGTTTACGTTTGGGTCTGCGTCTAACGTTCTTTTAGTGGCCACACCCGTTTCACCCACTCCGTAAATAATTACCCTACGTTTATCCAATTTCATGTTTTTGATGTACATGAAAAAGTACTTTACTAAAACACGGTAAGTAATTAATAATACAAAACTAGTGAGACCAGTGATGATGACAACCACATTGGGGATAATTGCTAACTTATTGAATGATAATAAGAATAAATTACAGATAATAAAAAAAGCATTACTCACAGAAATACTGAATAATATGCGGAAAGAATCCTGAGCGCTAGTATATCTTACTATTCCAGCATAAGTTTTAACATTAAAGAAAACTAAACAATTAATCCCTAAAAATATGAGGGTATTTCTGCTTAATTCATTGAAATTGATTAGTGTAGCATCAAAGTTGAACCTTAAGAAATAAGCAAACATTAATGCTAAACCGCAAAAAGCTAAATCGATACAGAAGATGATCCAACGCGGAACAATGTTTATTTTTTTAAACATAGGGTATAAGTTTACAAATCAAATATACCAATAGTTTTGAGTTTGATTGGTAAAAAAAAGCTATAAGAGATTTAAAAAATTAAAATATAGTTTTTAATATAACATCAATAGAGCCAATGACAGAATTAGTTTTGGATTTATAAAATAAATTAATTCTAATTTTATCTGGCATAATTTGATTAATGTAAAATTCTTCTGGTTTTAATTCTTTTGCAAGAATTTCATTTTCATTACGATATTTTATTGATGCCATATCAGTAATTCCGGGCTTTAAATCCAAAACTTCACGCTGGTTTATTGTATATAAATCTACGTATTTAGATACTTCGGGCCTTGGTCCAACCAAGCTCATGTCACCAATTATTACATTACATAATTGTGGTAATTCATCTAGCTTATACTTTCTTAAATAATATCCTACTTTTGTTATTCTAGAATCATGATTTCCAACTGTTATTAAAGAATTGTTTTTTTTGTTGACAATCATACTCCTAAACTTGTATATCATGAATGGTTTACCTTTTAATCCAATTCTTTCCTGAAAAAAAAATACTGGTCCTGGAGTATTCAATTTGATAAGAATAGCAACAATTGAAAACACAGGGATCAATAAAATAAAACCAATAAATGATAATATAAAATCAAATAATCTCTTCATTGAAATAAGCTTCTTCTACAGCTATGCAAATTCTTTCTAATTGGTTACTTGTAAGCTGAGGATAGATAGGTAATGAAATTTCCCTAGCGAAATTATCATAAGTAATAGGATAATCTTTAATATCATATCCTAAATCTTTGAATAATGTCATCATTGGCATTGGTATAAAATGAACATTAACAGAAATTCCTTTTTCTGTGATGTATTCTATCATTAAATCTCGTTTAGCCTCCGATATATTATTTATTCTAAGAGCGTACAAATGGTTACAGGAAACACGATTTTTATCTATGATTATAGGACATTGAGCCCAATTTTTGCTGTTGAAGAAATTAGAATAAAAATCTGCAACCCGTTTTCTTTCAATTAAAAGTGTTGAGTTATATTTTCTGATTTGTGATAAACCAATAGCAGCGCATACATCTGGCATATTGACTTTTAGCCCTTGAAATAAGATATCATATCGCCATCCGCCAGCTTGAGATTTAGTAAATGCATCTTTTGTTTGACCATTTAAAGACCAACAGCGCATTAATTTATATTCTTCTTCGTGATTAAAAGATTCCGGCAGATTTAAACAAATTGCTCCGCCTTCTGCAGTTGTAATATTTTTTACCGCATGAAAAGAAAATATCGTAATATCGGCAGTGCAACCAGAGTTTGATCCTTTGTAAGTTGCTCCAATAGAGTGTGCTGCATCAGATAATACAAGAATCCTACCTAACTGCTTTTGTTTATCACTGTTAGGTGTAAACAATTCTATAGCCTTCTTGCTGTTAACTAGTTCATTGATTGGATCATAGTCACACATTAATCCAGCAATATCAACTGGCATAATAATCTTAGTTCTTGATGTTATGGCATCCTTTATTTTTTCAGGATCTATGGTAAAGTCGTCTTTTACGTCTACCATTACTGGAGTGGCACCACATTGTAAAACACTTAATGCAGTTGCAGAATAGGTATAAGCGGGAATAATTACTTCATCACCCGGCCCAACACCAAACCACTTCAAAACTAAAATAGCACCCGATGTCCAAGAATTTACACACAGTGATTGCTGGCAACCAGTAAGCTTTACAACTTCTGACTCTAGCTCTTTGACTTTGGGACCCGTAGTTATCCAACCAGATTTAAGACAAGCGATAACTTCATCAAGAGTATCTTGATCAATAAAGGGTGGGGAGAGAGGGATTTTTTCAATCATTTTTATTTTTTATGTAAAGGTTCATCTTTCTTTTGCCTTGAATAAAGGACTTTATAAATTGGTACTTAGCACTTGTGTAAAACGCATTTGCTTTTGCGTTATCAATTGCATCGGTTGTTAAAGAGATGCTTTCTGCACTTAAAAAAACCTTATCTTCAAAATAAGAAAGTAGTGCACTACCTACTCCCCTATTACTATAATCGGGGTTTATACATATTGATAAAAGTGTCGCCTCTTCATCAAATTCGTTGTCTAAATTTGATTTCCTTAAAGCATTTGCAAGACGGATAATTTTGCTTGGGCTTTTGATTAACACAGGCGCACACGCAACTAATAGCTTGATACTATTCTTCTTTGCAATTGATGTATAAAAACCTGCTTTTTTAGTAGTCCCGACGGCAAAACCAATGAGATTTTCATTTTCAAAAAAACCAACGCCAACACCATTTGAATGCGACAAAACCGATTCGTAAAAAACTTTAAGGAAAGGTTGCCCTAGGCTGGTTAAAAAGAAATTTGCAAAAGCACTTTCATGTAAAATAGCAATCTCGAAACTATTGTCAAGAACTAACTCTTGTTTATTCATTATCCTAACTCAATATTATATTTTTCAATTTTTTCAAGTTTCTTTCTCTAGAATAGAATTTCTTTGCATAGATAAGTGACATTTGGCCTTTTTGTTTCAATTCCGCTAGACTAATTTTATTTGCATTTTTAAAAAAATCAATAAGCCATACTTCATCTTCGGGATTTCCAATCCATCCGCAATCAGCATCCTGTATTGCCTGTGCAATATCACTATTTCTGTCTGCCAATGCAAGTATCGGTCTAGCCGAAAGCATATAAGCCGGCAATTTAGAAGGAATAGAATTGTTACCGGTATTCTTTTGGGTAGATAAAATTAATATATGTGATTTCGATTGTGTCTCAGGTACTTTGCCTTGAGGGACTTCTATAAATACAATATCCGACATAGGAAAACTTTCTGCTATTTTTTTGCAATTATTTTTTTCAGAACCGGCGCCAGCAATCACTAATTTACCCTCGCATTTAGACTTAGCGAAGGCTTCAATCAAGAAATCCAAACCAGCAACGGGGCCTATGTTGCCTAAATACATAAACGTTAACTTTTCGTTTTCCAAAGGGTAATTTTCTTGAAATCTCAGAAAGTCCTTCTCATTTTGCCAATTAGATACAACCTGAATTTTACGTGTAGGAACATTTCTGGTTTTGTTCAAATGTTTGCGCATATTTTCTGAAATGGCAATAACCGCCGAAGCATTTCTTAATACATATCTATCGACGGGAAGCAAAAGAAACAAAGCAATATGCTTAATGTATGATGGTAATTTATTTACCAAAGACTCAGGATAAATATCTTGCACATGCACAAAATAAGGGATTGCTTTTTTTTTACATGCTAAAGCAACAGCCAATTGAGCAAAAAGCGGCCATGTATTCATGTAAACTCTATCAAAGAAACCGTTTTTAATGATGTAATTATAAGAAGAGATCCCAAAAGAAATAGACTCTCCTAATCTTCCCAAAACTCCCGATCTTGGATGCACATAGCTTTTAAGCCTTTGTAATTTATATTTTCCTATACTATTTTTTAACGCTTCAAATTCAAATCCGTGTGGTCGGGATGGGTTAGGAACAACTACCGAAACATCATTTACTTCCGCAAGTATATCTGATAGACTTTCTCCAATCGTCGCTGAAACGACTGGCTCAGGTGGAAAGACGCAGTTTACAATTAAAATTTTCACGTAGTTAAGATTGTCTTGTATAACTCAAAAGTTTGCAAACCAGTTTTATTCCATGAAAAACTTTCTCGATTTTTTAATCCCTTGTTTTTAAGTTCTTCATCTTTAGAATTACTATTTAACACTTGCAATATAGTACTTGCCATTTCATCTGAATTCATAGGGTCGAAATATACAGCTCCATTACCTCCAACTTCTGGTAATGAACCAGCGTTTGATGAAACTACTGGAACATTGCACTGTTGAGCATCCAATAATGGGATACCAAAACCTTCATAAAGGGAAGGGAAAACAAATAATTTAGACGAGGATATCAAAGGGACAATGTCATCGTCTGGAACGAACCCAGTGAAGATAATCTTCTCTAAAAGTTTTGCTTTTATTATTAAATCTAACAAATACTCACTTTTGTTTTTGTGACCAACTAATACAAGTTTTAAATCTTGCTTTTCCATTGAAACCAATTTAAAAGCATTAATTAATCTCTCTATGTTTTTATGAGGACTGGGGCTACTAAAGGCTATTATATACGGGGTGTCAAAATTATACTTTGAATCTAAAATCTTATTAACTTCTATAGTTTTATCATTAGACCCAGACAATAATGTAACTAAAACTTTGTCGGGAGCGGTGTTTGTATGTTCGACAATTTGTTTTTTTGAAAACTCAGATATGGTAATGATCTTTTTAGACACTCGGGCTGATAAATTAACCATTAAACCCAAAAGTTTTCTTTTATGAGCGCTCATGTTGCCTGAATGGCCCTTATAGTTAATATCGAGGATAGAAACCACCTTTTTTATTGGTGTAAATAATGGAGTTACATAGCCTAAAGAATGAACTAAATCTAACTTGTCTTTAAAAATATAAAAGGGTAAAACAAACTGCTCCCAAAAGTACCTCACATACACGCTAGTGTATCTAAAATTTAATACGCTTAGCCTAAAGTTTGAGCCTATTTTAAATTTTAAGGCAGTACAGTCTTTATTTATGTAAACAGTATATAACGTTTCTGTATCAATAATTGAAAGTTCTTCTAATAAATTTAAGGCATAAGTGACAGAGCCTCCTGCTAATTTTGGATTGATATACAATAAGTTTATCCCTATTTTATTTCTCATTAACTTCTTGTATGATTACATTAGGATTGCTTGTTTCAAAATTGGTCATCAACGGAGGAGAGTTTTTGATGTGATTAATCATCTTTACTTGCATATATTCTTTTAAATACCTATTTAAATGTACTCCTTCCTTCGCAAAAGACATAAAGCAAGAAATCCTTTCTTGTTGACTATCCTTAAATAGGAACTTGGGCAAAGCATTTTCTAGCCTATATCCTAACACTAAATTTGGAAATAATTTTAACCTCGCTGCGTTTCCGCTATGAAGGGTTCTCAAATTCCAAATCACAACATCCCCCGCTTTACTATCTACAAAAATCTTTTTAGTACTTTTTCCATTATTAGACCCTTTTATGACTTTTAAACCCCCACTGTACTTGTCATGATCCTGCATATACACCCCTATCCTAATTATCCCGTACTCTCCGTCCCAATCTTGGCCGACATTGGCAATTCTATCAACGTTGTCTCTATGGAAACCTCTATCTCCAACTCCAATTTGATAAGTACTATCCCTAAAATAGATTGGTGTTTCTCCAAGTATTTCGGCTGCAATTTCTAACACCTTATCAGAAAGTAATAGTTTTTTTATTGGCTTGCCGAGTAAGTCCCCTAAAGGATAATAAACATTTTTAATATTTGTGGCAACATTGGTTACAAGATTATTCTTCTTATCCTGCTCAAGTGTTTCATAAGCCAAACTTCTAAAACTTTTAATCTCATTTTCTGTAAATACATTTCTTACAATGTAATACCCATTTTTTTTAAAAAAAACCTTGTCAACTATCATAAATAAACTGAATTTAATTCACATTCTATTAACTTTTTTATTAAAGTCTTTGAGGTCATTGCAGCCTGCCAATTTAAAATATTTTGAGCTTTTTTTGGATTAGCAAGCCCTTTTAAAATATCGGTAGGTCTTAGCAATTCATCATCATAACTAACATGTTCTTTCCAATTTAAGTTAAGAATATCAAAAGCAAAAACAACAAATTCTTTTAAACTAATTGATTGTCCCGTTGCTATCACAAAATCGTCGGCTTTTTCTTGTTGCAACATTAACCACATAGCCTCTACGTATTCCGGTGCCCATCCCCAATCTCTAACCACATTTATATTCCCTAGCACCAGCTTTTCGTCACTTCCATTATAGATCCTACAAGCGGTGGCAATAATTTTTTTTGTTACAAATCTTTCTTTTCTGAACGGCGACTCATGGTTGAATAATATTCCTGTACACGCAAATAAAGAATACGCCTCTCTATAATTAGCGACTTCCCAAAATGCAGTAGCCTTCGCTACGCCATAAGGACTTCTTGGTCTAAATGGTGTTTCTTCATCTACTGCTACTGAGACATTCCCAAAACACTCGCTTGATCCTGCATTATAAAACTTTATAGGTAATTTGGAAAACCGAATAGCTTCCAATAAATTAATTGTTCCAAAACCAATACTCTCAAGCGTCTCCACGGGCTGTTCAAACGATAACGCAACCGAGCTTTGTCCTGCCAAATTATAAATTTCATCCGGCTGTATCTTCAAAATTGCCTGTAAAACACTTCTGAAGTCATTTACAGAAACAGAAACGAAATTGACTGAATCACGAATATCTAACTTCTGTAAATTATCGAATCTCGAGTTTTGCGCATCTCTCGACCCACCATAAACCTCGTAACCTTTTTCAATTAATAACTTAGCTAAATATGCACCATCCTGCCCAGAAACACCACAAATTAATGCTCGCTTTTTAATCATCTTCTTTTTGTAATAATATTAAGTATAACATAATTTGGTATAAAAGTTAATAATACGCCTATGAGTACGCTACTGAAACTGCTGCCAACAAATGAAAGACCTATAAACATAAAATTAACTACATAAATGATGACTACATTTGAATTTGCAATATTACTTAGAAAAGTTTGATTTATTAATTTTAATAAAAAGCCGATTAAAAAACACCCAATAAAAACCCCTGGAATCCAGAAATTCCAATATAATTCTGCAATTAAACCAGGAGGAACGCCACCTGTACCAAAAAACGTTGCGCTAAAAACCTTCATTCCAATGGTGTTATCAACATTAGTAACCGGTTTACTGGGCCATAATTCCCTTGGTATCCAAGCTACAAAAATAGTGGTAAGCGTTGCTCCGTATTGATAAGTAATTTTACTGGGTATGGCATCTATTATATGTGCAGTTTTACTTACATCAATCATGTTTGTAGTTAATATAGCAGGTTCAATAACTTTTGCTATGCTAAACCTTATTTCCTTATTTTCAACATCTTTTACTCCCCGTATGTTTGACATAAGCTGAAAAATACTTAATCCTACTACTAAACCAATAAGAAGTTTGATTTTAGGTAATTTATAGTTTTGTAAATAGTAACTTAAGGCTATTAATTGCACCATCGTAAATACCACTGCGCCTCTTTGGCTTACATAAAAATTAAAAAATATAAAGACTATAAAAGACATAGTCCATAAAAAATAAGCAATAGGTCGGCACTGTTTATACTTAATTAACCAAGCTGTCAATAGAAATAGGTTAATTCCAGAAAATGAGACCAATAATCTAAGGTAAGCGTGTGGAGCCGCCTCTGAAAGTGTATCTGAAACACCCCTGTAGGATGATATACGTTCAAAGGAGAATAGCCCTCCTTGTTCGTTAATGAATAAAGTTAACCCAAGTATTGATATGATAAGTAGCAAGAAAGAACAAATGAAGAACCTTTTTTTAGACCATTGAGTACAAAGAAAAACTTTACCCTTAAGTTTGAATTTTTTATTAGTGGAAAGGTACCCCATTACCAGGAATGATAATCCAAAAAATATTAGGAGCATCGCTGGTAAAAGAAATGATTTTGGATTTCCGCGTAAAAATGTGATGTCGATTTTTTCATAATCTGGAATATCAAAATAAATATAAATACAGCGTAATAGCACACCAAGTATTGCTGAATAAAGAATCCAGGACCAAATCGAAAAATAATCTGTTTTTTTTCTTAAAAATATAGGAACTGAGAGCACTACGATTATTAGGAAAGGATAAAAAATTAGAAAAAAATTAGAAAAAAAAACGAACGCCACAACTAGCAGAATTACTGTTGCCAGAATGATAGGTAAAATAATTTCTAGTTTAAAAACCCTCATCTTGTTAATTGAAGTGGAATATTCTATTGCCTTGTTCGTCTGCTTTTATTTGAGAAACGGAATTATGAATTTTATCCTGCATAATTAACGACGCCAATAAAGCACTCTTGCCATCATACGATGTGCCAATTGTCTCCACATAAAACTTTGCCTTTTTTCTAGTTTCAGGCATTAATAAATTAAAGTAATTAATATGTTTTCCTATTTCTTTTTCGTCAAATGCGTAATAGACTAGTTGTTTTTCTAAAAAACCATACCAATCAATTTTAACTTTCATGGGATCAAAATAAATAGATGGGATGTTTAACAATGCCGCTTCGAGATGAATATTTGAATCTCCAGAAATAATTAGATTAATCCTTTCAAAAAAATCAAAAGACTTTACTTTTTTAACGTCTGAAAAGCCTGCATTATATTTTTTTGAGAGCTTAAACCAGTCATCTCGCCGTCTGTCTGATGGGTGAGGGCGCAAAATGATTTTTATATCTGGCATAGTCCAACATAAGTGCCTCACAAGTTTTTCGTAAGCGTTAAAATCATCTAAACCATTGGTGCAAATTCCTAAGATTTTTACGGATTCATCGCTCTTTATTTTTTCAAAATATTTGTCAAACTTTGGCATTCCAATTAGGTACAATTCGGTATTAACAGTACCGTTTGCTTTTACCTTTTTAAGACTATCCCCACCTTCCAAAAAAGCCTTTGAAAAAATATTTAAATCAGAAAAATTTTTAGTTATCGACGCATGTTGTATATAAATGGTTTCTATATTAAGTTCTTTTGCTGTAAATGCTAAAGATCGATGATAAACACTGAGTTGGTTTGTAATGATGATTTTTTTTGGTTTTATTTCTCTTAAATACGTACGCAGGACATATCTGGATGAATATGCAATACAGAAACCGTCAAATACATAAGGAAAAGACTTTTTATGGTAACTATTTTTACATATGAGTAAACGATACAATACAATTGGTATAAAAAGCAAACTGTATAGATATATTTTACCCATTGGATAACCATTTCTGAAACGATCTATTCCAAAAATATGACTGTTGTCAACCTTTGACGCAATATCCTGAATGCTTAATACTTCATTTTCAGCAACGGTAAAAAAAAGGACCGCGTCTTTTTTTAAGTAGCCTTGTTTTCTTGATTTTGATCCGTAAAAAACAACTCCTTTAAAAAGCGACATTATTCTTACTATTACTCCTTTTTTAGGTAAAGTATCTTTAGAAAAGTTCAGATTCCCCAACTTTTCAGAACAATTTTCGTAATTGATATCAAAAATATCTAGCATATTAAACTGATCGGTTTAAATACGTTAACATCATTTGATTTTTAAGCTCAATTATTGGCTTTATTTTGTAAACTAAGACACAAAATAAGAGCGCTAAAACTAACCAATACAAATTAAAAACACTTGCTCCAACGACAGCGTATAATAGTAATTGTAAAATAAAGTCGAAACTTTTTACTAGGTCAGCGTATTTTAGGCCAAATCTTTTGCTAACAAAATAAATCAAAATATTTAAAAAGAACATGCTAGCAATAATATTGGCTACTACCAACCAAATATAAGAAACGTTACTATAACAGAATAATAGGCCAAAAGCAATTCCAATTAGTACACTCGCTAAGCTAATAACAGCTATTTTACCATGCATTTTCCGGGCGATACATAAAGATATAAAAGCAAAACCGCTATTAAATATAACTTGATTAATTAGTAAGATAATCAGGCTAAATTGGATAGGTCTGTATTGGGGTAAAAAATAAAATACGGCTGGTAGCGCAACTATACTTAAACCCACAATTATAATAACTAAAGCGCTTAATTTATTTGTAAATATAATTAGATATCGCTTTAAATCATCCTTGTGTAAAGTAGAATCGCTCAGCTTAGCGATAATAGAAGGAAAAATTAGCCAAGTAATGGTATCTAAACCCAACATTATTGCTGTAGTGATATTATTGGCGAACGAAAAATATCCCATAATCTCTGTGGGGTAAAATGCACCTATTAACGTCCTTACCATTAAATTCATTAAATAATAACTAAATGCGTAGATAAGCAACGGGATACCGGATTTTAACAACGGCTTTATTCGTCTTGTGTCATAAGAAATTTTCGACCTGTAAATGAATCTGTAGATAAGAATAATCACTAATAGTAAAGCTATCCATCCGTAAAAAATTGCGTTTATCAAAGTCAAGCCTTTAAAAAAAAAGATTATAGCTAGAAGCCCGATCGACAAGAAAAATTCTCCAATTATAATAGGAGTTAGCTTCTTTTGCAATCGAAAAATATTTACAAAAATCTGTTGAAAGTTTATGAGTATAGCTAAAGGTGCTAATACGGCAATGTACTGATATGACTTTTCAATAGGGAAAAGCGAGACTTTATAAAAATAAGCTATAAGTGATACTACACAGATAAAAATTGAAATAAAAAAAATACCCGTAAACGCTGAGTTTATAATTCGGATTTGCTCTTTCCCATTCTCAAAATTTAAAATCGCTAATTCAGAATTTATAGAATAATTAAATCCCAAACTTGAATATGATAGATATTGCTGATAAAGCATCAAATATCCATATATACCTAAAAAATAAGGCCCCAAATAATACGCTAAAACGAATCCCCGTATACCAACTAAACCGAAAGATAAATACCGTAACCCAACAAAAATTATCTCATTTTTTTTAAACACTTTGTCCCGAATTTAAATTTATTGTTTTGCAAACTCAAGTTGAAATCTCTCTCCTTTTTCTAAATCCGCAATTACCCCTTTACCTAATATTCCATGATAAAATTTAGGGTGAAGGCCGAAACCTGGCCGTATCGATTTTACATTTTCTTCAGTTATTGATTCACCCGCTTTAATGTCTTTTACAACATATAAAGAACGGGAGAAATCTTTTCCCTTTTTTTGCTTATCAGTCAAGTTATAATCAATAACACCAACGCTTTTCTCTGCCTCTCTGATTGAAATTACCATCGCCGCAAACTCTTTCTCATTCATTGAAAACGAAGCGTCGGGGCCGCCAATTTCTCGATCTAGTATAAAATGTTTTTCAATAATTTTGGCACCTAAAATTGTCGCCACAATAGGTGCAATATTTCCCATAGTATGGTCTGAGAGTCCAGAGACAACTCCAAACCTATCTGCTAAATCTTTAATCATTGATAAATTAGCTTCTTCAATAGGTGCGGGGTAACTAGAGGTGCATTTTAATAGTGCTATATTATTATTCCCCATTCTTTTACAGGCGTCTAAAGCCAATTCTATATCTTCTATTTCTGCAATTCCAGTAGAAATAATAACTGGTTTACCTTTGGATGCTACATATTCTATCAATGGAATATCGGTAATTTCAAAAGAGGCAATTTTATACGCTGGTACATTTAAGGTTTCCAAAAAATCTGTAGCTGTTTTATCAAACGGAGAGGAAAAACAAATTAACCCTTCCTTTTTTGCAGCTTCAAATAATTGCTGATGCCATTCCCAAGGAGTGTAAGCTTCTTTATATAAGTCATACAAATATTTATCTTCCCAAATTGTTCCTTTTATTTTAAAATCGTCTTTTTTGCAGTCTATGGTAATCGTATCTGCGGTATAAGTTTGTAACTTAATACAATCAGCACCAGCTCTTTTTGCTGCTTTAATAGTCTCTAATGCAGTTTCAATACTCCCATTATGATTTGCAGATAACTCTGCAATAATGAATACAGGACTGTTTTTAGATATTTCAAATGTATCTATTTTCATTTTTTTAAACTGTAATGATAAGTTTCATGCCCTTCAAAATCGATTATTTCTAAAAATTGAAATCTTGCATTTTCAAAAGCAAATTTAGACGAAATATTTTTTTTTTTTATATAAGCGTGTATCATTACATCTGACTTATGATTAAAATAACTCTTACAGCCATTAACTAACATTTCTTTAGCAAAGCCATTACCTCTAAAAGGGGTATCAATAGAAACGCCAATAATTGCATTTTCTAAATCATATTCTTGTATTCTTAATTGACCTACATTTTCATTGTTTTCATTTTGAAATATTAACATAAAACAACTTTTGTCATTAATTTTTGAATTAAACCATTTTGTATGTGATACAAAATCTATTTTTTTTGATTCAAATGATTGTTCCCTAACATCAATATCATTCGCCCAGTCAAAATAAATCTTCACATCTTCAAGTGTTGTTTTTCTATATGTTAACATTTCTCTCTAAATTTTGAATGTATAAGAACATCTAAATATTCTCCATCATAGAAGCAATGTTGCTTTAATCTAGCTTCTTCTATAAAACCCTTTAGTATTAAGATTTCATATAAATGTGGTCTTAAATCAAAAGCGTAAGTATAAATTTTATGAAAGTTTAATTTTTCAAAAGCTATTTTAAATAAAATGGAGAGATATGCACTCCAATACTTGGCAAAATTATCTTTTTCCAATTCTGTTTTTATAAGTAATGAAATTTCTGCATTTCTATCTTCCCAATTTATGTGTACCAATCCTCCGTAACCACACAATACACCATTATGCAAAAAGCTAAATAAAAATTGTTCAGGATATTCGATATTAAAAAGTGCTGCAACTGTAGTCTTAAAATAATGATTCTGTTGCTCTTCATTTAATAGCTTGCTTTGTCTCAAAAATTTAATCTGCTGGTTTCTCCAATGCATAATCTCTATCTTATCTAAATCTCTAATAGGAACAAGTTCGAAACCATCAATAAATAAGTTATCTGTATTTAAGCACTTATAACTCCTTTCTGCCATAAATTAATGTTAGACTATTTAGATAATAAAAACCATGTTATGTCATCTTGTGGAAACATTACATCTCTTTTGTATGCAAATCCGTAATCAACTAATATTAAGTCAGGATATTTAATAAGCATTTCTCCAGCAAAATCACGTTTAAATAATCTGTCGTCATGTCCTCTGTAATTAATTGATACGGGTGAGGGATTGTAATATTCGGCTATTAAAATATATTTATTACTAGCTTCATAAAGTTTTTCGTAAACACTTTCTAACATTGTTGGATTAAGGTGTATCATAACTCCTTTAATCATTGTTAAATCAAATTTTGTGTTTACTTTATAATCAAAAATAGAACCATGAAAACAATTTTCATCACCTATATACCTTTTCAGTTCTAAGCATGCCTCTTTATTTATTTCAATAGCACTCATTTCTAAATTTGGAAAAAGTAGACCTAAAGCTTTCAAATTCATTCCAATATTAGCCCCAAACTCTATGCAGGTATTAAAATTCTTTGCTGAATGGAGTGCTTTAGTAAAAAAATTTAGATTTGAAGCCAACAATTCTTTACTATTATTTCTACCGATATACTCATTACCAAATTCACCTGCCCAAAATTCTTCTTGTTCTGTTTTAAATTTTTTCATAATTTCTATTTTTCCTTATAAATTGATATTTCTGTTCAGCAATAAACCAATCCTCTAGATTATCAATATCTTGTGCCTCAAATTCTGATAAAACAATTGAACTGGTGTTTTTTGTAAAAAAAGTTTGTTGTTTTTTAAATGCATTAATGTTGAACCAATACCATTGTCCTGCATCATGAAAAGTTTCTTTTAAATCTTGAGATCTAGAATTTTCAAATTCTGGCCAAAGCATTTTAATTATACCATCATTAACAAACTCTAAACCTCTCCAAATCGGATAACTAAATTTTAATACTGGAAAAACCGTATCCCTATTTTTATTAACCAATAATTTATATCCTTCTTGTAATTTCTCTACATTAATTAATGGGGCAGTTGGGTAAATGCAACAACTATTAATATAATTTAGAGATGAATAATCTTTTAGAGAAGTAAGGACTTCAGCAATTACAGCTGCTGTTGTAGAATAATCATTAGAATTTTCAGCACTTCTTAAAAAAGGAACATTAGCTCCGTACTTAATTGCAATATCAGCTATTTCCTCATCATCAGTTGAAACAATAATATTACTGAATAACTCAGATCTTTTAGCAATTTCTATAGAATATGCAATTATTGGTTTGCCAAAAAAATCTTTAATATTTTTACGAGGTATTCTTTTACTCCCACCTCTTGCAGGGATGATAGCAACATTACCCATTAACTTATTAATCTTACTGGAAAACCTAAAACATTTAAATCGTTTTTAACATCATTTGGGGTATATTGTGTAAAATAATAAATACTAGATGCACCAAAAGCTTCTACTGTAGATTCAGATGCTAAATTAATAAAATGAGAAGGATTACCAGCTCCTCCAGCAGCAATTATTGGTTTATTGGTTAAATTAGCTACATATTTTATTAAAGGAATGTCATACCCTTCCATTGTTCCATCTTGTCTTACAGAATTAATTACAAACTCGCCTACATCACATTTATTCATTAGCTCAATAAAAAGTTTAACTTCTAACATTGTTTCTCCATTTTGGTAGATCATATATTTATTATTTACCATGATAGCATCAACAGCAATGGAAATGCACTGACTACCAAAGTAAGATACTGCCTCTTTTATAAAATTATAGTCTGTAATAGCTTTTGTTTTTATTAAAACCTTGTCTGCACCAACTTTCAAAAGTTTATTTATATCCTCAATAGAATTTATTCCTCCACCAATACAAACTGGCATAAAACATTCGCTTATTACCTGTGATATGAGCTCAAAATTTGGTGATCTATTTTGCTTTGTAGCCATTATGTCTATAAATACTAACTCATCTACACCTCTACTATTATATATTCTAGCAGTTTGTATAGGATTACCAACCATCCTAGAACTTGCGAATCTTTTTGTTTTTACTAAAGCAAATCCATTAAAGGTTAATATAGGTATTATTCTAAATTTCAACATTTATTTTAAAATCTCTTTTAAAAGTTCTAGACCTACAGATTGACTTTTTTCTGGATGAAATTGTACAGCATTTATATTATTATATTGAACACTAGAAACTATTTCGGTGCCATAATCTATAGTTGATGATATTAAATTGCTATCTTCAGGTACACAATGATAACTATGTATGAAGTAAAAATCAGAATTCTTTATACAAGAGTTATCATTCTTTACTATAGTATTATTCCAACCCATATGAGGAATTTTGAGCTTCGTATCATTAATCCTTCTTACTTCTCCTTTTATCCATCCTAGTCCTTTTGTGCCTTTAGATTCTTCACTGTACTCAAATAAAAGTTGCATACCTAAACATATTCCAAGAAATTTCTTTTTTTTATTAATGATTTCTTCTGTTAAAATCTGATTGAGCCCCGAAGAAGTAAGATTATACATACCTTGATAAAACGAACCTACTCCAGGTAGTATAATTGAATCAGAATTTTCTATTAAATCTTGATTTGACGTAATCTGGTTTCGAAGTCCAATGAAATCTAATGCTTTTTTTACTGATGCTAAATTACCAAGACCATAATCAATTATACTAATCATCTATCCTATTTAATTGAAAACTTTCTTATTAAATTCAAATTCTCATCTCTAGAGAAACCTCCATTAACCTCCCTTTCAAAAAGAAAAGTATTTGTGAAGGAGTTAATTATTTCGTCTACCTCGCTTTTTTTCATTCCAGTATATTCTATAAAATCTTTTACTGCTAGGTGTGGATATTTACCATCGTACTTTTCTACTAGAATTTTGGCTTCTTCTCTAGTTGATCTTTTATTTCTAATATCTATGCAGGCATGGTCAGTTGCTCTACCAAATCCGTATTTAACATATTTTAAATAATCATGTAAGCCAACCAACTTTTCATCTATATTTTCATAATTTGTGTAAGTTCCTTCAACAGGACCGTCTTCTTTGACTGCAAAACCATGTTTTTTAACAACTTCTAGTTGTTTCCTAGCATCCCAAAAAAAGTATGACCCTAAAAAGATTCCCACTACACCTACTTTATTTATTTCTTCATCAGATGGATAAATATAAGGAGTTAATTCTTTCTCTGTTATTCCGTTAACACCTACCATATCATTTATTCTATTACCTAGGAGTCCTCCAAATTCTTCTAACCACTTTCTATCTAAAGTGGTGCTCTTTATAGATTCTAAGTTTGGACCCCCATATTCTTGCTGTGAATTTTCTCCCCAAACTATTAATTTAATACCAAATTTCACTGCTATCAACACGGGAATAGTAAAAATACCAATATGGTTTGGCCACATTTCGTCTCCAACTCTTTTAAAACCTTCCACTACCATTTTTTTATACACCTCATCATTTTTTTTGAAGTGTATAACATCCATACCCATTTTAGATAAATTGTCAAGGTTTCTTCTACCTACTTCTGTAGAAAAAGTTGTTTCAAAGCAAACACATAAAGGATTCATGCCGCAAACAAATTTCATATAATAAGCTTGATAAGTACTATCTTTACCCCCACTAACCGGTACTATGCAATCATATCCAATTTGACCATCTGGTAGCTTATAATGATTAATAATTTCTTTAAATATTTTCTCGCGTTCTGCCCAATCAATACCAACAAATTTATCTTCCGCTGCTTGACAAGCGCTACAAACCCCATTAATATCAAAGGATAAATCTGGTTTCGTTTCTGGGAATAAACACTTATTACAATAATTAATATCCATTATATTTTAATTGAAAAATTTTAGAATTATATCAATAACAAATTTCTGTTCATCCAAACTTAAAGTAGGGTACAAAGGTAAACTAAGACAATGCCTGTAATATTCCTCAGCATTAGGCAAATCCCCCTCTTTCCATCCTAAATCTCTATAATAGGGCATTAAATGACATGGTATATAATGTATCTGTGCAAATATTTGGTGTTCTCTTAGATAATTATACAAACCTAACCTATTCTCAACTTCTAACACATATAAATGATATGCGTGGCCTTCTAAAACACCTGATTGACTTTTAATAAAATCTTTCCCAACAAAGGCATTGAAGTAATTTTTTGCAATTTCTTTTCTTCTTTTTAAACCTTTATCAGCTCTTTTGAGTTGACTTAATCCTAAAGCTGCTTGAAAGTCTGTTAAGCGATAATTATATCCAAGGGTTTGCATTTCCATATACCAATTTGGATATTGTTCAATATCACTAATTCCATTTGCGAAATTTAAAGTATTTTTATATTTTTCTTCCGCCTTTATAATTCCGTGAGTTCGCAAAGTCAATAACTTTTCATACAACAGAGGATCATTAGTAGTAACCATCCCTCCCTCTCCACAAGCAATATGTTTTACAGGATGAAAAGAGAAAATTGCTAAATCTGCAAAATTTCCATTTCCGCAAGCTTGCTGACGATTATTACTATCGATGAAGTAACCTCCAGGTGAATGACAAGAATCCTGGATGATCCATAGATCATGATCATTAGCTAAATCTCTGAATTTTTCTAAATCTATAGCTCTTCCTGCAAAATCTACAGGAATAATTCCTTTATAAGTACCCTTTGGTGAGGCTTCCAGTAATTCTTTTACTTTATTTATATTTAACAAATAAGTTTCCGGGTCTATATCAGAGAAAACAACTTCACCATTGCAATATTTTATACAATTTGCTGATGCAGCAAAAGTAATTGGAGTAGTTATGACTTTATCTCCTTTTTTTACATTTAACGCTAAAGCGCAAAGATGCAATGCAGCTGTACCATTGGCAACCGCTACTGCAAATTTGCTTCCTATGTAATTAGCAAAAGAATCTTCAAATTCTTTAACTTTTGGCCCTTGTGTTAGGTAATCAGATTTTAATGTTGCAACAACTGCATCAATATCTTCTTGTGTAATATTTTGCTTTCCGTAAGGTATCATCATGATAATTTTAAAATGAACTGTCTACATGTTCTCTAATTAAAAACTTCAAAGAATCTATAGTTTCCCACTCTGTATTGTCTCCTGAATTGTAATTAAAACCCGGCTCTACAAGTCTGGCTTTGAACTTTGTCTTAAATTCATCAATTGACCATTTATGAGTGGAAGGTAATATAGTATAATACTTACCAAGATCGTAAGTATAAAATGAATCAGAAGGTGTAATCATTTCTTCATGAACCTTTTCTCCTGGGCGTATCCCCACAATTATATGTTCACAATTTGGCCCTATTGCAGCGGCTACATCAGTTATTTTATAGGAAGGAATCTTTGGAATAAATATTTCACCGCCCCAAGAGTGTTCTAAAGCATGCATAACCATATCTACTCCCCCTTGTAAAGAAATATTAAATCTAGTCATATTAGGGTCTGTAATCGGTAGTTTCCCTTCTTTTCTTTTTTTCATAAAAAAAGGTATTACAGAACCATTAGATCCCATTACATTACCATATCTCACTACAGAAAAAATTATAGGATTATCTCCTTTAATATTGTTTGCAGCAACAAAAAGTTTATCCGATGTCAATTTTGTTGCACCGTATAGATTGATGGGTGCGCAAGCTTTATCAGTAGATAAAGCAACGACTTTAGAAACGCTTGTTTGAAAACAAGCATCAATCACATTTTGTGCACCGTTTATATTTGTCTTGATACATTCGTCAGGATTGTATTCTGCTATTGGCACATGTTTCATAGCTGCCGTGTGAATTACGTAATCTACACCCTTGAATGCTCTGATCAAACGATCCCTATCTCTAACATCTCCAATAAAGTACCTAATTTGTGGATAGATGTTTTCAGGATATTCTTGAGCCATCTCAAATTGCTTTTGCTCATCTCTAGAAAATATTATCAACTTCTTAATCCCAGAATTCTTCAAGAGAATTTCATGAGTTAAAGCCTTTCCAAGTGAGCCTGTCCCACCTGTAATCAATACAGTTTTATTGTTTAAGTCAATCATTCTATGATATTAAAGATTTTATAAGTTTATTAATGATAAGGTATATTAAAGTAAAAAATATAAGTATAATTACTCCTAAAACTATTCCTTTAACTTTTCCTAATTTATCTATTTTCAAAGGGAATATAGGTTCGTCTATTACCTGAATCAGCGGTTTATCATTTCTAAACGAAATTTTTGCCATTTCCAAATTCTTTACGATTTCTTGATAAATAGCACCGCTTGCCTGCACATCTACCTGTTTTCTTTGAGAACCTACTCTTAAGGTTTGAAATGCTGGATTTAAGTTTGGATTAGCATCTACAGCTGCTGCTACTCCACCTATACTAGCATTCAATACCCGCCTAACACTATCTGCTTGATTTTGTAATATAGATAAATTTTCCATTGACTTTTTAGTCTTTGTATTTACATAAAAGCTGTTGACCTTGTTTACAATGTTATTAGCAAATGCCTTTGCAAATAATTCATCTTCTGATTTCACAATTACTGCAATAATGGAAAGCTTTTTATCTGGCTTAGCAACTTCTAAAATTCCATTATTTACACTTTCTACTAGATTACCAATAACAGAATCCTGGGTTCTTGTGAAATTTTGTGGGTTATTGAACTGAATGTCTTTTAAATATGGCTTATCTTTCCAAGCTTCTCTTAATTTATTAAATTCTATATATCGTTCAATTAATAATTGTTGCTTTCCATTAAATTTATCCTTAGCTAGTAAAGTTTCTTGGATCATTTTTCGTGATTTGTATAATTGAAGAATATTATCACCTTTAAAGATGCCACCCCCTCCTCCACCTAAATCAATGCCTACCATGGATGCTAAACCTGCATATTGCCCTAATCCACCACTACTTTCTCCTTCCTCCAAAACAAAAGTAGTCTCTGCAGTGTAAACGGGTTTTTTAAAAAAAGCGTAAGTCAATCCTAATGCACCTCCTAAAATTCCAGCTAATAAAATAGTTTTCCATTTAGACAACAAAAATTTAAACCATTCTTTAATTTTAAGAATTAAATCTTTCAAAGAAATCTCATCTTCTGAGTTATTAATTTTTTCTTGAGACATCTTCCTATTTAATTATATTTACAACTCCTAAAATAATGGCTCCAAAAGATGCTAAACCGGCTAATATACCTACACTTTCAGCTGCAGTTAATTTACGTTTTTCAGCATTTTTTGAAATAAAAATTTCTGCCCCAGTTCTAACAACAGGATAATTATTAAATACTAAAAACTTCTTCGTACTCCTAACAGAACCATTAGCATAAATGACATACGAATTTCTTTTTTTTGCATTTTGTCCAAAGCCCCCAGCGCTTAAGACATAAGATTTAAAGGTTTTATTCTTATTGTAAACAACCGTATTTGGTGATAATACTTCTCCGCTAACTTTAACCGTTTGAAGCTCTTTAGGTACATTTAAAATATCTCCATTTTCTAAAAATAAATCTTGTTTAGTACTTGGCTTGTCTAAAATACGAGTGAGGTTAATCCCTATAAAGCTATTTCGTATTGTTAAATTCTCTAAATTTAAAGCTGAACTGTCATTTGAATTCTTCTGAATTTTTTGGAATTGTTGAATTTTTAGTTGTTCTTTCTCTTTGTCTAGTTCTGTTTCGAAACTACCTGTTCTTTTTAAAGAAGCGCCATCTGTAAAAGCTTGTGCGGTTAAACCACCTGCTCTTTTAATTAAATCAGAAATACGCTCATCTTTTTTAGTAATGGTATAATAACCTGGGTACAAAACTTCACCATCAATCTTTACTTGTCTTTGAGTTTCGTAACCAGGAGCAGTTCTAATGGTTACAATATCAAAAGGTTCTAAAACAAATTTGGCAGCTTCAATGGTCAATTTTCTATCTATGGTCATTTGGAAAACTTCAGCCGTTATCGCAGATTTTGAGGTGGCGTCAGAATTTTTAACTCGACGTGAAATTTCTATTCTTTGCGAGGTAGCTGATTCTTTAAAGCCGCCTGCCATCATAATGAGTTCTTCTAAACTCATATTCTCTTGGTATCTAAAAGATCCCGGCTTTCTTACTTCTCCATTTATAGAAATATTAAATTCCTCTTTTAAATCGAATATGGAAGAGATACTTAAAACATCTTCACGTTTTAATATGATGTCTTTTTCTGTACCAGCCATAATTTTATTCAAGTCCACTGAAATTAACTCCGTATTTAAATCATCGGTTAATCTGGTAATATAAGCTCTATTTTTAAAAGCGTCTTCTTTCAGTCCCTCAGCCTTTAAAATTAATTGCTTTACCGTCAAGCCTGGTTCTAACTCATAATCTCCCGGTCTAAAAATAGCTCCTTGTATGGATACTCTATTTTGAAAACGATCTAAAATCTCGTTCACAAAGTATTTATCGCCCGAAGACGGAATGTAGCTATTGAATTCATCTTTTGTTATGTCAGCAATTCTGCGTTCGGTATCTGTATTTTTTAGCACTTTAATTCTGGCCTTAAATGCTTTCTCTGTAAAACCACCTGCAAATTCTAACAGTTTATTTAAATCTTCGGCAGTTTTAAGTTCAAAAATGGCTGGTCTTTTAATTTCTCCAACAATTTCTACTCTTTTGTTATAGGTGGGGATATTGATAATATCTTGGTCTCTTAAATTGACATTACCTTTTAAATCGCCATTCAAAATGAAATCATAAACATCTAAGCTGGCTATTTTCTTTCCATTTCTGATGATTTCTACATTTCTAAAAGAGCCATTATCTGTTGGTCCGCCAGAAGAATATAAAGCAGTAAAAGCAGTAGCCAAAGAGGGTAAGGTATAAGTTCCCGGCTTCAGTACCTCTCCATTTAAGATTACCCTAATGCTTCTGATATTTCCTAGTGTAACACTCAATTTAGTTTGACCAGTATTTAAAGCCGAGTAAATAGTAGCTAATTTTGATTTGATTCTTGCTGTTGCTGCTTCAATGGTTAAACCAGCAAGAGAAGTTACCCCAATATTTGGGATATTAACGGTGCCATCTGGACTAATAGTTAAGCTATAATTTACTTCAGAATAACCATAGATGTCAACCAATAATTGATCTCCAGTTCCTAAAACATAATTTAAGGGTGTGGGTAAACGTAAATTGGGTTCGAAAGTGGTGGCTGGATTTGCAAATAATTGTCGCCCAAATATTTTTGATTTTAAGCTTTGTACTGCAATATCAGACTCTTGCTCTGTCTTTTTACCATCAGAACTAGCAATAGTAGAAACATCACCTTCAAAACCTCTACTCACACTTCCATCCTTTCCTTTTACAGTGGCATCAGATGTTCCAGTTGAGGAACTTTTAGCATTTAATGCATTCACCCTCGCTCTAAGTTTTGTGATTTCGGCTGGTTGCATACCCTTAGAAAGTGCGATATTTTCTAATTGAGATTCTGGCATACCAGAAGAAGTTGCTTGCTTGATGAAATTTCTAATTTGATCATCTGTGAGCTCATCTACCCTTACTGTACTGAAGTTTTGTGCTTTTAATTGATTAGTATAAACTAGCCCTACTAATAGAAATAAACAGAAAACTATATTTTTTATATTCATTAATGTTGTTGTAAATTTTTTGTTTTCTTGAATAAAATTTTACCCAAAATTACCCTTTTGTATTTTAATTTAATTCATCTAGTCAATTATGTTAGATGATTTTATAATTTATTAACTTTTATACTTTGTTGACAGCACTGTTTTGCAATACATGTCGTTTTATCCTGCTTAGCGAAACCATTTTGCCCTGCTGAGCGGGGTCGCTTATCCTGCTGAGCGGAGTCTGATAGCTATCGGACGAAGCGCTACTCAAAATAATTCATCGTTTGGTATCCGCCATCCTTCAAATATTGATCTTTCTTGGTTAAATGTAAATCTGATTGCATCATATCTTTTACCAATGCTGGCAAATCATACTTTAATGTCCATCCTAATTTTTCTTTAGATTTAGTGGGATCTCCTAATAACAATTCAACTTCTGTTGGTCGGAAATATTTAGGGTCTACCTTAACAACGGTTTGTCCAAGTTTTAAAGCGTCTAAGTTTAAACCTAATTCTTTGGCCATTTCTTGGTCAACATCTATAATTACACCTTTTTCTTGATCATCTTTTCCGCTAAACTCAACTGTAATTCCTAGCTCTTCAAAACTCATACGTACAAATTCACGTACTGTAGTGGTTACTCCTGTTGCAATTACAAAATCTTCTGGCGTCTCTTGTTGTAAAATTAACCACATGGCCTCAATATAATCTTTAGCATGACCCCAATCTCTTTGAGAAGATAAGTTTCCTAAATAAATACAGTTTTGTAAGCCCATACCGATTTTTGCAGCCGCTCTAGTAATTTTACGTGTCACAAAAGTTTCCCCTCTTATCGGGCTTTCATGGTTGAATAAAATACCATTACAAGCGAATATACCATAAGCTTCGCGATAATTTACGGTAATCCAGTAAGCGTACATTTTAGCTACTGCGTATGGAGAACGAGGGTAAAAAGGTGTGGTTTCTGACTGTGGAACTGCTTGCACCAATCCATATAATTCAGAAGTGGAAGCTTGGTATATTTTTGTCTTTTTAGTTAAACCCAATAAACGCACTGCCTCTAAAATTCTTAATGTTCCTATACCATCTGCATTAGCAGTATACTCTGGAGTATCAAAACTCACCTTAACGTGGCTCATGGCAGCTAGGTTGTAAATTTCGTCTGGCTGAATTTCTTGAACTAAACGAATCAAATTGGTAGAGTCTGTTAAATCACCATAATGCAAGGTTAATTTAACGCCATCTTCATGCTGATCCTGATACAAATGATCTATTCTATCGGTATTAAAAAGTGATGTTCTTCTTTTTAAACCATGCACCTCGTATCCTTTTTTTAATAAAAACTCAGCTAGGTAGGCTCCATCTTGCCCTGTAATTCCTGTGATTAATGCTATTTTACTCATCTTGACTCTATTTGATGGAATATTGGAATGGATTCCGTTGTTCCATTAAATTCCATTTTAGTTTAAAATTTGTTATATTCTATTAAATTTTGTTTTTGGAATGTTGAATTTTAGCTTCCTTAATTTTCATTTTAAAAAATTCTAATTTTTCCTTGGCTTATGTGATTTGGAATTTTGGATAAATGAAAATTAATTTTGTATTTCTCTGATATTCCGTTTTTGTTTTGAACTTTTATCTTTCTTTCAATTTGTTTTTAAAAAATTGGAATTATATTAGTTTATCTCTTAATTCCGTTTTCACTATCCTTCCAATCTCCCACTTTTCCATTATTCTACAATTCCAACCTTCCACAATTCCATCCTTCCACTTCCCCTCCAACACTATTTGTCGAAATTAGTCTCCCAAGAACCATCCTTTAATTTAATTTGTAATGATTTAATTAAACTAATCAATGCGTTTTCAGTTTTGTAATGTAACTCATCTAATTTCTCGAAATTTTCTTTAGAAATTTGATTTGCTTTTAAAAAACTTACTAAACTCGAGTGAAACTCACCACTTGAAGCCAAAGCTATATTTAAAAAATTAAATACTCTTTGATGCCTCTTCTGCAATAACCTTCTGCTATATTTCTACTGATACTATGCACACTATCTATGCAATTACCTGCTGTTTTTTTTAATTCAAAAGGAAAATTTAATAAAACATGACAAGAGAGTACGTATAAATCAATCGAATCATTCCAAACTCTAAGTTGTTTATACCCTCTATTAATGTTTTTTCTTTCCATTAACTATTAATGCTTAAGAATTATATCCCCCCATCAATTCCAAACTTCTATCTTTCCAACCTTCCATCAACCCACCATTCCAATTTTCCAATCTTCCACTATTCCACTATTCCTTTAAAACTACAAAATTCTACCGTCTGCAATATCAATTAAATATTTTCCGTAGCCACTTTTCACTAGTGGCTCGCCTAATTTACGTAATTGTGTAGCATCAATAAAATTCATTCGATAAGCGATCTCTTCAATACAGCCAATTTTTAAACCTTGTCTTTGCTCTATTACTTGTACAAAAGTACCTGCTTGCATTAAAGACTCGAATGTTCCTGTATCTAGCCAAGCTGTTCCTCTACTTAAAAGTCCAACTTTTAATAATCCTTTTTCTAAGTAATACTTATTAATATCTGTTATCTCTAACTCCCCTCTTGGAGATGGCTTGATGTTTTTTGCTATTTCTACCACATTATTATCATAAAAATAAAGCCCGGGTACTGCATAATTTGATTTTGGCTTTTCTGGCTTTTCTTCAATTGAAATCGCTTTTTTATGTTCATCAAATTCTACAACTCCGTAACGCTCTGGATCATGAACTGGATAAGCAAAAACAACGCCTCCCATCGGGTCGTTATTTTGCTGCATTAGTTTGGCCATTCCATCTCCAAAAAAGATGTTATCTCCTAAGACCAAGGCAACAGCATCGTCACCAATAAATTCTTCCCCAATAATAAAGGCTTGTGCCAAACCATCTGGTGAGGGTTGCACTGCATAAGAAAATTTGCAGCCCATATTTGTACCATCTCCTAAAAGTGTTTTAAAACCTGGTAAATCTTGTGGGGTAGAAATGATTAAAACCTCATTTATTCCGGCCAACATTAAAGTTGATAACGGATAGTAAATCATGGGTTTATCGTAAACAGGCATCATCTGTTTACTTACAGCTAAGGTAAGTGGATGCAATCTTGAACCTGTGCCGCCGGCTAGTATTATTCCTTTCAAAATACGATACTTTTCTTTAAATAATGTTTTTTACAATAGAAATGCAAAGCTATAAAATTATGATTGATTTAAAAGTTTTATATTTTCCTCTAATTCCTGATACCAATCTGCTCCATACTTTCTGATAAGTGGTTCTTTTAAAAATTGGTAAACTTTTACTTGATGTTCTTTTCCTAAATCACAGGCTGAACTACAAATACTCCATCTGTCGTAATGAAGCATGTCAAATTCTGGGTATTTAGTTAATCTAATTGGATATAAATGACAAGAAATAGGTTTTTTCCAATCAATTTCTCCTGCTTCATAGGCTTTCTCTATAGAACATTTTGTAATTCCATTTTCCCAATTCACAAAGGCGCATTCTTTATTTCCATCAACACAGGTGGTGGTAAAATCTCCTTCAAAATCTTTGACGTATGTCCCGTTTTGTTCCACGGCTTCAATTCCTTTGGCGGTCATGTAAGGTTTTACTTTTTCGTAAACCTCATCTAACTTTGATAATTCGTCTTCATTTAAAGGTGCTCCCGAATCCCCTTCAATACAACACGCTCCTTTACACTTTTCTAAATTACATATAAAGTTTTCTTTGATCAATTCTTCGGAAACTAAATGTCCGCCCACCTCTATCATTACTTTTTCTTTCATCAATTTCATATTACTTTATTACCTTCTTTATCAACAACACCATGCTTTTTGGCTGGATTACCGTACCACAACTCAAAATCGGCGACATTTTTTGTAATTACACTGCCCGCACCAATTAACGCATATTTTCCTATGGTATTTCCGCATATTACCGTCGTATTAGCACCCAAACTTGCACCGCGTTTGACGATTGTCTTTTTAAATTCTTGTTTTCTATTGATGAATGCTCTTGGATTAACCACATTTGTAAAAACTACCGATGGTCCAACAAAAACATCATCTTCTATTTCTACACCTTCAAATACAGAAACATTATTTTGGATTTTTACGCCGTTTCCTATTTTAACGTTTTTACCGATAAATACATTTTGACCTATAGAACAGTTTTCTCCTATTTTTACTCCTTCAGACAAATGACAAAAATGCCAAATAAAAGTATTTGAACCTATTTGTACGTAATCATCTATAATAGAAGACTCGTGAACGAAGAAATTAGGATTTTGCATTAAAAAATTCAATGATTTGCTCGCAAATATAATCTATATCTTTTGTTACCAATAATGGATGGATAGGCAAGGATAAAACGGATTTACTTAATATTAAAGCATTTTCTGTTTTTACATCCTGATTTTGATAAGCCAATTGATGATTTAGAGGCATTGGATAGTAAATCATACTATCTATTTCTTTGGTTTTCAGATGTTTTTTTAATTCGTCCCTCCAATTATCTTTAATCAAAATTGTAAATTGATGCCAAGAGTGGTTGTTGGCCTGATAAACTTTAGGTAGAGAGATATGTGTTAAATCTTTCAATTTTTCCTGATACCTTTCGGCTAAAGTTCTTTTATGGGCAATATTTTGATCTAAAAAGTTAATCTTTACTGCTAAAACTGCTGCTTGGAGAGTATCTAAACGGGAATTAACCCCTACCAAATGATGGTTATACTTTTCTTGTTGACCATGATTGGCAATCATTCTTATTTTAATGGCTAATTCATCATTATTAGTAAAAATTGCTCCTCCATCACCAAAACAAGACAGATTTTTTGTAGGGAAAAAGGAAGTACAACCAATATCTCCAAATGTCCCTAAAGATTGAAATTGATTATTAATTTGATATTGCCCTCCCATGGCTTGGGCACAATCTTCTATTATTTTGATGTTATTCTCATTTGCAAGTATCAACAACTCTTCTAAATATGCGCTTTGTCCAAACAAATGAACCGGAATGATCACTTTTGTTTTAACTGTGATTGCTTTTTTAACCCATTCTATTGCTAACTGAAAATAGTTTAAGTCAACATCTACAAAAACTGGTGTTGCGCCTAATAAACAAACAACCTCTGCAACAGCAATATAAGAAAATGCAGGAATAATCACTTCATCGCCCGGTTTGATACCCAAAGCCATTAATGCGATTTGCAAAGCATCAGTGCCATTTCCACAAGAAATAACATGTTTTACATTTAGATATTGAGCCAAATTTTGCTCAAAACTTTTAACCGCTGGCCCTTGAATGTAGTTTCCACTTTTAAAAACCTGTTGGGTAGCTTGCTCAAAATCTTCTTGATGAAGCTGATATTCGGCTTCTAAATCAATCATTTTAATAGGTTTTATCATAATCTAGCGTCAGCAAATTTCCTGTCTATAACAGATTTTGTATCAAAAATAACAGCATGATTATCTTTAAACTCTTGGAAATTGATACTCAAAAACTCTTGATGAGCCACAGTAATAATAACAGCCTGATATAATTTGGGATCTATTTGAGTAATCAATTGGATATGATAATCTTTTGCTACTTCTTGCGGTTGCGCCCAAGGATCATATACATCAACCTCTAAATCAAATTGTTTCAACTCCTTATAAATATCAATTACTCTGGTATTTCTAATATCAGGACAGTTTTCTTTAAAGGTAAAACCCAAAATTAGCACCTTACTTTGGCTAATTTTATGATCTTTCTTTAACATCAATTTAATTAATTTATTGGCCACAAACATCCCCATATTATCATTTACTCTTCTTCCAGAAAGAATAACTTGAGGATGATAACCTAGAGATTCTGCTTTATGAGCCAAATAATATGGATCTACGCCAATACAATGTCCACCGACTAAACCCGGTTTAAACTTTAAAAAATTCCACTTGGTGGCAGCAGCATCCAAAACGTCATTGGTGTCAATTTCTAGCCTATCACATATTAATGCTAGCTCGTTAACAAAAGAAATATTGACGTCTCTTTGTGCATTTTCTATCGCTTTAGAAGCTTCGGCCACTTTAATGCTTGGTGCCAAATAAGTCCCAGCAGTAATAATTTTCTGATATAATTGATCTATTTCTTGAGCAATTTCTGGAGTTGAGCCCGATGTGACCTTGCAAATTTTTGTTAACGTATTAATTTTATCACCCGGATTAATTCGCTCTGGAGAATAACCTACAAAAAAATCTTGGTTATATTTTAATCCGCTTTCACTTTCTAGAATAGGCACACAATCTTCCTCGGTGCAACCTGGGTAAACAGTCGATTCGTAAATTACAATATCACCTTGTTTTAAAAATGAAGAAACCATTTTAGTAGCTGCTATTAGATAGCTTAAATCTGGCGCCTTAAACTGATTTATAGGTGTAGGAACTGTAATGATAAAAGTATTAGCATTGGCTAAACTATCTAAATCTGAAGAAAAGCTTAACTGTTCAGCTTCAGAAATTTCTACTGGCGTAATTTGTTTAGTGACATCAACACCTAAATTCAAACTTCTAATTCGGTTCACGTCAATATCAAAACCAATGGTTTTAAAATGATGACCAAAAGCTACCGCTAAGGGTAAACCTACATATCCTTGACCAATGACTATAATTTGATGAGTTCGCAATGTTTTCTTAAGTATAATTCTAAAAATCTAAATTAGTAAGATAAAATATAAATCGCTAAATTAAATACGGATTTGATGAGAAAATATTTCAGGTAGCGAAATAAAAACATCAATAACTCTTAAATTGATTTTAGTTTTTTGCGTCCCAATAGCTATCGGGAAAACACACTTTGCTCTCTATCTTTTTTTGCTATTTGCATAATGGCAAGAAGCAAAAAAAGCCTACCCGAATACAAGCGGGGATGCCGTTTCTCCGAAGGTCCTAATTACTCCTTTGGAGAGTACTTTGGACAATCTTTAACGCAAATAAAACCCCACATTTAAATTAATACACTAGTTAATATTTCGGGTTTGAAAAGCATTTTGTGAATAAATTTTAATTTATGAACCATGTTTCCGGAAATTTGAAAAGGATAAACATCTGGAATTCCCATTGCCCTGTTCATGCTATTTACCGCTAATGTTAATGGAATAAAATTCCTGACAATGATATCAAAATCTTCTATTTGATAGGGGTTTTGAAGTACATCTGTTGCTAAGGGTTCAGGATTATTTACCGGCGAGATATGTAAATTGAAGTAGTAAGCAGTTTCTACCATATCCATAATGTGTAAATAATGTGCCCAAGTTTCGGCCCAATCTTCCCAAGGATGAGAGGTTGCATATTTACTAATAAAAGAGTTTTGCCAATCTTCAACTGGTTCGTTCTTGTAGTAATGTTGTAATGCATCTGCATAACTAATACGCTCATCGCCAAAAACAGATCTAAAACTATCTAATAATTGCTGATTGGTATAAATGAGTTGATCCCAGTAATAATGTCCCACCTCGTGACGTAAATGACCAATTAAAGTTCGATAACGTTCTTTTAATTGTTTACGAGTTTGTTCCCTAATTACAGAATCTGCCTCTCTCAATAAAATGGTAATGACACCTTTAACATGGCCAGTCATAATTTTAGGATCATCTAGTTTAGCTATAAAATCAAAGCATAGACCTCCGTCATTTTTTGCTTTACTCCTATTTAACGGTAGTTGAAGTTTTTGTAATTGGTAGATTAACCTATGCTTTGCTAACTCTAAACTTTTCCACTTTTTAAAGTTTTTTCTTTCGTTAAGATTGGGGATAGTTCTATTTAACTCACAAGCCTCACAAAAATTTTGATGGCTTTGTTTTGGAATTAGCCAATTACAAACATCATACATTTTATTTTTACAGTACTTGTAATCTATGAAACCAGCAGAAGTTTGATGCTGTAATTTTGAGCTATCAAAGCTTAACATTTGTTTATTTACATCTTCATAACCAATGGTATTACCACAATTATCGCAACGTGTAGTTTCAAAATGTAATGGTTGATTGCAATTGCTGCATTCAAAAGTTTTCATAAAATTTGTTTTGATTGATTTTTTAAATCGAGATGATTTATGCCAGATTTTGCTTTTTATAATGCCATATCTATTAGAGTAAGTAGTTAATTTGAATGATGATTTTAAAACATCAATTAAATATTACAAAAATTTATTTAAAAACCCAATTTTTTCTGAATTAAATTATCGGATTTAATAATAAATCACGCTTTGTTTTCGCCATCAAGTTTTGCGTTAAGCATAGTCCCAAAAGAAAGCCTTTGGCTCAGCGACAGCTTTTTTGTTTGTCATCCTGAGCGGAGTCCGATAGTTATCGGACGAAGGACAAACAAAAAACTATAGCGGATAGCCTGCCCCGAGCGATAGCAACGGGGAACGACCAAATAATTATAATATTATCGGACTTTATTAAAACAAAAACCCTGCTCAAAATAAATTGAACAGGGTTTTATTATGTTTAATTTTTTACCTTAAACCTTCCGACTTAAGGATCCAAACTGGAAAAATTACATCATGCCGCCCATGCCGCCGCCGCCCATTGGTGGCATTGCTGGTGATGCTCCTGCTTCTTCTTGCTCGTCTGCCAATACACATTCTGTAGTTAACAACATGGCTGCGATAGAAGCTGCATTTTCTAATGCTACACGAGAAACTTTAGTTGGATCAATTACACCAGCACTAATTAAGTTTTCGTAAACATCTGTACGAGCATTGTATCCGTAATCTCCTGTACCTTGCTTTACATTATGAACGACAATAGAACCTTCAATTCCGGCATTTGCACAGATCTGACGTAATGGCTCTTCTATTGCTCTTTTAATGATTTTGATACCCGTAGTTTCGTCTTCGTTTAGACCTTTTAGGTTTTCTAAAGCAGCAACTGCTCTAATAAAAGCAACGCCACCACCTGCAACAATACCTTCTTCTACAGCTGCTCTTGTAGCGTGTAAAGCATCGTCTACTCTATCTTTTTTCTCTTTCATCTCCACTTCAGAAGCTGCACCTACATAAAGTACGGCAACACCACCAGAAAGTTTAGCTAAACGTTCTTGTAGTTTTTCTTTATCGTAATCTGAAGTTGTAGTTTCTATTTGAGCTTTGATTTGGTTTACTCTTGCTTTGATATCGTCAGAAGCACCAATTCCGTTGATGATTGTAGTATTATCTTTATCGATTGTGATTTTCTCACACTGACCAAGGTAAGTTAAATCTGCATTTTCTAATTTATAACCTCTTTCTTCTGAGATTACAGTTCCGCCAGTTAAAGTAGCGATGTCTTCTAACATAGCTTTTCTTCTGTCCCCAAAACCTGGAGCTTTAACAGCTGCAACTTTTAAAGAACCACGGATTTTATTTACAACTAAAGTAGCTAATGCTTCTCCGTCTAAATCTTCTGCAATAATTAAAAGAGGCTTACCAGTTTGAACTTGTTTTTCTAATATTGGCAACAATTCTTTCATGTTGCTGATTTTCTTATCGTAAATTAAAATGTAAGGATTTTCTAATTCAACCTCCATTTTATCTGCATTGGTAACAAAATATGGAGAAAGATAACCTCTGTCAAATTGCATACCTTCTACAGTTTTAACCTCTGTTTCGGTTCCTTTTGCTTCTTCTACAGTGATTACGCCGTCTTTACCTACTTTAGCCATCGCTTCTGCAATTAAAGAACCAATTACGTCATCATTATTAGCAGAAATAGATGCTACTTGTTTGATTTTGTTATTGTCTTCACCTACCGTTTGAGATTGGGACTTTAAATTAGCTACTACAGCAGCAACCGCTTTGTCAATTCCACGCTTTAAATCCATTGGGTTTGCACCCGCTGCTACGTTTTTAATACCAGCAGTAATAATTGCTTGTGCTAAAACTGTTGCCGTTGTTGTTCCGTCTCCGGCAATATCTGCAGTTTTAGAAGCAACTTCTTTAACCATTTGAGCACCCATATTTTCTACGGTGTCTTTTAATTCTATTTCTTTAGCTACCGTAACACCATCTTTAGTGATGATTGGAGAACCGAATTTCTTATCGATAATTACGTTTCTTCCTTTTGGACCTAAAGTAACTTTAACCGCATTGGCTAAAATATCTACTCCGCGTTTCAGCGCATCGCGAGCTTCTACATTATATTTAACTTGTTTTGCCATTTCTTTTTTAGATTTTTGACTAGAGATGTGAGATTTAAGAACTTAAAAGCGCATAAATCAATCTCGGTTATATTTTATAATTTAAAATGATTTAAATAGATATGAATTTTAAAACATAATATAATTGTCTCAAATTACACGTCTAATAACTCACATCTACAACACAGCGTAAATATCAGATTCTTTCATAATTAAGTATTCTGTACCCTCGTAAGTGATTTCTGTACCAGAATATTTTCCGTAAAGTACTTGATCGCCAACTTTAACTGTCATTGGTTCATCTTTTTTTCCGTTTCCAACAGCTACAACAGTTCCACTTTGAGGTTTTTCTTTCGCAGTATCAGGGATATAAATACCTGAAGCAGTTTTCTCTTCTGCAGGAGCAGCTTCTACCACCACTCTATCTGCAATAGGTTTAATATTCAACGCCATAATTTATTGATATTTTTTTTAATTTAAATTTCTAACCCTAATCAGCATAGAATATGCCAAAGTTTTAAATTGCCAATTTTTCACTTGATAAGGCAGAAGCACTAAATTAAAGTAAACTAGAGGTGTCAGCTTGTCAGATAGAGAAACATCATACTTTGATAATTTCTTTTGTTTAAAATAAGATTAGGGCGTTCCGATAGCTATCGGAATAACACGTCATCCGCTATAGTCCCGATAATAACGATAGCTATCGGTACGACAACTATCGTTCCGGGAGCTGTCGCTTCTACCGTTAACGCAATTGAAACGAATAATAATATTCAAAAATCAAAGCAACCCATTTCACGTTAAACACTCTTTCCATTCTATTTTGTTTTAACTTTGGCTTTTGCATAATTTTACAAAATGATTTTAGTTACTGGTGCGACAGGATTTTTAGGTTCGGAATTAGTTGTACAGCTTTTAAAAAACAAGGAGAAAATTAGGTGTATTAAAAGAGAAAATTCTGTTATTCCTACAAAGCTTGCAAAATATCATACTCAAATAGACTGGTTTAATGCTGATGTTTTAGATTTAGCTGATTTAGAAGATGCCTTTGATGAAATAACTATGGTTTACCATTGTGCAGCTATGGTTTCTTTCAGAAGTGATTTAAAAACACTTATGTTAAGCGTAAATATGGAAGGAACTGCTAACGTAGTTAATTTTTGTTTAGACAAGCAGGTTAAAAAACTAGTCCACGTAAGCTCTGTTGCGGCATTAGGCGAAGCTAAAACTAACAAATTAATAGACGAAACTTGCTTTTGGGATGGTTTTGAAACCCATAATGGATATTCTGTTTCTAAATACAGAGCAGAAATGGAGGTTTGGAGAGGAATTAATGAAGGTTTAAATGCTGTAATTGTAAATCCATCGGTTATTATTGGCGAAGATGCGGGAACCGAGGGTAGCGGTTCTTTATTCCATAGCATTAAAAATGGAATAGATTATTATACCCAAGGTAGTACTGGTTTTGTTGACGTAAAGGATGTAGCAACCATCATGATTGCCTTAATGAATAGCGATAAAATTGGAGAAAGATTTATCATCAATGCAGAGAATATCAGTTATAAAGATTTATTCACGCAAAGTGCTTTAGCTTTAGGTGTCGATGTACCAAAAACGGAAGCTAAACCTTGGATGTTAAACATTGCTTGGCGTTTAACGGCATTAAAAAATAAATTATTAGGACAAAAAGGAGGCTTAAATAAAAGCGTTGCAGAGAGCGCATCTAAAGCTTCCTATTATGATAATAGCAAAATTAAAAACTTATTAAGCTATCAATTTATTCCTATTAAAAATAGCATTACCAATATTGCAAATAGTCTAAAAAATGCTTAATTATTAAATAAATTAGCTTTTTATAAATCATTTATGCAATTTTAGAGCTTAAAATACAAGCTTTGAAGCCATATTTCATCATAGATTTTGACAGTACTTTTACGCAAGTAGAAGCCTTAGACGAGTTAGCCCGCATTTCTTTAAAAAATCATCCAGACAGAGAAGAGATTTATCGCAAAATTGAAGACTTAACTAATTTGGCCATGGAAGGCAAACTGTCATTTTCTGAAAGTTTAGCTGGTCGTGTTCAGTTATTAAACGCTAATCAACAGCATTTAGAACTATTAATTAAACAGCTAAAGAAAAAGGTCTCTTCATCTTTTCAAAGAAATAAACTGTTTTTTAAGAAGCATGCAAACGAGGTTTTGATTGTTTCTGGCGGTTTTAAAGAATTTATTACTCCTGTTGTTTTTCCTTTTCATATCAAGAAGAAAAATATTTATGCCAATACTTTTGTTTTCGATAATATTGGAAATATCATTGGTTACGATATAGAAAACCCATTATCGCAAGAAAATGGAAAAGTTAAATTATTAAAACAAATGCCTTTAGAAGGCGATATTTATGGTATTGGCGATGGTCATTCTGATTTTCAGTTGAAGGAATCGGGGATGATTAAAAAGTTTTTTGCCTTTACAGAGAATATTGAGCGTAAAACCGTTGCAGAAAAAGCCGACCATATTGCGCCAAGTTTCGACGAGTTTTTATACGTTAGTAATTTACCGCAAGCAATTTCTTATCCTAAAAATAGAATTTTATGCTTATTGATTGGAAACGTTCCACAAGAAAGTATAGACTTTTTAAAGAGGGACGGTTTTTCTATCCGACATAAAACCACTTTCGAGGAGAAATATGTGAAAGATGTAGGTATGCTTTTGTTGGGCGAAGGGGAAACTATTGATACTAAACAATTAGAAAATGCGGTAAAACTAAAAACCTTAGGGTTTATGGGAAACGCCAAAACAAGTTTAAATTTAAATTTATGTACCCAAATGGGTATTGTTGTTTATGATTCGCCAAGAAGTTTACAAGCTAATAAAACATTAATTTCTAAGCGTATGGCCGATTTCATCAATACCGGAACTACTTACCGAAGCACAAATTTTCCTAATTTACAGTTACCAAAAATTGCAGAATCGCATCGCTTAATTCATATACACAAAAACGTTCCTGGTATTATGGCCAAAATCACCAAAGTTATGGCTAAACATGAAATCAATATTGTGGGTCAGTTTTTAATGACAAACCCACAAATTGGATATGTGATTACAGATATTGACACCACTTATGATAAAGTTTTGTTAAAAGAATTAAAGAAAATAGAGAATACGGTAAAGTTTAGGGTTTTGTATTAGATGATAATTTGCAATGAATAAAGGAATGTTTACTATTAGATTTTGATTAATTTTCCCTGTGAATCTATGGTAAAATAAAACATTGTTTAAAGAATTAAAGAAGACAGAAAATGCTGTAAAGTTTAGGGTGTTGTACTATAAAAGTAAATTATTGTAATATAATATGATTAATCACAAATTAAATTAGATATTTGTTTTAACAGTACACGCCACGCTACCCATCAGAACAGCGTCCCAGGGCGTGTCTTTTGCTTTATACACATTTTATTTTCTGCCATAATGTACATAAAGAAAGCTTTAAGCATAGAAAATCAAATAAAACAACTAAAAACCAGAGGACTTCAAGTTGACGAATCAGATGATATTTATCGCTATTTATCAAATATTAGTTATTACAGGTTAACAGGTTATTGGTGGCCAATGCAAGAGGAACCAAAAGAAAAACATCTCTTTAAACCAAATAGCAAATTTTCTGATGTTATTTCACTTTATAACTTTGATCATGAATTGCGTGTACTCCTATTTGATGTCATTGAAAAAATAGAAATTAGTTTAAGAACCAAATTAATCTATCATTTGTCATTAGAATTTGACCCATGGTGGTTTCAAAACTTAAATCTTTATCAAAACGTCCCCGAAGCTATTAAAACATTAAATTTTCTTTATGAAGAAATTGAAAGATCAAAAGATATTTTCATTAAAGAACACAAGAAAAAACACAAAGATGATTTAAGGTTTCCACCATCTTGGAAAACATTAGAGCTAACTAGTTTTGGTTCCCTATCAAAAATATATGGGAATCTAAAGAACAATATTAATTCCAAAGATACTATTGCCAAGGAATTTGGCGTAGTAAATCACACCTATCTACCCAGCTGGTTACAGTCAATTGCACAAATTAGAAACTATTGCGCCCATCATAGTAGGTTATGGAATAGAAATCTTCCTGGAAGGCCCAAGCTCTTGTCTAACCCTCCAAATAAATGGATTAAAGAAAATATAAAAGAATCCGAAGCTCACCTTTTATATATTAATTTATGTTGCATGAAGTATTTGTTAGATAGCATTACACCAGAAAACGATTTTGCAACTAAATTAAAAACATTAATGTCAAAATATCCCTCTGTAGACCCCAATGCTTTGGGTTTGAGACATAATTGGCAAAGTGAATCACTATGGAAATAAATACAGATTAATTGTTGAAGTAGATTATGAGGACGAAATAGTTGAAATAAGATTCATAGGCACACATTCTGAATACGATAATATTAACGCAGAAAATATTTAAAAATGGAAAACACTAACCAAATATGGTATTTGATTGAAACTGAGAATGAATATCAATCTGCTATTAATAGATATGAATTAATAAAAAATTCTTCTAAAGAGACTCTAGAACATAAAGAAAAAATGTTGCTGGTAAAATTAATCTCTGATTATGAAAATTCAAACTCCATATTACCTGATGTTGATCCAATTGAGATGATAAAAATTAGGATGGAAGATTTTGGATATAAATCTAGTGATTTAGTAGCTGCTTATGGCGATAAAGGGACCGTGAGTAAAGTCTTAAATTATAAGCAATCCCTATCTCTTAATATGATTAGAAAGTTTAGTGTTTTATTAAACATTCCTGCACAAAGTCTTTTAAAAGAATATCAACTTGTGCCATAAAAAAGCCCTTAAACAAAATGTTTAAAGGCTTAGAATTAGATTTTAAAAATTTAAGAATTTGAAGTTTTGGTAGGCCTCACCTCAATTTTGCTAGGTAAAGTTCTTGGGTTCATATTTAATAAATCGGCAACCATTTGTCCTAAATCTTCCGACTGAATTTTCCATGCGTCTTTTGCTTTGTCGGGCTCGTGATCATTAAAATGTGTAGCCACAGAACCTGGCATTATGGTGGTAACTTTTACGTCATACTTTCTCAAGTCTAACATAATAGATTGAGAAAACCCGGTTAAGCCAAACTTACTTGCATTATAAGCCGAGCCTTCTGGGAAAAAGTTTGTTCCTGCTAAACTAGAAATGGTAATGATATAACCTTTAGATTTTTTTAAAGCTTCAACCGCTGCTTTTACACTGTAAAAAACGCCAGTTAAATTGGTGTCTATGGTATCGTTCCAACTTTCAATACTCATTTCATCTATCGGAGAAAAATGACCTACACCAGCATTGGCAATTAAAAAGTCTAATGAACCAAACTTAGCAATGGTTTCTGAAACTGCTTTTTCTTGTGATTGATAGTTTTTTACGTCTGCTTCAAGAGCTAAAACATCATTACCAAGCTTTTTTGCAGCTTCGTTTGCGCTTTCTTGAGAACGACTGGTAATGGCAACTTTAATCCCTAATTTTAACAATGCTTCGGCTATGCCGTATCCTATTCCTTTACTTGCGCCCGTTATTAAAGCGACTTTATTATTTAAATTTTGCATAATTACTAATTGAAAGTTTGTAATTCTATATGTTATACTAAAGCAATTATGATGCTAAAAATGTTTAAAGCACACAATAAATGTTATAAAGACGGTTCACTGTCATTAAAATTTTATTACTAGTATTTACGAGATGTTTAAACGTTTTAAAAGGCGTTAACGTTCCGATAGCTATCGGAAGCAACGACATCCTTTATTTTCCTTTTTGGAGGAAAATAAAGATAAAGTGGAAAGCGTGTTATTCCGATAGCTATCGGAACGCCCAAATACAGAGAATTTTTAAATCGATTTACAAGCAAATAAGAAATTACACCTTATAAATAATTACCTGCCACCTAAAAGCCCACATCCATTTGATGGTATAATTTTTTACTCCTACCAAATCGAGAAGCTTTTTTAATTCATGCTTTTCGAAACTCCGCAGTACAGAAACTTTACTGTCATGTTTTACCATGGGCGATTTAGAGAAAAGTTGAGTTAATAAAGCAATGGAATAATAGGCCAAAGGATGGCGGTGTAAATCGTTAATAATAACCGCTTTTTTAGCGCTAAATACCATTCTTTTGATAAGATTAACCCAGTCGTTGTCTTCAAAATGATGGGTAAACAAACTGCTTATGACCACATCGTATTGGTTTTCTATAAATTGATGTTTTAAAACATCTACTTCTTTGAAGGTAATTTCTGGATAGTTTATATGATTTTGAGTTGCAAACTCTACGGTAGTTTTTGTAGCATCTAAACCCAAATAATTAAAGTCTAAATTATTTTTCTTAAAGTGCTTTCTTAAAACTGTCAGGCTGTCGCCACCGCCACAGCCCCAATCGCAAATTAAGTCGCCTTTGGCTAAATTAATTCTTTTAAAAGCATCGTAAAAAACGCTAAAGCCGCCCAAAAGTTTATTAATCACTTCTAGTTCTTTCAAAACAGGATCAATCTCTTGGTGTTGCAAAGAAAAATCGTCCATTATTTCGGGTAAGGTACTTCTTTGGCTAAAGTCGGGCATATTGCAAAATCATACTTTCAAAAGTTAAACCAGGACCAAAAGCAAAACTCATGATATGCTGAGGTTGCTTATCAGATTTTAAAGTTTTTGCTAATTCGGCCAAAACAAACAGAATGGTAGCAGAAGACATATTTCCATATTTTCTCAACACTTCATAAGCCGCATTATTTTGTGTATCATTTAAATTAAAAACCTCAGCACAAACTTCTAAAATTCGTCGGCCACCAGGATGAATGGCAAAATGCTTTACATCATCCCAATTTAAATTAGCCTTTGTTAAAAGTTTTTCGGCAATGGTTTTTATTCCTTTTTTTATTTGTTTGGGCACTTTATTGGTCAATTGCATTTGATAGCCAAAATCGCCAATTTCCCATGCCATTTCTTCTCTAGCCTCGCTCACAATTTCAGTATAAAAACTTTTTATTTCGAATAATTTCTCTGACGCAAAATCTTGATGCTGCACAATCACTGCCGATGCTCCGTCTCCAAACAAAGCGTTAGATAACCAATTGTCTAAATTACTCTCCACCTGAAAGTGCAAAGTGCACAACTCTACATTTACAATTAAAACGGTGGCTTTGGGTTCGGCTTTACAAATATAATTGGCTGCTTTCAATGCATTGAAAGCACCGTAACAACCCATAAAATTAATGCAGGTACGTTCTACAGAAGGCTTAAGCTTCAAACTTTCTACTAGCTCTATATCTAAACCTGGCGCATACATTCCAGTACAACTCACTGTAATAAGGTGTGTAATATGCTCTAAATTGAAGTTTTGTAAAGTTTGAGTACAATCGGCAATTGCTTTTAAACTCAATTCTAATGCTTGGGCTTTATAAATTTCACCTCGCTGGGCCGTTGTGGGAAAAGGCTTTAACCCAGCTTGGTTCCCGAAAAAAGGAAAATCGCCTTGTTTCAATCCAAAATCTGTTAATGCCGAGTATCTATAATCAATTCCAGAAGATTTATAAATTTTCTCTAATCGCCTGGTGTCAATGTCATTCAGTTCATGAGCGTTCCGCATGAAATCAAAAATCTCCATTTGAGAGAATTTATTTACCGGATTACTTGTCCCAATGCCACAAATCATGCTGCTCATGTTGTCATTTTTTTTAAATTTAAAATTTTAAAGCTATAATATCTTCGTTAGAAATATGAAATCGGTTTTTTTACACCTCAGATTACCATTCTCTTTGTTATTGTTACCGGTATTTCTATTTGCACTATTTGCGGTATCTTCAGTTAACACCAGCCAAGTGCTACTAGTTTTCATTATTTTGCATTTGTTTATTTACCCAGCAAGTAATGGTTATAATAGCTATTTCGATAAAGACGAAGGTAGTATAGCACTTATCAAAAATCCACCCAAAGTAAAAAAATCGTTATACCAAACTGCAATTTTTTTAGAATGGACGGGCGTTTTCTTAGCGCTCTTTATAAATTTAAGCTTTGCTGCCTGTGTAATTATTTACAATTTACTGTCAAAAGCCTATAGTCATCCATCGGTTAGGTTAAAAAAATATCCAATTATCAGCTTTTTGGTGGTGTTTATATTCCAAGGCTTTTTTGTCTATTTCACTTGTTTTGTTGGTTTTGGAAAAGATGTTTTTGATTTTAACTTACAGTACATTTTTGCAGCATTAATATGTTCTTGTTTAATTGGCGCTTCTTATCCATTAACTCAAATTTATCAGTTCGAGGAAGATGCCTCACGTGGCGACAAAACTTTAAGTATGCTTTTAGGCTATAAAGGATCTTTTATATTCTCGGCTTTGGTTTTTCTATCAGGGATAGTCTTAATTTATAAATACTGGGACTTACAAAACATACCAAATAACTTTTACGTTTTTGCTTCATGTTGCGTTCCTATATTCATCTACTTTATTTGGTGGTTTTTTAAGGTGATTCAAAATAAAGAAAATGCAAATTTCACAAACGCCATGCGCATGACTTTGCTAAGTGGCTTTATTATGCTATGCTATTTTAGCTGGATAAATTTTTAAGATTTTAAGTATTTGGGCGTTCCGATAGCTATCGGAATAAAACGCTATCCGTTGTAGTTTTTTGTTTGTCCTTCGACTCCGCTCAGGATGACAAACAAAAAAGCTGTCGCTCCTATCGTTAACGCAAAAAATCAAATTAAAAATAACAAGCAGTATGGTCTCTCCCTCTTACAGGTAACCTAAATTGTAAAGAAATTTCATGCGAGCCTTTTTGTGCTTTAGAAAGCGCAGTATTGGTGATATCATAAGAATACCTCAATTGTACATTTGAGGTTATATAAATAGACATTAAGGCATCAAAAGAATCTAAAGAGCGGTAAGAAGCGCCTAGCCAAACGGTTTCTTTAAGCAAAACACTGGCATTCATATCAAACTGAACCGGCGAGCCATTTACATATTTTACTAAAAAATTAGGCTTTAGTTTGATATCCTGATTTAAATCTAACAAGTAACCTGCTTGAAATAAATAATGTGGACGATAAGCTGTTTTTGCTAAAGATTTTGCAACCGACCCAACATCTTTATAATAGAAATGAGGCGAAGATAAACCCACATAATATTTATCAGAAAATAGCATCATTCCCCATCCAAAATTAACCCTCATACTATTTTGATCTTGAAAAAAAGGATCAGAAGCAGAGTTTGGACTAAATCTATAATTATCAGAATAATTTGCTCCATAATTACTAGCCCCAGCGTTTACTCCAGCAGCTATATAAGAATCTATACCTATGGGCACTCTTTGCGAAATACTTAAATCTAAACCAGTTTCTCTAATTACCTCTCCAATTTGGTCGTTAACTAAAATCGCGCCAATAAATGTATTAGTCTCTGCAATCGGAGTATGAAAAGAAAGCGTTTGTGTATTTGGCGCTCCTTTAAAACCTACCCATTGGTGTCTGCTTAAAGCGGTAACTGTTAAGGATTCGTCTACTGTAGCATAAGCAGGGTTAATAGCCATGGTATTAAACATATATTGCGTGTACATAGCTTTTTGCTGCCCAAAGATATTTTGGGTCAAAAGAAGAAACATACATAACAATAGTATTCTCATGTAAAAGCAATATCAATGCGTTACTGAATGTGATGATTGGTGTAATGAGTATTTTTACGAAAATTATGCCACAATAGTTGCAATAAAATCCCCTACTCCAAAAAATTAATAAATTAATCTGGCATGACATTTTTTATCGATATGGACAATTAAATTGCCTTGAAAGAATTTGCAGAGTTTTGCGTTAACCTGATGGTTGAGGTTATTATTTTTTAAAACCCTATTCTTTTAATTGCCTCCTTTTTTTAGGGCAATTAAAAAACCGAAGCGTTAGCGGATTACATAAAAAAGGTGTTAAAACGCCTCTAAATGAAGAATTTTCACGCTGTTTATTGTCAGCAGAACGCCGACAAGCAAACGCAGATAATTGGGTATGGACTATTGACTTAATCCACTAACCTAGTTTAGGATTATTTTTATGCCTAGTGGCGTCTCTAATAGATTTTTTTTCTAAATTTTTCTCAAACGCATCAGTTAAGTTAATACCTGTTTGGTTTGCTAGGCATATCAAAACAAATAAAACATCGGCCATTTCATCGCCAAGGTTTACGTCTTCATCAGATTTTTTAAAAGATTGCTCGCCGTATTTTCTAGCCATAATTCGAGCAACTTCTCCCACTTCTTCCATTAAAATTGCGGTATTGGTTAACTCGCTAAAATATCTTACGCCTGTAGTATTAATCCATTGGTCTACTATCTTTTGTGCCTCTTCTATAGTCATTATTCTTTATTTTTAGAGTCTATGGTAATGGTTACAGGTCCATCGTTTATGATTTGTATTTTCATATCGGCACCAAATATTCCAGTTTCCACTTTCTTTTGTGTTAGTTTTTCAAATTCTAAAATCATGTTTTGATACATGGGTTCGGCAAAATTTGGTTTGGCGGCCTCTATAAAAGAAGGTCTGTTCCCTTTTTTTGTTTGAGCGAATAGCGTAAATTGTGAAATCAATAAAATTTGTCCGTTTAAATCTAAAAGCGACAGATTCATTTGCATCTTTTCGTCATTAAAAATTCGCATATTAACAATTTTTTTGGCTAGCCAGATTAAATCCTCTAAGGTATCCGTTTCATGCACACCTAATAAAACCATTAAACCTTGATTAATTTTACCTGTTATTAAGTTATTAACTATACAACTTGCTTCTGAAACTCTTTGTATTACTGCCCGCATAACATCTTATATAAAGCTAATTTAGATGGTTTTTGATTAATACTGTTGATTTTAAAAAATTTAAACCTAAAATTAAGTTAATGATAGTTAACGCACAGAAAAATTACACTTATTAATAAAAGATTATCAATAATCTATTTAAATTTAAAATCTAAACTTTTTTACATGAAGAAAATTCTCCTATTATTTTCGTTTTTATTGGTGCTAAGCTATGTAAAAGCACAAGAAACGTATCCTGTTAATGGCTCTTATGACATCAGAGCTGGACAATTTGCATTTACTAACGCAACAATTGTAGTTAGCGCAAACCAAAGTATTGCAAACGGAACTTTAATTATTAAAGACCGAAAAATTGAGCGTGTTGGCACTAATTTAACGATCCCTAAAGGTTATGTGGTAATTGATTTGAAAGGTAAATTTATTTATCCTTCTTTAATTGACGCGTACACTACTTATGGTTTACCAGAGGCACCTCGTCAAAGCTTTAACTTTAGGGGCTCACAATCTATTTTAACATCAACTAAACCTGGCGCTTATGGATGGAACGAAGCCATTAGGCCAGAAATGGAAGTGAATAGTATTTTTAATATTGATGCTAAAAAAGCAGAAGATTTAAAGAAAAATGGTTTTGGCACAGTAAACATCGTAATTAAAGACGGTATTGCTAGAGGAACATCTTCTGCTGTTACATTAGGAACAGAAAATCCGCTTTGGGTGGTTTTAAATCCTGCAACTGCCGCTAACTATTCTTTTAGTAAAGGAACTGCCAAGACAGACTATCCAGGTTCTTTAATGGGTGCAATTGCATTAATTAGACAAACCTATTTAGATGCCACTTGGTATAAAACCCAAAATAAAGAGTATAATATTTCACTAAATAAGTTTAACGAACAACAAAGCTTGCCACAAGTTTTTGAAGTGAGCGACTGGGAAAATGTACTTAGAGCAGATAGATTAGGTGATGAATTTGGGAAACAATATATTTTTAAATCGGGCGGAAATGAGTATCAAAGAATTGATGCCATGAAAGCAACAGGCGGTAAATTTATTATCCCCCTCAATTTTGCAAAACCGTATGACGTAGAAGACCCTGCTAATGCAAAAGGGGTTACTTATGCAGAAATGAAAGATTGGGAAATGGCTCCAGCTAATCCAGGTTTATTAGAAAAAGCAGGAATTGAGTTTGCCATTACCATGTCCGATTTAGAAAGCAGTAAAGACTTTTGGACTAACCTAAGAACGGCTATAGATTATGGCTTATCAGAAAAACAAGCCTTAAAATCTTTAACAGAAGTCCCTGCAAAATTATTAGGTATTGACAGCAAAGTAGGAACATTGGCTACAGGAAAAGAAGCCAATTTTCTGATTACATCAGACTCACTTTTCAAAAAAGGAAACATCATTTATGAGAATTGGGTACAAGGCAACCGATTTGTAGTCTCTCAAATGGATGTTAAAGATTTACGTGGTGATTATAATTTATTGATAGGTGGTTTGGGCAACTTAACCCTAAAAATTGGCGGTTCTGTAGGTGCTTACGATTTAAATATTGAACGAACAGGCGCCGATAGCGTTAAGGTTAAAGGGTCCCTTAATCGTAATGGTGATATCATTAGCATGTACTTTGATCTTAAAAATAAGCCTGATGGGGTTACCAGACTTTCTGGTTATTTAGATCAAAATAGCCCTGTAGTTTTTAAAGGCGAAGCTGTTTTAGCCGATGGAACTTCTAGTCCTTTTACTGCCACTTTTAAAACTGCCTTTAAAGAAAAGGTTAAAAAAGAAGATGTAAAACCTAAAACAGAGATAGGTGATATTGTTTATCCTTTTGTAGCTTATGGTAATAAAGAAATGCCTAAGCAAGAAACGGTGTTGTTTAAAAACGCAACCGTATGGACAAACGAAAAAGAAGGTATTATTACCAATACTGATGTTCTTATAGAAAACGGAAAAATAAAAGCAATGGGTAAGAATTTACCTGTTGGCAATGCCAAAGTAGTTGACGCTACAGGAAAACACCTTACTTCAGGTATCATTGATGAACATTCGCATATTGCGGTTAGTAGCGGCGTGAACGAAGGAACGCAAGCCGTAACTTCTGAAGTTAGAATTGGTGATGTTCTAGACTCTGAAGATATTAACTTATACAGACAATTAGCTGGAGGTGTAACTACTACTCATTTACTACATGGTAGTGCAAACCCAATTGGCGGCCAAACACAATTAATCAAAATTAGATGGGGTAAAACTCCAGAAGAGTTAAAATTTAACGGCTGGGAAGGCTTTATTAAATTTGCCTTAGGCGAAAATGTGAAACAAAGTAACTGGGGCGATTTCAACACCATCCGTTTTCCACAAACAAGAATGGGCGTTGAGCAAGTTTTTGTTGATGCTTTTACCAGAGCTAAAGAATACAAAAACGAGTGGGCTACTTATAATGCTGCAAAAAACAAAAGTGGCTTAACTGCTCCACGCAGAGATTTAGAATTAGACGCCTTAGTAGAAATTTTAAATGATACCAGACATATCACTTGTCACTCTTATGTACAGTCGGAAATAAACATGTTAATGAATGTTGCCGACAGCATGGGTTTTAAAATAAATACATTCACTCACATTTTAGAAGGTTATAAAGTGGCCGATAAAATGGCCAAAAGAGGCATCGCAGGTTCTACCTTCTCGGATTGGTGGGCGTATAAGATGGAAGTTTGGGATGCAATTCCTTACAACGGAAAAATTATGCATGATGTAGGCGTACTTACTGCTTTCAATTCTGACGATGCCGAAATGGCCCGAAGATTAAACCAAGAAGCTGGTAAAGCTGTAAAATACGGTAATATTAGCCAAGAAGAGGCCTTTAAGTTTGTGACTTTAAACCCAGCTAAAATACTAGGTATTGATAACAAAGTAGGAAGTATTAAAATTGGTAAAGACGCTGATATTGTCATCTGGTCTGATAATCCTTTATCTATTTACGCTAAAGCCGAGAAAACATTTGTTGATGGTGTAAAATATTGGGATATAGACTTAAATGCAGATAAAATTAATACCCTAAAAGTTGATGAAGCCAGACTAATCCAAAAAATGTTAGAAGCAAAAAGCGGTGGTTCACGTACTCAACGCCCTACTTTCACTAAACCAAGTTTAGACACTTGCGATACTATGATTGAGGATTATACGGTAAATAACAAACAATATTAATAGCTAATTATAAGATGAAAAAATTAATATATATATCATTTATATCTTGCTTATTTGCACAATCGGCATTGAGCCAGGCTACCATTTCCCCTGCTCCAAAGCAGTCAGAAACGATTGCAATAGTTGGTGGAACTATACACGTGGGCAATGGAACGGTAATTAACAACGGAACCATTGTATTTACAAATGGAAAAATTACCGACGTTAAAGAAGGCAACGCAGCTCCTCAAGGTGTTAAAGTAATCAAAGCCGACGGTAAGCATATTTACCCAGGTTTTATTGCTCCAGTTAATGCTTTAGGTTTAACCGAAGTTGAATCTGTTAGAGCAACAAGAGACTCTAGAGAAACCGGCGTTATCAATCCGCATGTTAGAGCCCTAATAGCATACAATACAGATTCTAGGATTATACCCACAGTAAGAGCAAACGGAGTTTTAATTACGCAAGCAACGCCAGAAGGTGGTTTAGTTACTGGTTCTTCTTCCGTCATGCAATTAGATGGCTGGAACTGGGAAGATGCCGCTTACAAAAAAGACATCGCTATACATTTTAACTGGCCAAGTGCTGCAATTAGAAGTGGAAGAAGAGCAGGTGGAGCAACCGAAGAGCAGCAAAAAGAAAAATATCAGAAACAGATGGCAGATATTAAAAGCTATTTTTTAGAAGCAAAGTCTTATGCCGAAGCTAGCAAAGTAACTGTATTTAATGCTCGTTTTGAAGCAATGAGAGGATTATTTAACAAAGAGAAAAAAGCTTTTGTAAACGTAAACGATCAAAAAGATATCATTTTAGCGGTAAAATTCTTTGAAGATTTTGGAATTAAACCGGTTTTGGTAGGTGCATCAGAAGCAATAGAAGTAACTGCTTTCTTAAAAGAACACCAAATTGCTGTTATCATGGGCGAAAGCCATGCCTTACCAAACAACGAAGATGACGATGTTTACTTACCCTACAAGAATGCTAAAATTTTGCATGATGCAGGAATATTAATTGCCATGAGTGTTAATGGTTATTGGCAACAACGTAACCTGCCTTTTATGGCTGGAACTGCTGCCGCTTACGGTTTAACTAAAGAAGAAGCATTAGCAACCATAACTTCTAATACCGCCAAAATTTTAGGTATAGATAGCTTAACTGGTACCTTAGAAATTGATAAAGATGCTAATATTTTAATCTCTAATGGCGATGCTTTAGATATGCTAGGCAACCAAATAGAAGTAGCATTTATACAAGGCAGAATGATTGATTTAAACAATGTTCAAAAACAGTTGTATAAAAAATACGCTGATAAATATGGGATTAAAGCAGATTAAGCCTAATATTTTAAAACAAAACTCCTTGATGATTTTATCAAGGAGTTTTTTTGTGAGCTTATTTTAAGCGCTTGAAAATAAACAACTAGAATTAATAGCTAGAATCCTAAGAAAAAAGTGGGAAGTTTTTGATAAGAACAAAAAACAGAATAAAAGATTAATTAATTAGTAAACATAAAATTGATTGTTCACGATGTTTTATAAAGCAAAAGTTTTTTTTATGTTTAAACTTTTGCAGAAACGGTAATAGTATTTTTTTTTGTTTTTTTCACTTAACTAGTTACTACGGATTATGGTGAATAAATCCAATAGAATGTTTGGGTGAGTTGCCTATGATGTGTTTAAAAGCTTAAACTATCAACATCAAAAGATACTTTTTTGGATTAACTATAAATTATACTTCAAAAAAAAGAGAGATACTTTATCAGTATCTCTCTTTGAATGTTTAAATAAATATATTCTTAAGAAGCTTTAATAGCTGAAATCGCAGTTTTTACTTGTTGATTATTAGGATCAATCGCTAAAACCTTATTAAAATATTCTAAAGATTTAGTTCTATCGGTCTTTAAATAATACCCGCCTATAGAAGAATAAGCTTCAACTAAGTTCTTCTTATCAGCGGTAGTTAATTCTGGCTTAGCAACAGTAATCTCTACAACTTTCTCGTAAGCACCCTTAACCTTTGGATTATCCTGTACTTCATTTAAATAATACTCTACTCTTGCTAAATATAAATAGGCATCAATATTATTAGCAGTAACTGCAACATAAGTAAAAGCACTATCAGCATTTAACAAAATGCTATTCAACAAATTTTTATCAGCATTTTCTTGATTAGCTAATTTAGCCCAATAGAAATAATTTGAATATCCTAAGTAAAACCAATCTTTTAAGGATGCTTTGGGTAGTTTGGTAATCTTATTATAATACAATGCAGCTTTGTCATATTTTTTAGAGGCAAAATATGTTGTTGCAATTGTTTCTAAAACTTCTGTATTGGTGGTGTCTAATTCAAAACCTTTAATATAGCTTAGAATTGCTAAAGAATCATTTTTTAAATTGGTATGTGCCTTACCCATTTTTAAATAATCATCTGCATTTACACGGGTTTTTTCTACTTCACCTATAAAAGATTCTAAAGCCTTAATTCCCGCTTCAGAATTACCATTTTCTACTGCTGCATATCCCCTAAAACGCTTTGCAATAATGAAGTTTTTATTGTACGCAGGAGAATTGATAAAATCATTTGCCTCTTTTTCTAATGTGGCAAAATCGCCAGCATTAAATAAGAAAATTAAATATCTGTATCTAGAATCTGTAGATCTATCGGTTAAATCTAAATATTTAGAATAATTGTTTTTTGCTAAAGGTAAAAATTCAGATTTTCTGTTTGGAAAACCAGAAGCCCATCTATAGTAGTTTTCTGCTAAAGCTCTGTAAGCTGGTCCAAAATTTGGATCTTTAGCTATTACTCCTTTTAAAGTAGATTCTGATAAATCAAAATTGAAAGCTTGAGTCCATATTTCACCAATATTAACCTCAACCGCTAATAAATTGTCTTGCAAATTCATTGCTCTTTGATACTCGGCTACAGCCTCACTGTTTTTGTTTAAGGCTTTGTATGCGTTTCCCATAAAAACGTGTAAATTCACGTCCTTTTCCCCATTTTCTTTTACCTTCTCAAACCATTCGAAAGCTTTAGTTAAGTCTCTCGTAGCCTCGTAAGTATAAGATTTTCCGATATAGATATATTCAGCATAATCTTTTTTCTTCATTTCATCTACAACCTTTGCAAAAATTGCTTGGGCACCAGCATTATCTTTTTCAAATAACTTTACTGCACCTAAACCAATATTATTAAAAGGATATTTTCCTTTTTCGTCTGCTGCTACTCCTTTAGTAAAAAGAATTTTTGCAGAATCTGGTCTATTTAATTGTAAATACAAATCACCAAAATAGAATAAATTCTCTGGGGTTGGTTGAGTTTGTACCAAACTATTAAATATTGATTTGGCTTTCTGGAGCTGCTCTGCATTTACAGCTTTTTTAGCGTCCTCAAAACTTTGAGCACTTATGGTTGAACTTATAAAGGCCAAGCCTAAAGTTCCTAATGTTATTTTCTTAACTATATTCATACATCAATTATATAAAAAAAATTTAATTTCTAATCCTTATCTGTCTACTTGGCAAAGAATCTGGTGCTAAACCTGACTTTAAAATGATTCTTTGTCCTAATTCGCTAGCGATAAACGCTGCAAACCCTGTGCCTAAACCTGCCTTCCCTTGACAATTAATAATATATAAATCTCTGGTTAGTGGATAAACTGATAGTTTTAAATTGCTTTGCGAGGGTTTTTCATAATTTCCTCCTTCTTCTTTAACCGCCATAAATTTTACTGAATTCACACTTTCAGCAACCGCTGGTGTTGGTCTTTTTATCCATGCTACACTAACTATCCCAATGGCATTTGGGTTTTCCTTTACATACTTAATAACGTCTGCGTTAGTTTTTAATGCATAAAAATTATTTGGAAACACTTTAACGTCACTTATTTCCATTAAGTATTCTACCGTACTAGAATTTGGATTGTCAAATACAAAGTTTTTACTTTTATTAATCTCGCCACGTAAAGTACTTATAATCTCCTTTACAGTAATTAACGTATCAAGATTAGACTTTCCTGTAATTAGAGCAATTCCATCTATTGCGAATTTAGTTTCTCTAACTATTATTTTCCTATCCTCATATACTTTAGCTTCTTTTTTAGTAAGTTTTCTTGATAGAATAGCGATATCTATAGTATCATTTAAAAACAAATTTAGCGCTTCTAATTGTGGTTTATAAACAATATCAATTTTAGCTCTTTGGTAATTATTTGAAAATATTTGATGTTCATCATCTACTATCGGATACAATGATTCATCTGCAACTATGATTGCTTTACCATAGGTGATTTTATCTTCACCGTCTTTAGCAACCTGCTGTCTGCAAGAAAAAACTACAATCATGAGAAAAAAGAAAATTGGATTGATAAAGTTAATCTTCATCTGGTTTTTGATTCTTAATTAATCTGATAAATCTAAAAAATGAATAGGTAATTAAAAGTACTCCAAAAGCTATTTTATAGATAGGTTCTACTCCGTATAATAATGGAAATTTATCCCAAAAAATAATACATACTCCAATGGCGAAGTATATCACAAACATCACTAGCCCTAAAATGAGCAGAAATCGCTTTGCGGGCGATTTCTGTCTATCTTTGAATTTCTGATAAGCCATTAATTCATATTAATTTTGTAATTGGAAGAAAATTGGAATCGTATATGAAACACGAACCGCTCTACCATTCTGAATACCTGGATTCCACTTTGGCGAAGTCTTTAATACTCGCTTTGCTTCCTCATCACATCCACCACCTATACCTCTTACTACTTTAATATCAGTTAATGAACCATCTTTTTCTACTACAAACTGGCAGTAAACTCTTCCTTGAATACCGGCATCTCTGGCAACTGGTGGATATCTTAAGTTTTTCCCTAAGAATTTACCAAAAGCTTCAAGTCCACCAGGGTATGTAGGTAAAACCTCTACGTTTTGGAAGATTTGGTTCTCATCTTCAGTTACTTTTTGATTAATAGGACCTTCACCTACTGGAGTGTTTATCACAATCTCAGCGTTAGGATCTCCCTTAATTGTTTTAGCACCCGGGTCTGCTTTCTCCAACTCTTTAATGGTTGGTGGCTCTTCCTCTATTACTTCCGCATCGGGTTTTACAACCGGAGGTGGGAACTTAACCTGATCCACTTTTGGTGGGGGGGGTTCTACTGGAGGTGGGGGCAGTGGTGCCTTTTCATCAATTGGCGGAGGGCTTGCTAACACAACCTCCGTTAATTTTTCTTTTTTTGATGGGTCATCGGGTACAAATCCGCTTAGGTATTTTACAATAAGAGGTGTTCCTATAGCTAAAGCGAACAACGTACAACCAATTATTATTGCTTTATTGGTGTTTTTTACATTGTCTTTACGCAGCTGATATGCTCCGTATTCTTTGTTTCTACCCGCAAAAACGATGTCAATCCAATCTTTTTTAAGAATATCTAATTTAGACATGTTGTTTTTTGGTTAAAGGTTAAATTTAACGAGTTATTTAATGACATATTATTCTTGAAAAGCACCTTGCTTCTTCATTAAGTCAATTTCTGCATTCTCAACTTTGTTATTTATACCATAAGAAGGAACATTAGAAATTTTAATCTCATCTAAAATGTCAACAAAGTTTTTATAAACAGATTTGTCTGTAGGTTTAATAATTACCATTAATCCTTTTTCTGGATTTCTAGTTAAAGCAATGACGTCTTTATTGCTTTGTATTAGAGACTGACGAATTCCGTTTTTACCGAAGTTATCAACAGTTGGTGCATTATCGCCAAGTACACCCATGTACCAAACAATTTTATTGTCAGAACCTAATAACACCGTCATTGTTCTTGATGCTTTTACATCTAACTCCTCGTTCTTTTTATTTTTATCAGGCATGAACATGTCCATTGCCTGAGGTTTGGCTAGGGTAGTAGTTAGCATAAAGAAAGTAATTAATAAGAAAGCCAAATCTACCATTGCAGTTAAATCTACTCTGGTTGATTGCTTCTTACTACGAACTTTCCCGCCTTTATTACCCCCGCCGGAGGTATCTAATTCTGCCATTTTCTAATTTTTAGGGTTTAATTACTAGCTTCTAAAGAAGTGATTAAACTGAATTTATTAATTTCTTGATCTTGTAGTATATCAATTACTCTTCTTATTGTAGGATACTCTTCTTTAGAGTCTCCCTTAATAGAAAATCTTAATTCTACATTGTGCAGTTCTTTATTTGCGTATCTGGCTTGTAAAATCCATTGCTTTAGCTCGTTGTTTTCTCCAGAATCAGCAGGAATACCTGGTTGAGTAAGTTTCATTCTATCAGAATTATCCATATCAATAAATTCCTTTAAGCTAGCAATTGGCACACCAAAATTATCTATTAAAGAGAATCTTTTTTTCTCCTCTTCTGTAAATGTTATGGAGTACTGTTTGCCCATACGCTCTAAAAGATTTACTCTAACATCATACCCTACTACCCCAAAAAATACTTTTTGTTGACCAATGGTTATGGTAGAAATATCAGAATCTGGCAGTTTAAATGTAACTGTAGATGAAGGTGTTTCTACTTCCAAAGCCTCTGGCTGGCGAGCAGTTGCCGTTAGAATAAAGAAAGTTAGTAGCAGGAAAGCTACATCGCACATCGCAGTCATATCTGTTACGGTGCTTTTTCTTTTAATTTTTACTTTTGGCATATTGTTCTATATTAAATTAATGTGTGACTGGTTTAAGGCATTTATATACCTTAATAAAACAAATTTATACAACAACCTATTTATGAGTTGCAGCGTAAGTTTGGATAATTGAGAAACCAGCTTCATCAATAGAATAAGTTAAACTATCAATTTTAGAGGTAAAGAAGTTATAAGAAATTACCGCTAATAAAGATGTTGCAATACCTGTAGCTGTGTTAATTAAAGCTTCAGAAATACCATTTGCTAATTGCGCTTGATCTGGTGCACCAGCTGTTGCTAATCCACCAAAAGCCTTAATCATTCCAGTTACTGTTCCTAATAAACCACCTAATGTACCAACAGACACTAGAGTTGCAATAATAGTTAAGTTTTGTTCTAACATTGGCATTTCTAAAGCAGTAGCTTCTTCAATGTCTTTCTGAATAGCCAAACATTTCTGCTCTGTATCCATCACTGTATCTGTTTCTACTTCTTTGTATTTAAGTAAACCAGATTTAATTACTGCTGCAACAGATCCTTTTTGTTTGTCGCACTCGCTTATAGCGCTTTCTACATTTCCGGAAGTTAGTAATGATTGTACTTTTCTAACAAAAGCATCAACATTTCCAGAACCTGCAGCCTTGCTAATTACGAAGAAACGCTCAAAAGAAAATACAATTACCATTAAAAACATAGACATTAAGAAAGGTACAATGTAACCTCCTTTATATACCATACCGAAATAGTTGCCTGGAATTGGGTGATTAGCTGGGTCTCCACCTTCGAAATTAGAGCCGTGTCCCATTACAAATAAAAATAAAAGCCATCCTAATGCTATACAGATTAACATTGCTAGTCCTGCGAAGATACCTGAACCTTTTGAAGAGTCATTCTTGGGTGTAGTAGGTTTTGGTGCGTTTGCCATTTTTTTTTTAGTTTTTAGTTTTTGAATTAATTGAAGTGTTTATTATTATTTTTAGTTTAAAGCGAATAACAAATTTATGATTTATAGTTTAAAATCAAATTTTTTCTAAATTTCATTTAAAAGAATTTTTCAAAGCTATAATTTGTTTGACAAATTCAATAAACGCATAAAATAAAAAAGATTGTCTTTGTGCAAGACAATCTTTTACAATGAAAATCATTTTAGTTCTTAAAAACAAATTTGAAATGTAAATTTTTTGGTATTAAAGCAATTTTAAACAAATTCTACCTTGATTTCTTTTGTAGTTAACTGTTGAAATTGAAAATAATTTGTCTCTAGGCCGCTTAATAGCGCTTTTGCTTTTAATTGATATGCTTCTTTATCTTCCCAATTATTTAATGGATTTAAAATCTCTGAGGGAACATTTGTACAGTTTTCTGGTATTTGTAATTTAAAAACAGTGTCGAGTTCAAAACTTTCTTTTAATAATTCGCCATTTAAGGCAGAATTTATGAGACTTCGGGTATATTTTAATTTAATTCTTTCTCCTGCTCCATAAGCCCCCCCTATCCAACCTGTATTAACTAACCATACATCTACATCGCCTTTATTAAGCTTTGTTTCTAACATTTGTGCATAAATAGTTGGGTGCAAAGGTAAAAATGCCTTACCAAAGCATGCAGAAAATGTAGCTTGAGGTTCCACAACACCAGCCTCTGTACCGGCAACTTTGGCCGTGTAACCATTAATAAAATAAAACATGGCCTGTTCTACAGTAAGTTTTGCTATTGGTGGTAAAACACCAAAGGCATCTGCAGTTAAGAAAAATATATTTTTAGGCGCAGGCCCTTGACTATTCTTTTTAAGATTTTTAATGTAAGATAGTGGATAAGCAACTCTTGTGTTTTCAGTTTTCTGAGTGTTTGTGTAATCTACCTCTCTTGTATCTTTTATATAATTTGTGTTCTCTATTAAAGAGCCAAATTTTATAGCTTCAAATATTTCTGGTTCGTTTTGTTGAGTTAGGTTTACGCATTTTGCATAGCAACCTCCTTCTAAATTAAATATCCCTTCATCTGACCAACCATGCTCATCATCACCTATTAGTGCTCTAGCAGCATCTGCAGATAAAGTTGTTTTTCCTGTTCCAGATAAGCCAAAAAAGACAGCTGTTTCGCCATTTGCGCCATAGTTAGCAGAACAATGCATACTTAACACCCCCTTTTGAGGAAGTAGGAAATTTAATACTGAAAAAATCCCCTTTTTAATTTCACCAGTATAAGCGGTTCCGCCTATTAAAATTATTTTTTTTGTAAAATTAATAATAGAAAAATTTTCTTGTCTGGTTCCATCCTCTACCGGATTTGCATTAAAACTTGGTGCAGCAATTATCGTCCATTCTTCTAAAATTTGATCACTGTTTTTTTCTCTATTGATGAATAGATGATTAGCAAATAGACTCTGAAAAGCAAATTCTGTATAAACCGTGATTCCAATTTGATGTGTTTCATCGGCGCAAGCCAAAGCATCTCTTTGATAAATTTGCTCTTTTAAGTTTAAATGATTGATGACTTTTTGAAGCAAAGAATCGAATTTATCTTCATTGAAAGGAATGTTAATATCACTCCACCAAACTTTACTTTTTGTGATATTGTCCTCTACAATAAACCTATCTTTTGGTGATCTACCAGTAAACTTTCCTGTATCTACAGCCAGTGCACCTGTACTTGTTAATGTTCCTTCTTTATTTTCTAATGCTTTTTCTATCAATTGAGGAATAGATAGTTGGCGATATATAACTAGTTTTTTATTAAACTTAGGTCCATCGAAACAATTGCTTTGTGTTAAATTACTAGGCATCCTTATAATAATTGGTTACACAAAAGTAATTACAATTATTAAGTAAACCATGAATCAACAAGTTAAAAATCAGCTAATTGTAATCAATACACTAAGTCTAATTGTCTCATAATCAATTTAATCTAAAAAAATACTTAGTGTATTTTAACCGTTAATTTTTTTGACTTTATATCCATCGGTAGATAATATTTCAAATATTTTATGTCTAAAATCTCCTTGAATTAATATTTCTCCATTTTTAACAGATCCGCCCACACCACACTTCGTTTTTATTTTTTTACCAAGCTCTTTTAAATCATCTTCTTTACCAATAAAGCCTGTTATTAAGGTAACTTCTTTTCCTCGTCTTTGCTTCTTATCTAATAGAATACGTAGGTCTTGCTTCGCATTTACAAGTGTTTCATTCTCTTCTGATTCTTGAAAAGTATCTAATTCTTGATTAGGATTTGTTGAAAACACGAGTCCGTCAAAACTGTTCAACTTCTTTGCCATAAAATGTTATTTCCTTATTAACTTAAATTCTACCCTTCTATTATTTGCTCGGCCTTCTAATGTCTGATTGGTTTCTATGGGCACTAAATAAGCATCGCTTTTTATGGCAATATTTAGTTTTTCTGACAATTGAGTTTTAATATTAGCCAATACGGCTAAACTTCTTTTTTGCGCTAAATCATAATTATATTTTAGCTTACCCATGTTGTCTGTATGTCCTTCTAGAACAAAATTATATTCTTGCTTATTGGCCAAATAAAATTTTACAAATTCTAAAATTTTAACCTCTTCAGATTTATTTATTTTGAAACTATCAAAATCAAAATAGATTATTGGTAAGTTTATTGAAGTTAAATTGGCTGGTTCTGAATTAGATTTTGATACTTTAACCTGTCTTTCTAAAGCAGTTACTTTTTGTCCTTGCAATATTTTTTCTAGATTAACTTGCCCACTTAAATCTTTATAATCTTTAAAATTTGGCTCGTTGAAATCCTTTTTAGTAACTAAACTTCCCTTCTCTAAAAAAACAGCAGAATCATATACATTATCTGAAACATCGGCTATAATAATTTTGAGATGATATCTTCTGAAGGGTTCTACGTAAGCTTTAGCAACCAATTTTTTTGTTATTCCATCAAATTGTAAATGCTGATATAAATTTTTGTCAACTAATTTCATCAACTCTTCACTCTCTTTAATTAATGGAGGCTGAATAACGTTGTTGTCCTTTTTCCTTACAAAAAGATTTTTTAGGCCTGTAAAAAATGCTCCTATTTTAGATTCTTTATTATAGTTAGAACTGCCTCCATAAGTGGTTTTTGGCTTGTAAGCATATCTTGAAGTTAAAGCAAAAACATTGTTATTGATGTAGTAAGCAGAATCTTTTAAGTGATTAATGGTATTTACACTTACAGGAATGTTTTTACCTGGGACTAGGGCAATGTTTTTGGTTTCTAAACTGTCTGATATAAAAAAAGCGAAGATATCATTAAAGGCAGAGCCCACATACTCTGGATATTCGTCTGAACCAAACTGATAAGTAAACTCTATGCTATTATTGTAAGGAACAAAATCAAATTCGATATAGCTAATATCAAAAAGTTTGCTTTTTATAATTTTGGCTAAATCGTTATCGTATTCTGGTTTACCAGTATTGTTAAACTTAGTGCTTTCGTTGTGTTTGTTATTTACACCTGCAATATTTTTAATATCTCCTGTAGAGATTACTAGGCCTTCATTAATTTGTAAAACACCATTATTAGAAAACACGCCTATAGCCTCTTTACCCGCCAAATTAGTATTAATATTACCAATAAAAACGCCCTGACCTGCAAAATTATTTTTAACCCAATCTTGCACATTTGTGTATTCAATTTTAATTTGAGCATTAACCATAGTAGAGCAAGCCAGAAGTAAAAGTACTAGCGTTGCACAAATGATATATTTAAAAAACCTCAATTACTTAATTCTTTATGTTTAAAAAGGGTTCGTTAAATAACGAGCTCTAATGCGAGATGTTTTATGGAGATCTCTAAATTTTCTTCCATCACTAAAGGTTCGCCATCTAAATGAATTGGTCCTATACCAACTCTCTTAATTTTAAATTGGTTGCCTTGAATAATTTTTACAAACCTAGACAAATTGCTTGTTTTTGAAAACATCCTGTAAACCAATTTTGGAAAACTATAAATTGGAAAAGGTTTTATGATACAAAGATCTAGTTTACCATCATTTATTGTAGCAAATGGAGAAACATGAGCGTTATTTCCGTACTGAGAAGAGTTTGCAATACTTAACATAAATGCTTGTTCTTTTATTAACTCTCCGTTTACCTCTATTTGATATTCTTGTGGTTTATAATTTTTTATCTCCTTTATTATCGATTTAAAATACCCCCTAAACCCTCTTGTTTGACTTTGTGCAAATAAAGCACTGATGTGAGCATCAAATCCCATGCCTGCCATATTAAAAAACTTTCTATTATTGATAACCCCTACATCTATTTTGGCTGTTTTTAATTGATTTAGCCTTTTAATTGCTGAACTACTTTTTAGAGGTATCTTTAATGTTCGAGCTAAACCATTACCTGAGCCACAAGGAATAATTCCCATAATTTTTCCTGAAGACTCTAAAACAGATGCTACCTCATTTATTGTTCCATCGCCGCCAACGGCTACTACAACTTCGAAATTATCTATCAAACCCTGAGTAGCTATCTGCTTTGCATGTCCGTGATATTCTGAATAAATAATTTGAACATCAAACAAATTGAGGTCTAAATATTTGCCAATTAAAGAAGGGAAAAGAGTCTTATTTAAGCCCCCAGATATTGGGTTTATGATAAAAAGTATCTTCTTTTTCAAAAGATTAAATTTAATTTTTGGCAAAGTAATTCTATTTTTTTTATAAATTAAAAATTGTTATACCTTTGCAGCGTTATTTAGTGGAATGATTTGATTTGATTGCAACCACGTTAAAAAATTGCTAAACCATTACGAGTTAAGCCCCCCATTTTTGCAATCATTTCTTTTGTTAAAAAAATTAAAAATTTAATATTTATTATATGTCTTATTTATTTACATCAGAATCTGTATCAGAAGGGCATCCTGATAAAGTTGCAGATCAAATTTCGGATGCTTTAATTGATAACTTTTTAGCCTTTGACAAGGATTCTAAGGTAGCTTGCGAAACTTTAGTAACAACCGGACAAGTAGTATTGGCCGGAGAAGTGAAATCTAAAACCTATTTAGATGTTCAAAAAATTGCAAGAGACGTAATCAGAAAAATTGGTTATACCAAGTCTGAATACATGTTTGAAGCTAATTCTTGTGGTATTTTATCAGCCATTCATGATCAATCGGCAGATATTAACCAAGGTGTAGACCGCTCTAATCCAGAAGAACAAGGTGCAGGCGACCAAGGAATGATGTTTGGTTATGCATCTAACGAAACTGATAATTACATGCCTTTAGCTTTAGATTTAGCGCATAAATTATTAATAGAACTAGCAGTATTACGTAGAGAAAACAAAGAAATTGTCTACTTAAGACCAGATGCTAAATCTCAAGTAACTATTGAGTATAATGATAATCATCAACCAATAAGAATTGATAGTATCGTAATTTCTACTCAGCATGATGATTTTGACGAAGAAGCTACGATGTTAGCTAAAATCAAAAGCGACATTATTTCGATTTTAATTCCTAGAGTTAAAGCTTCTATCAAACCAGAATTACAAAGCTTATTTAACGATCAAATTACTTACCATATTAATCCGACAGGTAAATTTGTAATTGGTGGCCCACATGGAGATACTGGTTTAACAGGTAGAAAAATTATTGTTGATACTTATGGTGGTAAAGGTGCGCATGGTGGTGGTGCTTTTTCTGGTAAGGACCCTTCTAAAGTTGACCGTTCTGCAGCTTATGCAACTCGTCATATAGCAAAAAATTTAGTAGCGGCAGGTTTAGCTGATGAAGTATTAGTACAAGTATCTTACGCTATTGGTGTAGCAGAACCTTGTGGTATTTTTGTAGACACTAAGGGAACTGCAAAAGTAGATTTAACTGATGGAGAAATTGCTAAAAAAGTTTCTAAATTATTTGACATGCGCCCTTACTTTATAGAGCAGAGATTAAAATTGAGAAATCCAATCTATTCTGAAACTGCGGCATACGGACACATGGGAAGAACTAACGAAGTGGTAAAGAAAACTTTTTATGGTGCTAATGGCGAAGAAAAAGTAGTAGAAGTAGAATTATTTACTTGGGAAAAACTAGATTTTGTAGATCAAGTGAAAGCTGAGTTTGGAATCTAACTTCCGAGAAAATTTCATATAATGAAAAGCGATTAGCCTAAAACTAATCGCTTTTTTTATGCTTTAAATAAGTGGCATGATGAACAAGTATTGGATTAACGATTGTCCAAAATCCTCCTTTGGAGGAGCGGCATACCAGCCCATTTTTTCGGGTAGGCTTTTTTTGCACTTACCATATTGCAAATAACATATAACGTAATAAAACACCCAAAAATCTCCAATCACTTAATCATTAATTAAAATCAGTTAATAAAGACCAATAGCAACCTGCTATATAATCTTTAATTTGTAGCTTAGATTTATTAAGTTAAACTTTATCAGGATTTTTGATAAATCAATTAAACTAAAAAAAACAAATCAGATGGTAATAAAACAGGCGGTAAAAGTATTAACGATTGACATTGGTGGCTCGCATATAAAGGCCACAATATTAAATCAAAGTGGGGAAATGATAATAGAGTATCAGAAATTATCTACACCAAAAGATGCTACTCCAGAGACTGTGTTAGAAACCATCAAAAAACTAACTAAAGACTTTCCAGAATTTGACAAAATATCGGTTGGTTTTCCTGGTTACGTAAAAAGCGGAATCATAAAAACGGCTCCTAATTTAAATAATAAAGCCTTCAAAAATAATGACCTAGCCAAGTCCCTAGCTCAAGCTTTTAAAAAGCCGGTGAGGCTAGTTAATGATGCCGATTTACAGGGATTAGGTGTAATTGAGGGTAATGGTTTAGAAATGGTAATTACATTAGGAACTGGTTTTGGAACCGCATTATTTATGGATGGTAAATTACTACCTCATTTAGAATTGGCTCATTTACCGGTAAGAAAAGATAAAGATTATGATGCATATATAGGTAATGTTGCATTAGAAAAAGATGGCTTAGAAAAATGGAACGTTAAGATTAAAGATGTATTAAAGACCTTTAAAAATGTAATAAACTACGATACCCTTTACCTTAGTGGCGGTAACACCAAAAAAATAAGCTTCAAATTAGACGATAACATTAAAAAAATAGGCAATAGAGATGGTATTAAAGGTGGTTTAGATTTATGGAAAGAAGAGGACGGATATTGTGTTAAAACAGTAAATCCCCAATAATAACGATTCCAAAAACATAACAAATTATTGTCATTTCCTGCATTAAATAAAATATTCCTATTGTGATATATTATTTTTGTAGTTTAAATAATGAAATCCTAAACAAGCTATAAAAAGCACAAAATGAAATCAACTTTAAAACCTAAACCAACAGTTTTCATGATTTTTGGTGGTACCGGCGACCTAACAGAAAGAAAGCTGATACCTGCATTATTCAATCTGTTTTTAGAAAAATACATGCCTAAAGAATTTGCCATTATTGGTTTAGGGCGTACAGATTATAACGACGAAACTTTTGTAAAACAGCTCTTAAACGGAGTTAATACCCACTCTAGAAGTGGGAAAGCGGATAAAGAAAAATGGGCAGAATTTTCTAGCAAAATTTCATATTTACGTACCGACGTAAATAATGAAAAAGATTACGAGAAAATGAGTGCTGTAATAGAAAATTGTGAAGAAAAATGGAGCGAATGCCCAGTTGTAATTCATTATTTAGCCGTTGCGCCTCAGTTTTTTCCAATCATAGCAAGTAATTTAGCTAAGGTAAAATTAGCCGATAATACCGATAAAACCAGAATTGTAATTGAAAAACCTTTTGGTAGAGATTTAGAATCGGCGAAAGCCTTAAATAACTTATTACGTTCTATTTTCGACGAAAGTCAGATTTACCGTATAGACCATTATTTAGGTAAAGAAACCGTACAAAACATGCTTGCCTTTAGGTTTGCCAATGCGTTGTTTGAGCCTATTTGGAATAGAAATTATATAGAACACGTTCAAATTTCTGTAACAGAAGATATTGGTGTAGAAGGCCGGGGCAGTTATTACAATGGTTCTGGCGCACTAAGAGACATGGTACAAAACCACATTTTACAAGTACTTTGTTTGGTAGCCATGGAACCCCCAGTAAATTTTGATGCCGAGGAAATTCGCAATAGAAAAGTGGATGTTCTAAGAGCAATGCGCAAATTCGACTCAGACGAGATTAGGTTTAACACGGTAAGAGGCCAATATGCCGAAGGATGGGTTAAAGGAGAAAAAGTAGAAGGTTACCGCCAAGAAGAAGGTGTTACCGAAGACTCTAATACGGAAACCTTTGCCGCTTTTAAATTCTTTATAGACAATTGGAGATGGCAAAATATTCCTTTTTATGTTAGAACTGGAAAAAGAATGCACCAAAAATCATCCATCATTAGCATTCAATTTAAAGACGTACCGCATTTAATATTCCCTAATCAATCTTCAGAAAGCTGGCAGCAAAATCGTTTAATCATAAGCATACAGCCAGAAATGAGTATTCGTTTACAGGTACAAGCTAAAAGACCAGGCTTAGACATGACACTAAACCCTGTAGACATGGTGTTTAATTATGACGGAACTTATGAGCAAGATACACCAGAAGCTTATGAAACTTTATTGTTAGATGCCATGAAAGGCGACCAAACCCTATTTATGCGTGGCGACCAAGTAGAAACTGCATGGGATATTTTAATGCCTGTAATAGAAAATTGGGAAAGTAAAAAAAGCATTAGTTTCCCTAACTATTCTGCCGATAGCTGGGGCCCAGAAACTGCCGAAGCTTTAATAGCTAAAGATGGTTTCCATTGGTTTACATTACCCATCAAAAAAACAGAAAAGAAATGAAAGTAAATGTTTTTAATACAACAGAAAAAATAATAGAAGCGCTAGCAAAGCTCATTATTGAAATAGGAAAAAAGGCTATTTTGGATAAAAATCAGTTCACTTTTGTGCTTTCTGGGGGGAATTCGCCAAAAAAATTGTTCCAGCTTTTAGCCTCAGCAGATTATAAAAATCAGTTAGATTATAGCAAGGTTTTCTTCTTTTTTGGTGACGAAAGATACGTGGCACATACCCACGCAGATAGTAATTATTTAATGGCTAAAGAGTCTCTTTTAGATGTTTTAGCCATTCCAGATAGTCAGGTTTTTAAAGTAGATACGAGTTTAGACCCAGCTACTGCAGCACAAGATTACGAACGCCACATTTGTGAATTTTTTAATGATGAGCCAGTATTTGATTTTATCCTGCTAGGTCTTGGGGACGATGCCCATACCGCTTCCATTTTCCCAAACACATCATTAATTTGGATAGACGAGGAAATGGTTAAAGAAGTTTACTTAGAACACAAGCAGGTTTACCGTATCAGTTTTACCGCTCCACTAATTAATAAGGCTAATCACGTAGCTTTTTTAACTTTTGGCGCAAACAAAGCCGATGCCATTAAAGCTGTTTTTGAGCAAGAAAAACATTACAATAAATATCCTGCTCAGTTAATAAACCCAGAAAGTGGCAACTTGTATTGGTTTGTAGATGACGCCGCAGTGAGTAAATTAGATCAAAAATTTTAAATTTATTTTTATGACGTTCCCCAAGAAACGGGTCACGCTTTCCGCTGTATCTTTTTTTGTTATCCTGAGAAGAGTCCGATAGTTACCGGAAGAAAGACAAAAAAGGATGCCGCTTGTCCAGATAGCTATCGGGACGTTAACGCCTTTGCAAATAGGAAAACAAACAGTATAAATGTCGCAAAAACCTAAAATAATAATAATTGGGGGTGGTTTAGCTGGTTTAACTAGCTCCATTTTATTGGCAAAAGCAAATTTTGAGGTTACGTTAATAGAACGTAAGCAATATCCTTTTCATCGAGTTTGCGGAGAATACATCAGTAACGAGGTTTTGTCGTTTTTAAAAAGCATCGGGTTTAACCCAAAAGATTTTGGGGCCTCGGAAATTAATCAGTTAAAAATTACTTCAACATCGGGCAACAGCCTAAACTCTGTTTTAGATTTAGGTGCGTTTGGCATTAGTAGATACCAATTAGATTTATCGCTTTATCAAATTGCATTAAAAGAAGGCGTAAAATTTATGCTTAACCAAAAAGTTTTGGCTGTAGATTTTGTAAACCAAGAATTTGAAGTAGAACTAAGTGCACAAGCTTTAAAAGCGCAATTGGTTATAGGTTCTTTTGGCAAAAGATCTAATCTAGATCAGAAATTACAACGTAAATTCTTTTACCAAAGAAGCCCTTATATTGGGGTTAAATATCATATTAAAACAGATTTCCCAAAAGATTTAATTCAGTTAGATAATTTTAAAGGTGGTTATTGCGGCCTTTCTAAAATAGAACAAGACTTATATTGTCTATGCTATTTAGCGCAAAATAAATATGTTAAAGAATATGGATCGGTTAAGGCAATGGAAGAAAATATCCTTTACCAAAACAAAAATTTAGAACACATTTTCAAAAATTCGGAGTTTATTTGGCCACAGCCAGAAGTGATCAACGAAATCTCTTTTGAGCGTAAATCTTTAATAGAAAACCACATTTTAATGTGCGGCGATACTGCCGGTATGATTGCTCCACTTTGCGGCAACGGTATGGCCATGGCCATTCATTCTGGCAAAATATTGGCTGATAATATCATCGAAAGTTGTGGAAATGGAATGGATGAAACTATTAGAGCAAATTTAGAACAACAATATCAAAGCAGTTGGAGTAATCAGTTTGCCACAAGACTTAAAATGGGCCGAGGAATTCAAAATTTATTTGGAAATAATTTTTTAACTCAAATGGCTATCAATGGCTTAAATTTATTTCCTAATTTGGCACATCAAATAATAAAAAAGACACATGGTAAACCCTTTTAAATAAAAGATAAAAAAATATGAAATTACGTACACTAGTTTTCTTAAACGCCTTAGCAGTAGGTCTTTCTATTGCAGGGGTCAACTCCTATTTTCAGCATAATTGGGTTTATTCTGCCATTTCTTTTGCAATTGCTTTTGTAGTAAGTTATTTTGTTTTTTATTACCTGATAGAGAAATACGTTTACTCTAAAATCAAACTGATTTATAAAATGATACACAGTTTAAAACTGGGTAGGGATTTAAAAGATGCTTTAGGAGAATACGTAAGCCCCGACCCTATTAACGATGTAGAGCAGGAAGTAAAAGAATGGGCAAGAGATAAAAAAATAGAAATAGACGACCTTAAGAAACAAGAAAAATTTAGAAGAGAGTTTTTATCTAATATATCTCACGAGTTTAAAACGCCACTTTTTGCTATAGAAGGATATGTAGATGCGCTCCAAGATGGCGGGATGGAAGACCCAGAAACAGCAAAAAAATTCTTGAATAAAGTTTCTAAAAACGTAGAGCGATTAAGCTTTTTAATTAAAGACTTAGACGAGATATCTAAACTAGAAAGTGGAGAAATTCCAATTAACAATCAGAAGTTTGAGCTTACCTCCTTAATTAAAGAGGTAATAGAATCTCTTGAATTAAAAGCCAAAAAGTATAAAATTGAATTGATTTTTAAAGATAAATACGATCAGCCTACTTGGGTTATTGCAGATAGAGAGAAAATTAGACAAGTTTTGGTTAACCTAGTGGACAACTCTTTTAAGTACGGAAAAGAAAACGGACATACTTTTATTACCACTTTTAGTCTGCATGATCATTATTTGGTAGAAATAACAGATGAAGGCATTGGTATAGAAGAAAAATGTTTACCAAGATTATTTGAGCGTTTTTACCGTACAGACACCAGCAGATCTAGACAAATTGGTGGTTCCGGCTTAGGTTTGTCCATTGTAAAACATATTATAGAGGCTCATGATCAAACCATTAATGTTAGAAGTACAGAAGGTGTGGGCTCTACTTTTGGTTTCACTTTGCAAAAGCATAAAGATAGCTTTATAGGAATCCCCCTAATTTTACCAAATAACAATAGTAAAAGTTAACATTATGTTAACATAGGTATAGTAGTTTTGCGGTTTAATTTATAGCACCGAAAATGAATAATATTTTCTCTTACTTTATACCAAAAGACAAAAAGTTTTTCCCACTTTTTGAGAACGCAAGTTCTAACCTAGTAACCATGTCTGTTGTGCTTAATAAGCTAGTAAATACCGACGATTTAAAAACTAGAGAACCACTGCATAAAGAAATAGAAAGTTTAGAGCATAAAGGAGATGAAATTACACATCAAATTTATTTAGAGCTAAGCAAAACTTTTATTACTCCTTTTGATAGAGAAGATATTCACTCTTTGGCTACTGCTTTAGATGATGTTGCAGATTATATGCATGGTAGTTCTAACCGTATTTTACTATATAATGTAAACGAAACTACAGAGCCTATAAAAAAATTGGCCGAATTGGTAGGGCAAGCTTGTGTAGAAGTAGATAAAGCCATTAAAGAATTAAAAAATTTAAAAAACATTAGAATTGTAGCCGATTCTTGTGTAAGAATTAATAGCATAGAAAACCAAGCAGATTACGTTTTTGACAGGGCAATTGGCGATTTATTCGATTTTGAAGATGACGCTAAAACCATTATGAAATACAAGGAAGTGCTATCTGGTTTAGAAAATGCTACAGATATGTGTGAGGATGTTGCTAACGTTTTAGAAACCATTTTGGTTAAAAACGCTTAAAAAATAAAATTAATGGTCACCACCTTACTCGTTATTGTTATCATTTTAGCCATTGGATTTGATTTTATCAACGGCTTTCACGATGCTGCCAACTCTATAGCAACCGTAGTTTCTACAAAGGTATTATCTCCTTTTAAAGCAGTATTATGGGCGGCTACATTTAATTTTGCAGCATACTTTTACTTTACAGACCATAAAGTAGCCAATACAGTTGCCAAAACAGTTTTAGAAAACTTCATTACGTTAGAAGTAGTAATGGCTGGTTTAATTGCCGCAATTCTATGGAACTTATTAACTTGGTTTTATGGAATTCCATCAAGCTCGTCACACACTTTAATAGGTGGTTTTGCTGGCGCAGGTATGGCCAACGCCTTAGTTTTGGGTTCGTCGCCATTTGATGCAGTTAATGGTGCTATCATTTTGAAAACTGTAGCTTTTATAGTTTTAGCCCCAATTATAGGTATGGTTATATCTATTATCATCAACCTTATCATTATAAATATTTCTAAAAATGCAAGGCCAGCCACAGCCGAAAAATGGTTTAAAAGATTACAATTAGTTTCTTCTGCCGCTTTAAGTTTTGCCCACGGTGGTAACGATGCACAAAAAGTAATGGGGATAATCTACATCGCTTTGGTAGCAAATAATGTTTTAGCGCCAGACGCTCCAATGCCAGAGTGGATTCCACTTTCTTGTTATGCAGCAATTTCTTTAGGAACCATGAGTGGTGGATGGAAAATTGTGAAAACAATGGGTACAAAAATAACTAAAGTTACTGCCTTAGAAGGGGTAAGTGCCGAAACCGCTGGTGCAGTTACTTTAGGTATTACCGAGCATTTTGGTATTCCTGTTTCTACAACACATACCATTACAGGTTCTATTATTGGCGTAGGTTTAACCAAACGTGTTTCTGCTGTTCGCTGGGGAGTAACTTATAGTCTAATTTGGGCTTGGGTGTTAACTATTCCAGTATCGGCTACATTAGCAGCACTTGTTTTCGCAATTGTACACTACGTTTTTTAATAAAAATCTAAGCTTTTAAGGATAATAGGTTCAAGCAAAGCTCGCAAAGATTTCACGCAAAGTTAGCAAAGAAAAAGTTTAATGTTTAAGCTGTGCTCAAAATTTAACTTTCTCGCAGCTCTGTGACCTCTGCGTCCTCTGTGGTTAAAAAATGTTCACGCAAAGCTCGCAAAGATTTCACGCAAAGTTCGCAAAGAAAAAGTTTGATGTTAAAGCTGTGCTCAAAATTTAACTTTCTCGCAGCTCTGTGACCTCTGCGTCCTCTGTGGTTAAAAAATGTTCACAATTTCCACTTTAATTCATTGATTATGAAGAGTAAATATATAAGCTTTGCGCTCTTTGCGTCTTCTTAATTTTTTCTTTTCGTGAAAAAAAAATACGCTTTGCAAAGTTTTTCAAGCAAAGCTAGCAAAGACTTAGCGCAAAGTTCGCAAAGGAAAAGTTTAGTGTTTGAGCTCCAGAAAATCATCAAAAAATCTTCTATGGAATAAATTTCCAATCAGCACTGTCACCTCTGTGCCTAATAAACTAATGAATATCCTCTTTTAACAAAATCAAAATAATAAATTAGCTTTACCACTAGTAAATCAAAAGCACTCAATCATCTTAAAAGATAATTCATGATCCCTTCCCCCTACCTAAAAAAAGGAGATAAAATAGCCATTACCTGTCCGGCAAAAGCTTTAAAAACTCCTTTAACAGATGCTATTAATTTATTAGAAAGCTGGGGCTTAGAGGTTGTTTTGGGTAAAACGATAGCTGCAGAATATCATCAATTTGCTGGCACAGACGAATTGAGAACCCAAGATTTTCAGCAATTTATTGGTGATGATAGTATTAAAGCCATTATTGCCGCCCGTGGTGGTTATGGCTGTATTAGAATTGTAGATGAAATTAATTGGCAACCACTTTTAAAAAATCCTAAATGGATTATTGGCTTTAGCGATATCACCATTTTTCATTTACAGCTGCAAAGTTTAGGCTTGCAAAGCATTCATGGACAGATGCCTTCTACCATTCCAGATAGCACTTCGGCTGGTCTTATCAGCTTAAAAAATGCGCTTTTTGGCGAAAAAATTACTTATCAAGTTCCAATACATCCTTTAAATAAAATTGGAAAAGGAAAGGGCATTTTAATTGGAGGGAATTTATCTTTAATTGCAGCTTGTATAAATTCTAAAAGCGATTTCGATTTTAAAAACCATATTCTTTTTATGGAAGACGTAGGAGAATATCCATACATTATTGATAGAATGATTAGAACACTAGACCGAGCAGGCAAATTGAAAAATTTGAATGGTTTGATTGTCGGCGGTTTTACCAATATGAAAGTTAACGATATTCCTTTTGGTTCTTCGGCACAAGAAATTATCGCTCAAGTGACCATGAAATATGATTTTCCAATTTGTTACGATTTCCCAGCCGGACATTTACCAAATAATTTATCTTTAGTTTTTGGTAGCGAAGTGACTTTTGAAGTAACCGAGACTGAAGTGAATTTAGTTTGATTTTTGGTTGATTTTTTTGCGTTAAGGATGAAAGCGTATACCTGCCTTGTGGCTAAGGCCTAGGGCAGTATGAGCGAAAAGCCTGTTATTCCGATAGCTATCGGAATGCCCAAATTATTCTTAAAATTCTATAAAATTTATCAAAATAAGTTTACCTAAAACAAAGGCAACCTATTTTCATTATTTAACTGTGCCTGCAAAACAAGAAATAAATATAGTTTGGTTTAAAAGAGATTTACGCTTTACCGATCATGAGCCACTTTTTGAGGCACAAAAAACTCAAATTCCTTTACTGCTCATCTACTGTTTCGAACCTAGCGTAATGCAATTTCCCGATAGCGATACTCGGCATTGGCGATTTATCCATCAGTCTTTAATGACTATGCAGGCTAAATTGAAGCAACTAGATACTCAGATTTATATCTTCCATCAGGAGGTGAAATTTGTTTTCGAGCATCTTTCTCAGCTTTTCAATATCCATACGGTATTCTCTCATGAAGAAATTGGGAATAAAATCACCTACAACCGTGATTTGGAAATGAAATCTTTTTTTAGGCAGCAAAGCATCCAATGGAAAGAATATCAGACCAATGGAGTGATAAGAAAGCTAACCAACAGAAAAAACTGGAAGAAGTTTTGGGATTTAAAGATGAACGAAATGCCCAGATTTGTGAAAGAAGAAAATTGGAGTTTTGCTCAGCTTTTAGATCAAGATTATAAAGCTTTCAAAGGCGAAGAATTAGCAGAGGACATCAGAAAAGAAAATAAAAATTTTCAGCCTGGCGGCGAAGAATTTGCCTGGCGATATTTGGAAGGTTTTATCAAAGAAAGGCATCAAAATTATAGTAAACATATTTCTAAACCAGCATTAAGCAGAAAAAGTTGTAGCAGGCTTTCGCCTTATTTAACTTATGGAAATATCTCTATGCGGATGGTTTTCAGGTACGCCATGCAGCATTATCAAAAAGTAAAAAACAAGAGTGCTTTGGGAAATTTCACTTCTCGTTTATATTGGCATTGCCATTTTATGCAAAAATTTGAGAACGAGTGTAGAATGGAATTTGAAAATGTAAATATTGGCTTTAATGTTTTAGTAAAACCTAAAAATGAGTTCTTGATTACGGCTTGGGAAAAAGGAGAAACAGGTGTCCCAATAATTGATGCTTGTATGCACTGCTTGGTGCAAACTGGTTATCTTAATTTTAGAATGCGAGCCATGGTTGTTTCCTTTTTCACTTTTAACCTTTGGCAAGATTGGCAGCATTTGAGTCATTTTTTAGCCCGGCAGTTTTTAGATTATGAAGTAGGAATCCATTACCCTCAAATACAAATGCAAGCTGGCGTTACTGGAGTAAATACCATAAGAATTTATAATCCCGTAAAAAATAGTGAAGACCACGACCCTGATGGCGTATTTATAAAACAATGGGTGCCTCAATTGGAAAACATTCCTGCTCATTTGCTTCATCAACCTTGGAAACTCAGTTTAATAGAGCAAGAAATTTATCATTGTAAAATAGGAGAAGATTATCCGTTACCGATTATAGATTTAGAAGCAAGCAGAAAATATGCAAGTGATACGGTTTGGGCTTTAAGAAAAAGCAGCCAAGTAAGAAAAGAAAGTAAACGGATACTGGCTAAACACGTAAATCCTGACGGCAAATCTTTAGATCATTCTACAAATGAGATCAGAATTGTTTAATTGGTCGGTTTTTTGATAAATACAATAAAATTGAAATAATCATGAAAGCAATATTTTCTAAGTTTTATAATTATAAAGACATCGGAATATTAATTGGTCGTACAGGTTTAGGTGCAATGATGATGGTGCATGGCATACCCAAATTAATGGGTGGTGTTGCAAAATGGGAAGGCTTAGGCACAACTATGCAAAATTTAGGGATAAACTTTGCTCCTATATTTTGGGGCTTTATGGCAAGTTTTTCTGAGGGTATTGGCGGATTATTAATTATTTTAGGATTGTTTTTTAGACCGGCAGCTATACTTATCATTTTAACCATGTTGGTTGCTACAATACAGCATTTTGCTGCTGGAGATGGATTATTAGTTGCATCACACGCTATAGAAACTGGTTTAGCCTTTTTAATCCTGTTATTTATTGGTCCAGGAAAATACAGTATAGAAAAACAATAAAATTAGCTTTAAACAAAACATTCTATTATTTTTGCAACAAATTAAAAACATGGCAGAAATTAGCATCAGCACCCAAGATTGGGGCAGGTTAAAATTAAAACTACAAAGAAAATACAATCATTTATCTGATGATGATTTAGTTTTTGAGGCTGGCCAAGAAGAAAAATTAATTACTCACCTACAAGAACGCCTAAGAAGAAATCGCGAATATGTTGTTTTTACGCTTAAGAAAGGCTTGTTAAACATAGAAAATAACAGGCTTTAATTGCAATTCAGTTTAAATTGAAAATAATTTAAACTGATTATAATGTAAAATTAGCAGTTAATTTATCCCTCCATAAACACTTTTTATTAAATTTCCGTTGGATTTAGTACATTTAAAAGATTGTATTAGCGTATGGACTTTTTAAAAAACAACATTAAACTTAGCTTAAGCGTAGGTTTAATTGCATTTGCAACCCTGAGTTTTTCTTTTAGAGACGATCTTTTTCAGATCTCTAAAAACCTAGATATTTTTGCATCGGTATACAAAGAACTTAATATCAATTATGTAGATGAAGTGAGTTCTTCTAAATTAATGCGAAACGGCATTGATGCCATGCTAGAAAATTTAGATCCTTACACAGAGTTTGTCCCCGAGTCTGAGATTGAAGATTACCGCATGAAATACGTAAGTACTCAGTATGGTGGTATTGGCGCTGGCGTAATTTACAGAGATGGCAGAATTTTTATTTCTGACCCATTTGAAGGTTACCCTGCCCAAAAAGCAGGCATTAAAGCCGGCGACGAAGTAATTAGCATAGATAACCAACAAGTAAAAGATAAAAGCAACGAACAAATCAGTCAACTTTTAAAAGGTCCAAAAGAAACGCCTATTAAAATGACTCTTTTAAGAGACGGTAAATTATTAGAGAAAACTTTAAATAGAGCCGAAATTAACCAACCTAACGTAAGCTATTATGGTATGTTAGATGGCGATATTGGCTACATCAAACTAGATAAATTTTTAGAAGACTCTGGTCAGGAAGTAAAAGACGCTTTAGTAAGCATTAAAAAAAATAATCCTAAAGGTTTGGTTTTAGATTTACGCTTTAACGGCGGTGGTATTTTGCAAGAAGCGGTTAAAATTGTAAACCTCTTTGTAGATAGGAATATAGAAGTAGTTATCCAAAAAGGCAAAAACAAAGAAAAAACCATTACCTATAAAACTTTTACCAGCCCAGTAGATGCTCAAATTCCATTAGTGGTTTTGGTAAATTCTAGATCTGCATCGGCATCAGAAATTGTTGCGGGCTCGTTACAAGATTTAGACCGAGCGGTTATAATTGGGCAGCGAAGTTTTGGGAAAGGCTTGGTACAACAAACTTTTAACCTTCCTTATAACAGCTTGGTTAAGATAACTGTAGCCAAATATTATACGCCTTCCGGCAGATGCATACAAGCTTTAGATTATACGCACAGAAATGACGATGGCTCTGTAGAAAAAGTGGCCGATTCTTTATTAACTGCTTACCAAACAAAAGGCGGAAGAACCGTTTACAATGGCAGCGGAATATATCCTGATATTTTTGTAGATGCTTTAAAGTATCATCAAATTACTCAAACCTTAGTGAGCAAATATTTCATTTTTGACTATGCAACAGATTTTGTGAGATCGCATCCAGCAATAGATGTAGCTAAAACATTTAAACTTTCTGACAGCGACTATCAAAACTTTACTGCTTATTTAAACGGAAAAAATTATCAATACAAAACTTATTTAGAGCGTAATGTAGATAATTTTAAAACTGAGGCCGAGAAAGATAAAAAGTGGAACGATATTAAAAGCGAGATTGAAAGTATTAAAACCAAATTAAACTCGGATAAAAAAGCAGATTTAACGACTTATAAATCTGAGATTAAAAGAGTTTTAGAATCGGAAATTGCACAACGTTATTACTTTGAAAAAGGCAAAACCGAGCAAGCTTTTCAGTACGATACTGATTTGAAGAAAGCCTACGAAATTTTTAATAATAGTACTTTAATGTCATCAGTTTTACGTGGCGATGGAACTTATAAAACCATTGGTAAACCCGGAAAAATGACCGCTCAGGTAGATAATGAGTAAATAAAAAAGCGAGTGTTACTCGCTTTTTTTTGATTTTATAGGTAGATGAAATTATAATTTGGGCGTTTTAACACGCTTTCCGCTATAGTCCCATTGAAAAATTGGGAGCTGTCGCTTCTCCGAAGGTCCAAAGGACTCCTTTGGAGAGTACTTTGGACAATCTTTAACGCTCTGTTTCAACTCAAATTAAAATATTTAAAAAGAGTTATTTTAAACTAAAGAGTATAGGAATGGTATAGGCAACCCTAACTTTTTTACCATTATTAGTCCCAGGAATCCAATTAGGTGATAGCTTCATAACTCTTATTGCTTCTTCATCACATCCTCCTCCAATTCCTCTTAATACTTTTGGTTCAGATAAACTCCCATCTGCTTCTACGATAAAATTAAGATATACTCTACCTTCTATTTTATTCTTTTTAGCTTCAATTGGATATTTTAAATTTTGACCTAAAAACTTTCCAAACTCTACTAAACCACCCGGATAGGTAGCAAGAACTTCAACATTTGCATTTTTTGTAGCTGTACTAACTTCTCCTTTATCAATCCTGGCTGGCAATTCAAAAAATATTGGAATGGTATAAACTACTCTAACAGGTTTACCTTCATTTTGTGCCGGCTTCCAATTAGGCGATATAGCTAAAACTCTTATCGCTTCTTCATCACAACCACTGCCTATTCCTCTAACTACGTTTATATTAGTTAAACTACCATCCTTCTCTACAATAAATTGGCAATAAACTCTTCCAGAAACACCAGCGTTTTTTGCTCTTGCAGGATATTTTAAATTGTTGATTAAGAAGTCTCTAAATCCGTCTAAACCACCTTCAAAATTTGGCAAAACTTCTACATTTTGATAAACCTTATCATCATCTCCCTCTTTTGCAACTTTTACCTCATGAATCGCCGTTTCAGTATCCATCTCCAGCTTAACACCTTTTACTTTGTTAGTAGGATTTTTTAAACTGTCACCTTTTGATAAATAACCAACAACCTCAATCTGATTTAGCCCTAAGCTCTTAGGAGGATAACCCACAACCAAAACCTCACCAGCAAAATTTTGGATTATACCCAAAGATTTTACTTCGTCTTCTGCTGTATTCTTTAATCCATCTAATTGGAAATCAAAAACAAAAGTATAGGTGCCAATTGCTATTATTATTTTATCCTCAAAGTTTTCAAAAACTCTAACCGCTTCTTTTGCAAGAACTGAATTTTTAAGTGTTAACGCTTTAGGATTTTCTATCATTCCAAAATTATTAATCTGAAATTCAACAGCAACTTTACCCATTATCTGGTTATCCCTTGCCTCTGCTGGATACCTTAAATTCCTTGTAAAATGCTTCTTTAGGCCATTTAACTCGTCGGCAAATTTTTCATTTTCTATAATCTCAATTTTAGACTTAACTTCTTTAGCCGGTATTACTAACTCCACTACTTTTTCTGGCAAAATAATATCCCTAATAGCCAATTTGGGCTTTATTACATCTGTCAGTTTTTCAATAGTTTTGCTTTTACTAATCGTAGCGGATGATAAAATCATTGCTAATAAAAACAATGGAACTGATAAGCCGTATTTTAATATGGCGATTTTCTTTGATTTTTCTTTTTGTAACATTTGGATCCTCCTTTTTAACATAGATTGATTAAAAAAATTATTAGTGAGCTGATTAGGATTTACACCAAAGCTTTTATTAAACAATAGCATGGCATAATCATGAACCTGATTGCTGTTTTTTATAGCTTGCTCATCAGCAATAAATTCGTGTATGTGTTTAACAGATTTTCTGTAGAAATAACAAATCGGGTTAAACCAATTGATAATACAGATTACTTCAAAAAATAAAACATCTGCCGAGTGTAAATGCTTCGCATGAGTAAGCTCATGTTTGGTAATTTCATCATGATGAGGTAACTGTTTGTTCACCCAAATTTTATTAAAAAAAGAGAAAGCTTCTGGATGATTTTTTAGTTTTAGCAATTGACCTACTTTGACAAGCTTAAAAACTAGGTTTACAATTAAAGCCACCGTAATGGTAATATAAATAAGGGTTAAATAATCTCCTAAAACCCATTTTACTTCCTCATGTACCGGACTAGCAAAACCTTGCATCACCATCATATTGGCATTAGTCCAGCTATATTGTAACTGATTGCTGATCTCAGATTTTGAAATCCATTCTGGTTTTATCAAAGGAATTAAAGCCGAGAATACAGCAGCGCCTACCAAATAGGCTCTGTTCAAGTTAAAAAACGTCTCGTTTTTAAGGAAAACCCAGTAAAAAGTATAAAACAATACCAAATACAGGTTTAATTGTATCAAATAGCTTACCCAATTCATGTTTATCTGTTTTTAAGTTTCTCTATCATTTTTAAGATTTCGTCAGCCTCGTTTAAATCAATTTTCTCATTTTTTACAAAGAAAGAAAACATACTTTCTACGGAGTTTTCGAAGTACCCATTCATCAATTTATTGGTCGCAAAATCTTTATATTCTTCTTTGCTAACAATAGGATGGTATTTATGACTTTTCCCAAAAGCGGTATGGCCTACAAATCCTTTAGTTTCTAAAATCCTGATGATAGTAGAAACTGTGTTGTAAGCTGGCTTAGGTACTGGAAGTAATTCAATCACTTCTTTTACAAATCCACTTCCAATTTCCCAAAGAATTTGCATCAATTGCTCTTCTGCTCGGGTTAATTCTTTTATCTCTTTTTCCATGATTATTAATTTGAATAACTAAAGATAGAACTAATATTTTAGTTTTACAACTATTATTTTAGTTATTTTGAATAATTTATTTTTTTAGCTTATTTTAAATAAATATAAGCTTAGTAAAAAGAGATATTCTATTTTTGACCTATGAATATTTTAATTTTAGGCTCAGGAGGCAGAGAAAGCACATTTGCATGGAAAATAGCGCAAAGTAATTTATGCAATAATCTATTTATTGCCCCAGGAAATGCAGGCACCAGTCAGTACGGGAAAAATATTAATATTAAAGCAACAGATTTTGATGCCGTTAAAAAATTAGTGCTCGAGCAGAAAATTAATTTAGTTTTAGTGGGTCCAGAAGAACCTTTAGTAAAAGGAATTCATGATTATTTTTTGGCTTCCGCCGATTTAAAAGATATCCCTGTAATTGGCCCTAAAGCCGATGGCGCCCAGCTTGAAGGAAGCAAAGATTTTTCTAAAGCCTTCATGAATAGACATGGCATACCAACTGCTGCATCAGAAACATTTAGCAAAGAAACCCTTGCCGAAGGTTTAACCTATTTAAAGCATCATCAAATGCCTGTAGTTTTAAAAGCCGATGGTTTAGCAGCCGGTAAAGGTGTTTTAATATGTACTACTTTAGAAGAAGCGCAAGAAGAACTCACCTTAATGTTAGCCGAAGCAAAATTTGGCGCAGCAAGCGAAAAGGTGGTAATAGAAGAGTTTTTAACTGGTATTGAACTTTCTGTTTTTGTATTAACCGATGGTACAGATTATGTGATTTTACCAGAAGCAAAAGATTATAAAAGAATTGGCGAAGGAGATACCGGTTTAAATACTGGTGGAATGGGTTCTGTTTCTCCGGTTCATTTTGCAAACCAAGAATTTTTAAAAAGAGTAGAGGAAGAAATTGTAATACCAACAGTTAATGGACTTAAAACCGATGATATAGACTATAAAGGTTTTATTTTTGTTGGTTTAATGAATGATAATGGTGTTCCAAAAGTGATAGAATACAATTGTCGCATGGGCGACCCTGAAACGGAAAGTGTTTTACCTAGAATAGAAAACGATTTTGTAGAGCTATTAAATGCAGTTGCAAACCAGAAACTTAAGGGTTACCAATTAAAAATAAGCGAAAAGACAGCGGCAACCATTGTAGTGGTTTCGGCTGGATACCCTGGCAATTATATTAATGGAAAATCTATCACTGGATTAGAAAACGTTAAAGAAAGTATCGTTTTTCATGCAGGTACCGAGTTAGAAAACGGAATTGTAAAAACCAATGGCGGAAGAGTTTTAGCGGTAACCACATTGCAGGATAATTTATTTAACGCTTTACAGCAAGCTACAGCAGATGCTGGCAGGATTTATTTTGACGGCGCTAACTTTAGAAAAGACATCGGTTTTGATTTATTGTAGAAAATTGGGAATTTTATTCCTTTATTTACAATAACTTTATATTAAATCCGAAACAATTAAAAAGACTTGATGGCAGTTTTTGTATAAAAAGAACACTTATTTGATAACTGGCACAATATTTTAATATAAGTAACCACATTATGAATTTTAAAAAAGGTTTTTTTTGGTTAAGCATGATTACGGTCATCACACTTTCGAGTTGTAGAAACAACTTTGAGTGGATTAATATTAATCCAGAAAAAATACAATTAGCCAGAAAACCACAGCCTGTTATAGAAAAGAAAGTTAAGAAAGTTTCTATCCAAATAGAATTAAAAGAAAAGGATAACGAAATCTACTTTAACGAGTCGACAGGTTTCTTTGCAGATGATGATCAGAAACAAAATCTAGTTAATACTCCTATTTTAAATCAGAATTCAACTGTTTTCACTAACAATCAAAAAGCACCTAAGGCAAAATCTAGTAATAAGGGTACCACCAAAACTCAAGCAGGAAACAAAACAGACGTTGCTACTCCAAAGTTAACAGCGCCCAAAACCGAAATTCCTAAAATAAAGGAAGCTACTAGTGAAGATAAATTGAATGGTGCTTTAATTATTCCTTCTAAGCTTAGCATAAAAAAAGGCCAACCTTCAGAAAAAACCACTATCAAATCGAACCCTGAAACAGCCAATCAAATGCGGTCTAATGCAATTGAAGATATCAAAAAAAAAAATCCAGAAATAAAAAATAAGCAATCAGAAAAAATAAGACGTGGCGAATACTTAATGTTTGGCGGATTAATTTTAGCAGTTTTTGGAGCTATTATGGGCGTTGTCTTTGGAAAATCGGCTTATATAATTTCTATTGTAGGCGTTGTCTTTGCTGCTATTGGTGCGGTGATGAAATATTATGTAGGGTAAATTTCGCTTAAACTCAATGAAGCCTTATCAACATAAAATTTATTAGTAAAATTCTTTAGGCCTAAAAGTATTTCTCTTTTGGAGAGAATCTCACAAAAAATTAAGTTTAACCACAGAGAACGTAAAGCCCACAGCGCTGTGTGGTTAATATAATAGGATTTCAGACCTTAGATTTCGCGTTAAGGATTGTCCAAAGAACTCTCCAAAGGAGTCCTTTGGACCTTCGGAAAAGCGGCAGCTCCCTATTTTTCATAGGGACTACAGCGGAAAGCCTGGCCAATCCCTACTTTTCATAGGGATTGGAACGCCCAAAAATTACCTGTTAAAAAAAATAAGATTACTCCTGAACGATTAATGGCTCTCTTTTGCTACCATCGTATAACTCGTATTGCAACAATCTACAATCTAATTTTCCGTTATAAAACTCGATTCTTTTACTCGCTTTTAATCCAATTTTTTTGGCTAAATCTGGATTGCCCGTAAAAATAAATCCGTAATAACCTTTACATTTTTGCTTCATAAAATCACCAATTCGCTTATACACAATTTCTAATTGGCTATGTTCGCCAAGGCGTTCGCCATACTCGGGGTTAAACATCACCACGCCTTTGCCCTCCGGTATATCGGTTTCGGCAAAATCGCATTCTCTAAATTCTATCAAATGATCTACACCGGCAGTCATGGCATTTTTGATAGAAATGTCAATGGAGTCTTCAGAAATATCTGATGCTATAATTTTGAAATCTATGTGTTTAACTATTTGCTCTTTTAAAATTCTTCGTTCCGCTAAAAAAACCTCTTCATCATAACCTAAAATATGCATAAAACCATAATTCATGCGTAATAAACCTGGCGTTCTGTTAGTTGCAATTAGGGCCGCCTCTATGGCTAAAGTGCCCGAACCACACATGGGGTTAACAAAATTAGATTTCTTATCCCAGCCGGTAGCATAAATTGTACCTGCCGCCAAAGCCTCTAACATGGGCGCCTTACCCGGAATTTTGCGGTAACTGTGTTTGGCCAAAGTCTCCCCAGCCGCATCAATAAATATCTCCGCATTCTCGCCTTTCCAATATAAATGAATAACGGCCTTGGTATAATCCGAGCCAGAATCGGGTCTAATTTTATGGATACTCTTAATTCTATCAACAATTGCGTCTTTAACACGCAGGTTTGCAAACAGCGGCGTGGTAATTGTTTCGTTGTCTACATTAGAGGTTACAGAAAAATATCCACCAAAATCTATGATGTTTTCCCATGCTAATTGCGACAATTTAAGGTGCAATTCGTCGGCATTTTGGGCAGTAAAATCATGCAATTTATACAAAACCTGACTGGCACAACGCAAGTTCAAATTAAGCTTAATGCATTCATTTAAAGTAACTTTTAACTCTACACCAGTAGAGAAAACTCGGACAGGTTTAAAACCTAACGCTACCACCTCATTTTCTAGGTAAATAGCTAATCGTTTATTACAGGTTATAATAACCTTTGCGGGAGTGTTGAAAACTTGATTCATATGAAAGCGCAATTTACTCAAATAAATTTTAGAGATTTGGAAGAGATTCAAATGATTTAATTATGGACATAAAAGGAAAAGCACATTACGTATCGGACATCATCAATGTAACCGATAGCTTTAGAAAAAGAGAGTTAGTTGTAGAATTTTCAGAAAACCCTCAATACCCCGAGTTTGTAAAATTTGAAGCTATACAAGACCGTTGCTCTTTAATGGATACTGTTAAAACAGGCGACGAGGTAGAAGTTTTCTTCAATTTAAAAGGAAGAGAATGGACTAACAAACAAGGAGAGAAGCAATACTTTAACACTTTACAATTATGGAAAGTTAATGTATTGGGCGGCGCAACTGGCGCAAGCCCAGCTGCTAATTCGCCAGAGATTGCTGCACCAGTTGATATTAGTGCAGAACCAGGGCAAGATGATGATCTGCCTTTTTAAAAAGCCTATTTTCTAATTACAATGCGATAAAAAGCGGCTTCAACATCCCACGTTGACCGCTTTTTTTTTACCTTTTAAAATCGATTTTTCTTATTTGATTCTTGTTTTGGGCGCTTAAACATTTCACAAAACAACTCTCCCAAGTAGTCCTTTGGACAATCCTTAACCCGAAAAAATATATTAAGTTAATGACATTTGCTGGCTTCTTCAGCTATTTTTAGGGCAGACTTTTTTTACTCTTCCTACTTTGCAAACGGCGAAAAAGATTAATCCGACAGTTGGCAGAGTGTTAAACGCCTAAAAATTAAATTTTACATCCAAATTTTAAACCTAACGCAACAATTTTGAATAATCTATTGTTATTTGAGTTATGAATATAGAAAAAACTAATTTTGGTGGTGGTTGTTTTTGGTGTACCGAAGCTGTGTTTAGCGCAGTAAAGGGCGTACAAAGCGTAACTTCTGGCTATATGGGCGGACAAATTGAAAACCCGACTTATGAGCAAGTATGCGGCGGAAAGACTGGACATGCAGAAATTATTCAGATTGCCTACGATGCCGAGGTAACTTCTTTTGACGAATTACTATTAATTTTCTTTAAAACACATGATGCTACTACATTAAACAGACAAGGTGCAGATGTGGGAACCCAATACCGCTCTGCCGTGTTTTATGAAACTGAAGTGCAGAAAAATTTAACTTTAGAAATGATTAATCAGTTAGACGAGCAAAAAATATTCTCGAACCCAATAGTTACCGAAGTTTCTGAGGTAGAAGTGTTTTATCCCGCAGAAAAATATCATCAAGATTATTACATCAATAACAAATACCAAGGTTATTGCATGGCAGTTATAGAGCCTAAACTCATTAAATTTGCAGCAAATTTTGGAGACAAAATAAAGCCCGAATTACTTTAGATTTTAAAAACTATTCAAGATTCTCAGCGCCATTTCGCTCAACTCTTTTTCAGTAGGTGTTAATTTCTCTTTACCAAAATCCATATCAGCAATCTGATCTATAGGTATAAGATGGATGTGTGCGTGAGGCACTTCTAAACCTACAACAGCCACACCTATCCTTGTACAGGGAACAGCTCTTTTAATCGCGTTTGCAACAACTTTAGCAAAAATCAATAAGCCAGTGTAGTTCTCGTCCTCCAAATCAAAAATATAATCAACTTCAGTTTTTGGAATAACCAAAACATGACCCATTTTTAAAGGATTAATGTCTAAAAAAGCTAGATAATTTTCGGTCTCTGCTACTTTATGTGCTGGAATATCTCCCGAAATAATTTTACTGAATATAGTAGGCATGGCGTTTTAGTTTAAATAGTTCATGAGTTGAATTAGTTCATTTGGCTTTGCATAAAGAATACAGGTTTAATAGGCTTTTAAGGTAAAATATTTAACTAGTTGCATTAGTCATTAAGCTTTGAAAGTAATATGAGTTGGTTAGTCAAATTGATTTACTACGAATAATTATCATTGAACCAATGACTAAGGAACTCCTCACCACTAACTATTTACTAGTGAACCAATGACTAATGAACTCTTCAACACTAACTATTTATTAGTGAACCAATGACTAATGAACTCTTCAACGCTAACTATTTACTAGTGAACCAATGACTAATAAACTCTTCAACACTACCTATTCGGTAATGAACTATCTACTAATCTCTAAAACTTCAAATTCCATTTTACCTGCTGGAACCATAATTTCTATGATATCACCTACAGATTTACCTAATAAGCCTTTTGCGATTGGCGATTTTACAGATATTCTTCCTGTTTTAACATCAGCTTCATTTTCCGCAACTAATTGGTAAGTCATGGTCGCTCCATTATTTACATTCTTTATTTTAACTATGGATAAAGCTAAAACCTTAGATAAATCTAATTTAGACTCGTCAATTAAACGGGCGGTTGCTAATGTATTACCTAGTTGCGCAATTTTGGTTTCATGCAAACCTTGTGCTTCTTTGGCAGCATCATACTCGGCGTTTTCAGATAAATCGCCTTTATCCCTTGCCTCTGCTATGGCAGCAGAAATTTTTCTTCTACCTTCTGTTTTTAAATAATGTAACTCGTTCTTTAGATTTTCTAATCCTTCTTTCGTAAAGTATGCTACCTCTGTCATCTTGTTCCTTGTTTGTATTTGAATAAAAAAGCCTGACGATGTCAAGCTCCTAAAAAACAAACAAGACTACATTTGCTTTTAGCATACATAGTCTTGTCTATTTGTTTTACGAATATATAAATTTTGAATTTAAAATTCCAAATTTTTAAGTTTTGCAATTAAAACCTCCGATATTTTTCTGTAGGAATCAAATGTCCATCCACCAATATGTGGCGTCAAAATTAATTTTTCTTCTTTAATTAAATCGGTATAAAATTCAGCATCGGCTAAAGCCGGAAACTTTTCTTTCTCTAAAACATCTAAACCTGCTCCTAATATTTTACCGGTTTTTATTGCCTTTAAAACCGCATTAATATTAACTATTTCTCCCCTAGCAGCATTAATAAAGAAAATTGGTTTATTAAAATAAGAGAAATAATCTTCATTTACCATTTGCTTTGTTTCTTTGGTCAATGGAATGTGTAAACTCAAAACGTCTGAATATTTAACAATTTCTTCCATGCTGGCCTCAGAAACAAAATCATCAGAAAAGCCCGTTTTATATTTATCATAAGCTAACACCTTAACTTCAAAACCTTTTAGCTTTTTAGCAAAAGCATTTCCATTATTGCCGTAACCTATAATGCCAATAGTTTTGCCTTTTAGCTCATAACCACGGTTTCCTTCACGTTCCCAAATTCCATTTCTAATTTCCGCATCTGCTTTTCTAAAATTATTCATCAGCGAAAGCAAAAGCCCAATACAATGTTCGCCAACGGCATCCGCATTACCTTCTGGTGCGTTAATTAATTGGATGTTTTTTTTATCGGCGAAAGCCACGTCAATATTATCCATTCCGGCACCTGCCCTAGCCACAAATTTTAAGTTTGGACCAGCGTTCATTACCTCTTCATCTACTCTAAATTTGGTTCTAATGGCTATTCCTTGGTAGTTTTTTAGTATTTGCAAAACCTCCTCTTTTTTAATTAATGGAAAATCATCAACTTCGTATCCTAGGTCTAGTGCTTCGTTTTTAAATGCTGGGTGGAGATCATCCACTATTAATATTTTATGTCCAATCATGCTAATTTCAAACTAATATCCTTTGTTAACTCCACAAAATCTTTCACACTTAATCGCTCTGCTCTTAAGCTCCAAACATCTCCTTCACCTTGCTTTTCTTTTGGAATGACGCCAGATAAAGCATTGCTCAAAGTTTTTCTGCGCTGATTAAAGCCTGCTTTCACTACTTGCCAAAACAATTTTTCGTCGCATTCTAATTCCTTAATTTCATTTCTACTCAAACGAATAACAGCAGAAAGCACTTTTGGTGGCGGATTAAATACACCTGCTTTCACGGTAAATAAATACTCGCATTTGAAATAAGCCTGTAGAAATACGCTTAAAATACCATACTCTTTGGTGCCAGGTTTCGCGGTGCAACGTTCGGCCACTTCTTTTTGAAACATCCCGACAATTTCTGGTACTTGATTGCGGTTTTCTATCAACTTAAATAAAATTTGTGAGCTAATATTGTATGGAAAGTTACCAATAATGGCAAAATTATCAGCAAATACCTCTTTAAAGTTAAGTTGTAAAAAGTCTTTATTAAGCAACTTGTCTCCTAACTGCGGATATTTTTTTTGAAGAAAAAGATAAGACTCGGTATCTATATCTATTAGAAAAGTTTCGTAGGCGGTTTTTTGAAGTAAGAAATCGGATAAAACACCCATCCCAGGGCCCACCTCCAATACTTGTTTATATTTTTGATGATGTATTAGGCTATTAACTATTTTTTCTGCGATGTTTTTATCGGTTAAAAAATGTTGCCCTAAATGCTTTTTTGCTTTTACCAGACTCATTAAATATTAGGATATGCTACAAATTACGTAAAGTTTCAGGTTTAAAATTAAGATTAGAGCAAAAATCTTTAATTTGCAACAATTATTTAGCTGAATTAATTTGATATGAGCGATTTATTAAAAGTTGGAATTTCTATAGGTGATGTAAATGGGATAGGTTTAGAGGTAATTATGAAAACCTTATCAGAGTCTGAAGTTTATAAATATTGTACCCCTATTGTTTACGGGCACACTAAAGTTGCGTCATTTCACAGAAAAATTGCGGGCATACAAGAATTTATATTTCAGGTGATTAATGATGCTAATCAGGCTCAAGCAGGTAAACCTAATATGATTAATTGCTGGGAAGAAGATGTTAAAATAGAATTGGGTACTAGTAATGAAATTGGAGGAAAATATGCTTTTTTATCTCTTCAAAGAGCAACAGATGATCTAGTAAAAGGTAAAATTGATGCCTTAGTCACTGCCCCAATTAATAAACATAACATACAAAGCGAAGTTTTTAAATTTGCTGGGCATACAGAATATGTACAAGCCATGTGTGGTGCGCCAGATTCTTTAATGTTTTTAATTAGCAACACCTTAAAAGTTGGTGTAGTAACTGGTCATGTTCCATTAAAAGATGTGGTAGCAAATATTACTCAAGAATCTATTCTATCTAAATTAAGGTTAATGAACCATTCTCTGAAGTATGATTTTTGGGTAGAAAAACCAAAAATTGCAGTTTTGGGTTTAAATCCACATGCTGGAGATGACGGTTTAATAGGACAAGAAGAATTAGAAATTATACTTCCGGCGATAGAAAAGGCAAAACAAGAAGGGATTTTTGCTTTTGGAGCGTACCCTGCAGATGGCTTTTTTGGGAACCGTACTTTTGATCAGTTTGATGGTATATTGGCTATGTATCATGATCAAGGATTAATTCCGTTTAAATCGCTTTCTTTCCATCATGGGGTCAATTTTACAGGCGGACTTCCCGTTGTGCGAACCTCCCCAGATCATGGAACAGGATATGATATTGCAGGTAAAAATATGGCCTCTGCAAGTTCTTTTAGAGACGCCCTTTTTGAAGCTTGCCACATTGTAAAAAGAAGAAGAGAGCAAAAAGATTTGGTAGATAACACGTTGGCATTCACAAGACACAGTAGAGATAGAGATTAAATATTGGCTGTACGCGTAAATAGAGCATATTTATACAAACTTAACCCTCATTTTTCAAAAAAACCTTTTTACGTAAATAAATTTTCCTAAATTTGCAGGCTTAATTGTCGAAGTTTGCAATCGTTAAAACAATATTCAATCCCTTTTACGGGACTCAAAATTGGGCACTATCAATTTGATTATGATGTGAACCGTAGTTTTTTTGATGAATTTGAGTATTCTTTGATTAAAGACGGGAAGTTAAAAGTTAAACTTGATTTAGAAAAACAAGAGACTTTAATGATTCTTGATTTTAAAATTGAGGGAGAAATTGAACTAAACTGCGATAAATGTTTAGCTGATTTTCCTAATCAAATTAGCGTTACCGATAGGTTAATTGCTAAATTTTCTGATAACGAAGATTTAGGAGACACCGAAGAAGTGATGGTAATTAAAAAAAATGAAGTAGAAATAGATGTTTCTTCTTTCATTTACGAGGTAATAACACTAGCCGCTCCTTATGTGAGTGTTTGTAAAGAGCCTGGAGAATTATCTACTTGCGACCAAGATATGTTAAAGAAACTTAACGACTTTTTGGTAGAGCAAGATAAAAATGAATTGACCGACCCTAGGTGGGATATATTAAAGAATATTAAGAAAAATTAAAAATAGGAAAAAATGGCACATCCAAAACGAAAAATCTCGAAATCTAGAAGAGACAAGAGAAGAACTCATTATAAAGCTACTGCTCCATCTTTGTGGATTGATAAAGAAACTGGTGCAGTTCACTTACCACACAGAGCATATAATGTAGATGGTAATCTTTATTTAAGAGGTAAACTATTGTTAGAAAATACTTCTATATCTTAAAAATATAAAATGGATAACCCTTTTACAAGCGTTTCAAACCAAAAGAAAAACTTGTACAAGGGTTATTTTATGTTTATAATGAATCTAAATATTAACCTTTTTGGGTTAATTCTCACACCACGTTCACACTTATCTCACTTATCTCGATGAAAATTGGTTTAGATATTATGGGCGGAGATTATGCACCTAAGGCTACAATTTTAGGTGCTATTCATGCGCACAAACAATTAACACCTAACCAGCATTTAGTGCTAATTGGAGACAAGGAAGTGGCAATTACACTCCTTAAAGAACAAAATTTTAATCCTGATTTTTTCGAGTTTATACATACCACAGAAGTAATTGGTATGGGCGAACATCCTACAAAAGCAATTGTTCAAAAAGCTAACTCGAGTATTTCAGTGGGTTTTAATATGCTAAAGGAAGGGTCTATTGATTCTTTTGCTTCGGCAGGAAATACAGGAGCTATGCTGGTAGGTGCCATGTTTAGTGTCAAAGCGATATCTGGTGTGCTACGTCCAGCAATTTCTACGGTTATTCCTAAAGTTAAAGGTGGCTTTGCTATTATGCTAGATGCGGGTGCAAATGCAGATTGCAAGCCAGAACATTTATTGCAATTTGGAATAATGGGAAGTCTTTATTCTAAATATGTTTATCATACCGAAGAGCCAAAAGTAGGTTTGATGAATTTAGGCGAAGAAGAGGAGAAAGGAAATATGCTTACACAAGCTACCCATCCTTTATTAAAAGCGTCTGATCAATTAAACTTTATTGGTAACATAGAAGGAAGAGATTTATTTAACGAAAAAGCCGATGTGATTGTTTGCGATGGTTTTGTAGGTAATGTGCTATTAAAATTAGCAGAATCTTTTTATGTTTTAACTCTTAAAAAAGGTTTAAAAGACGAATTCTTTGATAGATTTAATTACGAACAATACGGCGGTAGTCCAATTCTAGGAGTAAATGCTCCCGTGATTATTGGACATGGAATTTCTAGTCCAGAAGCTATAAAAAATATGGTTCTACTTTCTAAAGACATGGTAGAAACCAAAATAATTGATCGCTTTAAAAATGCTTTCAATTCTTAAACACAACTAAATTATGAGTAAAATTCACGCTGCAATTACTGCGGTAAATGGTTACGTTCCTGATTATATTCTTACCAATCAGGAGTTAGAAACTATGGTTGACACTAATGATGAGTGGATTACCAGTAGAACTGGTATAAAAGAAAGAAGAATACTTAAGGGCGAAGGGCTGGCAACATCTGACATGGCTGTACATGCCGTAAATGGATTGTTAGAAAAAAGAGGAATTAGTGCAGAAGAAATAGAATTAATTATTTTTTGCACCTCTACGCCAGATATGCCTTTCCCGGCAACGGCTAATGTATTGTCTGATAAGATTGGAGCAAAAAATGCTTGGGGTTATGATTTGCAAGCAGCATGTTCTGGGTTTTTATATGGTATCGCTACTGGATCCCAATTTATAGAATCTGGTAAACACAAAAAAGTTTTAGTGGTTGGTGGAGATAAAATGTCTTCCATCATAAATTATCAAGATAGAATTACCTGTATTATTTTTGGTGATGGTTGTGGAGCAGTGTTATTAGAACCAAATACAGAAGGTAATGGGGTTATTGACTCCATTCTAAAAAGTGATGGCTCAGGTAGACCGTATTTACACCAAAAAGCTGGTGGATCACTTAAGCCAGCAAGTCATGCAACAGTTGATGCGAAAGAGCATGTTGTTTACCAAGAAGGACAAGCTGTATTTAAATTTGCGGTTACGAACATGGCCGATGTTGCAGCCGAAATAATGGTAAAAAATGACTTAACAGCGGATGATGTTGATTGGTTAGTGCCTCACCAAGCCAATAAAAGAATTATAGATGCCACTGCAAACCGAATGGGTATAGGGTCTGACAAGGTCATGATCAATGTAGAACGTTACGGAAATACCACAAACGGAACTATTCCTTTATGTTTATGGGAATGGGAAAGTAAATTAAAAAAAGGGGATAATGTTATTTTAGCTGCTTTTGGCGGTGGCTTCACCTGGGGATCTGTTTACCTCAAGTGGGCTTATTAAACTTATCATTACATAAATTTCTTATATTAGATTTCTAAATTAATCACAATTTAAACCTCACCAAAATGGGAATGGATATCAAACAAATTCAAGACTTGATTAAATTTGTTGCAAAATCAGGCGTGAATGAAGTAGCAATTGAAGAAAAAGATTTTAAAATTACTATAAAAACTAATCAGGATCCTACATACGTTACAACAAGTATACCTGCAGTTTTACCACAGCAAATTCCTGTTGCTGTACCTCAACAAGAGGTGGCTCAAGCAGCAGCGGCTGAACCGGCAGACGATGCTAAATACATTACTATCAAATCTCCAATGATTGGTACATTCTACCGTTCATCAACGCCTGATAAACCAAGCCTTGTTAATGTAGGCGATGAAATTTCTAGTGGTACAGTTCTTTGTATTATTGAAGCGATGAAGTTGTTTAACGAAATCGAATCTGAAGTATCAGGTAAAATAATTAAGGTGTTAGTTGACAACTCTAAACCGGTAGAATACGATCAACCTTTATTTCTAATTGACCCATCTTAATTAGTATGATTTAAGCTTAAAAGCTACAATCGTAAAAAAATTAATTTTGATATAAAGCAATAAGAAATGTTTAAAAAAATATTAATAGCTAATAGAGGCGAAATTGCATTACGTATTATACGTACATGTAAAGAAATGGGGATTAAAACAGTTGCTGTTTACTCTACCGCAGATAGGGAAAGTTTGCATGTTAGATTTGCAGACGAAGCTGTTTGTATTGGTCCGCCGCCAAGTAAAGACTCTTATTTAAATATTCCAAATATTATCTCGGCAGCAGAATTAACCAATGCTGATGCTATACATCCTGGTTATGGTTTTTTATCAGAGAACGCAAAGTTTTCTGCTATCTGCCACGAGTATGGAATTAAATTTATTGGTGCAACGGCAGATCAAATCAATAGCATGGGCGATAAAGCCTCTGCTAAAGATACGATGAAAGCTGCGGGTGTACCAACAATTCCAGGTTCTGAAGGTTTACTTAAAGATGTGAAGCAAGGAATAGAGATTGCCAACAAAATTGGCTATCCTGTTATTCTGAAAGCTACAGCTGGTGGTGGTGGCCGTGGTATGAGACAAGTTTGGAAAGACGAAGATTTTGAAGACGCTTGGAACTCGGCCCGACAAGAATCAGCGGCAGCTTTTGGTAACGATGGTATGTATTTAGAAAAATACATTGAAGACCCAAGACACATAGAAATTCAAGTGATTGGAGATCAATTTGGAAAGGTCTGTCATTTATCAGAAAGAGACTGTTCTATACAAAGAAGACATCAGAAATTAGTAGAAGAAGCTCCTTCTCCTTTCATGACACCAGAGTTAAGAGAGAAAATGGGTGCTGCTGCTATTAAAGGTGCAACAGCTGTGAAATATGAGGGAGCCGGAACTGTAGAGTTTTTGGTAGATAAACACCGCAATTTCTACTTTATGGAGATGAATACTCGTATCCAAGTAGAGCATCCGGTAACGGAAGAGGTTATTAACTTTGATTTAATTAAAGAACAAATTAAAGTTGCTTGTGGTATTCCAATCTCCGGAAAATCTTATACACCAGAAATGTGTGCAATAGAATGTCGTATCAACGCCGAAGATCCCTTTAATAATTTTAGACCATCTCCAGGCAAAATAACACATTTTCACTCTCCGGGTGGGCATGGTGTAAGAGTGGATACGCATGTTTACGCGGGTTATGTTATTCCGCCAAATTACGACTCTATGATTGCTAAGCTAATTTGCGTAGCTCAAACCAGAGAAGAGGCCTTAAACACAATGGATAGAGCTTTAAGCGAGTTTGTTATTGAAGGAATAAAAACAACAATACCATTTCATTTGAAGCTAATGAAAGATCCTAATTTTAGAGCCGGTAACTTTACCACTAAGTTTATGGAGACTTTTGAATTTAGTGAAGACAAATAATATTAAACAAAACAAAATACCATTTTGATATCTTCAAAATGGTATTTTTGCGTTTATAAAAGCTTATAATGGCAAAAGAAAGAAAAACAGATTTAGTAGAAGCGGTGAAAGGAAAGGGTAAAAGTCTAGAAGCCGAAATGTCTTTCTTTGATCATTTATCAGAACTGAGAGTTCACCTCATTAGAGCTTCTATTGCTGTAATTTTCTTTACTATCATTTGCTTTTTTTATTACGATTTTATTTTTGATACCATAATAATGGGTCCAAGGAAATCTACTTTTTGGACTTACCGTATCATGTGCCAAGTTGGAGAATATTTCAACAAAAGTGGTTTCTGTATTCAAAATATTCCAGGTAAAATCATCAATACAGAAATGGCTGGTCAGTTTACTTTACAAATAAACTCGGCTTTAATGACTGGCGTAATCCTAGGTTTTCCTTATTTACTATGGGAAATTTGGCGTTTTGTTAAACCAGCATTAAAAGATACAGAGCGTAAATCGGCAAGTGGTTTTGTTTTTTATGCCAGTTTATTGTTCATTATTGGTTTATTATTTGGGTATTACATTGTAGCGCCATTATCAATTAATTTTTTATCTAATTATAGCATTAGCCCAGATATTGAAAACACCATTACTATAGATTCTTATTTTTCATCTGTAGCCACATTAACGCTGTGTACCGGGGCAATTTTTGAATTACCTATTGTTATTTATATTTTATCACACCTAGGAATTATGACGCCAAAATTCATGAGGGAAAAACGAAGATATGCAGTTATCATTATTCTTATAATTGCTGCAATTGTTACTCCAACTCCTGATATCCCAACCATGCTAACAGTAAGTTTCCCTCTCTTTTTACTTTATGAGGTTAGTATTGCCGTATCAGGTAGGGTACAAAAGAAAAAGCTTAAAGCGGAGAAAGAATTCTTTGCGAATTAACCGGATTGGTCATTCATCAAATTGAGGAAATAACTCTCCAAACTAAGTAAAATAATCTCAGTTTATCTTAACGGTTTTATTAATCTTATCCAGCGTAGAAAAGCAAAAATCTTCATTAAGATCTTCAGTCTATTAAACAGACAAAAAATTAAACTTTTGGTATCTTTTTAGTATACATCTCGTAAAAACCTGAATTAGAGTTCTAATTCATAAACGAGATGGTCAGAAATATTTTAATATACCTTTGTCTAATAATGATATTCATTTCTTGCAAAAGAAATGAGGACCTATCTAAAATTGACCAATCTAGTAACATAGCTCCTACAGGTTTTAATTATGCTACCAGCAAAACCATAAAAATAAATATTAGGTTATTATCTAACCTTGGCGAGCCATTAATTGGGGTACCTGTTTCCTTCCATTCTACAAAAGACACTTCTGAAGTTTTATATGCGCTCACTAACAAACAAGGCTATATAGATACAAAACTAATTGTACCTGCTTATGCAGAACAGCTCATTGTAAAGCCTCACTATACAGGTTTAGTAAAAGAATTGAAGGGCTTTTTTAAAGACAATGCATTAGATTTAATTATTGGAGGCAGCAATTCGTACTCCGGAAACGTGGTTAGTTTTACAAACAATTTATCAAGTGCAAACAGCTTAAAATTAAGTACCAATAGCCAAACTTACATAACAAACGCAAATACAAATTATAGTTTTATTGGAGGTTATGATGGCGATGGTCGTCCACAATATTTAACACCAACACCAGGTAATGTGAGTGCAGATTTATTAGGCTTTTTAAATAGCTCGTTACCAGAAGAGAAAAGTGTAGAAAACCATCATTTAGTTTACTTATCTCCAAATGCTAAACGTAGTATTGATGTTATAGAAGATGGTGATGTTTTTATCACTTATGTATCTGAAGGAGCAACTAATGAAAATACGATTGCTTATTATAGTTACCCAACAAATCAGAAATTGGCTAATGCCGATGAAATCACAAATGTTAAATATATTTTTCCAAATTCGTCTGGTAAAGGTTCTGGCGGTGGTTTAATCTCTGGCGATAGAGTTAACCTAGGTAGTTTTAAAGCAGGTACTTCTATTGGGATCGTTTTATTAGTAAATGGCTGGGACAAAAACACCAAAACTGTTAAAAATAACGGAGTTAAATTCTATTCGGATGAAACTTTTAATCCAGAGCATAATCAAAATTTAAAGAAGCACACTGTTGTTTTAAGTTATGATAAAGAAGATTTACTAATCATAGGTTTTGAAGATATTAATAGAGAAGATTTTAAATCTGATCATGATTTTAACGATATCGTTCTATACGCGAGTTCTTTTCCCAAAACAGCATTATCACATAAAAATGTTGTAAAATTGGCTGCTCCTGTTGATAGTGATGGCGACGGAATTTCTGATGATAACGATATTCATCCTGGGGATTCTAAAAAAGCTTATGATACTTATTTCCCCTCTAAAACTGGATGGGGAACAATTGCCTTTGAAGATAACTGGCCTAGAAAAGGCGATTATGACATGAACGATTTAGTTGTTAATTATAGATATTCTTTTGCAGTAAATGCCAACAACGAGATTACAGAAATGAAAGCTGATTATAAGATAAACGAATCTTTAGCTTATTATCAAAATGGTTTTGGTGTAGAATTACCCATTAATCCTTCTGTTATAGACGACGTTAGAGGCTACATAAATAGCGGAAAATATATTAAATATAATGTAAACGGAACAGAAGCTGGACAAGATAAAGCGGTATTTATTCCGTTTGATAATCAAAAACTAATCTATAATTCATCGCTAAATTACGCTGAACCAGTAAGAATAATAATAGAATTTTTAAGGCCACAACCATTGAGTTCTTTAAACCCAATATTATACAATCCATTTTTAATTAGCGATGGTAGAAGAGAATACGAAATTCATTTACCAGGCTTTAAACCGACAAATAAGGTAGGAAAAGCACTTTTTGGAACTTATGAGGATAAATCTGACCCAGCCAAAGGTTTATATTATATTGGTGAAAATAACTGGCCATGGGCCTTACAGTTTTTAGAAACTTTTAACTTCCCAGATGAAAAGCAAGCTATAGACGAAAAATATCCGCGTTTTAAAGATTGGGCTGCTTCTGGTGGAACGAATTATTTAGATTGGTACAAGTAATACAAGTTTTAAGAAATCATACTTAAGCCTGGCTAAATAAAATTAACTGAGCTTTTGGTTTTATAAGTTATATGAAACCATAATCGGGTTTTGCCCCCAATCATTTTGCTAAAAATATTGATCCTTGTGGGAGACAGGGTAAAACATAAAATTTAAATCAAAAGAAATTATTTGGATTTACTACTATTTTGAAATATATTCGCAGTGTACTATTTAACTATAACACTAATATGGTAGACATTGCTAACTTATCATTTGCATACGGTAAACAAATATTGTTTGACGATATCTCTCTAAAATTAAAGCCAGGACATATTTATGGTTTATTAGGGAAAAATGGAGCAGGTAAATCAACACTTTTAAAAAGTATAGTAGGTTTGGTTTTCCCAAAAAGTGGTACTTGTACGGTTAATAGTTTTTCGTCTCAGAAGCGTTTACCAAGTTTTTTACAAGAAATATTTTTCTTATCAGAAGATGTTTACCTACCATCAGTTACAGCAAAACAATACGGAGTTAGTACAGGTTGCTTTTATCCAAAATTTGATCCTAATCAATATTTTAAATTACTACATCTTTTCAATATAAACGATTCTAAAAAGTTAACCGATTTATCTTTTGGTCAGCAGAAAAAAGTAATGATTGCTTTTGGACTTTCTACCAATACAGCATTACTAATCATGGACGAGCCTACAAATGGCTTAGATATTCCTTCTAAAAATCAGTTTAGAAAAGTTATTGCCTCCTCTTTAAGTGAGGATAGATGCGTAGTTATATCAACCCACCAAGTTAGAGATTTAGATAATTTAATAGATACCATACTAATTTTGAATAATGGTAAAATTATGTTGAACAAAGGTATTGACGAAATTTCTGAAATAGTGAGTTTTGGTTTTAAATCTAAACCTAACGATAATGACATTTATGCAGAAGAAAGTATTCAAGGTTTAAATACAATCTACCCAAAAATAGAATCTGACCAAAGTAAAATAGATATAGAGTTACTTTTTAATGCGGTTGTAAACGGCAATAAAACCATTGTAGAAACTTTAAAATAAACCTGATGAACACATTTAATCTAAAACGTTTTTTGATGCTTTTTAAAAAGCATTCTTATGAAAAAGGAAAAGAATATTTTCTTTCTATTTTGACTATAACTATAATCCAAATTATCCTTTTTGTATATGCCGCTGATATGAACGCATCTGGTTTAAAAGAAGATTATCAACAAAAGTTTTTTATTGTAGGAATACTTTTATGCGGTATGATTTTTACAAGCATGATTTTTTCTGATTTAAATGATAAAAGAAAAGCAACATCATATTTAATGCTCCCTGCTTCTCATTTAGAAAAGTACTTAGTAAATTGGTTATTTAGCTATTTAATATTCCAGTTAGTTTTTATTTCAGTTTTTTATATCGCTACCTACGCTGTATTAAGCTTAGGTATCAACGAATTTGGAGCTGGTAATAAGGCTATCAATATATTTAACAAGGAAAACCAAATTTACATTGTATTTTATGTATACCTACTTGTGCACTCTTTAATATTATATGGTGCTATCTTCTTTAAGAAAAAGCATTTTATAAAAATTATTCTCACATTATTTATACTTGGACTTGCTCTTACTTTTATCAATAAACTGTTATTAACAATAATGATTGATGAGAATGTTATGACTGAGCCACCATTTACCAACTTAAGATTTTTGAATGAAAATAAATTTTATTCAATACAAATTGTAGAAAGTACCCTATTTACGACCTCCCTAC
>Ga0209702_10000234_pt1 | contig 112376 bp, 117 predicted proteins | sample FRY01_FD_187210 | JGI IMG/M metagenome (GOLD analysis project Ga0209702, IMG submission 187210) | Freshwater microbial communities from Lake Fryxell liftoff mats and glacier meltwater in Antarctica - FRY-01 (SPAdes) (version 2) | ecosystem: Environmental > Aquatic > Freshwater > Ice > Glacier...
TGATATATTCTAAGTTTGGATAATTTTGGCTTAAAACCGAAAGTATCGTTTTTTCCAAAAACGCTCCCTGATTAAAATTGGGAGTAACGATAGTTATTTTAGGGTAAGCCATTAATGTTAAAATTTTTTGCAAATATTTGACTCTTTTTAACAAAAGTAAAATTTTAATGCAGGAAAACATCCTGTTTTTTACTTATAATAAATTTTTAGCTTAGGATGTAATTTCTAGACTTGCATAGTTTGGATTACCTAAAATAATTTTTGGAGATATTTATATAGTTTTCCCAAAATTCTGGTTCGTAGCGTTCCCAAGCATGGCAACCAAACGGAAGCTCTTGATTATTTAATACGAAAAGTCTTTTTGGATTTGTCTCAAAACTAAATTTAATGGAGTCCTTAACCGTTGCTATCTTAAAGGTTTTAATTTGTTCTCCAATTTCTGAGAAGATAAAAAAATCCTCATGTTGGTTATAGTCTTTTTGGATAGAATAATTTTCTCCAGCTAAATTCTGTATTTTACGAAAAGTTCTATGGATTAATCTTCTGAAAATCTGATTTTTACCATATTTATCATAGAAAACATTTCTTATAGCTTTATCCATGTTTGCAATATTTCTAAGAGAAAAACCTGAATTACCTACCCCTAGAAATTTATTTTCAGTCGTTCCTAAATGAAAACCCTCAAACCATGGTGCACCAATGTAATCATATCCTTTTGCACACCAATATAATAACTCATCTTTGAAAACAAATGCATCTAGTTCATAAGTCAGAAGATATTCATAATTGTTAAATAATGAATAAAACAAATTACTAAGTTTTAATTTATTATAATTTAAGATAGACGATTGCCATTTTGGATCTATATAAATAACATTAAAAAATGGCACAGAAGCCTTGTAATTGCTTAAAATGAGATTTTTTGGTGCTAGTATATATATAGGATGATTTCCTAAAATTTTAAAACATTGCTTAAATGAAACTAATTCATTTGGCGTAGGCTCGCTTGAGTGGATAGGAATAACTACACAGACTTTTTCCATAGTATTTGTCATCTTATGATATGCTCATAAAGCTCAATTTCTGGTCTTTCAGGTACAATAGTTTTTATATAAACACAAGCTTTTTCCCCAATATCTTCCCATTCATTTCTTAATATCCAAGCTCTTTCCATTGCTTCATCTAAGTATTCCGGTTTAGGAGCGGCGGCTAAAAAGCCAGTCTCGTTATCAACAAATGCTTCACTATTTCCACTAACGTTTGTTACTATGCCAAATCTAGCACAAAGCATCGCTTCAACTAATGCTAATGGTAAGCCTTCAAACCTAGAAGTAAGAACCAAAGCGTGATTAGTTTTCCAAATCTCTTCAGTATCTGTGTAAGCATTTACCTTAGCATTTTCAATTTTAAAATAGCTAATTAGCTTTTTAATCCCATTTACGTTAACACCACTTCCGTAAAAATTAATAAACAAATTTCTTTCTCTCCATTTTTTTTCGTTTAAGACTTCCAGTAATACATCTTGCCCTTTTGCATAAAACTCATATCGAGCAACACATGCAAGGTTGTAGCCATTTGATGTATCCGGGAAGGCTAATTGAGAAATATATGGCACATTGAAAGGGTTTCTTATAACTCCACCATTAATAATTGCTTCACCTACCATTAATTCAGTAGTGGTTTTGTTGGCCTTGCTTACAAAAAGATTGTACTTAGCATTTTTATAAGCTGTTAACATCCGCTCAGACTTAGCATCGTCTGGCCAAATACCTTCATAAACTGCTTGGGAAATTGTGATATATGGTATATTATGAGTTTCAAAAAACTCAATTAGTTCTAAACCGTCCGCATTATTTCCCTGTGATACAACGGCTATATCAGGATGCCAGCTAATTATTTGTGTTTTATAAATTACCTTAAAACTTTTAAATCTAGCAGGCAAATATTTATTGAATAAACCTGCATCACTTTTTTTTTCTAAAAAACTTAAATTTGAACTACGATAAAGTTCCTGCAATTTATTTGGCAGTGGCTTCCATTTCACGCAAATCTTCACTTCATGCCCGTTTTCAGCAGCATATTTGGCTGTTTTAAACCATAATTCTTCACTTCCTCCCCAGGGAACACTATCATTTGATGTCGTGAATATTATTTTCATACCAAATTATTTGTAGGCAGTAAATGAAAGACTGTTGAAAAGAGAGTTTTCCCAATTATCAAATTTTTGAGGAATTTGATCATTTTTAATGAGCCATTTAATAAAGTAAAGAAACGGATATTTTAAAAATCTTTTACCTCCAAAATGTTTGATTTTAAACCAAATGCAAAATAATTGAGCTAACGCCATATTAGCGCCGCCTAAAGCTTGAATTTTTATATTAATAAATCCTGAATTTTCCAAATGCTTTTTTAATGAGTAGGGAGTAAATCTGTATTCATCATGAGGTACTTCATGCAAATTCCAAATAAACGGAACTGTACCAAAAATAAAACCTTCTGGCTTTAACACCCTATTCATTTCTAATAAAATACTTTTGGTATCAAGATAATGCTCTAAAAATTCCGTTGCGATTATTGAATCAAAGAAACATTCCTTTACAGGTATCATTTTCCCATCCCAAATTAAATCTGGTGCAATTTGCCCATGATAATCTGCATTTTCTAAATCCATACCGACATAATTAACTACGGAAGTATTAGACTTAATAATTTCTTTATAGGGCATTATACCACATCCTACATCCAATATGTCGCCTTTAAAAAAGTCGACATTTTTCTTTATAGCACTTAGAATTGATTTCCGTACGGTATACAAATGAAAATTTTCGTCATTTAATTTAACTTCCGTAAAATTTTCTTTTATGTACTCCTTGTGGTTCATGATTCAATTGAATTATTTCTTAGTTTTAATCAAAAAAAGTCTTATTGTTTAATGATTTTCATAAAGGATGTAATGAGTTGTCTTTAATATTCATCTAAATTTACTTAACAATGCATACCCGTTAGGCTCATTAAACAGTATACTTGTATAAAAAATACTCACAATAAAATTTAACCAAGAAAATTTGCTACATTTTTTATGTTTCGCTCCATTGATCTGTTTTCTAAAACGTCTGTAAATTGTTTTTCTGCTAATTTTTCCGCAATTCCTTTTTCGTTCAAAATTAAAAAAGACGCTTTTGCGAATTTTACAATGTCTTTGAAGTGAGGATAGATTTCACTTAAATTATTTATCTCCAAATTATCCCCATTAAAAAAATCCCAAAACAGTTGTGGAGTTCCGGTTAAAGCAGTATCGAATCCTGCATAACCAGCTGGTCGATTAAGATAACCTTGAAACCACACTAAATCTAAATTTTCCGCATTCAAAGTAGTCTTTATATCTACCTGATGGCCTCTAAAATGAACATTTTTTAAATTCAAATGACTTATGTATCGGTTATATTCAGCCTCCTCTGGGTCTCCAGCACCAAAAATGTGCAACTCTAAAGTTGGATTTTCTTTTTGAAGAAGATGAAAAGTATAAAAAAATGGATCTAGCGGTTTTTCTTTAGTTAAACGAGTGAAAATGCCTATTTTTTTATTGCATTTATCGTTGAATTTCCATTTTTTCCATTGATTGTTTGGCTCATCGATAGACAAGGGTAGGATGCTGTGAGTAAAGTTCTCAAATCCTTCAAACTCATAATCTATTTCTTTTTGTAAGGCGAAACCAGAGACAAAATTATATTGGATTTTTTTATTTAACCTGCGATAGTGCTCTCCTTGAAAACGTGAGCACATAATCATAACATTTATAATGGGTATACCTTCTTTATTAACAAAATACTGAGAATGACTTAATGTATACTCGCCCACAAAAATAATTTTATCAATATTTTCAAAATAGTAACTTAATTTATTCATTTTATTTAAACTTAAAGCTCTTTTAAGTTTGTTTAGAACACAATCCTGAATACTAGTTTTTTGTTTTGGGAATATTTGCTCAAGCAAATGTACTTTAGTTCCTAATGCTAAATGCTTTTCATAAAAAAAATCGGAGAAATAAGGGTGTTGATTTAAGCTACTTATAGATAAAATTCCAATTTCAATAGATTTTCTTTTGCAGAATAAATCTATCTCATACATCTCTCTTTGTGCCCCGCCAGGATAAAAATCACTCACAATAAATAAAATTGGTTTATTCAATTTTACAAGTTTTAATTGTATCAATTATTTTGTCTATCTCTTCACTAGTTAGCTCATAAAACATGGGTAAACGAAATAATCGATCAGAATATTTATCTGAATTTTCCAATAATCTACCATTGTGGCTATTAGTGTAATAAGGAGAATTATGCAATGAAAGGTAATGAAAAACAGCATTTATTTTATTGTTTTTCAAGTGTTGGATTAGCGAATTTCTATGTTGAAGACTTTCACATACAACATAAAACATGTGCGCATTATTTGTAGCGTAATCTGGTATATTGGGTAATTTAATTCCTAATTGCTCGCAACATTCTATAAGAGTCGAGTAATATTGTTCCCAAATCGATTTTCTTCTTTTTTGAATAACATCCAAGTTTTCTAATTGTGCCCAAAGAAATGCCGCTATGATTTCGGATGGCAAAAATGATGAACCAATATCTACCCAATTGTATTTATCAACTTCGCCACGCCAAAACGCAGAGCGATTTGTGCCTTTTTCCCAAATAATCTCTGCTCTGCCAACAAATTGATCATCACTGATAACCAACATACCTCCTTCTCCAGAAATAATATTTTTGGTTTCGTGGAAAGAGAAGGCTGCTAAATGTCCTATAGATCCCAAAGGCCTTTTTATTCCATCTTTTCCTATATAAAAACTGTCTATTGCTTGGGCGGCATCTTCAACTACAAATAAATCATATTTTTTAGCCAAACCCATAATTTTGTCCATATCGCAGGATATTCCTGCGTAATGCACCACCACTATAGCTTTTGTTTTAGGAGTAATCAAATCTTCTATTAAATCAACATCAATATTTGGATTGATAGCCATAGAATCTACAAAAATAACTTTTGCTCCTCGTAATATAAATGGATTAGCAGACGAAACAAAAGTGTAAGATGGAATTATCACCTCGTCACCTTCTTTAATATTTAAGAGGATGGCGCACATTTCCAGAGCATCTGTGCAGGAAGTAGTCAGCAAACATTTTTTGAACCCATAACGTTCTTCAAAAAAATTTTGGCACAGCTGAGTATATTTGCCATTTCCAGATATTTTACCTGATGCAACTGCATCAGTAATGTATGTATTTTCTTTGCCCGTTAAATAGGGCTTATTAAAACCTATCTGCATATTATTAAATCTCTAATTTAGCAATTCCAAAACCTGTTTTACCATAACCGTTACCGTTATAAAACATATACATATTTCCTTTGTGTCTTACAATCGAAGGGTAACAAATCATTTCACTGTCCCAACCTGATTTTGAAATATCAATGCCTACATATTCGTCTTTCCTTTGCCAATTTATTCCATCTGTAGACTTTGCATAACCGATTCTGTATGTTTCTATCATTTTATTAGCTCTATAAGAATACCACATAAAGTAATTATCATTTTCTTTAATAACAAAAGGCTTTGATAAGGCATATTCTCCTTCGTAGATATTATTAACTGAAATGACACCCTCTCTAACCCAATTTACACCATCTAGAGATTCAGCATACTTGATAACATGATTCATTTCGCTCTGCTTCTTTCCCCATTTTAAATTAGAACCATACCACATACGGAATACTCCATTTTCAAATAATATCGACGGATATGATATTGAAAATGGATCTTCGTTACTCCTATCCATGATTGGTGCTCTACTTATTTTATCAAACTTGCCAGTTTCTAAATTCTGTTTAGCCAACCCAATTGTGTTTAACCAAGGAACCGTAACTTTTAAATTCCATCCTAAATAGTAAATGTGTGGTACATTATTTATTAAAATATAATAACCCATTGCAACTCCACTATCGTCAAAAATACCTAATTCACCTGGCTTCAAAATCGGCTCTTTTGAAATATTAATAATTTTATAAGAATCGGAAAAATCAATATCTACAAAGCCGATATGTGATCGACTTTCATTATCTCGACATGTGAAATACACTCTAAAAATGTCGTTATTTAGCAATACTGGAAATGGATTGGCTGCATGGCTGTTCATCCAATAAAAATTTTTATCCGGCGAAAAAATATTTTTTTCTTTAATCCATTTCATTATCTTCTAACTAATTTGATTGGAAAATGGAGAATAAAATTTAAGATTTTCAACAGCCTCAAATTTTTTCTTTAAAAATTCATGATAATGAGGATTTGCTAATAAAATTAAAAACCCATCCTTTAATAAACCTTTATTAAGGGCCTCCGTACAATTAATCACCTGTTTTGTGGTACCTGCTTTTACATCATCAATAAAATAATTTACTAATGAATTTAATTTAGTATAGGTTTGATAGAAAAAAGACGTTTCTCCATATCCAAATGCTACAATATTTTCATCTTTATATAAATCTATAAACTTGTTTAAATTATCAATCCAAACTTGAGACCTGTAAAAATTTTTATTTTGTTCATATGTTAAAGAAAGCAAAGGAGATATCTTTTTTCTTAAAATAAAATAGGCAATTGTAGTCATACATTTATATCCTAATTCGAATTTCTCAACAGTAAATCCATTTTTTTGACACAAATAAATAAACTGCTTGCTCGTAAAATGATGCAAATGGTCTAAAAAATATACGTCAAAACTTTCTGCATCTTGTATTGGAACGCCAATAATTATTAAGCTGTTTTCGTTAGCAATATTCCATTTTTTTTTTAAAAAATCATTTGGATTAATTGTATGCTCAATAACACAAGTTGATAAAATTAAATCGTAAGTCTCATTATCTAAAATATCCTCGTAACCAACATTACGAACCGATGCAATTTTATTGGCATAAATAGCGGCTTCTTTACTTGGTTCTACGCCAAATTTATTTTTTACATTAAACAAATTTAACAAATTAGCACTTCCGCATCCAATTTCTATAATACTTGATGCCTTGGTAATTTCATTTCCTATCAAATTTTCAATCCATTCAAAATGCATTTGACTCTTTGATATCCCCACTCCATTGTAAATATACTGTGGATCATTATTTGAAGTATTTAATTTGTAATAATTTTTATAAAAATTATTTAGAAAGTTTGTTTCAGAGGAGCGAACATTTCCGCAATGTCTACATTCTTCTTTAATAATAACTAAATCAACCGTTTGCCCATCAGATGACATGGATGGTGCAGTTTTTAAAAGGAGATTAAATTCTGTACTACTACAGATATAACAAGATGTTGCCATTTAACTATTTATTTTTTAATCTGCTATTTCGCCATTCGATATCACTAGAAAGAGTCCGACTTTGGTAGCCAAGAAATTTTGATAGAAATTCATCATCTGCATATTTGCCATTTAAAGCTAATGGTAAATCAATTTGTTGTTTTAAAATTGGAACAACATAAACGTTGTTTATAGCTCTTCTTATAAAACTTGAAAAATTATAACCTGCTTTGTGAAACAACATTGAATCAAACAGAATTACTGATCCTGCCTTTGCCACTATTTGTCTACTATATTTCTCCACATATTGGACTGATGGGATAGATTCCACTCTGTGAGAATATGGTAAAACAAACGTACCTCCTGATTCGTTTGAAAAGTCGTCTATACAGTATAATGCACCAATTGCCAATGGTTTTGAGATTACGAAATTTTGATAGGGTAAATCTCTATGCCAAGAGCTTTGATGATGTTCTTCGTTTGGCTTATTAATTATTCCGTTTTGAAGATGTAAAATAAAGTAATTACCTATTACGCATTTTACTATTTCCAGAACCCTACTATTAGTTGCAATATTCAAAAAAAAATCATCGTAGACTAATGAGCATCTAACTAAATTTTGTTCATTAATTTTCGTTAAATTGATCTCTCCAAATTTTGTTTTTTGAGTTTCATAAATAGCATCCAGTTTCAATCTGCAATCTTTTAACTCGTCATCTTTTAAAACGTTTTCTAATACAGAAAATCCGTTTACTTGTAATTCTTCGATATGTAAATCTATAGCCTTATTTAACTTAGTTTGAATATTAACACCGTACGATTTTTCCATTTTATTCTAAAATTTTTTTCTTTTTATGCTTTATCAATTTGGTAAAAATATTAGCCGGCTTAAATGTGTTTTCAAAAATTTAATTCGTCACTTTTTTTCTTGAACAAAGTTGTCTGAGCAGGCAGATAAACTCCCTTCTCGATTGTTTTTTTACTTATGATTGCACCCGCAGCCAAAAGTGTTTCTTTAGATATTATCACATTATTATGTAACGTAGTATTTACTCCTAAAAAACAATTTGAATGCACTTCGCAGTGCCCAGAAATAACAACATGTGAGCTTACAAAATTATGATCATGAATAATAGAGTGATGACCGATGTGGTTTCCACTCCACAAGGTAATATTATTGCCTAATTTCACGAAAGGCTGTATTGTGTTATCTTCTAAAATAAAACAATTGTCTCCACATTGGTATTGCGACATATAAGAACATTTAGAGCTAATATAGGAAGCTAATTTATATCCCTTTTCCTTAGCTTGATTATATTTGCTTTCTCTTATCTTATTTAACTTTGCGTAGCTAGTTGCAATAAACATCTGGTAATCCGCAGGTGGGTAATATTTCTCTAAGTCTTCAAAAGCAATTACCGGCTTACCTTCAAACATTTCATCATTGATAAACTCTTTATCAACTGTGAACGCAACTACCTCATATTCAGAGTCAATATCAAAGTAATAGTTTGCTATCTGAGCAATGTCGCCAGTGCCGAAAATTACAATTTTTGCCATATCCTATTTCTTAACTATGATTGTAAATTCATATAGATTATAATCATGTAAAATCGCTACATTTTTAGAGCAGTTTTCTTTACAATATTTAAAAAAATACTCTGGACTGGCATAATATAAATAATCTTTCATCAGGGGTTTATCTGAGTAACTAGTTAACATATTAAAAGAAAAACCTTTGTTAGCAAGTTGATTTAGCGTATCCAACTCTTTTTTGATAAATATTAACCAATCTTCTTCGTTTGTCTCTAATTTAACATTAAATATTCCACTAGCAACTACATAGTCAAAATGTTGTTGGCTGGGTAGCGCTGTTAACCATGAGGCATTTTTTAAACCAGATAAACTTGCTTGAGCAATCATCTCGTCAGATATATCATACCCAAAATATTGAAATAAAAAGTTTTTAGCTTCTAAGAATTTATATAAAGAGCCGAAACCACATCCATAGTCGAGCACAGAAAAGTCATTTAATCCGATGACCTTACACAATTGCTCAAATCTTAAATATTGAGATTCTTGTCCATTCCAGTCGACTCCTTTTGGAGTAGTTCCGTGTTGGATAATTTTTTCAGTATAGTATTTATTTACTTTGTCTAAAATTTCTTTATTGTCCATTACTGTTGCTTTTTAAGAAATCCCTTGCATTTTCGCCTTTATTAAATATCAAATCTAAAATACTTACACCATGCTCAAATGGTGGATTTGGCTGATTATATTCTGGATAGTTGGAATAATCAAAGTAATGAACATTAATATTTTGTTTTTTAAACTTTTCTTCATCCATATAAGCCTTGGCAGCAGGTCCCGAGTAATAATCAGTTGCGTTTAAATCGGTACAAATATTTATCAATCGCTCGGTTTTTTCTTCTGCTAAATTAAATTCCTCCGAACGTATGATAGTTGCTTTGATACCTAAAAATTCGGTTATGTTTTCTATAAAGTACTGATTTATATCTGTAAGAAGTTTGTGATTACAATTTAGGTAGAGTGTATCAACCCAAGCAATTACATTTTTATAATGAGTTGCATTTCTGTAATTACTTTTTAAAATATTTAAATGTGATATATTCCAATTTTCATCAGAAATTAAAGTTTCATTTATTTTTTGAAAATATTTCCCTTTCACTTCTACAGGTATTGAAAGCCATTTTAACCCATTTTCTGTTTTTATCAAATTTCTGTTCCGCCAGTCTCTTTTGGTGTACTGCATATCGTCATAAATGACAAAAACATCTGTTGATGCGATTGCGTCAAAATATCCTTTCCAAGGGATATAATTAGACTGGGTAATTAGAATTGACTTAGTCATTTGTGTTTTTTTAACGACATTTAAATTTCAATAATTTATGTGCAAGTAAAAAGAAATACAGTATGTTATGGTTTGATCCAGTAAGCATGGTATTTAGAAGCGTAGTCTGCATGATGTAAATAGACATTTATATTATTTTCCCTCAAAAAATCATCCACGGCTTCTGTACATCCTTTATAATAAAAATAATCATCAATGATAATGAATCCTCCACTTACGACTTTACTGTATAGTTGATCTAGACATACTTTAATTGAATAATAAAAATCACCGTCTAATCTTAAAATTGCTATTTCATTTATCTGCGGCGCTACAATGGGCAAAGTATCTTGGAAATAACCTTTATGATAATTTACATATTTTGAATCATATCCTATAACTTTTTCTATTAAATCTTTATTGCCTTCTACCGTACCATGGCCTCCAATAAAATCATAAATACCTTCGTTTGGTTTCAGATTACCTTGTGTTTTAGCCTGGGATCCACCGTATTTTTTTATTTCATCTAATACTCTTTGACCGTCCTTAAGTTCATCTGGTTCACAAGCATCTTGAAAACAATCAAATAGATGAAGGTCTCTTCTACTTTTACCGTAATTTAGATTTGCGAGTGCCATTAAACCTACGGCACCACCTTTCCATACACCACACTCAATAAAACTACCTTTTATGTTGTTTTTTTCACAATAAACTGCCTGCTGATACAAAACTGTTAATCTCTCGTCATTTTGCATCGTAAATGGACGAATTTTGTTAATCTCGGCAAGGGCTTCATCTTCAATAAAATATTCTGAAATACAATCATCATATTCTGTGGTATTCTCTTCTACCAATGTGGTACCGTTATTTTTTTCAGGTAATTTCGTGATATTAAAACCTAGTTGTTTAAAAATAAATTTTATTACTTTCTTCATTGTATATTTAAGTGTTTATTAATTTTTCATTTTTTGCTTCCATCGTCCAATTAAGCCTAGGTCGTATCAAACCAGGCCATTTTCCTGTATAACCTGAAGGTCTTACGGTATCGTTTATTTCAAATATTAAAACTTCAGTTTCACGATATAACATTTCTTTACCATCTTTTCCAAATTGTATTGCAATAGTATATACTCCATCATTAAGTAATTCTGCGGGAATAGTGCAAGTTGTTTTATATGTTCCTTTTTTCAATTTCACTACATCAGTTGGACCCGTAGTGAAAATGTCTATCCCACTTAATGTTAAAAGTTCCATACCTAAAGTAACAGCAAAATCGTCTATGAAATTTACAAATTCAAACTCAAATACTAAGGGGGTCATAATAGTAATCGAATCAGATAGTTTTGTTAACTGAGGTATCATTTGAGCTTTTATTAGCTTAACCTCTTTTGTACCGGGCGCATTAATAATTTCCCAAATTCTAAATGCTACATTTGTGAAAGATTGACTTAAATAATTGTTTATAACTTTATTTGTTTCGCCTTCTTGTGTTAATTGTCCTTTCTCTAAAATAATTGTTTTGGTGCAAAGATCTCTAACTGCAATCATATTATGACTCACAAACAGAACCGTTCTTCCTTCTCCCTTACTTAAATCACCCATTTTACCCAAACACTTCTTCTGAAATTCGGCATCCCCCACCGCCAACACCTCATCCACCACTAAAATTTCAGACTCTAAATGTGCTGCAACAGCAAAAGCCAGCCTAACATACATGCCAGAAGAATAACGTTTTACTGGTGTGTCAATATAACGTTCTACACCGGCAAAATCTACAATGGCATCAAAGTGCTTTTTTATTTCTGCTTTGCGCATCCCTAAAATGGCCCCATTTAAAAAAATGTTTTCGCGGCCAGAAAGCTCTGGATGGAAACCTGTACCTACCTCTAATAAACTGGCTACCCTGCCTTTTACTTTTACAGAACCTGTGGTAGGGGAGGTTACCCGGCTTAATATTTTTAATAAGGTGCTTTTACCAGCGCCGTTACGGCCAATAATGCCTACAGCGTCCCCTTGTCCAATCTCAAAGTTAATGTCTTTTAAGCTCCAAACAATGTCACTTTCGCCTTTGATGGTACGGTCATTGATTTCGCCAATTTTTAAAAAAGGATCTTCTTTGCCTTGTATTTTATAAGCCCAGCGTTTTAAATCGTTAGAGAGCATACCTGTTCCAATTTCACCGAGTTGGTAAGCTTTGGATAGATTCTCGACTTTAATTGCTACACCCATCTAATAATATAATTTTAAATTTACGAGTATTAAACCTTCGCCCTCCCTATAGCTATCGGGATTAGGGTGATAAGAGTGGGTTTTTTCTATTTTAATTGCTTCTGCCATTTCTAATGTATATCCTCTACAACTTAATTTTTCATCTACTAACCCACTAGCAAGTATAATACTAAATTTTTGTGTGTAATCAAAAATCAATATCATATTTATTTTTTTACCATCCATAGGTTGCCACCTGTGTTTTTATAAGCCAAAGGCATACCTGTAAAAGCTTCCGTATGATGTTTATGTAGATAATGCGAAAACAGTTTTATTTCAAATTCATTGTTATACATTAAAAATGCCTTTAAGAAGTAATCTTCATTCCAATTTCTTCCTTCAAAAACCCATTCTTTGGGGTATTCAAACGGATAAAAAATATCATGGAAATGTATCAGAACGCCGGTTTTTAGTCGTGGTAAAATTTCGAATAATATATGGTTAACGTCACTCCCTGTTTTTACCACATGCGAACTATCAATAAACAAAATATCATTAGCTTCAAGAGTTTCAAAATTTTCTAAATCAACAGTTTGAATAGGCTTCTCAATAATTTTAGTTGATTGCTCATCTGCCTTATTAATTAAAGAGTATAATCTTTCAGGGTAAGGTTCAATAAATGTTAACTTAATTTTGTTATCGAAAAACAGTTCATTAGTGTCTAACATTACAGCAGATGAAAAACCAGAGCCAATTTCGATTACCTGTTTAGGCTTATAAAACCTCATCATAGCGTACAGGGTAATACCATCCGTATAGGTATAATAGTTATTGTTAAAATAATACCTAAGTCTTTCTTGTTTTTCTGCTAAAAAAGGCAGTTCATCATAAAATTGACTTAAATCATTTTCAACTAGTTTAATCTGACTCTTGGTATTTAAATTAATACCAGCTAACCCATCGACATTTTCTCTACTCCAAATTTGTATTGCATTTTTCTTGATTTCTTCTACCTCAGTAATAGGTGAGTAATAGTGCGCAACAGGATAATAAGAGTTTTTTTTAAATTTTGAACCTTCTTTATACGATTCTTTAATATAACGTAGTTTATTAAGCAAACGAGTAATAACTTTCTTAATCGGCATTTTTTTCAATTTTATTTATGATTAATTGTATTAACAATATTCTTTAAAACGCTATCACTCCCATTAATTACTGATCATTTAACCTTTTCATATTTATTTCTTCCCTATTTTGTATCGTCCATTAAATACTCAATATGAACCATTTTTCTCATTTACTCTCAGCGGATTTAGATAGCTATTACAAGAAACGGATAATTTTAACATCCAGAGAGCGTAAAAATTTTCGTAAATCTATAGCCATCATAGCTTTAATACTTTTACACGTATAAGTACTTAAAGTAACTACCTCAATAAGATAGTTATCTTTAATTCTTTTTAAATATCAGAATTCTTGGTCTTAAGTTTTTTGTTTATTCAAAGAAAGGGAAACTTGGATATATTTTTTTTCGCCATTTTTTTGACAAAAAAAATCAATTTCCTGTGTGCCTATTATATCAATCTTAACGTCATAACCAGATGAAATGAGATGATTACAACCTACGTATTATATAATTTCCCCTTTATCTTCTAAATACCATTTCTGATTCCTAAGTTTTCAAAATAAAATTTTTCTCCTATTTCAAATATGCGTTTTTCTACCATATATTATATTTCTAGTTTATGTATTTAAAAGGTATTTACCAAATGTTGAATATAAATTTGCACTTGGTTAGGGGCATATTTTTTTTGAGATTATAAAAAATATCCAGTTGTTTAAAAAAAAATAACTGTATTTCTTACTCCATAACGGTTAATAATGTCTCTATAATCTACATTATTATAAATATTTTCAAGTATATAAAAAGCACTTCATCTATTTATGATAAATTTTTTAAATAAGGTAATCCGCCATATTTGATAAATAAGTCTAAGGCAGCCTCGTCCTCTTTTAATTGATGAAATTGCAAAAATTCTACTTAAGATAAACTTTACAAAATAATATTTAAAAACTTGCCGCTTAATTTGCTAGCAATATCCCAAGATAGTAAACTGGCATTCCTGACCGAACAGTAAATGTCTAAATCTTGATGAGGTAATAGCGAGCGCAACGCATCTTAAAAGTATACAATGTCTTGAATTGCTTCAATAAAAACATAAGTTTTATGGTAACATACTTTTTTTCTAACATACATTGATGAAAATATTTGGTATTTCTTAAAAAAGAAAAAGATAAATCTTCTTTTTTGAAATATATATATATATGATAGTCGCTTTTTCATCTAGGTCTTTGATAAGTTTAATAATTTGAAACAGCAAATAACTTTTACCTACCCTTCATTACCCAGTAAATACCTTAATGATGGATTGCCTATAAAGGTTTTATCTTATCTAAATAAGTTTTGAATGTTTCTAAATCAATTGGAATTTTCATTTTAGCTATGCATATAACTTTTCGTAAAAATTCTTTATATTATGGATATAACTATAACTTTTAGATTTTGTGTCCCTGCCATTTACTTTTTCTACGTTTTATTGTAGTAGAGGGTATAATTAACAATATAACAAAACCACAAGGTTAACCTCTATTTAGCACTCACCACTGTTTTGCTAAGAGGAGACAGGTTGCTATCGTTCGAAGCACCTCAATTCACTTTTTCTCTTTTTCCTTTTGTTATGTTGAGCGAAGAATAATCACTACTATTAACCATTGCCCATTTCTCCATGCCCTATTTTTATACTGTTCGTTGTCTGATAGTTATAGGACTAACCATCACTATTTCCCTCCAACCTTCAACACCTATACCGTATCTACAAATGTTTTCTCTACCTTATTAAATATCACCAAGCCAACAAAAGTTAATGCCAAGGAAACCACACTTACGTAACCCAAACTAGTCCATGTAAAACTTCCTTCGCCCAAAAAACCCAGTCTAAACCCTTCTATAATAGGTGTCATGGGGTTAAATTCTATAATCCAAGAATATTCTGGATACTTAGTGATTGCGGTACTTAAGGGATAAATTACTGTAGTGGCATACATCAAAAGTTGTACACCAAAGCCGACTAAAAATGCTAAATCTCGGTATTTGGTAGTCATGGCGGTAATGATCATGCCTAAGCCTAAACCTTGTAAAGCCATTAAAATCACTAAAATGGGAAATAATAAAATATAAATACTTGGGGAAAAGTTGGGGTTGTTAAAATAATAATAAGATAATAATATGATGAACATGATCATTTGAACACCAAAACGGACCAAATTAGAGACAACTATACTTAAAGGCATAATTAACCTAGGGAAATAAACTTTACCAAAAATGCCGGAATTATCTCTAAAAACGGTACTGGTTTTAGTTAAACAATCGGCAAAGTAACTCCAAGCGGTAATGCCAGCCATATAAAAAAGGGGTTGCGGCAAACCATCGGTAGATATTCCTGCTAAATTTCCAAAAATAAAAGTATAGATCACGGTTGTAAATAGCGGTTGTATAAAAAACCAAAGCGGACCCAAAATGGTTTGTTTGTAAAAACTTACAAAATCTCTTCTAACCAATAGCACTAATAAATCGCGGTAACGCCAAACATCTGCTAAATGCAATTCGAATAAATGATTTTGGGGTTTAATTTCTAAGTCCCATTGTTCTTCTTGTATTGGCTCCATTTAATTCAATAAAATATCTCTTAATCTGTTTTTATAAGCAGGGTAACCAAAATTTTGATTCACCAATTGTTTCAATAACTCGGGCTCATGAGAAAGTGGATGTTTTTGATAATGAGTAATGGCCTCAATTAATTCTTGTTCTTCATTGGGATTGATTAAAATACCCAATTCACCATTCATTAAGGCATCTACCGACCCATCCACATTTCCTGCAATTACAGGCAGCCCACAAGCCATAGCTTCTATAAATACAATTCCAAATCCTTCTTTTTGGCTAGGCATTACAAATATATTAGCCAAGCTAAAATAGCTACTAATCTCTTCATCGGCAATGTAGCCACACAAGATCACTTGCTTACTTAAATCTAATTTTGTTATTAATGCGGTAACCCTGCGGTACTCGCTGTCATCATATTTTCCTAAGATGAGGTATTTAAAATTTGGCTGGGTTTTTTTTATTTTAGCTAAAGCGGTAATCACTTTATCGTAACCTTTATATTTTTCTGTACTCACTAAACGTGTGAGCGTAACTAAAATATAGTCTTGGTTATCTAGTTGATGCCTTTTAATAAGTCTTTTTTCTATAGCTATATTTTTTTCGGTATTAAAATAAGGGTCTAAACTGTTAGGAAAAACCATACATTTTTCGTTATCTAACCCTTGGTGCTTCAATAAATTATCTTTGGTAAACTTACTTACAGGCAAAACCAAATCGGCATGTTTTAAAAATAATTTTTTAATAAAACTTTGTTTACCCCAAACCTCTATGCCATGTGCTTGTAATAGAATCTTTGTTTTTGGATGGAAAAATTTAATGAGTAAACCTACTACCGCTAAATTGATATGGCTGAACATCACCACATCACACCTGATCCCTTTCTTTACACTATTGAAAATAAATGGAATCAATCTTCCTTCAAAACCTTTAAACCGCCGTTTCGTAATGTATTTTTCATCAGGTTTACCATCATACAAACTTTTGGCATGGAAACGAATGAGATGTTCTGACTGGATATCGGTCCCAGCTTTCATTAAAATACGATTTACTTTCTCTATCCCACCGGTATGACTAAATGTTTTTAAGGTTAAAAACAAGGCGTCTTTTTGAGGTAAGAATTTTTCTATCTGTAATAAGGCAAAGCACCTACTCCAATGTAATTTATTTGCTAAAAAAAGTTGCCCTAATTTAGCAACTTGTTTATTGTTATGTGTAGCAATTTTGTTGATGGCAGGGTGAGACTTATTCCACTCTTGAAACGGAAAGGTAAAACCCATTTTTTTTCTTTGATAAATCGCTTTCGGTAAAATATCTTTAAAAGAATTAACCAATAACTGTTTAGGGAGGTTTACTTTAAACTTAATTTCCGGATTAATGCGATGGACTAGTTTTAAAAAATTTTTATCTAAAAATGGCACCCTTACTTCTATACCATGCTGCATACTCATGTAATCGGTATCTTTTAATAACTGAGAACGCATATAAATATGTTGTTCTAGCCAGCTTACATAATTTTTAGGTTGGGTATTATTTTTAGGACTATCATATTTAAGCTGGTTTAAAGCGCTATATATTTCCTCCTCAGTGGCATCTAATAGCTTACTAATGGTGTTAGGGGTATAAAAACCTCTTAAAAAAAGGTAATCGGCATGGGTTCTGTTTTCTGCTAGAAAAACCAATTTTTTTAGTTTATCATCATTTAAATGATCTGCAATTTTAAAAATTTTTAAAGGTAAATGTCTTAAATGGTTAGCGGTGTCAATTCTTTTAAAAGAAGGATATCCTCCAAATAATTCATCGCCACCTATTCCAGAAAGTACTGCTTTTAACCCGTTTTGTTTAGCGCAGCGGGTAATAAACCAAGAATTAATGGCATCATTACTGGGTTGGTCAAAAGCATGTTGTAATTGAGGCAAGGCGGCTAAATAATCATTTTTGGTGATGGTGTAATGGGTATGCTTACTGTTTATTTGTTGTTGAATGAGTTTTTGAAAAAGAGATTCGTCATAAGCATGTTCATTAAAACTAACCGATAGGGTTTGAATTTGCTGTTTACTATTTTGTGCTGCTAAAATGGAAATGATACTGCTATCTATACCTCCACTTAGAAAAACACCAATAGGAGCATCAGAAATTAAATGTCTTTTTACCGAATCTGAAAGGGTGATATTAATCAATTGATAAATTTCTTGTTCATTGCTTAATTCATTAGAAAAAGTAATTTGATCGAATTGATATTGGGTGATTTGATGGTTATTTAGGTTGTAAGTTAATACTACCCCAGGCGCTAAAGATTCAACTTGACGTAAGGTGGTGTAAGGTTCGGGAATAAAACCAAAGGAAAGGAAGTATATTTTCCAATTGGGGTCTTCTTGGAAATTGATACCTGACGCTGCAAACGCTTTCACTTCGCTTGCAAAAACAAATTGCTGGTTATGATGATAAAAATATAACGGTTTAATACCAGCTAAATCTCGGGCTAAAACAAGTTCATCTTTAATTTCGTCATAAATGGCAATGGCAAACATGCCATTAAACTTTTCAAATGCAGCTTTCCCCCATTGCGCATAAGCATGCAATATCACTTCGGTATCGGAATTACTATTGAAATGGTGGCCAAACGTACTCAACTCAGACCTAATTTCTAAGTAATTATATATTTCTCCGTTAAAACTGATATGTAAATGTTGAAACTGCATGGGCTGATGTCCAGCATGGCTTAAATCTATTAAAGATAATCGTCGATGTCCTAATGCTAAGTGACTATTGTTGGAAATAAAATATCCTTCACCATCTGGTCCGCCATGTGCTTGTAAATCGCACATTTTTTTGATATGATGCTGCAAAACGTCTGTATCATATTGAGGATTGATAATACCGGCAACTCTACACATAGGATTAGCCGTTTTTCTTTTTTTTGATATAATATTTGATTTGTCCCACTAAATTCCACCAAGAAGGTGGGGTATCATCATAATAGCCATAACCATAATTTTCATTATAATCGGCATAGTAATAATAACTTTCATAATAGCTGTTGGCATAGTTAGTACTATAATACCTGCTGTATAAGGAGTCATTACTAAAGGCATTTAATATGATCACCATATTACTCAAGTTAAACTCTCTACTTAGTTTAGCAGGGATGGTAGACGCACCAACCCTAGATATACCAGAGCGAATTACAAAAATATTAATATCAGATTGTCTAATCAAAGGAACAGAATCGGAAACTAAACCTACTGGAGCAGTATCTACCAAAACATAATCATATCTTTCAGATAAATAATCTAATAAAATTTTCATCCTTTCAGATTGGATTAACTCAGAAGGGTTTGGTGGGTTAGGTCCTGAAGGGATAAAATCTAAACTTTCTACGTGAGTTTGTCGTAACACATCTTCAATTTGATGTTGATTAGCCAAATAAGTACTTAAGCCTTTATCGTTATCTACCTCAAAAGCTTTATGCATTTTAGATTTTCTTAAATCGGCGGCTATAATCACTACTTTTTTATCTATTAAAGAAAGCGTACTGGCTAAATTAATGGTCATGAAAGACTTTCCTTCACCAGATATTTCAGAAGTAATACAGATTACTTTAGATTTTTTTTCGCTAGCCAAAAAGCTTAAATTGGTACGTACCGACCGAATAGATTCTGCAAAAACAGATTTAGGTTTTTCTAAGGAAAGCACTTGTTTGTTAGATTTATCTAATTTGGTAGGGAATGTTTTCACCACCCCAATAATTGGTACACTGGTTAAGGCTTCTACCGTTTCCTTATCATAAATATAAGGATTGATAACTCTAATTAAAATAATCAAACCAATACTGAGAATTATGCCAATTAAGAGTGTAGTAGAATAAACTCTAGCCTTTTGAGGCTCAACCGTTTTAAAAGACAATTGAGCTTCGTTTACGATACTTACTCCCGATGATATGGCAGACAAGGCAATTTGTGCTTCCAGCTTTTTGTCCGATAAATAAGTATAAACTTTTTCGGTAATGTCGTACGTTCTTTGCAGATTCGTAAAGTCTTGTTCTGTTCCTGGTATTTTTAATAAATTATTGTCAGCTTTTCTCAATTCTTCTTCAATATTAGCAATAAGTTTATTCTGTCTATCTCGGTAACTTTTTATATTTCTAATAATGGCTTCTTTAAGTTCAAATATTTGTTTGTCTAACTCTAAAATTGGATTAGACTTCTCGTTATAAGTAACCAATTTACTAGAGCGTTCTATCAACAAGTTGTTTAACTTGTCTATCAATCCTTTCAAAAAACTTCCAGTCTCCCCTTCAATATTAAAATTAAGGTAAATTTTGTCGTTATTTTTTTTGATTTGTTGTTCAAAAATATCTAGATTAATATTTTGTGTTTTTAAGCCAAGTAATTGTTCTTCAAGATTGCTAAATTTTCTCTCTCTGGTAGAGGTATAAAATCCAATGTCAGACATTTTATTCTCTACCTTAAAATTCTTCAAATTATTTTGAGAGGCTTTCAATTCATCAGACATCTTTTGGAGCTGAGAATCTATAAACGTAATGGTTGAGTTTGCTCCCTGACTTTTATTTTGAGTATCAAAATAAACGTATTCTTTCATAATGGCATTCACCATGTCTTTGGCAAAGTATGGGTTTTCATCAATTAGACTCACCAGCATAATATTAGAATTTTTGCCCAATTCTTTAACGCCTAAACCTCCGGCCACTCTTCCTAATAGATCTTCTTTATGGTTGATTTTAAAAAAATAATCTGCAAAATCTGTTTTGTCGATATTGCTAACTACGAGTGTATAACCTAATAAAGTAAAAATTTCACCAAATTTTTTCTCTACAACTATATTATTGTTTTCATCTTTAACGCTAATTTTAAATTTATTTTGGTCTAGTTTTTTGAAATTATAGGAACCTGTATAACGTTGTAGCGAATCTTCCTTTAAAACTTTGACTTCAAAAGGTCTATAAGGGTACATTTCTTTAGTCCTAAAACGACCAGCTATGAAATAAGAAACTCGATAATCTACCCTAGAAATGGCATCGGAAAGTAGAGAATTAGATTTAATAACATAGCTTTCAGCATCTACCGTTTTAGACCCATCAACACTAAATTTGCCTCTTAGTAATTCGGATATTTCGCTATTGGTTTGCTCAAACTTTAGAGAGCCTGATGTGGAAAAAGTTTGCGGGGTGTACCATAAATATACATAAGCACTAATGATACAGATTATTAAAATGGAGGCAATCCAATACCACCTGCTCCAAAGAATTTTTAATATTTTAATGTAATCAATCTCCTGATTGATGGCTAAATTCTTTTCTTTTTCCGAATTTTCGTTTAACTCCATTCAGACTATTTTAAACTTTTAACAATGAGATAAGAATTAAGTACTAGAAATGCTACAGAAGCAATAGATATTATACCTGATAGATTTTTGGTTATTAAAACAAATTTGTTTCTCTCTGCAATAATGATATCGCCATCTTGCAAAATTAACTTTGCGTTAGATAATGTATTGATGTTGGATAGGTCTGCAACAATGAGTTCAGGTTTTTCTCGGTTTCCTCTAATAATTCTAATTTTTTTAATGTTGGCTTCGTCAGATATTCCACCTGCTTTACCAATGAGATCTATTAAATCTGTTTTTTCATTTTCTAAATAAAAATTACCTTCTGATGTAAAGCCGCCCAAAAGGGTAACTTTCAAACTATTGATAGTTAATTCGATAATGGGGTCTTTAAATAATTGTTCGGTATATAATTTTTGAATTTTATCTTTCGCTTCCTCTTTATTTAAACCTGCAATTTTTACATCTCCAATAACTGGTAAGGTTATTTGGCCTTGGCTATTCACTTGATAATTAATTTGTAGATTACCAACTGAAGCATCTCTAGAGCCCAAAAGTGAAGGGTCTTGTAAGTTTTTAATGCTAATCTTGTCGTAAGGTTTTATTTTATATTCGCTATAATTAATTTGATTATTAAATACAGCAACCGTTTTAAGTGTATCTAAATTAAAGCTTTTTGGGTATTTTAAAATACGGGATGAGTTTTTGTAACTACAAGAACTTGTTATTAATAAACCAAGAATTAAAGTCAAGAAATTTAATTTGGTTAGGTAAATATTTTTATTCATTTATATCAATTAATAAACCCCAATAATAAAAATTATATTTATTGTCATGTAATCTTGGCAAAGTAAAGTAAATATTTTTGATTTATTTCCCAAATTATAGGTAGAATAACAGAACCTGTTTAATTTTTTCAGATTATTTTCTTTTCAAATTCAGTCTAAGCAGATTCTCTCGCAAAAACAAGGTCACTAATCTAAAGCGTTTCGTCACGTTTCCGATTGTGGCAAAGCCATCCTTTTGGGAGAGACATCTCATCTTTCCATCTACGCAGGGTCTCTCACAGAGGACCCTGCGTAGTGCGTTTCGTCATGTCGACGATTGTTACAAAGCCATCCCTTTGGGAGAGAAATCCCACCTGTAGATTGCCTTTTTCCGTCTAAGCAGGGTCTCTCAAAGAAGCAATGTCAATAAGTTAAGTTGTTTCGTCATGTCGACGATTGTGGCTAAGCCATCCCTTTGGGAGAGACATCTCATCTTCCGTCCAAGCAGGGTCTCTCACAGAGGACCCTGCGTAATCCGTTTCGTCATGTAGATGATTGTGGCAAAGCCATCCCTTAGGGAGAGACATCCCAACTTCCGTCCAAGCAGGGTCTCTCACAGAGGACCCTGCGTATGTAGACAATTCTAATATTTAGTCACTACAGAATAACTCTGTCCAAGCAGGGTCTCTCGCAGAGGACCCTAAGAAATTACACATACTCACAATTAAGTCCAAGCAGGGTCTCTCACAGAGGACCCTGCTTATGTAGACAATTCTAATATTTAGTCACTGCAGAACAACTACACGTTAACTAATAGATAACCATAAGATAAAAACACATAATTTTCTTGTGAATATTAAGTCTAAGCAGGGTCTCTCGCAGAGGACCCCTGCGTATGTAGACAATTCTAATATTTAGTCACTATAGAACAACTACACGTTAACTAATAGACAACCATAAGATGAAAACACATAATTTTCTTGTGAATAGTCCGTCCAAGCAGGGTCTCTCGCAGAGGACCCTGCGTAAATAATTCTATAATTTTTATTCACAGTAGAATAACCATAAGATAAAAACAGATAATTTTCTTGTGATTAGCATATAAAATACCTAAAATTGGCTGATGCTCATCTCCGTATTAACCGCAACCTACAACTCGTCTCTTTTACTCAAAGACGCATTGCATTCTTTTGCCAAACAAACCTACACCGCTAAAGAATTAATAGTGATAGACGGAGCAAGTAGAGACAAAACTTTAAAAATTATTCAAGATCATCATACTTTAGTCAATCAATTCATTTCAGAACCCGACCAAGGAATTTACGATGCTTTAAATAAAGGAATAGCCTTAGCCAAAGGCGATGTGATTGGGATTCTGCATTCAGACGATTTTTTTGCGTCTGATGAGGTATTGAGTAAAGTGGCTCAGCTTTTTGCAACTGATCCAGAATTGGAAGCAGTCTATGGCGATTTAGATTATGTAGACCGGATTGATTCCAATAAAATGATTAGAAAGTGGAAATCCGGGGTATATAATTTTCAAAAACTAAAACAAGGATGGATGCCACCACACCCAGCATTATTTATAAAAAAGAATTGTTTTACAAAATATGGTAACTATAATTTACAATATCATTCTGCCGCAGATTACGATTTAATTTTAAGGTTTTTATTTAAACACAAAATAAAAACAGCTTATTTACCTCAAGTATTGGTTAAAATGAGGATAGGGGGCTTAAGTAATCAATCTTTTAAAAATAGAAGGAGAGCAAACCAAGAAGATTATCAAGCCTTAAAATCGAACGGCGTGTCATTTCCGTTTATAGTTTCTATCATTAAACCTTTACGAAAGTTAGGTCAATATTTTAAATTGTTTTAATTTTGGGCAATGGATTTAGACTTGTCGGATATTAGCATAGAGTGGCTTTATTATTTAGTGGTGATTTTAGTATCAACCATTGTCTCTTATATCGCTATTCCTTCTATAATTTTTGTGGCCAGAGAACGTCATTTGTATGATGACTTGCAGAGTCACCGTAAAGAACATGACAAAGGAATCCCTAGGTTAGGAGGTGTAGCCATATTTTGTAGTTTCACTATCGTCTCCTTATTATTTGCTAAATATGATGCGGTATTACCCACCAATATCTTACTAACCTCCTGTATTATTTTATTTGCCGTAGGCTTGAAGGATGATTTAGCAGGAGCAGGTCCAGGAACAAAATTTGTGATGCAATTTATAGTGGCTGCTATTTTAACCTTATTAGGGAATGTCAATTTAACCAGTTTGTATGGAATTTTTGATATTCAAGATATTACCCCGCTATTTGGAATCCCTATTTCTATAGTAATAATTATGTTTGTAGTCAATGCCTTTAATTTGATAGATGGCATTGATGGTTTAGCGGGCACCATTGGTTTAATTGTGAACCTTACCTTTGCTATATTATTTATTCAAATGAACCAAATCGAATTGGCCTCCTTAGCGTTTAGCATGGTTGGGGCAATTTTAGGTTTTTTATACTTCAATTATAGTCCAGCTAAAATATTTATGGGCGATACAGGTAGTTTATTAATAGGCTTGGTTTCGGTTGTTTTGGCCATTAAATTTATCGAGCTAAACAAGTTTACGCCAACAAATTACGATCCTACATTTTATTCGGCACCAGCAATAGCTGTTGCAACCATTATTATTCCTTTGTTTGATACTTTTAGGGTATTCTTTTTAAGGGTAATTAAAGGGCAATCTCCATTTAAGGCAGATAGAAACCATATCCATCACCGTGTTCTAAGCTTAGGTTTTAATCATTTACAAACCACTTTTGCATTAGCATTAACCAATCTCTCGTTTATTTACATCGCATTAACATTAAGAGGCTGGGGTAATTTTGTACTTATTTTCATGTTCTTAGGGATTTGTATTCTAATAAATTGGATCACAACCGTACTCATCAGGGTAAAATTCAGAAAAAGCTTTAGGCTCTCTTACTTTTTTAAATAGCTTTAAAACTATTTTTTGTTAATTGCATTTATTAGGGAGTTCAATAATTAATTTACATAGGTAACGCATGAATTGTTCATCAACACCAACTTTAGCATCCGATTTGAAGTCTTCAGTTTTACCCCTTTCGCTCTCCGCCTTCCGCCTTCAGCTTTCCGTCTTCCGCCTACAGCCTTACGCTTTCCGCTTTCAGCCTTCAGCCTACAGCTTTCCGCTCTCGGCCTTCAGCTTTCCGCTTTCAGCCTTCCGCTTTCAGCTTTCAGCTTTTCGCTTTCAGCTTTTAAAATTTAACCATAATCAATTTTAATTTTTTTGTTCATGAGAATAGCTATCAATGGCTTTGGTCGTATTGGTCGTACGGTGTTAAGGGTTTTATTAAGCAGAGGTAATGCTGATATTATTGCCATTAACGATTTAACAGATCCTAAAACCTTAGCCCATTTATTTAAATACGATTCTATTCATGGAAACTATATAGGGACCGTGGCTGCCGAAGGTAATTTTTTGGTTATAGATGGACAAAGAATTGAAGTAATTGCAGAAAAATCTCCAGTTAATTTGCCTTGGCGTAAATTGGACATCGATTTAGTGTTGGAGTCCACAGGGAAATTCTTGTCTAGGGAATTAGCCAATCTGCATATAGAGGCCGGGGCAAAAAAAGTATTACTTTCTGCACCTTCGCCCGATAAAACGATAGAGACCGTAGTTTTAGGAGTGAATGATGATGTTGTAAACTGGAACGAAAACATCATTTCTAACGCATCTTGTACCACTAACAATGTAGCAGCCTTGATTTTGGTTTTAGAGAAAAATTGGGGTATTAAAGAGGGTTACATCACCACGGTACATTCCATGACAGGTGACCAAAATCTACATGATGCACCTCACCGCGATTTACGCCGGGCAAGAGCAGCCTCTTCTTCCATTATTCCAACTACAACCGGAGCAGCAAAAGCCATCACCAGTATTTTCCCGCATTTAGAAGGTAACTTAGGTGGTGCAGGAATTAGAGTGCCTGTTTTAAATGGCTCTTTGACAGATTTTACCTGTATTTTAAAGGATAAGCCAGATTCTGTAGCGCAAATTAACGAAGCATTTGAATTGGCTTCTCAAACTTACCTGAAAGATATTTTACAGTACACAGAAGACCCCATTGTTTCGGTAGATATTATAGATAATCCGCATTCTTGTATTTTTGATGCGCAGTTAACTTCTATAGTAGGAGGCATGGTGAAAGTAGTAGGCTGGTACGATAATGAATTTGGATATGCAAACCGATTGGTGGATGTGATCTATATAATTGCTAAAAACAATGATTAAATTTATAAAATCCACTGACGTTTTACCGCTAAGAAATACAGTACTTAGAGATGGTAAACTCCATTTAACCGACTGTATTTTTAAAAATGACAATGATCCTAAATCTTTTCATTTGGGTTATTTTGAAGCCGATGAATTGGTTTGCGTAGCAAGCTTTCACCCTCAAAAGCACCCTGATTATGCTGGCGAAGCATATCAATTAAGAGGAATGGCCACAGCGCAAAACCACCAAGGAAAAGGGTTTGGCAATAAGTTAGTCAACTTTGCTATTGTCTATTTAAGAGGTCAAAACATCAACTATATATGGTGTAATGCCCGCCAAAAAGCACTTAAATTTTACACCAGTTTGGGCTTTGAGTTAATCAGTGATTTCTTTGAAGTCCTTGATATTGGTCCGCACAAGCAAATGTATTTGAAAATTAGATAGTGTGAAGGAAGTGGGTAGTAGGGAATTTTGCATAGAAAAATGGAGAATGAGTTTTTAAGTCTACTATTAACTTCCCATATGATAAGTATCCCCCTCTTTGAGGTGATATGGGGAGGAACCTTATTTTGTCCGAGCATGGTCTCTTTTGTCCGAGCAGGGTCTCTCGATAGAGAACCCTGCGTTTTCAAATAACAAACAAGTTTGGATAAATCATCAAAATTTGTGGGTGTTTTGTCCGAGCAGGGTCTCTCGATAGAGGACCCTGCGTTTTCATCATCAAAATTTTTGGGTGTTATTACTTATCTAATAAATTCCATCACTAGGTTTGTCCGAGCAGGGTCTCTCGATAGAGGACCCTGCGTTTTCAAATAACAAACAAGTTTGGATAAATCATCAAAATCTGAGGGAGTTATTTCTAACCCTGTTAATTTCCACCACTAGATCATGTGCGTTAACGATTGAAGTGGCATCCTTTTTATGTCATTCTGAGCGGAGTCGAAGAATTAGACAAAAAAAGATACAACGGAAAGCGTGTTTTCCCGATAGCTATCGGGACGCCCAAATAATCTATTTGCTTTCTAAAAATTCACAAACTGATTAATCTGCTGTTGAGTAAATTTGATGGTGTCTTCCTTAAAGAAATCTCCATGTTCATCTATCTCTTTGTTAATATAAGGGATATGGATTTTTAGAGGCAATACATGTAAATTCACATAATTACAAATTCCGGTGAGGTGGTCTATGCCTCTAATATTACCGTACTTTCCGGTAGAATGCCCTACCAAAGCCGATTTTTTATTATAAAAAGAATCGGGAAATTTTAAGCTATCTATCAGTAATTTTAAAATCCCCGGGAAGCTGCCATTATACTCCGGCACTACAAAAATAAACTTCTGACTGTTAGTAATTAATTCTTGTATAGCTACCATATCTGGGTTGATTGTGCCGTATTTTCCGTTGTTTATAATGCTCTCTGGCAAGTCGGTAAGGGCTAAAATTTGAGCGTCCACACCTTGTTGCTGCAATTGTTTTTGATAGTACTGAGAAATCTTTAAGGAATTGCTATCGCTACGATTTGTAGCCGATATGATTAATGTCATAATGTTTATTTGTTTATAAGTTGCATTAACGTGTGGAATTAGATATTGTTTAAATTTGTATCTTGCAGCTTTGTTAAAAAGAATAAAAAATTTGTTTAATGAACTTAAACAAGACATTTTTTAACAATACGCCGCATAATATCTTTAAAAAAAGAAATCTTTACATGGGTAAAATCATAGCCATTGCCAATCAGAAAGGTGGAGTTGGTAAAACAACTACTGCTATTAATTTAGCCGCCAGCTTAGCCGTATTAGAATTTAAGACTTTAATAGTTGACGCCGACCCTCAGGCAAACTCTACATCTGGAATAGGTTTTGACCCTAGGACAATAAAAAATAGCATTTACGAGTGTATCATTAACGATATTCCTGCAAGGGAGGCGATTCAAAAAACTGATACGCCAAACCTAGATCTATTGCCTGCTCATATAGATTTGGTGGGTGCAGAAATTGAAATGATTAACCTGCATGAACGTGAATTTAAAATGAAAGCCGTTTTGGCTAAGGTTTACGACGATTACGATTTCATTATTGTGGATTGCTCGCCGTCTTTAGGCTTAATAACCATTAACGCTTTAACTGCCGCAAATTCCGTAATTATACCGGTACAGTGTGAGTATTTCGCTTTAGAAGGTTTAGGTAAATTGCTAAATACCATTAAAATTGTTCAGAATAGGTTAAACCCCGATTTGCAGATTGAAGGGATTTTACTAACCATGTACGATGTGAGGTTACGTCTTTCTAACCAAGTGGTAGAGGAAGTACGCTCGCATTTTGAAGATTTAGTGTTCCATACCATCATTGCTAGAAACACCCGTTTAAGTGAGGCACCAAGTTTTGGCGTTTCCGTAATTATGCATGATGCCAATTCTAAAGGGGCTATCAATTACCTCAATTTAGCTCGCGAGATTATCGCAAAAAATGGTTTAACAAAAGAAAACGCAACAGTTAAAACTGAGGTTATAAAATAGGATGAGTAAAGACAGAAAATTTGGTTTGGGTAAAGGTTTGAGTGCTTTATTAAACGACACTCCAGAATCTTACAGAGGTAGAGATCATCAATCAAGCGTTACAGATAATCCCAATGCTGCACTGGGTTCCATAAGTCACATCAAACTTAATCAGATAGAAGTAAATCCGTATCAGCCTCGTTTCGAGTTTGATGAGGAGGCCCTAAAAGAACTTTCAGAATCTATTATCTTACAAGGTTTAATTCAGCCTATTACCGTAAGGCAATTAGGGCAAAACCACTACCAATTAATTTCTGGTGAACGTAGGTTAAGAGCTTCTAAAATGGCGGGTATTACAGAAATTCCTGCTTACATACGCACTGCAGATGACCAACAAATGCTAGAAATGGCGTTGATTGAGAATATACAGCGTGAGAATTTAAATGCTATTGAGGTGGCCTTAAGCTTTCAAAGAATGATTGATGAATGCAGTATCAATCAAGAAGAGTTAGGCGATCGGGTTTCTAAAAATAGATCTACCGTTACCAATTACCTTCGTTTATTAAAGTTACCACCAACCATACAGGCAGCCATTAGAGATAATAAAATATCTATGGGGCATGCTAGGGCCTTAATCAATGTTGGCGATGCCACCACACAGCTTTATGTTTTTCAAGAAATTCTTTCCAAAGACTTATCGGTTAGAAAAGTAGAAGAATTGGTGAGGGATATTAAGGCAAATGGCTCTAAAATTCCCACCAAAGAAAAGAAACAAGAAAGTTTTTCGTTTCAATATCAAAAAATCCAAGACGATTTGTCTTCTAAGTTTGCAACCCGAATAAAAATGAAGGTGCAAAATGGAGGTAAAGGAAGTATAGAAATTCCTTTCCTTTCGGATGATGATCTGAATAGAATCTTGGAATTGCTAGACTGGTAATGAATAAAATTGCTTTCATTTTTTTGCTGCTGATACTTTTTAGCTTGCCTGTTTTAGCGCAACAAGAAAAAGATATTCCTGTAACGGCTGTAGATACCGCAAAAAATAAAGAATCTATCAAAAATAAATTTAAGAACACCACCAAAGAAATAGGTTCATTATTTAAAGATACGGCCAAGCTTCAACCGCCACGTAAAGCCGTATTAAGATCGGCTATCATCCCGGGCTGGGGGCAGGTGCGTAATAAAAAATGGTGGAAAGTGCCTTTAGTTTATGGTGGTTTTGTTGGTTTAGGGTTGATTTACGATTTTAACAACAAATTTTATAAGGAATCCTTAGCAGAAAGTCAGTTTAGAAAAGCAAATCCTACTGGCGATCGCCTAGTAGTTTTTAAATTTGCGCAATATAGAGGAATACCAGACAATCAGATTTTCACTATAAAAGATTTTTATCGTAGAAACAGAGATTTATCTTTTTACAGTATGTTTGGTTTTTGGGGTTTACAAATGATTGATGCATATATAGATGCCAAGCTGGCCACGTTTGATGTTAGTGAGAATTTAAGCTTACAAATAAAGCCCACAATTTACCTTCCGCAACAACAAACTTTTACTTTAAATACGGCAACACCCATGTTGTCGCTCAAAATAAAATTAAAAAATTAGTCTAGTCACTCAGTTTTTATCATATTCGCAATTAATTATTAACCTCATAAAAAATCCATCATGAAAATTGCTTTAATAGGTTATGGTAAAATGGGCAAAATGATAGAATCTATTGCTTTAGATAGAAACCATGAAATAGTTTTAGTTATAGACCAAAACAACACACAAGATTTAACCATAGAAAATATTAAAAAGGCCGATGTTGCCATAGAATTTAGTACACCGTCTTCTGTTTTAGACAACATCAACATCGCCATAGATGCACAAGTTCCTATTGTGGTTGGCACAACAGGTTGGTATGGTCATTTGCAAGAAATTAAGAATAATTGCGATGAAAATAACGCTACCGTAATGTATGGCTCTAATTTTAGTGTTGGAGTAAATATATTTTTCCAAATCAATCAGCAAGTAGCTAAAATGATGAATAATTTCTCTGCCGAGTATGATGTGGCTGTGGAAGAAATTCATCACGTACATAAATTAGATTCGCCAAGTGGTACAGCAATTACCATTGCCGAAGATATTTTATCAGAATTTAAACAAAAAACAGAATGGGTTGATGTGAAGGCAGAAGACCCAGTAACAAATCATCCACCTCAACATCTAATTGTATCTTCTTACAGAGAAGGTGAGGTGCCAGGTACACATTCTGTAATCTACGATTCTGATGTAGATAGGATAGCGTTAAAACACGAGGCACACGGCCGCCAAGGTTTTGCCTTAGGGGCAGTATTAGCTGCCGAGTGGTTAAAAGATAAAAGCGGATTTTTTTCCGTCAAAGAAATGTATAAATTAAAAGATTAAGCGCTGAAAATGAACTGGAAATTTTGGAAAAAGAATAAAGAAAAAAAGAAGAAAAGCGCCACCAGAGAATGGGTAGATGCAATCGTATTTGCGGTAATTGCCGCAACTTTAATTAGAGGGCTATTTATAGAAGCTTACACCATTCCCACAGCCTCTATGGAACGTTCTTTATTGGTAGGCGATTTTCTTTTTGTAAGTAAAGTAAATTATGGTGCTCGTACGCCAATTACGCCTATCGCATTTCCTTTTGCACACCATACCATGCCAATTATCAATACTAAAGCTTACTGGGATGGCATACAATTGCCTTATTACCGTTTACCGGGATTAGGTAAAATTAAACGTAATGACGTGGTTGTTTTTAACTATCCTATGGATGCCGATGCCCCATTAAATCGTCCTATTGATAAAAGAGAAAACTACATTAAACGTTGCGTGGGAATTGCTGGAGATACCCTGCAAATTATAGATGCTAAGGTTTATATCAACGGTAAAATGACAGATATACCTAAAATGAGCCAGACTCAGTATTACGCTAAAACAGATGGTTCTGAGTTTAACCCAATGCTTTTTGAGGACATTAATCCCGATGATAAGCAAAGAGTGACCAATAACGAGTATATTTTTAATGTGACCAAAGAACGGGCCGCAGAAATTAAAAAGCTACCTAGTATTGTAGATTTTACGCAAGTAATTGATCAAAAAAATACGCAAGGGCAACAAGTTTTCCCGGCAGATCCTCATTTAAAGTGGAACCAAGATAATTTTGGTGCAATTATTATCCCTAAAGAAGGCTGGACAGTCAAACTAGATAGCCTTACATTCCCTGTTTACCGCAGGGCTATCGAATTATACGAAGGCAATAAATTAGAAGTTAGAGGCAACGATTTTTATATCAATGGTCAAAAAACAGACAGCTATACTTTCAAAATGAATTACTACTGGATGATGGGAGATAACAGACATAACTCTTTAGATTCTAGATACTGGGGTTTTGTGCCCGAAGATCATATTGTAGGTAAAGCACTTTTTGTTTGGATGAGCTGGAACGAGAATGGTTCTTTCTTTTCTAAAATTAGATGGAAGCGTTTGTTAATGGGAATTCATTAAACCGCCATATATTTTTTTAATCATCCCCAAGTTTAATAGGTATTTAAATATTAAACTTGGGGATTTTTTTATTGTAATTTTTTCTCTAATCAAGATAGTTTTATCTTAAACATCACTTTGGCATATCCTTTGTTTTACACATCAAAAGCAAATTTAATGAGAGTGATTCTGAATATATTAGCCATTGCATTTTTTATAGCATGGCTTTTAGGCGTTTTTGTATATGGTGTTGGTTTGCTAATTCATATTTTACTGGTTTTAGCAATTTTCGCTTTTATCATTAACTTTCTTGCAGAGCCTGTCTAAATTTTAGGTAGCGTTTAATCTTATTATTAAATCATGTATTTGGGTTCCGGATAGCTATCGGGATAACACGCTATACGTTCATACGCCTTCAAGTCCTTAGGCTCAAGGCCGGTATCCACTTCTATCGTTAACGCAAATAAAAATGGCAACCTTCACTAATATTACATATTTCCAAATTATCTTTGCTTTCTTTAAATTAAGACATGAAAAATATTAATTATATAACACTGGGTATAGCTGCCATTTATTTCTCTTCTTGTAGCACCACCAAACAAGTTACTGCATTAAAGCCAATGCCAGATTACTCCTCTACAGAAGTGGTTTACGAAAAACAATTGTCATTCATTAATATGCCTGTAGAAGTTGCTGTAAAAGACCTTCAAACACAAACCAATAAGTACTTAAGCGGTTTAATTTATGAGGACAACTCTTTCGATGGTGATAATTTAATGATGAAAGTTTATAAGCAAAGCAACATCGTTGTAAGCGAGAAAGACGGTAAAATTATCATGGATTTACCTTTAAAAATAACTGGAAAATTAAAATATGGTATAGCGTCCTTTGGTATAGATCTTACAGATGTTAAAGACTTTTATTTAAACGGAACAGTAAGATTAAGTGCTGCTGTAGGTTTAAAAGACTGGAAAATCACGACACTCACTACCATCCAAAATATCACTTGGAAAGAAGCACCATCCGTAGTGGTAGCCGGAAAAACAATTCCTATTACCTATTTAATAAATCCTGCCATCACCATTTTTAAACCTACACTTTCTAAATTGGTAGACGACGCCATTAAAGAATCATTAGATATTAAACCTTATGTTTTAGATGCATTACAGGCTTTTAGCGAACCTACCAAAGTTAACGAAGATTATGATTCTTGGTTTGTAATGCAGCCCGTAGAAGTGTATGCTTCTAAAGCAACTGTTGCAAATCAAAAAATTACGGCAAATTTAGGTTTAAAAGCTTATTTAGAAACTTCTGTTGGGCGTAAGCCAGATTATACTTTTGACAGAACAAGCGTATTATTAAAAGTAGTAGATAAAATGCCAAACGAATTTAAGGCTAATGTTGCCGCATTTGCAACCTACAAATACGCTTCAGATGTAGTGAGCAAAAACTTCGCTGGCGAGAAATTCGAATCTGGAAACCGTTCTGTAACCGTAAATAAAGTTGATTTATGGGGTAAAGATGGGAAAATGATTGTCGCGTTAAACTTAAGCGGCTCGGTAAACGGAGATTTTTATTTAACCGGCTTTCCCGCTTACGATGCCGAAAAGAAAGAAATATACTTAGATCAAGTAGATTTTGTGTTAGACTCTAAAAGTAAACTACTTAAAATTGGTAATTGGTTAGCACATGGTTTAATCCTTAAAAAAATGTCTGATGCCTGTCGTTTTTCAGTTGCAGAACAATTGGCAGAAGGCCAAAAAACCATGACCAACTATTTAAACAATTACGAACCTATGAAAGGGGTAAAAGTTAACGGAACGTTAAAAGGAATTACTCCTAATAAAGTGATTTTAACTCCAAATGCTATTGTGGCCATGGTTGTTGCCACCGGAAATGTGGCCGTAACCATAGATGGCTTGGAGTAAGCACTACTTACGCTTTTTTAATAATAAGAAGAAATCGTCTTTTAAACTTTCATGTCATGGTCATCAAAAACTTGAAATACACTAAAATGGGTATCTAATAGCCACCAAAATCAATATAATAATCTTTAATACTTAGAATATTAACCAAACCATTACATATTTCATTTAAGGATTGTTAGTTTAGCATTAAAATAGAATAATAATGAAAACTATAGACGATATAAATTTCTCGGGTAAAAAAGCATTAATCAGAGTAGATTTTAATGTTCCTTTAGATGCCGAATTCAATATAACAGACGATAAACGTATTACAGCGGCTTTACCAACCATCAAAAAGATTTTGAAAGATGGTGGTAGTGTTATTTTAATGTCTCATCTAGGTCGCCCAAAAGAAGGGCCAATTAACAAATATTCTTTAAAACATATTGTAGCACATTTATCAGAATTAATAGGTACAGATATAGCTTTTGCCGATGATTGTATAGGTGAGCAAGCACAAGAACTAGCCAAAAACTTAGAAATAGGCGGAGTTTTATTATTAGAAAACCTACGTTTTTATAAAGAAGAGGAAAAAGGCGATGTGGCTTTTGCAGAAAAATTAGCCCAATTGGGAGATATTTATGTAAACGATGCTTTTGGTACAGCACACAGAGCGCATGCTTCTACTGCAGTAATTGCCCAATTTTTTACTGATGCCAAATATTTTGGATACTTAATGGCATCTGAATTGGCTAATGCAGAAAAAGTGTTAAATAATCCAGAACGACCATTCACCGCGATTATGGGTGGGGCAAAAGTATCTGACAAAATATTATTGATAGAAAAACTGCTTGATAAAGTAGACAACCTACTGATAGGTGGCGGAATGACTTATACCTTTATTAAAGCCATTGGTGGCAACATTGGTAAATCTTTGGTAGAAGAAGATAAGCTAGAGTTAGCTAGAGAGCTCATTAAAAAAGCGAACGAAAAAGGTGTTAAAATGATTATCCCTACAGATTCTGTTGTTGCCGATGCCTTTTCTAACGATGCAGAAACAGGAAATGCCTATAACGACCATATCAAAGACAATTGGATGGGTTTAGACATTGGTGAAGACACCATCAAAAAGTTTGAAGGTATTATTGCAAAATCTAAAACCATTTTATGGAATGGTCCAATGGGTGTTTTTGAAATGCCAAAATTTGAACATGGAACTAAAGCTGTTGCCGAAGCCGTTGTAGAAGCTACAGAAAATGGAGCATTTTCTTTAATTGGTGGCGGCGACTCTGCTGCTGCTGTTGCTAAATTTGGCATGGATGAACAAGTAAGCTACGTGTCAACCGGTGGTGGTGCATTGTTAGAGTATATGGAAGGTAAAGAATTACCTGGTGTGAAAGCCATCATGAGCTAAAACTTTAAATCTCATTAATATAAAAGCCGATTTTTAATTAAATCGGCTTTTTTTGTGTGGATGAAACTGATTGGTAATTCTTTGGGCGTTCCGGATGGCTATTTTAAAATGGCCACTAAAATAAGTGAAACACCCTGAGTGGAGTAGAAGGGGTGTGACGGCCCTCAAAATTTGCGTTTTGGGAAATGCTTCGACTCCGCTCAGCAGGACAAAACGGCTCTGCTTATTGCGTCACTATCGCAAGTCTTAGGATTTGGAAATGAGGAAAACTCTGATGGGTACGGTATCTTCAACTTTAAACCCTCTACCTTGAACCTGCTAACTTAAACCTCACACCTTCTACCTTGAACTTTCTACCTTAAATCTTACACTTCTTGCCTTAAACCTTAAACCTTACACCTTGAACTTTCTACCAAAGACCTTCTACCTCTTACCTTAAATCTTTTATAATCAAACCACTTTTCTTTTCCTAATCATTTTAGAGAAATACTTTGGAAACATTCTTTTGAGGTAAACACCATAAGTTTCTTTACCACCAATCAAAACCTCTTCTTTGTTTTTGTCTATGGCCTCTAAAATTTTGATGGCACAGTTTTGAGCGCTCATGCCATCTTCTTGGTTTTGATCCATTTTACCGTATTTGTCGCCACTAGCGGTAACAGAGTTTACTGTTACATTGGTTTTAATAAAACCTGGACAAATAATGTTTATAGAAATTCCTTTATCAAAAACCTCGCTGCGTAAACTGTCAAAATATCCTTGTAAAGCATGTTTAGACGCCGAATAAGTGCTTCTAAATTGAGTGCCAAATTTACCCACAAGAGAGCTAAGGATTACTAAATTCCCGTTTCCTTGCACTATCATTTTTGGTAACAAAGCTTTGCTTAAGCTAACCGTTCCCCAAAAATTAATGTTCATAATCTTTTGCTCTACAGCCAATAAAGTATCTAAAACTTCACTCCGCTGACTAATTCCGCCAGCGTTAATCAGAATATCTATACGTCCGTATATTTTCCAAGCATCGTTTGCTTTAGCAAATAGCGTTTCGGTTTGTTCTAAATCTAAAGGTAAAACATGAATGTCTAAGGCATTTTTTTTACACTTTTGTTTTACATTATATAAGGCATCCGCCCTGCGAGAAGACACAATCAGTTTTGCTCCTGCTTCATTTAACTCGTAAACTAAAGCTTCCCCAATTCCAGATGAAGCACCAGTAATCCAAACTATCTTATTTTTAAAATCCATCGTCTGTAATAAATAAATCTGCTGCAATTCTATCTGCAAACAGCTTTCCTTTTGTGGTTAATGTCAATTTTTCATCGGCGAAAGCCAATAAATTTTTAGCAATATGTTCATCGGCGAAAGCCAATAAATGTTTTTTATAATCCGAGCCAAAGTCTAAACCTATTTTAGCTAAGTCTATTCCCCACTGCGTACGTAAACTGGTCATCACATACTCGTTAAACTTATTTTCTAGAGTTAAAATTTCTAGGGTAGCAGGGATTTTATGTGACTCTAATTCATGAATGTATTTTGCGTTATTATCAACGTTCCATTGCCTGCTTTGGCCATTAAAAGAATGAGCAGACGGACCAATACCCAAATAATTGACGCCTCGCCAATAATTGGTATTGTGTTTTGCATACTGATTTGGCTTGGCAAAATTTGAAATCTCATAATGCTCGAAACCGTTTTGGGTAAGCTCTTCCATTAAAAATTGAAACTGAGCTGCACTCTGCGCTTCGTCTAGTGGCTTTTGCTTCCCATTGTTAATGAAAGTAGCCAAAGCAGTTTTGGGCTCTACGGTTAAACTGTAGCTAGAAATATGTGGAATGTCTAAATCGAGCGTTTTTTGAATGTTTTGTTTCCACTTTTGGTTACTAAGAAGTGGATATCCATAAATTAAATCGATGGTGATGTTGTCTAAACCGTAATCTTGAGCTCTTTTTATGGCCGTTTCTGCCTCTTGCGCTTCATGCGCTCTGTTCATCCATTTTAGATCTTCATCAAAAAAAGATTGTACGCCAATACTTAAACGATTAACCTCGGTGTTTTTGAGTTCTTTTAACTTTTCTACATTTAAATCGTCCGGATTTGCCTCTAAAGTAATTTCCGGATTTTTAAAAACCTCAAAATTTTGATGAATAGTATCAATTATAGTTGATATTTCTGTTGCGCTAAGTAGGGAAGGAGTTCCGCCACCAAAATAAATGGTTTCTACTATTTGATTTTCTAAATAGCGTTTTTGAAGCTTAATCTCTTGATGGATGCATTGCAGCAACTCTTTTTTATACTTAAGCGAGGTACTAAAGTGAAAATCGCAATAATGACAAGCTTGCTTGCAAAAAGGAATGTGAATATAAATACCTGCCATGGCGCAAAAATAAGGAATTGCTTTGTCTAACTAGGATAATTTTATCGATGGTATTTTTTTCTTTGTGGTTATACCGCTATTTTTAAAAAATTATCGTTTCTAATATTTATGTTTAGGATAGCCTTTTTTCTGCTTTTTGTTTTGATGTCTCAAATCGGCGTAAGCCAAACTAAAAACATTACGCTTAATTTTTTGGATTTGAATAAAAAAGCTGGAATTGTAAATCCTCAAAAGTTTAAAGATTCAACTACAGCAGTTAATGATTTAAAAAAGGAAATAGATCGATTAAAGTTTTTGGGTTATTTTGATGTTGATATCAAAAGTTATCAATTTAAAAACGATACGCTAAAAGTGAGGGTGACTTTAGGAAAGCAATACGATGGTTTAAAGCTAGAAAACGGAAATATTCCTGATCATTTAGTTGAAGAATTAAGCTTAAAAGATCAGTTCAAAAAGGATAAACCTATTGCATTTAATAACTTAAATAGAGTATATCAAAGAATTTTAGGCTATTACGAGGATAACGGTTATCCTTTTGTGTCGCTATATATTGATAGTTTGGTGTCAGTTTCTGATGTTTACCAAGCTAAACTATTTGTTAGCCCAAACAGAAACATCAAATTAGATACCATAAGATTGGTGGGTAGTGCCAAACTAAATCAAAGCTTTCTGAATTCTTATTTGGGTTTAAAAACAAGCCAAAACTACAATCAAAGTAAGGTGAGTTTAATAGATAGGCGCTTAAAAGATTTGTCTTACTTAACAGTTGTAAAGCCAAGCGAGGTAGTTTTCGGAGGAGAAAACGCTACTATTAATGTTTTTATTGATAAGCAAAATGCCAATCAGTTTGATGGAATTATTGGTTTTTTGCCCAATTCGCAAACAGGAAAACTCCAGTTAACAGGGGATTTTAAGCTGAACTTGAAAAATGCTTTGAAGGGCGGCGAAATGCTCGATTTTAATTATCGGGGTTTACCCTCTCAGTCGCAAGAATTGGCTTTGAAATTTAGTTATCCTTACGTTTTTAAAACTCAGTTAGGGGTTAATGCCGATTTTCAATTATTTAAAAGAGATAGCAGTTTTTTAAATTTAACTACTAAAATTGCTTTTGATTATAACTTTAGCACTACTAAACGCCTTAGTTTTTTTGTAGAAAACTTTAATGGAAACCAGGTAAGTAAGCCAAATACAATTTCAGTCATTCCAAATTTTGCTAATATCAGTACGGTATTTTATGGATTATCAGCAGCATATATTAAGCTAGATCAAAAGATTACACCTTTAAAAGGTTTTGATTTGGAAGTTCAAGCTGCAATTGGAACAAGGAAAATAAATCCATCAGAAAATTTTAGACCCGAGGACGTTTTCGAATCTGCAAATAGTCAGCAGCTTAAAACAGTTGCTAACTTAAAGTATTATTTAAAAACAGGTAGCCGGTCGGTGATATATTTGCATAATTATACAGGCATATTAAGTGGGAAAAATATTTTTGACAACGAGGCATTTAGAATAGGGGGATTCAAAACTTTAAGAGGGTTTGATGAGCAATCTATTATAACTAACGCCTTTTCTGTCCAGACCATAGAGTTTAGGTATTTAATAGAGCAAAATTCTTTTATTAATCTATTTGTAGATCAAGCCTATATTTCGCAAACTTTTGTTAACTTATCCGAAAATGATTTTCCTTTAGGAATAGGAGCTGGAATTACTTTCCAAACTAAGGTTGGAATAGCTTCTTTAAATTATGCTTTAGGAAAAGCAAGAAATAATCCATTAAATTTGCAAAACGGTAAAATACATTTTGGCATTATTAGTTACTTTTAATGATTAGATTTTTATTAGGTATTATATTTTTCTTGGCCATCAATCAAAATAGTAATGCTCAAATTGTTTCTGACACCAGTTCTTTAAAAAATAGTGTTGATTCTGTGCTACGCACTAAAAGATATGTGATTGTTGACAGCGCTGCATTGGCTAGAAAAGCTTTTGTTGCCGATTCTTTAACTTATTACTTCATCAAACCTGACCCCAAGAGAGCTAATCCTTATTTTGAGCAATTAATGAGTGATTTTATAGTAACTGACCCCTACCTTTTAAACTTACCCAAAAGCATTAAAATAGTAAGTAATAATTACGGTTTGGGATTATTCCTAAAAAAATCACCTCAAATATTCATTTACATCTTTTTAACCATCTTGACATTTTTTGGAATTGTTAGAGTGGTCTTCGATAAAGAATTGAAAGATATTTTTAAAGCATTTTATAATAATAGGTTTTTGGCGCAAATCAGTAAAGACGATAGCTCGTTAGTATCTTGGCAATTTTTATTCTTATTTATTATTTTAGCTTTATCAACAGGGTTATTTATATCTATATATTTATATAAATTTGATGGGAACCAGAGTGTAACACATATCGATTCTTTTTTAATTTTAACTTTAATTGCATTTGGTTTCTATGCTTTAAAAATATTTGTTCTAAAGTTTATAGGTTTTGTCTTCTTAATACAGAAACTTACTAAAGATTATATCAATATTATCTATTTAACCTATTTCAATTCCTTGTTTTTATTAATACCAATTACGCTCTGTTTAATATTATTAGATATAAATCAGAAAAATTATATAATTGATACGCTTTTAGTACTATTCTCAGTTGTTTTTGGTATTCAATTTATAAGAATTGCAATTAATATTTTATTAAATTACAAATTATCGAAATTTTATTTAATTCTATATCTTTGCGCTCTTGAAATTTGCCCTTTAATTTTATTTGCAAAAACAATTAATATAAGCTTATAGCATTCATGGAAGTTAATTTAGAAGCTAGAAAAAGTAAAGTAAAAAGTGTTTTGGTTACCCTACCAGAACCAGAAAACGAAAATTCGCCTTATTTTGATATAGCTGCAGCACTGAATCTCAAAATTGATTTTAGATCATTCATACATGTGGAAGGTGTTCCGGGAAAAGAGATTAGAAAAGATAAAATTAATATGTCTGATTTTTCTGCTGTAATCTTAACCAGCAGAAATGCGGCCGATCATTATTTTAGAGTGTGCGAAGAAGTGCGTTTTGACGTTCCAGTAGACATGAAGTATTTCTGTTTATCAGAATCAATAGCGCTTTATCTACAAAAATATATACAATACAGGAAACGAAAGATTTTCTTTGGGAAACAAACGCCTAAAGATTTAGCAGAAGTACTTAAAAAACATACTAACGATAAGTTTTTATACCCTTGTTCTGATGTTGCCGCTGAAGCCACAGAAACTTTTTTAAAAACTCAAGGTATAGATTTCACACCTGCTGTGTTATTTAAAACAGTAGTTTCGGATTTATCAAACTTGGCAGATGTATTTTATGATATTATCGTTTTCTTTAGTCCGTCTAGCGTACAATCATTACAAATAAACTTTCCAGACTTCAAACAAAATAATACCAGAGTAGCTGCGTTTGGTAAAACAACACAACAGGCTATTTTAGATGCCAATTTAATATTGGATATATTAGCACCAACACCAGATGCCCCATCCATGACAATGGCTATTGAACAGTATATAAAATCGATTAAATAGGCAAAGAAAAATTACTTTCAGCGACATTTTTGAAACTGTCGCTTTTTTTTTGAAACTTTTAAAATAAATAAATCGTAATAGAGGGAAATCATTACAGAAAAAATACCTAGTAGTTGGTATTTGAATCAAAAAATAAAGCAGTTAGATTTATGTTTCTGATAAAAAATTTAAATTTTTATTAAAAATAAAAAAAAAATTGTTTGAAAATGTTGAAATTCTGTATATTAGAAACGTTTTTTGCACAAAGAAAACACAATAAAACTGGTAAAGCACATGAAAAATTTATACATATCATCACTGATATTAATTTCTTTCGCATTTTTTAGCTGCGGCCGAGGTGACGGAAGAGGAGAATTAATTGGTGTTGCCACAAAAACGCTAAAGCAAGAACTTCCTTACGGGATGGTTTATATCCCTGCTGGTACTTTTGTAATGGGACAAGTAGATCAAGACGTTACTATTTCCCAATTCCCTCAAAATAAGCAAGTTACTATCTCAGCATTTTATATGGATGAGACCGAAATCACCAACAGCGAATACAAACAATTTGTAAATTGGGTAAGAGATTCAATCGCATTCTACCAAGTTGGTAAGCCACAAAAATATACCCTAAAAAATAAAGGTGGAAAAGCGAGTACCTACATTAATTGGGCTGCTATGAATAAGAAAAGTGGTATGTGGGGAGATAAAACTTTGAAAGATAAGTTAGAAAAAGCGATGTATTATTCAGGTAATGAGAAGTTTTTTAACAAAAAAGAATTAAAAATTGAACAATTAAAATATGATTACTCTTGGATTGACTACAAAAAGGCTGCAGATTATAGAGGTGTTAGAGATCCTAACCTAAATAAGAACGGAATATCTGTTAGCAGAGATGAGTTTATCGTTAAAGAAGAAACTTTTGTTTATCCTGATACTCTAGTTTGGATTTCTGATTTTACTTACGCTCAAAACGACCCAATGGCTAAAGGGTATTTCTCACATCCTTCTTTTGCCAATTACCCAGTGGTAGGTGTTACTTGGGAACAAGCAAATGCTTTTAATATTTGGAGATCTAGACTTAACGAATCTTATAAAGATTCTAAGAAAATTACTACCAAAAGATTAGATTATGAATTACCAACCGAAGCGCAATTTGAATATGCAGCAAGAGGTGGTAGAGTTCAAACCAGTTATCCTTGGGGTGGTCCTTACATTAGAAATGCTAAAGGTTGTTTATTAGCAAACTTTAAGCCTGGTAGAGGTAACTATATTGATGATGGTGGAGCCTTTACCGTTTACGTAAAATCTTATTTTCCTAATGATTACGGTTTATATAACATGGCAGGTAATGTTGCAGAATGGACAAGTTCTATTTACAGCGATGCCGCTACAGCTTATGTAAGTACAATTAATCCTTCGTTTAATAAAGCAGTAAAAAAGGGTGATCCAGATTATAATAAGAAAAGAGTAGTTAAAGGTGGATCTTGGAAAGATATCGGTTACTTTTTACAAAATTCGGCTAAATCTTATGAATACCCAGATTCTGCAAGATCATCAATTGGTTTTAGATCTGTAACTCCTTTTGTAGGTAGAGACATTAGAGATAAGCCAAGTAAAATGAAACCATAATAGCACTAAACACAATCACAATAAAACTAAATCTAAACAAAACGTTAAAAAAATGGCTCAAAAGAAAAAATTTAAAATAACCTTAGATGCGATTATATCTTGGGGTGCAACTGTGGTAATTATTGGTGCGATGTTTAAAATACTCCATTTACCTTATGGTGCAATTATTATTGGTGTAGGATTAACCGTTGAAGCACTTTTGTTTTTTATCATGGGTTTTGTGCCTCCTCATAAAGATCCTCATTGGGAAAAAGTATATCCACAGCTTTCAGAAGATTATTCAGGTAGTCCGATTGATATGCTAAAACCCGTTAAATTAAATGAATTAGAAATTAAAGGTTCTACAGGCGGTGGCGGTTTCCCTGATTTAAAAATTGGAGATGACATCACAGCTAAAATTAAAGAAGGATTAGAAAACTTTAGTAATAAGGTTGGAGCAATATCAAATGCTGCTGATGCAAGCATAGCAACTAACGAGTTTGCAGCTAATGTGAAGACTGCCGCAACAAAAGCATCAGGCTTGAGTATTGCATTTGAGCAAGCAACTGATGGAGTTTCAGAAATTTCTGCAGCGGCTCAAGGTTCTAAAGAATACCACAATCAAATTAATAATTTAGGTAGAAGTATTTCTGCATTAAACGCAGTTTACGAATTAGAATTGCAAGATTCTAGTGCGCACTTAAAATCTATGAATAAGTTTTACGGAAACTTATCTCAAACGATGTCTAATTTTAATGAGTCTATGGATGATTCTAAACAATTCAAAGATGAAGTTGCAAAACTTTCTAAGAATTTATCTAGCTTAAATGCTGTTTATGGCAACATGCTTTCTGCCATGAATCAGCCTAGAGCTTAACAAAATCATTCATTTTAATTTAAATAAACTCTTAAAAATTTATTATGGCAGGCGGTAAAGAAACCCCAAGGCAGAAAATGATTGGTATTATGTATTTGGTATTAATGGCCATGTTAGCCATTAACGTATCTGACACAATATTAAATGCTTTTTCTACTATAAATAACAGTTTAAAAACATCTACTTCTAACGTAAATAAAAGCTTAGTTCAATCTATTAATGCGTTTGAGCAAACCAAGTTAAAGGAAAACCCAGAAAGGGCAAGACCAATCTTAGACAAGATTAAGCAAGCTCAAAAAATCGCTGCTGAATTAGATTCTTACATAGAATCTGTAAAACAAGAGATGATTGTTGCAGCTGGAAATATTGACCCGGAGACTGGAGAAATAACAAATAGAGATGATTTAGATGTTTCACCAAGAATAATGTGGGCTGAAGGTAAAGAAAACAAAGGTAAAGGCTATCTTATACAGAAAAAGGTTAACGATACTAGAGAAAAGCTGACGGCACTATTAGATGAAAGAGATAGATCTTCTGTATCTTTTTCTCTTGAAGCAAAAAATGCTGATAAAAGAAGTAGTTCTGGAACAAAATCTGATTGGGTATCTAGTAGTTTTGGAGAGGGAACACCAGTTACCGCTTCGGTTACTATTTTATCTAAAATACAAGCAGATATAAAAAATGCTGAAAATGCTGTTGTGCGAAAGTTTTTATCTAAAATGGATGAAGCCTTAGTAAATTTGGATGCTTTTGCTGCTGTTGTAGTTGCGCCAACCTCTTATCTAATACAAGGTCAGCCTTACAAGGCAGAAGTATTTTTAACAGCTTATGATTCTAAGCAAAACCCAGATATTACGGTGGGTGGTTCTAAGTTAGGCACTAAAGATGGTAGAGGAGTTTACACAGTAAACACCAGCAGTGAAGGAGAATTTAAGTGGAAAGGTACTATTAGGGTTCAGCAAACAGATGGAAAAGTTAAAATTTATGAAACTCCTGAACAAACTTACAGAGTTGCAAGACCGTCAGCGGTAATTTCACCAGATAAAATGAACGTATTTTACATGGGTGTTGATAATCCAGTATCTGTGTCTGCACCTGGTATAGCTAAAGAAAAAATTAGAGTAAATGTTACTGGCGGTTCTATTTCTGGAGCTAATGGAAAATACGTAGTTAGGGTTTCTGGTGGGTCTGAGGCAACCGTTTCTGTTTCTGCTGAAATTGATCCTGGAAAATCTCAAGTACTAGGAACTACCAAATTTAGAATTAAGAAAGTGCCAGATCCAATACCAACTTTTGCAGGTAAGGTATCTGGTAGAGTTCCTTTAGCAACTGCCAAGGGTATTAATAGGTTAGAGGCTGAGTTAAAAGATTTTGATTTTGATTTAAATTTTACGGTTACAAAATTTACTGTAATATTTTCACGTTATAGACAAGATCCCTTAATCTTTCAATCTAATGATGGTAGTTTAACTGGAGACATGAAAAGAATTATGGCAACTTTAACTGCTGGTGATGTAATTTCATTTCAAAATATTACGGTTTATGGTGAAGATAAAACAACTAGAAATTTAGATAATATTGTTTCAGTTTCAATTAATTAAAGAATATGAAAAAATTAGTAATTATAGGTTTACTTTGTTTGTTTACAAGCATAATATTTGCTCAAAATACAAAACCAGTTCCTAAGCCAGCTCCAAAACCTACAACTAATAATCCTCCGGTGGCAAATAATCAGCCAGCTCAGACAACGCCAACCAAGACTAAAGTTGAGCCTATCTACTCTATTTTTCAAAAGTCTGATCAAAATAAGCTAGCAAAGGAAAAGGAAATGGGGAAAACAGAAAAGCAATGTGCTCCTGAATTACCTAGAGTTAAAAGTGACGATGTTATTTTTGCTAAAAGAATTACTAGAGATATTTATTTTGCCGACCCTACTAATAGATATTTAGTTCCTGCTTTTATGGACAGGAATTTAGTTGATATTTTATTAAAGGGAGTTGAAAGTTTTGAAATTACTGCTTACCAAGGTTATAATTCTAGTTTAAATAAACTAGAAGAACCTCTGCCAGATACGGATGGAGCTCTAAAAACTTTAATTGATACTAAGGTTGGTCAATTTACACCAAGACAATATGGTGAAATGGACGTGTTATCAAAAATGGGATTAAGAGTTGTAGAAGATTGGTATTTTGACACGAACAGATCTGAATTTAAGCCATTTATTATTTCAATAGGTATTATTTATGCTGGAAGCAAAGTATTAATTGGAATGCGTCCAGATGATAAAAATTTAGCTGATAAAAGCATAAAGTTAGGTGAATCTGGTGCAGATATGGATGCTTTATTTTATGTTAACTATCCAACCATTAGAAATTATTTATGTAAATTCAAGGTCTATCATCCTAACGAAAAAATTAGATATTCTTTTGATGATGTTTTTCAGTTAAGATATTTTTCTAGTTTGATTATTGAAGAATCTAATCCAGAAGGTTTAAAAATAACCAATAGAGCTGATTTAAAATCTGGTTTAGATAAATTACTAGAAGCAGATAGAATTAAAAGATCATTAATCCAGTATGAGCAAGACATGTGGGAGCAATAAGCTTTGACATTATAACATAGTAAAAGCCTTCTTTATTTAAAGAGGGCTTTTTTGTGCGAAAAAGCTGAGAAGTGCTTTTGTTTGTTTGGTGTTAATTACAGTTAATAACTCGGTTTCTGTAGCTTCTTTAATTTTCTTAACTGATTTAAAATGTTTCAATAGATTTTGTGCTGAGGTTTTACCTATGCCATCTATTAATTCTAATTCTGTTTGTAAAGTTCCTTGGTCTCGCTTTTTTCTATGGAAGGTTATTCCAAAACGATGAGCCTCGTCCCTTAGTTGTTGTATAATTCTTAATGTTTCTGATTTCTTGTCTAGATATAATGGATATTGATCGCCAGGATAAAATAATTCTTCTAATCTTTTGGCAATACCAATAATTGCCACTCGTTCATAGATGTTAAGTTTTTTCAAGCTCTTCACTGCCGATGATAATTGCCCCTTACCGCCATCAATTACAATTAATTGTGGAAGTGGCTCGTTTTCCTCTAGTTGTCGCTTATATCTTCTATATACGGCTTCTTCCATGGTAGCAAAATCGTTAGGACCTTCTACCGTTTTCACATTAAAATGTCTGTAATCTTTTTTAGATGGTTTTGCATCCTTAAAAACTACTACAGCAGAAACTGGATAATTACCTTGGAAATTAGAGTTGTCAAAACATTCTATATGTTTTGGTAGCTCGCTTAACCTTAAATCTTTTTGCATTTGAGTTAACAAACGTTCTGTTCTTAAATCGGGATTTAATTTCTCGTACTGGTCTATTTTATCTTTTTTAAAGAAGAGTACATTTTTCTGCGATAGTTCTAAAAGTTTTTTCTTTTCTCCTTGTTTTGGGACAGTAAACTTTACATAATCATCTTCTAAAGAAAGCTCGAAAGGGACTATAATTTCTTTTGATGTACTTTCAAATCTTGATCTAAATTCAGATATGGCTATAGAAAGTAACTCTTCATCAGTCTCGTCTAACTTCTTTTTAAGCTCTATAGTTTGGGTTTGGGTGATGCTTCCATTTACCACTTTTAGGTAATTTACGAAGCCAAATTTTTCGTCGGATGCAATGCTAAATACATCTACATCTGTTATGGAAGAATTTACTACCGTAGATTTACTTTGGTATTTTTCTAGTAGGTCGTATTTTCTTTGTAAGCGATAAGCTAACTCGAAATTAAGTGCTGCTGAGGCTTCATTAATGTCGTCTTTTAATTGTCTAACAACTTGTCCAGTTTTTCCGCTTAAGATGTCTTTTATTTCCTCTATAGATTGATTGTAGTCTTCTTCTGATTGTAAGTTCTCGCATGGGCCTTTACAATTCCCAATTTGATATTCTAAACAAACTTTAAACTTATGGGCTTTAATGTTTGCCTCTGAAAGTTGTAGACTGCAATTTCTTAGTAAATAGGTTTCTTTGATTAGGCCTAAAATGGAATGCATCATACTTACTGATGGATAAGGGCCTAGATATTTTGAGCCATCCTTTACTTTTCTGCGAGTCCAATATATTCTAGGAAATCTTTCGTTTTTGATGACAATCCAAGGGTAGGTTTTATCATCTTTTAACATGATGTTATACCTTGGTTGATGCTTTTTGATGAGGCTATTTTCTAATAGCCAAGCATCAATTTCTGTATCTACAATGGTAAAGGTGATTTTATTAATTTTACCGACTAAGACTTTGGTCTTCGCATTTACTTTGTACGTGTCGTTATTGAAATAGGAACTAACTCTGTTTCTTAAATCTTTGGCTTTACCAATATAAATCAGTTCTTCATGTTTATCGTAATATTGATAAACACCTGGTTTATGAGGTATATTTTGAAGGGCGGCTTTGTAATCAAACATGAGAGCGCAAATTTAATAATAATGAAGATTAAAGCACTTAATGTTTTATAAACTTAATGGAAATTACTTTGAAGTAACTATTTACTTATTGGGTTTTGATTACGGCGATTTCTAAAGAAAGAATAAATATTGTCTTAATTTGATTTTTGCGTTAACGATTGTCCAAAGAACTCCTTCGGAGAAGCGACATCTTTAATGTTCCTTTTTTGGGAACATTAAAATATAGCGTAAAGCTCCAAAGGAATCGATTTGTGACGTGTTATCCCGATAGCTATTGGGACGCCCAAAAACTTAATTTGATTAAAATATTAATCCCATGTTAAAATTTTAATGTGCCCCTTCTGTTTCTATTTTATTAATGTCTATTCCTTGGCTCTTTAATACTTGGGCTACTTTCCAAGCAAAGAATAATAGGTAACCAAAACAAATTACTGGGATAATGTAAGAGAAATGAATTCCGCTACCATCTGCCAATATACCTTGAACGGGCGGGATAATTGCACCTCCTAGAATCATCATAATTAAGAATGAAGAACCTTGGCTGGTATATTTACCTAAGCCCGTGATTGCTAATGAGAATATACAAGGCCACATGATAGAGCAACATAATCCGCCACTAATAAAAGCATATATAGCAATGTTGCCCGTTGTTAACAGACCAATTATCATGGCAATAATACCTAAAAAAGAAAATACGGCTAATGTTTTTGCTGGTTTCTCTTGACTGAAGAAAAAGCCTACAATTAATATGACTACACAGATTGCATAGATGTACATAATTGAAATGTCTGTCCCTGTAACATGGTTGAAGAATAAAATAACACCAAATGCAACGAACGGAACAACTACTGTTAAAATCTTTTTAGTGATTGGAGTTAACTTAAAAGCACTGATTGCGCCAGTCCATCTACCGATCATTAAACTTCCCCAATAAAGAGAAATAAAGGGTGAAATTTCTGAATCTGTTAAACCACCAAAACTTGGTAAGTTTAATAACGCACCCATATTACTTTGAATGCTTACTTCTACACCTACGTAGGTGAAGATGGCTAACATGCCTAAAATTAATTGTGGATATTTCATGGCGCCCCAGCCTTCTGAAGATTTACTTGCCGAGAAAGAGGAGAAAACTAATGTTAAAACGATGATGATTAGTGCGGCGTAAACAAAGAGCGACTTGGATATTCCAGTAGATTTTGTTAATACGTCTGAAGCTAAAATAAGGATGAAAGCAACAAACATTACTAATAGCGGTAAATTAGTTTTTGTACTGGCTTCTATTTTTTCATCGCTAGTTACTTTAGGTAATTTAGAAACCGAAAAGAATATAGCAACAGCTAGAAATAAACCAGCTAATATGTAATATAATGTATTGATAGAAGCAATTTCTACCACTTTTGGCGATGCAGATGCTGCGCTACCAAATAAGATTACACTTACTATTATTGGACCTAATATAGAGCCAAAGTTGTTTACACCACCAGCTAAATTTAACCTGTTAGCGCCAGTTTCTGGAGTACCTAAAGCAACGGCAAATGGATTTGCCGCTGTTTGTTGTAAAGAAAAACCAATTGCAATTAGAAAAAATGAAGCTAATATAAAGGAGAACGAGCCTGAGTTTATAGCGGGAATCATAGACAATGCCCCTACAACAGAAATCAGTAAACCGTAAACTATTCCGTTTTTAAAACCTATTTTGTTTAGAATATCTACTTTAAAGATTTGAGAAGCAAAATAAAGAATAAGTGACCCAATAAAATAGCCACCGTAAAAGGTGAAGTCTATTAATTGTGATTCGAATTGGGTGAGGTTAAAATGTGTTTTACAAAATGGGATAAATATGCCGTTGCTTGCTGCAACAAAACCCCAAAAGAAAAATACGGTAACTAAAGAATATAGTGCAGTACTGTAATTTTTTTGATCACTCATGAAAACTTGAAAATAGGTTTAACAATATTGCTGAAAATAATTTTGTTTAAATAATTGTTTTCAGTGGCGGTAAAGCTACATTATTTTCTAAATTTTACAATTAAAAGTTTTGGTACAAAGTGCCTTGCAGCCAAAGTGTTTTTAGTTGTGCTTTTCTAAGTTTAGCTTCTGTTAATAAAAGTTTTTCTTTTACTTCTATTAATTTAGTCTCTCTGGCATTTACTAAAAAAAGGGAACTTTCGCCTACTCTAAAGCGTATCTCTTCACCTACTAACAATTGCTCTGAACTGATATAGTTTTGTTTTAAAATGCTGATTTGGTTTTGTAGCATAGTTAACTCGAAAGAGTTTTGTTTCATCTTATTTACCAAATCGTTTTGCACTAGGCTTTGTTCTATTTCTACCTGTTTAATTTTAATTTTTGCTTCTGATAATTCTCCTCTTTCTTTAGCGAATGTTAGCGGAAAAGCAACCCTAAAGTTCACTTTATTGTTATCGTTCCAATAACCTTGGTTAACGTTTCTTAGCGGCGTTAAACCTTGGTTTAAAATGCCAAACTGTAGGCCAATCTCGGGTTTTAAGTTTTCTGCTTTTAACCTTCGTTCGATGTTTAAATCACTTATTTTAAAAGTGAAGGCCACTAATTTTGGATTATTATTAATGTTTAAAAGCGGCGTAAATGGCACAATTAATTCTTCTTGTGGGTTAGCTAATAGTTTATCTGCATCTATGGCTTGGTTATTTTGAAGCCATAAGAAAGTACTTAACATGTATCTAGAGCTTTGTAACTCTAAATTAGCCTGCTGAAGCATGATTTCTCTGGTTTGGATTTGCAAAAGTGCTTCTACAGTATCTATCGCTGCTCGGTCTCCAAATTGGTAGGTTTTTTTTACACCTTCAAATCTAATTTTTGCAAGGTCTAAAGCTTCTTGATAAACTTTATAAATCTGAAATTTATTTTGCCAGTTAATATATTCCTCCCCTGCATCCTGAAACAAGTCGTTTATAATTCTAATTTTTTCGTTTTCTGTTGCTTCAGTAAATATTTGGGCTTGTTTAAACGCAGCTCTTCTTTTATCAATAAACAAACCTTTACCTAATTGCAAACCTACGCCTGCATAGGATAAACCTTCGGTAGGTAATTTATTTTCTGGATTTACAAAAGCACCTTCTGCTTCAGTATAAGAACCTTTTAATTCTATTCCGTACCAAAGGGGTAATTTCACCTGTGGAGTTAAAAAACGGTAATACTCTGTACCATCATATTGTTTTTGATCTAATTCTCCTTCTAGTTTAGGGTCAAAACCACCTAAGGCTTGTAGCCTTTTTGCTTTTGCTAAGTCTCCTAAAAGTTTGGCCTGTGCGGTTACAGGGTGATAGGTTTTTACAATATTTGTAAAAGCATCCCATGATAAAGTATCTAAAAGTTCTTGAGCATTAACCTTAGAAACTGATAGTAATGATAAAAAGATAATGAGCAATACCTTACTTTTCATCCTTTGCATTTTTGTCTTTATCGGTACCTGCCTGCGGCTTATAAAATTCTGGCGGGAAACCGTTTATTTGACGCCATAATTCATATATTAATGGAACATCACTCAATAATGCTATACTTTTTGTGCCAGCACCAAATTTTATATCTTTTGGCCATGGTCTTTCTTCCGGATCTGGCTTAACCCAAACTCTAAATTTACCATTGCTGTGTATAGATTGATCTATGGCGGCTACTCTTCCACTAAAAATACCATAAGATGCTTGTGGCCAACCAGAGAAAACTATAGCAGGGTATCCATCAAACTGTAGTTGTACTTTCTGACTTTTAGAAATTAATGGCATGTCTAAAGGGCTGATGTAAATCTCTACCGCAGGATCGAAAATTTTTGGAACAATTTGAATCAATACATCGCCTTCTTTTACAGTTTCGCCAATACCAGCTTTACTAGAACGTAAAACCTGTCCAGCTTGTGGAGCAGTGATAATATAAAAACCTTGTCTTTTCAGATAGTTAGCGTATGTATTATTTAATTTGGCTACTTCACCCTCAGTAGACGATACTTGAGATAAAGCGGTAAACTTATCACCTTCTATTTTTGATATCTTCTCGCTATAATCTTGTTGAGTTCCTAAAAGTTCAAGTTTGATATTGAAGAGCTCGTTTTTACCATTATAATATTTATTTTCTGCGCTAATTTTTTTAGCTAACGCATCTTGGTAAGATTGCTGTCTAGCTTCTAGCTCTGTAACAGAATTTAAATCCGCGGCAAATAATTGTTTTCTACGTTCTAATTGCTCTGTACTTATTTTGAGTTGATTATTAGAGGCAATAAATGATATACTGTCTGATTGTACCTGTAGCGTATATTGTTTAAATTTATTTTGTAGCTGCTCTATTTTAAATCTTAAAGCGTTGTTTAAAGCAACTTGTTGTTGAGATGCCGTATTTGCTTTTTGATCGTAAAAGTCTATAGCCTCAGATTTTGCTTTAATCTGTTCCGATACTCTGCTCAGTAAAAAAGGATCTAAATATTCTTCTTTTACCTCGCTTATTTGAAGTAAAGTATCACCTTTTTGTACTACTTGTCCGTCTTGTATATACCATTTCTCTATACGACCAGCAATTATACTGTTAACCTGTTGTGGCCTTTGGTTTGGACTAATAGTAGACACACTCCCTTCAGATTGGATATTTTGAGTCCAAGGAAGAAACATGATAACTATAAATACAATAAGAGATATTACAAAAGCTTTTGTTAATTTTTTTGATGGTCTTTGAGTTATAATTCTTGCAAAGGAATTAAATTCCATTAATTTATCTATATGTGTTTTTCGTTCTAAAAACATCTTAAATTAGGTTAAAGTATTGTTCCTTTAGTAAGGGTTATTTTGCGTGTGCATTTTGCAATAAACTCTTCATCGTCTGTTATGGTAAGTAATGTAGTTTTATTTTCTTTAGACGTAAGATAATCTATAATTCTGGTCTTAGATTCCCTGTCTATCCCTAGCCAGCCATCTTCTAATAGCATTAATGTAGGTTTTTGATAGATACATCTGGCTAATAAGATTTTTTGCGCAATGTTGTAAGATAATTTTTTCCCTTGAGGGTCTAATTTAATAGCGTATCCTTCCTGTTTGCCAGCAATAAAATCCGATAATCCCACCAAATCACATACAAATTGTAATTCGGTAAAATTGACATCCTTAGCGCCAAGGGTAAGATTGTTTAAAAGCGTACCACTAAACAATTCATCCTCATCAAAGTATAATGCAACTTGATGGTATAATGTATCTGGCACCATACTTTTGTAAGGGACATCGTTAAATAGTAGATTACCTTTATAATCTGGCCACATTCCGGTAAGCAACTTAATCAAAGAACTTTTACCAGACCCTTCGCTTCCTGTAATGTAAATTTTCTCACCCGATTTTATGTGTAAATTTATATTCTTTAAAACATCTTTTTTTGGTGTAAAACCAAAGTTTAAATCTTTTATTTTAATATCTAAACCTTCAGTTTGCTTCCAGTTTTCTACTTCAATTAATGCCTGATCAGCATCTTGAGGTTTTTCTAAAACCTTATTAATTTTCTCTAAAGATGTTAAAACATCATAAACAACTTCTAAACTCACAATTAGCTTTTCTATTGCACCAGTTATTGTTAAAATAATTATTTCTGTTGCAATAAACTGACCTATGTTGATTTGCTGGTTAACAAACAAAACTGCACCGATTATTAACATGGCCGCAGTAATAAATACTTTAAAACCGATTACAATTCGATATTGAAAAACCAAAACAGAAAAATGTTCCTCTCTCGCTTCCAAATAACCATTAACCAAACTATCCGTTTTTTTAAGGTGTAAATCCGTATGCTGAAAAAACTTAAACGTCTTAATGCTTCTGCTAATTTCTTCTAGCCAAAAAGCAACATCATATTTATAATCAGATTCTCTTATGCTGGAGCTAAAACCTTTAGGGCTGGTTACATAAAAAATAATGATAACCAAAATGGCTAATAAAAAACCAAAAACAATAAATACTGGGTGGTAAAGACTTAAAAGAATTAACCCAAATAATATCTGAATGGTTGCCGCAGGGAAATCTAGCAATAGTTTAGATAATCCTTTTTGTAAGCTAGCCGTGTCAAAAAATCTGTTAACTAACTCTGGAAGGTAGTAATTATCTATGCTATGTAAGCTTAATTTAGGTATTCTGTAGGCATAAGCAAAGGTAAGTCTGGTAAAAATACGTTGCTGAATACGTTCAATAATACGCATTTGCTTTATTTGTAAAACACCTGCAAATAAAACTCCAATAATCACTAAAGTTATTAATACAATTAATGAGGTGCTAATTGTTGCTCCAAACATTAAATTAATAATAGCCTGAATACCTAAAGGGAGCGAAAGAATTATTACACCGCTAATTATAGCATAGATGTAAACGTTTCTAATCTCTCTTTTCTCGAGGTTTATTAAACTAAAAAGCTTTTTTATTGCCGAGCGTAATGAATGTTGTTGGGCCATTAATATAAAATTACGTTAACAAAAGTAAAAATTCATTTTTATTATAATAGTATTACTATCATTAATTATAGCAAATGATTATTTTATGACAAATTCAATTATATTTGCCTTAAATATAACACCAATAGTTTATATATGGAGTGGCAACTACTGCCAAAAATGAACACTAAACTGTTTTTGAGAGATCCAGAACAAAGTGAAATTGGCAAAAGGATTTTAAAAAGCAGTACCTACTTAATTAAAACCTTAGGTTTTGAGGCTTTTACTTTTAAAAAACTAGCCGAAGAAATTAGCACCACAGAGGCTACAGTTTACAGGTATTTTGAAAATAAACATAGGTTATTAAGTTATATAGTAGCTTGGTATTGGAATTGGTTAGATTACCAAGTGATGTTTAACACCAATAATGTAAAAGAAGCTGATGTTAACTTAAAAACTATTGCAGCCGTATTAACATGGCAATTAGGTAATCAGCATGCTTCGCAGCAAAACATTAATTTAGAAGATTTACATGATATTATTATCGCAGAGTCTTCTAAAGTATATTTAACAAAACATGTAACAGAAGACAATAAAGAACAATTGTTTAAACCCTATAAAAACCTTTGCCAGCGTATAAGTGAAGTTATTTTAGCTTACAGTCCAAATTACCCTTTTCCAAAATCTTTAGCAAGTACTGTGGTAGAAATGGCCCATTACCAAGATTTTTTTATGAAAAATTTACCATCACTAACAGATTTTGGCAATACAAAGAGCTTAAATAACGTTCAATTATTTATAGAGCAGTTATTGTTCTCTTCTTTATCTAAAGAAACCACTTAAACGTTCATTATGCTAAACCTAATTATTTATTTAAATAACCAAATTGATGCTAAAATTTTGATAAAAAATTTATTAGCTCAAAAATTAATAGCAAACGCAAGTATAGATGTTAATAACGAGATATACAGGTTAGAAGGAGATGACTTAGTAGCTAGCAAAATTATTGTAGTAACCGCACAAACAAAGTCCATGCTTTTTTCACAAATAGAGAAATATATAGCAGCGACTTATGGCGATGATATTCCCATTTACTCTATGCCCATTATGCAGGCTAACCATTCTTTTGATCATTTAATTAGATCTACAACTTTGGTTGTTTAAAGATTTTGCTGTTGTTTGATTAGGTTTTGAGCGTCTCGATAGCTATCGGGATAACACGCTTTTTACTATATCTTTTTACCCCCAAAAGGCGGGTCAAAAAGATGTCGCTTCTCCGAAGGAGTCCCTTTTACAATCGTTAACGCACTCTTCAAATCTTATATACAACTAACATTTATAGATTTGTCCCCAACAAAAAAACCACCTTCAATAAAGAAGATGGTTTCCACTTAGGTTAATCGTATCTTTTTAGTCTACATTATCATGTAAAAAAGAATTGTTTGGTCTTATTTCTGTTTGGCCATCTTCGTTACTTAATGTAAATCTAGAAACTTGCGACTCAGACGAATGCGGCACTTCTTTCAGTTGCATTTGCTTTCTTTTGTATGCCGGTTCGTTTTCTAATTCTTGTAAGCCCGAGTTAGAGCGTAATTTCATACTTAAATCTTTCAAGCGTAAAATACGTTCCTTAGATTTTCTTAATTGCTCTTCCATAGTTTCGTCTGTTTTGTACTCATCTTCAGACGTTGCCACTGGCGTTTTCTCTAGTTCAGTTTCTTTAACTTCTTCCTCGTTATAAACTTCGTTTGGCGTTATAGGATTTTCAAATTCTGAGGTAGAGAATTTCATGCTAAAACCAAAATCTTCTATTTCTGAAGTTGTTTCTTCTATCTCTTCTTCAATTAAATTATGTTTAACTATATCATCATTTTTTGTAAAAGGATTAAATATAGCTTTTTGTGCCTCTGCAAATAAATCAGTTTGTGGAACTTTCGCTTCCTCTATTTTTAATACAGGAACACGTTCTAGGTCAGATTCTTCGGCTTTAACCTTTTCAGTTTTTTTAGAAAACTCGTTTATTGGACGAATAAGAGGTGTTTCTGAGGTTAAAAATTGTTTCTTAGGAGCAGTTTGTTTGGTAATCTCTCTTTCTTCTTGAGTTTGGAAACCTGTAGCTATTATGGTAACAGATATTTTATCACCTAATTCGGCATCGGTACAATTACCCCAAATTAAATCTGCCGATAGGCCAGCTTGCTCTTGGATAAAGTCGGTAATGATACTTACCTCATCCATGGTTACTTCTTTTTCTCCAGAGCTAATGTTTAATAAAATATATCTAGCGCCTTCAATTTCGTTGTCTTTTAAAAGTGGAGAAGCTAAAGCACCTTCAACAGCTTTTAAAGCTCTGTTTTCGCCTTCTGCTGCAAAACTTCCCATAATGGCAACACCGCTTTCTTTCATCACGGTACGTACATCTTTAAAATCTACGTTGATATAGCCTGGTACTGTAATAATTTCTGCAATTCCTTTGGCTGCTGTAGTTAAAATATCATCGGCCTGACCAAAAGCAGAACCTAAAGTTAAGTTACCGAAAATTTCTCTTAGTCTATCGTTAGAAATTACTAAATAAGAATCTACATACTTCTTAAGCTCTTCTAATCCTTCTTCGGCTTGCATTTTTCTGCGTTTGCCTTCAAAAGAAAATGGAGTAGTAATAATGGCAACAGTTAAAATGTCTAGTTCTTTAGCGGCTTTTGCAATTATTGGACTAGCACCTGTTCCGGTACCACCACCCATTCCTGCAGTAATAAAAAGCATTCGAGTATTAGAACCAAGCATTTCTTTAACATCGTCTATATTCTCTATAGCCGAGTTTTTGCCTACTTCTGGAATAGAGCCAGCACCCATTCCTTCAGTTAAACTAGCACCTAGTTGTACCTTGTTTGGGATGGGACTTAATTCTAAAGCTTGCGCATCGGTATTACAGATTATGAAATCAACACCAGTGATTCCTTGTCTGTACATGTGATTAACTGCATTGCCTCCGCCGCCACCAACACCAATTACTTTGATGATTGATGACTTTTCTTTTAACATTTCAAACTGCATATCTTTAATTATCAGTTGGTAAGTATTTAATATATTCTCACTTTAACTCTCTGTAATAATAAATAATTTTCCACATTAGTTATCCACAAATGTTAATTGTGTTGAAAACTTGTATTTTGTTGAAAACTACTTCAAATACTCTTGGTCAGAGATGTCGTCCTTAATAAATTTCTTAGTTCCTTCTAGTAGGCTTGCAAACAACCCTCTACCTTTTTTAGGTATCACTTCAACAACACTATCTTTCTTTCTAGCTTGTTGAGCTTCTTTAAGCATTTCGGCTTCTACCTTTTCTACACCTTTAATTAAAAGGCCAATACCAGTTGCATACATTGGGCTTTTTAAGTCTTCGTATACGTTTTTTGGTAAGGTCTCGTTCTTGGCTAAATGTTCGTTAGGGTAGCCTACACGGCAATCCAAACCAGTAACATATTCTATTAATTGAGGTAAATGTTTCAATAAAGCACCACCACCAGTTACAACAATACCACCAATCAGTTTTTTCTCGTAACCAGATGATTTTATTTCGTAATGTACATGGTCTATAATTTCTTCCATTCTGGCTTGTATCACAAAAGCCAAATTCTTAACTGATATTTCTTTAGGCTCTCTACCTCTTAAACCAGGAACACAAATAATTTCATTCTCCTTATTTTCTTCGGCCAATGCCGATCCAAATTTAATTTTTAACAGCTCTGCTTGATTTCTCATTACCGCACAACCTTCTCTAATATCTTCGGTAACGCTATTACCACCAAAAGGGATAACTGCGGTATGTCTGATGATTCCTTCGTGGAAAATGGCTACATCGGTTGTGCCACCACCTATATCTACCAATACTACACCAGCTTCTTTTTCTTCATCACTCAACACAGATTCTGATGATGCCAATGGTTCTAAAATTAAATTTTCTGTTTCTAGGTTACCTTGCTCTACACATTTAATAATGTTTTTGATGGCAGTTACCTGTCCCGTAATGATGTGGAAGTTTGCCTCTAATCTTACACCAGCCATACCTACAGGGTCTTTAACACCTGGTTCATTATCAACCGTAAACTCTTGAGGAAGAACATGAATAATTTCTTCTCCCGGGCTCATGGCTAGTTTAAACATATCGTCTATTAAGCGGTCTATATCCTTCTTAGAAATTTCGTTGCTTAAATCTTTACGTGTTAATATGCCACGGTGTTGTAAGCTTTTAATATGCTGCCCAGCAATACCTACGTTAACTATTTTAACATCCACATTAGATTGTGTGCTACCCTCATCTACAGCTTGTAAAATACCTTTTACGGTTTTAGCAATATTGGATACTACGCCACGGGTAACTCCATCAGATGGCGCTTTTCCTAAACCTAATACCTCTATTTTGCCTTGCTCGTTTCTACGACCAATAATTACACAAATTTTGGTAGTACCAATATCTAGGCCTACTACTATTGAAGAACTTTTGGAGATTTTAGTGATGGCTTTTTCCATGTCGAGTTATATTTTTATTGAATCTTGAACTTCTTTATTTGTTGATGCACTATCTGTTAGGACAGGTATTTCTTTTTCGATGTTTAAGGTAGAGTCTCTTTTGACACAAACAATCTGACCTTTAAATTTTAAATTAATGCTACTGTAGGCGTCCCATCCCACCATTGGAATTGCTTTTTTATAAAAAACCAATAGGTTTCTAAATTTATTCTCTAAATCTTCTGCATCACCAAAAATTATTTTCTGGCTGCCTACTCTGGGCACAAGTTCCATGTCATTATTACTATTGACATAAATTTGTACAATTTGCTCACTCCACAATTCATCTTGGGCTATATATTTTGCGGTAGCAAATAAATCTTTAGCTATTCTGGTTTTGAGTGTATCTATTTTGTTATTAAAACCTTCCATGATAGCACCATTTGCCACTAATACCCTTGCTGTAAAATGGTCTGATAAAGGAATTTTTAAACCGTTTTTATCAATATAAAAATCTTGGCCAGTAAAGTTTAATACTCTTAAAATGGGCTCACGCTGTTTAATTTCTGCATGTATCACGCCATTCATATCAAAATAAACTTTGGCGTATTCTATAAATGGGTTTGCCACTAGTCTATCTTCCAATTTTTGGATATTAATATTTGCAAGCCTTCTACCAACTAGTAAGCCATTATTATCATTCAATAACTGGTCAATCTCTGCTTTTTCTATAAAGAATTGGTTTCCAGGCAGTATTATTTCTACTTTATTACAGGTGTTTTCTACTTTCTTTATTTCAATAAAGCTCATTAAAGTAATTACAGCAGCTAAACTAATTACCCATGTAAATCCAATTAAAACAGCTCTCCAGTTTATCCTCTTTAACATTAGCTTAATATGTTTTTTAAAGGTGAAACTAATGTGTCAATATCGCCCGCACCAACCGTCAAAAGTAGTTCGGGTTTTTGGTTTGTTATAATTTCTAAACACTCTTGTTTTCCACAAAGGGTAACTTTATGCACATCCATTTTGCTTGCAAGCATTTTACTGTCAATACCTTCAATAGGTAATTCCCTTGCCGGATAAATGTCTAATAAAAATAATTCATCAACAGTATTTAAAACCTCGGCAAAATCATTTGCAAAATCTCTAGTTCTGCTAAATAAGTGAGGTTGAAAAATAACACTCAATTTTTTGTGAGGATATAAAGATCTTACTGCTTTAAAACAAGCTTTTAACTCTTCTGGATGATGTGCATAATCATCTATATAAATACGATTTTCGGTTTTAACCTGATACTCAAATCTTCTTTTTACTCCTTTAAATGATGCTAAGCCGGCTCTTATTAAATCTGGTTTAATATTCACGCTCAACGCAATTTGGATCGCAGCAACCGCATTTTCTACATTATGTTGTCCCGGTAAACCCAACATTAAATCTTCAAGCTTGATGTTGTTGTTCTCAAAATCGAAATGGAAAGCACCTTCTTTAATTTTTAAGTTATATCCTTTGGCTTGCGCCGATGTTGATAAACCGTAAGTAACTCCGTTTGTAATAGGCAACCCTTCTCTAACAATTAATTCACCACCACTTTTTACCTGATTGGCAAATAGCTGGAAAGATTGATGTAATTGTTCCTCTGCGCCATAAATATCTAAATGATCTGCATCCATAGATGTAATTACAGCAATATCTGGGTGCAACGTTAAGAAAGAACGATCATATTCATCAGCTTCTACAACTACAATGTCATGCTTGCCAATTAATAAATTAGAATTGTAATTAGTAGCTATACCACCTAAAAACGCCGAGCAATCTATTCCGCCTACTCTTAACAGATGGGCTACTAAACTACTAGTGGTAGTTTTTCCATGTGTACCTGCAATTGCCACACAATACAAGCTGTTTGAAATGATCCCCAATACTTGAGATCGCTTATGAAGCTCGAATCCTGCTTTTTTAAAGTAAATTAAAATATTACTGTTTTGAGGTATGGCTGGCGTGTATATTATTAATGTTTCCCTATCATTTTTTTGAAAGGAAATTGGAATTAAACTTGTGTCATCTACGTAAGAAATGCCGATCCCTTCGTTAACCAAATCTTTGGTTAATGGAGTTAAGGTTTTATCAAATCCATAAACTAAACAACCTCGCTGATTAAAATATCTAGCAAGTCCACTCATCCCAATACCGCCAATGCCGATTAGGTAAACTCGTTTGATATCGTTTATTTTAATCATTGCTGTGCTAGTTTTAATACTTCTAAAGCAATTTGCTCGTCGGAGTTTGCGATCCCTAATTTTGCTATCTGTGTAGACAGCATTTCCATTTGTTCTTTATCTTTTAAAAGTTTTATCGTTTGGTCAACTAATTCAGCCTCCGCATGTTCATCAGTAATTAAAATGGCAGCATTTACATTAACTAATGCGTTGGCATTTTTTGTTTGATGATCTTCTGCTACATTAGGCGAGGGCACTAGAATTGCCGGTTTCTTTACTAAACATAACTCGGCAATTGTTCCTGCTCCAGCTCTAGAAATGATTACATCTGCCATAGCAAATGCTAAATCCATGCGGTTTAAGAATTCAAAAACTCTTATGCCATTACTTTTTGGCTGGTTGCCGTAACTTTCAATAATGTTTTTGTAGTAGTATTTTCCTGTTTGCCAAATCAACTGAATGTCGTTTTTTTCAAACTCTTTTAAGCCGGCTATCATACTGTTGTTTAATGTACCTGAACCTAAACTGCCACCCACTACTAAAACTGTTTTTTTGTTTAGATCTAACTCAAAAAATTGAGCAGCTTCCTCTTTTTTTCCTTCAATAGCTATCGCACTTTTTCTAACCGGGTTACCCGTTTTTATAATGCTATTTGCAGGGAAGAAGGCACTCATGTTATCAAAAGCAACACATATTTTCTTTGCTCTTTTACCTAAATATTTATTCGTAATGCCTGCATAAGAGTTTTGCTCTTGTATGATGTATGGTATACCTTTTAATGATGCTGCGTATAAAAGCGGACCAGAGGCATAACCACCAACTCCCACTACAACATCTGGCTTAAAGTCTTTAATAATTTTAAGCGACTTGGTTACGCTTTCAATTATTTTGAAAGGTAAAAACAGGTTTTTACTTAGGTTATTTCTTTGAAACCCCTGTATTGGCAAGCCCACAATTTGATAGCCTTCTGCTGGAACTTTTTCCATTTCCATACGACCAAGGGCACCAACAAATAAAATCTCAATATTTTCGTCAATTTTTTTTAATGCATTAGCAATGGCAACAGCAGGAAAAATATGTCCTCCTGTTCCACCTCCGCTTATGATTATTTTTTTTGACATGTCTATTTTTTTAATTTTGAATAAAATAATTTTGAATGATTGAATAATTGAAAACTACCTTTATAATTAATCATTCTGGCCTTTATTCCATTCTTTACTCTTTCTATCATTCCATTCTTCCAACCTGTTTAAATAGTTGAATACTTACTTTATAATTAATAATTCTTGCCTTTATTACATCCTTTACTCATTCCATTCTTCCATCTTTCCACCCTTCCATTATTCCCTCACCTAAGCTAACGCCGGTATTTCTCCCACAATAATTTTCTCTTCTCTGCTGCTACTTTCAGACTTATATTCCTCTACATCTTTACTTACCGATAATATAATCCCAAAGGCAATACTGGTAAATAAAATAGACGTTCCACCCATACTTACTAACGGCAATGGAACACCTGTAACTGGAAATAGATTTACGGCAACAGCCATATTTGCTAAAGCTTGTATGGTTAAACTAAAGCCTAACCCCGCAGCTAATAATGCACCAAACGCCTTTGGTGCTTGGGTCACAATTTTCATAATTCTATACATTAAAATAACGTACAGTAATACAATAACGAAACCCCCGAGTAAGCCATATTCTTCTACTATTATGGCGAAAATAAAATCTGAATAGGGGTGAGGTAAAAAGTTTCTTTGCGTACTGTTTCCTGGACCTTTCCCAAAAATACCACCAGAAGCTATTGCGATTTTTGCCTGATCTTGCTGAAAAGTTCGGTCAGAATTTTGCATCTCTGGATTTGCATATGCTCTAATTCTGGATTTATAGGTTTCCCTTCTAGGTCCAAAAAGGACTAAGATTGTTAATAAAGCTGCTCCCCCCAAACAAACAATTGCTATTTGTTTCATGCTGATTCTTCCTATTAACAAAATCAAAATACTTACTCCAAAAAGCATTAATGCTGTAGAAAGGTTAGCCAAGCCAATCAATATAAAAACTAAACACACAGAGCCCATAATTGGGATAAATGCTTTTCTTACATCTTTAATATTTTCTTGTTTTTTAGTTAGTGTCCTTGCTAAATAGGTAATAAGCGCTAGTTTGGCTAAATCTGAAGTTTGAAAAGTTAAGCCAGTTCCTGGTATAGAAATCCATCTACTCGCATCATTTACATGGCTTCCAAAAACTAGTGTATAAAGCAATAATGGAATTGTAATTACCATCAAAACTTTAGAAATTCCCGCGTAGTAACGGTAATTTAATAAGTGCGAAAAATAAATCATTACAAACCCAATCACTATAAAAAGCAAATGTTTAAGCATCAACGATTCTGAACCTATGCCTCTTTTGTAGGCTAAAGTCCCAGTTGCGCTATATACTGCTAATACAGATATTAACGATAGTAGGATGATGATGATCCATATCCATCTATCACCTTTGGTTAGGTCTAGTACTGCTTTTATCATCTTATAGTTCTTTTACAGCTGCCTTAAATTGGTCGCCACGGTCTTCGTAATTTTTAAATAAATCGAAACTAGAACATGCAGGAGAAAGGATTACTGTACTTCCTTTTTTAGCCATGTGGTAAGCAATTTGTACAGCTTCACTGGCCGAAAAAGTATTTACCATAATTTCTACATCATCTTCAAATGCATCATGTAAGGCTTTATTGTCTTTTCCTAAGCAAATAATAGCCTTCACTTTTTCTTTCACCAAGCTTTTTAACATGGTGTAATCATTTCCTTTATCAACACCACCCATTATTAAAATAACATCTGTTTTGATAGATTCTAATGCGTACCAAACAGAGTTTACATTGGTTGCCTTAGAATCATTAATGAAAGAGATACCCGATATATTGGCTACAAATTCTATACGATGTGGTATGTTTTTATAGCTTCCCATGCTTTCGCGGATGGTTTCATTCCTGATGTCTAAAATTTTAGCAGATATTCCAGAAGCCATAGAATTATAAAGGTTATGTTTCCCTTGGATAGCTAAATCGCTGATGGTGATATCAAATTGGTCTGAATTGCTAAGATTTATCATGAGTTTATTTTGGTTTAAGTATGCTCCGTTTTTAATTTCGTGTTCAATAGAGAATGGATATTTTTGCATTTTAAATTCTTTGTCAGCCATAAAATCCGTTATGGTAGCTTCATCATCGCAATAAATGAAATGATCCTTCTCTGTCTGATTTTGAACTATTCTAAATTTAGATTTGATGTAATTAGACATTTTATAGTCGTACCTATCTAAATGGTCTGGGGTGATGTTTAACAAAACAGCAATGTCTGCCTTAAATTCAAACATATTATCAAGCATAAAACTGCTTATTTCTAGTACGTAATAATCATAATCACTTAGCGCTACTTGGCGAGCAAAGCTTTTACCAATATTCCCTGCCAATCCCACATTTAAACCCGCACTTTCTAAAATGTGATAGGTTAACATGGTGGTTGTAGATTTGCCATTAGACCCGGTAATACAAATCATTTTAGCATCGCTATATCTACCAGCAAATTCAATTTCTGATATAACAGGTGTGCCTAGGTCTTTTAATTTTCTGATGATTTTTACTTGGTCAGAAATGCCTGGACTTTTGATAACTTCACTGGCGTTTAAGATTAATTCTTCTGTATGTTGTTCAGATTCAAATGGAATGTTTAATTCTTCTAATTCTTTTTGATAAGCTTCTTTTATTACACCAAAATCAGACACAAAAACATCAAAACCTTGTTTTTGAGCCAAAATTGCAGCACCTACTCCACTTTCTCCTGCACCTAAAATCACTATTCTTTTCATGCTTCTTATCTTAATTTTAGGGTTACAATGGTTACAATAGCTAGTAATATTCCTACAATCCAAAATCTGCTCACAATCTTAGATTCATGGTATCCTTTCTTTTGGTAATGATGATGCAATGGAGACATCAAGAAAATTCTTCTGCCTTCCCCATACTTTTTCCGTGTATATTTAAACCAGCTTACTTGCATAATCACCGATATATTTTCTATCAAAAACACACCACAAAGAATTGGGATTAAAAGTTCTTTTCGTATCATTATTGCTAATACTGCAATGATTCCGCCTATGGTTAAACTTCCTGTATCGCCCATAAAAACTTGTGCAGGGTAGGCATTGTACCATAAAAAGCCAATACATGCTCCAACAAAAGAGGCTGCAAAAATTACCAGTTCGCCAGAGTTTGGTATGTAAATAATTTTAAGGTAGTCGGCAATAATGGTATTACCAGATACATAAGCAAGCAAAGCCAAGGTTATACCTATAATAGCTGATGTGCCAGTGGCTAAGCCGTCAATTCCATCAGTAATATTTGCACCATTAGAAACAGCCGTGATAATTACAATTACGAAAAGCAGAAATACAACTAATGCATATTTTTCATAATCGTCTCCCAAAAATTTGAGCACTTTAGCATAATCAAACTCGTTATTTTTATAAAAAGGAATATTTGTTATGGTCGATTTAACATCTTTAGCATAATAAATACCATTACTTTTTTCTACCCTAATTAGCTTTTCGCCATTCTCTGTATAAATTTCTTCCTTTATAATATTTCCTGTTTTTTGTGTTTTGGTAACTATAGGTACTTCGCTTATGGTTTGTCTTACCAAAATATCTGGATGAAAAAACATAGTCCAGCCAATGATGAGTGATAAACCAACCTGTCCAACTATTTTAAACCTGCCAGCTAAACCTTCTTTATTCTTCTTAAATACTTTAATATAATCATCTAAGAAACCTATTGCGCCCATCCAAACGGTGGTCACTATCATTAAAATGATATATATATTTTCTAGGCGAGCAAATAAAATGGTAGGGATTAAAATACCAGCAATGATGATTAAACCACCCATTGTTGGAGTGCCTTGTTTCTGAGATTGACCTTCTAACCCTAAATTTCTAACCGTTTCGCCTACTTGCTTGTACCTTAAATAATTAATTAGACGGTTACCATAAACAGTGGTAATAACCAAAGAAAGTATCATGGCCATTCCCGCTCTAAACGAGATAAATTGAAACAAACCGGCCCCAGGAATATCAAATTGCTTGTCTAAATAAATAAATAGATGGTACAACATATGGCTACTTGGTTAATTGGTCAAAACAATCCTTCAATATTTGCTTATCGTCAAAATTGGTTCTAACACCATTTATTTCTTGATATTTCTCGTGTCCTTTACCAGCAACTAAAATAATGTCCCCAGGCTGAGCCAATAAAAAAGCCGTTTTAATGGCTTCTTTTCTATCTGTAATTGCAATTGCTTTACGCTGATTTACTGGCGAAACACCAGCTTTCATATCTTCTATTATAGCATCCGGATTTTCTGTTCTTGGGTTGTCTGACGTAAGAACTACCTTATCGCTCCAGTCGCAAGCAGTCTGAGCCATTAACGGTCTTTTTGTTTTATCTCTATCGCCACCACAACCTACAACCGTAATTACTTGCTCTGTTTTAGTTCTGATATTATCTATTGTGCTCAAAACATTCATTAACGCGTCTGGCGTATGAGCATAATCAACAATGGCAACTACTTTATTTGGTGCAATTAAAAAATCAAACCTTCCCTCGGCACCACTTAGCTTACTTAAAATGGTTAAAACTTTAATTTTATCCTGGTCTAACAATAAAGCTGTTCCGTATACAGCTAATAAATTAGAGGCATTAAAACTTCCTACCAGTTTGAAATAGACATCTTCATAATCGATATCTAAATGCAATCCAGAGAATTGGTTTTCTATAATTTTAGCCTTAAAATCTGTGATAGATTTTAATCCATAGGTTTTTTTATGTGCCGCCGTATTTTGTAACATCACCATCCCGTTTTTATCATCGGAGTTGGTTAATGCAAAAGCAGATTTAGGTAAGCCATCAAAAAAAGCTTTTTTGGCTTTAATGTAATTATCAAATGTTAAATGAAAATCTAAATGATCATGCGTAATGTTTGTAAATATGGCTCCTGTAAAGTGTAATCCTTCTATTCTGTATTGTGCAACGGCATGCGAGCTCACTTCCATAAAGCAATAATCGCATCCACTATTCACCATATCTAGCAATAATTGGTTAAGTGCAATAGGGTCTGGAGTGGTATGTGTAGAAGGAATTATTTTATCATTTATCTGATTTTCTACCGTAGATATTAACCCAACTTTAAAACCTAATTCTCTAAACAATTGATACAATAAAGTAGCTACCGTAGTTTTTCCGTTAGTGCCAGTTACCCCAACTAATTTTAAGTTTTTAGATGGATGCTGGAAATAATTTGTAGCAATAGTTCCTAAGGCTTTCGCCGAGTTTTTAACTCTTAAATAGGTAATTCCATCAGTTAAATTTGATGGTATTTCTTCACAAACAATAGCTTTAGCTCCTAAAATTATGGCTTTATCTATAAATAAATGCCCATCAGAAACGGTGCCTTTAATAGCAATAAACAGACTATCAGCAGTTACCTTTCTAGAGTCAAAGGCCAATCCAGAAATATCTAAATTAGTATTTCCGATGACCTGCTCTAAAGCTACAGTATAAAGTATGTCTGTTAAGTGTACCACTATTGTAATTCAATTAAAATTCTTGTGCCTTTATAAATGGGTGTTCCCGATGCTAATGACTGATTAATCACTTTGCCATTCCCTTTAACTACTGGTTGTAAGCCAGAGTTTCCTAAAACAAAAAGTGCGTCTTTTAAGCCCATTCCGCTAACATCTGGAACTAAGCCCTTATTCATTTTTATCTCTTTGTAGGCTATGCCGCTATTGGTATCTATACCTATTTCACTTTCGTTATTAGACGCGTATAATGCTTTAATTCCAAAAGATTTATATACCGCTTGCGCTGATTTTTTGTAGCCACTCTTTACTTCTGGTAATTTGGTGTTGCCTACAAACTGAGGAGCTTTGTTAACTGTGTTTAATTCTAAATCACTTCCTATAATTACATCGGCTACTTCTCTAAATACGGGTCCAGCAACAGATGCAGCATAATAGGAACCTTTTGTTGGATTTTGTACCACCACTATCATGGAGTATTTAGGGTTATCTGCCGGGAAGTACCCGCAAAAAGAAGCTTGATATTTTCTTTTCCCTTTGTACCCGTTAGAACCATCAGCAACTTGGGCGGTTCCAGTTTTTCCTGCAATTTTGTAAAGCGGATTATTAATGGTGCTTGCCGTACCTTCTGTTACCACACCTTCTAACATTTCTTTTAATAATGCCAAGGTTTTATCAGAACAGATAGATTTTTTAATCACTCTGGCATTAAATAATTCTACCGTATTGCCTAATCTTCTAATTTCATGAACAAAAAGTGGAGCTATCATTTCACCGTCATTGGCAACAGCATTGTAAAGCGTTAAAATCTGAATCGGACTCATTTTTAACTCATAGCCATAAGCCATTTGAGGTAATGTAAGTCCACTCCACGATCTACTTTTAGTCGTTTTAATTAATGGTGTACCTTCTCCACTAATTTGTAAGCCCAGTTTCTGGTCTAGATGCAAATCTTTTAATGCACCAGTAAACTCATCCGGATTATCTTTGTAATGCTTGTAAATCTGTTTGACAATAGCCACGTTAGAAGATTTTTCAAAGGCAACTCTCATTGGGATAACACCTTCGTTTTCGTGGTCTTTAATGGTATGTCGGTATAATTTATACTGACCACCCTCAGTATCCATCATATCATCTAAGCCAAATTTCCCATCTTCTAGAGCTACTAGATAAGAGGCTAGTTTAAAAGTAGAACCGGGCTCGGCACTTTGTGCAATGGCATAATTAAAAGTTTCTTTATAAGTATTTTCTGCAACTTTAGTTAAGTTAGCGATAGCTTTAATTTCGCCAGTTTTAACCTCCATTACCAATACACAACCAAAATCTGCTGCCGATTTTATCAATTGCTTTTTTAGTGCATTTTGTGCTAAATCTTGTATGTTAACATCAATGGTAGAAATAATATCAGCGCCATCTTTAGGTGCAATTTCTGCATCATCATTAACAGGCATCCAAACACCACCAGCAATTCTTTGTACTAATCTTTTTCCTGTCTCGCCATTAATGTAATCGCCATAAGAACCTTCTAAGCCCACAGCGGCATTAGAATTCATGTTGTAATAGCCAATAGTTCTTAATGCTAAATCCCTAAAAGGTAAGATTCGTTTATTTTCTTGTACCGCTATAAGACCGCCTTTGTATCTCCCCATGTTGTAAATAGGGAATTTTTTAATAGCCTTTAAATCTTGGTAGGTGATGTTTCTTTTTACTAAAAAGTAACGCTGTTTGTCTTTACGGGCATTCCTTAACGCTCTAGAATATTCTTTTTCGCTTTTATCCTTAAAGTAATTAGCTAAGCTTGATGCTAAAGAATCAACTTTTGAATAAAACATTTCATTAGTCTCTATACCACCAGCCAATAAATCCATCCTGATATCATACTCTGGAACAGAGGTTGCCAATAAGCTACCATCAATAGAATAAATATTTCCCCTAGCAGCTTCAATTTCGGCGTATTTAGTGCTTAAACTATCTGCCATAGCAATGTACTTCTCGCCTTGCACCAATTGCACATGAGCCATTTTAGCCAAAACAGCAACCGCAAAAAGTATGATGAGGCCAAATGCCGCATAAACTCTAAGTAGTATATTGGTTCTAATATTCATTTTTTATTGTGCTTTCAGTTTTATTGGTGGTTCTACCGATACTTTTAATCCTAATAAAGAATCAACTTTTGTAATTACTTCTGTTTGCCTGCTTTGGAACATTAAATCCGCTTTAAGCGTCTTAAAATCCCAGCTCAACTCTTTTACTTCTTTTTTTAATGCTTCTATTTTTCTGATGTTATTCTCTGCCGAATGTCTGTTTCCGATATAAATCATCCCTAAAAAGGCTATAAATAATATAAAGGGTAAAGCCTCTGTTGCAGATTCTTGAGAAACTGCGCCTTTAAGGTATTGAGTTAAAAAATTTGGAGAAGATGGAGCTACTTTCTCTTCCTTAATCACTTTTCTTTTTATTTGTGGCTCTGGAACTTGCTCTTCCTCTATTTCAGATTTTAACCTATTTGTCATCTCTTAATAGCTATTCTTAAACGGGCACTTCTTGCTCTATTATTTAATGCGACTTCTTCTTCTGAAGCTGTGATAGATTTTTTGACTACCAAATCAAAAGGCTTAATCTCGTTTCCAAAGAAATCTTTCTCTACCATTCCGCTAAATTTTCCTTTAGCTAAAAAATTCTTTACCAAACGATCTTCTAAAGAATGGTAAGACATGACCACTAATCTTCCGCCTTTGGCTAAAACATCTATAGTTTGATTTAAAAAGTCTTTCAAACTTTCCATTTCTTGGTTAACCTCTATTCTTAGGGCTTGAAAAACTTGAGCTAAGTATTTATTTTCTTTACCTTTTGGTATTTGATGTTGTATGGCGGTTTTTAAATCGGCAATGGTTAGTATTGGAGCGTTAAGCCTAGCCGTAGTAATGGTTCTAGCTAAAGTTTTGGCGTTTTGTATTTCTCCATAAATGCCAAATATTTTATGCAGTTGATCTTCGCTATAGGTGTTAACCACTTTTTGAGCAGTTAAATCGCCGTCTTGATCCATTCTCATATCTAAATCGCCATCAAAACGGGTAGAAAAACCACGCTCTGGAACATCAAACTGATGAGAGGATACACCTAAATCAGCGAGTATGCCATCCACAGGCAATAAATCATGTGCTCTTAAATTATTTTTAAGGAATCTGAAGTTTTGGTCAATAAAAATGAAGCGCTCATCTTCAATGATATTTTCTCTGGCATCTTGGTCTTGGTCAAACCCCACCAAAATACCATCCTCGTTAAGGTTTTTGATAATTTCTTTAGCATGGCCACCGCCGCCAAAAGTAACATCAACGTAAGTACCATCAGCTTTAATCGCCAAGGCATCCATACATTCTTGCAGCATTACGGGAGTATGATATTTACTCATCTTTCCTCCTTCCTAAACTACCCATCACCTCTTCGGCTAGGTTAGCGAAATTTTCAGGTTCGTTATCTAATTGGGTATCGTAAGTGTTTTTATCCCAAACTTCTATTTTGCTAAACTGACAAGAAAGCACAACTTCGCTTTTGATGCCTGCGTATTCTAATAGAGCTTTAGGTAATAATGCTCTACCCGATGCATCTAAACTTAACTCGGTAGCACCACGGGTAAAATACCTGATAAACTCCCTGGTTTTTTTCTCGTACTGATTAAGCTGTGCAAGCTCGGCGGTAATTTTATCCCACTCGGCTTTAGCGTAAATGGTTAAATGTTTTTCAAAGCCACGGTGAATCACCAGTCCTTCAGCGTCAACAGCAGGCAATTGCTTTTTGAGGCCAGAAGGAACCATTAAGCGGCCTTTAGCATCTAATTTGCAATCAAACTCTCCAATTAACTGGGACATTTATATTTTTTTGGTTTTTATTAAGTGTAAAATTAAAGAATGTTACCACTTTTTACCACTTTTTACCACAAAAAGTTTTCAACAGTCGAAAACGGCTTTTTTGGGTGCATCAAAACGGATTTTATAATAAAATGTAGGTATCAACCTATGGATTTTTGAAGTAATTTAGCTTGTTAAAGCTTTGAATTTGAGTAGATTTATGCCTAGAATAGGTTATGTGGGAAAATGTATTTGATTGTGTTTATTTTTGATGAAAAAGTGGGAGAAAGGAATGGGAAGGGAGGATTTTTTATGATTTTTTGTTTCGATAAAATGAATTCCGTTGTCTAAAATGATATAGATTTTAAAATGGATAAGCTGACCCAAAGAAAATAATATTTGAAACATATAAAACTGCGACACGCATGTTGGCATACACATGGTGTTTATACCTATGTTCCAGATCATGCAGAAATTATTCAAACGAATTTAGTAAATGAAGTAGTTACATGGCAAACTAAAAAATATGGAGGTGTACTTTTCGCAACTACTTTAGATTCTTATATTGAGCATGGTATTCGGCAAATCACTCATTTGGATAATTATGTAGATAAAGTGACCGAGTGGCTTTGTGGAGTAAAGCCAGAAGGTAATTTTACTTTTAATGAATCTGATTATGGGTTAAATGGTATAAATTTTTAGCCCTTTTAATTTTTTTGAATCACTTTAAGTTTAATAAAACTATCTAAATTACCTTCAACTTCATTATCGGATTTTGCTCTTAATTCCTCAATATTGTAATGTATATCAAAAAACTCATCGCACCACAAACAAATATTTTGGGTTGCTTTCCCTCTTTCCAAAGCATAAGCCTCGGTAATACCAATGCTTTCGCCCATCTTGTAGGGTTCGCCATTGTTTAAAGTTTGAAATATAGGCGACTCTTTTACTCTTAAAAGTACATCCTTTATTTTTTCCTTCCTTGCATCACCCATCGCTTTTTTGGTGCCCGGGCAACATGGGTTAATAGCCCAAAGCTGAATGCTTAGTTCCTCAATAACATCTGTATGGCCACCTAAAAAGTTTTTTGCACCAGATTGTATTTTACAGAAATTATGAAGAGGATCTTGCATCCAAAGGTCTTTTTCAAAAGCTCTGCCTCTCGCCCAATTTCCGCCAAGCCACATTTCTTCATTTGCTCCAAAGTAAGAATAGGTTATCCAGTTTGAGTCGATTTTTTGTTTTTTACCTTCCTCATAAACGCCCACAGTAATATAAGGCATCACATCCACTAATCCTCTGCTATCAAAAAGATTTTTAAGAGGTTCTAACTTTGCGCCAGCATGTTTATGAAACCTATCTAAACTGGCAATGTTAAAACTTTTTACTCCTTTTTCGAGTAATTCATCTAATATTTTCGGTTTCAGCAGGTCTCCATTAGTTTGCAAAGAGATGTTAAATTCCTTGCCATATTTTTTGGTGAGCGTTTCTAATATTAAATACAACTGTTTTTTATCTGCTAAGGGTTCACCGCCACTTAAAATAATTCTACCTAATTTTTCTGGTAAATTGGAAATAATTTGAAGACATTCCTCATCGCTCATCCGCTTACCTTTTGGCCCAGAGTCGTTATAACAGTGATCACATTCATCGTTACATAATTGAGTGAAAACCCAATAAATTGTTCCGTAATTGTTATAGTCGTTTCTCATGATTTATAAATTATTCCAAAAGTCTATTTCAGATTTTACTCCTGTTTTGTCTGCTTCTATAAAGTCTTTTTTACTATCAAAAATCTCTAAAATTCCATTGTCCATATACGATATTTGATCGCCCATCAACAAAGCTTCTTTTAAATCGTGGGTTACAAATAGCGCTGTAATATTAAATTTTTTGGCAATTGTTTTATAAAGCTGCTGCATATTGGCTCTGGTTTCAACATCCAAGCTGCTAAAAGGCTCGTCTAATAAAATTAACGGAGGATTAATAATTAACGCCCTTCCAAATGCAACACGTTGTTTTTGCCCTCCAGAAATTTGATGAGGCATTTTTTTTGCATGTTCTGTCAATTCTAAATTAGTTAACATTTGTTCTACTTTTTGTAAAACATCTGCGGAAGCCATTTTCCTGATTCTTAAACCGAAAGCAATGTTTTCAAATACATTTAGATTTGGGAATAACAAAGGCTCTTGAAAGAGGTAGACAATATTTCTCTCGTTAGATTTTATATTGCTTATGTTTTTGCCATTTAAAACTACCTCGCCTTGGTCTTGCTCTTCTATACCCGCTATAATTTTTAATAACGTTGATTTACCGCAACCACTTTTACCTAAGATGCTTAAGGTTTGATGTGCCTGCAAGCCAAAAGAAACATCATGAATGACCTGTTTATCTTTATATTTTTTTTGGATATGATTAATCTGTAAAAACATTATTTAGCTTGTTGAATGATAAATTTTTTATTGAACCACAATAAAATAACAGGGGGCAAAATAAGTAAACAACAGCTTAAAGCTGCATAAAATATATTGGCCTCGCTTATAAATTGAAACACTTTTATGGTTAAGGTTTCTACTTTTCCATAACCGATAATACTAGTCAATCCAAACTCGAACCAAGAAATTAAAAAACATTGGAAGAAGCAAACCAATATTAAACTTTTAGCTATAGGCATTACAATTTTACGGAAAGCGTAAGATGTTGTACCGCCCAAAGTGGCAACCAAATCTTCATATTGTTTGATTCGCTGATTCCAAAAACCGGTAAAAAAAATCACACTATAAGGTAAAGCGATAATTAGTTGAGCTAAAATAATCCCTTGCAAATTCCCTGTTAAGCTCATTTTAATAAAATAAAACTTAAGACAAAGTGCAAATATCACAGGAGATAAAGCAAAGGGGAAATAGGTTAGCATTAACAATTTCTTTCGATATTTATGATAGGCAATATATTTGCTGGTAATAAACCCTAAAAGTGTAGCAAACGTTGCAACTGATAAAGCTATTACTAATGAAATTACAAAGCTTGGGCCAATATTTCCTCCCGAAAAAAATAAATAACGCCAACTTTCTGTAGTAAATTGTTCTGGTAATATTGCTGGGAAACGCCAATCTTTACTAAAAGATAGATAAAATAAAGTGATAATTGGCGTTAAAAAAGCTACTGCCAAAAGCCACAATAAAATGTTTCGTTTCTTAAATATCGTACTCATTTTTATTTGTTCTAAGTACAATAATTAATAAACTCAAAATAATGATGGTGTAAATTACCGCTACTGCATAACCTTGTGGGATATCATAAAGATTAAACTTTTGCAATTTTCTTACAGCTAAAACAGAAACTGTTTCTGGTGACGAACGGCCTAAAAGTAAAGGCACTTCATAAGCACCAAGCTTAAAAATAAAGTACATCACAATATTTGGAAAGCTTTTTTTTAGTAAAATAGGAATAGAAATTCTAAAAATAGATTGGCTTTTTTTTGCGCCCAAAGAATTTGCCAATTGGGCATATTCATCAATTCTTTCTGTTTGATATAAACCCGTATAAAGTAAAGTGAAGAAGGGTAAACTCAAGAAAAACTGAGCAATAATAATCCCTATATTATATTGGTCATTAACCAAGTTTGGAAACGATTGTATCTTATCGATAATTCCCAATTGATAAAAAATTCTCGATAAAATACCTGCATTACCTAAAAACTGAGCAAAAAAGAAAGCCGCAACTATAGATGGGAAAGCCAAAGGCATATAAATTAAATAGGAATAAATACCTTTAGTAAACTTTTTATGGAAAATTATGGCAATAGCCATCGATATTACGACACTTAAAGTTAAAGACGCAATAGCTAACCAGCCACTATAGATAAAAGAAACTATTACATCGTTGCTTTCAAATAAAGCGGACCAATTATCTAAAGTAAATCCCTTATTTAAAGCACCAATCAATCCAAAACTATAAGCTAGAGCAAAACTGAAACCCAAAGCTAAGGGCAGTATTGCAAATACAAATAGCAATAGAAATGAAATGATATTTACTGGTTTTTTAAACATGAGATGTTAGACATGAGAAGTGAGAGCATTGTAAATAAACTTTATACTTTCCACTTTTAACATTAAACTTATTTTTTACAACTTTCAACTTAATACCCAAAACTTATTTCCTTTCTATAACCTTCTTTCTAAAATCTTCTGCCACTTTTATCATATACATAGAATGCGGTTCAACAATAGCTTTTGATAAAACTTCTTCTTCTGTCATGCCGTATTTTGGCTTTTCTAAAGCATCGTATTTAGCTTTCATTTCTGGCGTTAGTTTAGAAATATCAAAAACTGGCGTTCCTCCGTTATTGTTTATGTCGCTTTTTTCTATTTGTGCTTCTGGCGAAAGCAGGTAATTAATAATAACTAAAGCACCTTCTTTATTTTTTGCATTATAAGGAATTGCTAAATAACTTGCATTATGTATACTGCCTGGTTTTAAAACATAACCAATAGTTGTTTTAGGAAATAAGCCTTCTTTAATGCCTTTATCAACAGCTGTAAAGCCAAAAGAAAACCCAAAATTCACCTCTCCAGTTGCATATAATTGAGCAATAGTTACAGCGCTTTCAGGAAAAGTTTCTCCTTTTTTCCAAAAAAATTGTTTATTTCTATTTATAAAATCCCAAAGTTTTGTGCTGTATTCATCGTATTTCTTCTGGTCAAAATCTCCATTCAAATTTGTGCTTCCACCAGCTATTTCTATTAACCATGTTTTTAATAAAGTATAGCCTGTAAAATCTAAAGAAAGCGTGAACTTACCTGGGTTTGCTTTCCAATATTTTTCAAAATCTTGCATACTAACAGGTGGATTTTTAACTTTTGCCCCATCTGTTAATGCTATAAAAGAGGCTTTACCCCAAGGTGCCTCATATCCATTTATCTCTTGCTGAAAATCATATTTGATAATCGGATCTTCATAATTAATAAACTGCGAACTTGGTAATTTATCAGTAAATGGACCATATAATCCCGCAAATTGTTGGATTTGGAAAAAATTCTCTCCATTTATCCAAATCATATCAGTTTGCCCTTTTTCTACATTCGCTTCTTTTTCGCTCATGATACTACTCACAATTGTAGACCCTTGGCCGGGTATAATTTTTAATGTGATGCCAAATTTCTCTTTCATCCTTGGTACTATAATGTCATCAATATATTTATTACCCTTTTTATCTCCCGTATATTTCATCCAAGTTACGGTGGTCCCTTTTGCTTTTTGCTCAATTTGTTCCCATGATTGTTGCATCATTGGGTCAGTGTTTTCTGCATTAGTGACGTCTGTTGTTTTTTTGTCGTTATTACAGGCTAACAAACTTAGGATTGCAATTCCTGCAATAATATTTTTTAGTTTTAACATCTTTAAATTTTAAAAAAAATAAACCTTAATATTAATTTTTAAATAATTTGTTTATGGCAATACAAAACTCGATAACAATACACCATCATCAAAAGTGGAATATTTTAGTCCATCAATTTGTTGATGATAAAGGTTTTGTTGATTATAAAGGTTTCAAAAATAATGAAGCTGAACTTGATGAATACTTAGATTTAGTTACTCAAAATCCACCTCAATCTAAGTGGACAAATCATCAAAAAATTGCCTATTGGATAAATGCTTACAACGCTTTTACCGTAAAACTTATCATGAATAATTACGGTTTGGGTGATATTAAAGCAATAGGTTTGGCACATCAACAGTCCCCATTTAAAATCTCTTTTTTTAAAATAGGAGAGCAGGATTTTACCTTAGATAGGTTAGAACATGAAATTCTTCGTAAAGAATTTAATGAACCACGAATCCACTTTTGCTTAGTTTGTGCATCATTTTCTTGCCCTAAATTTAGAAACGAAGCCTTTGTTGCCGATAAATTAGAAGAACAACTGGAGGATCAGACCAGTGATTTTATAAATGATCCAGACAAAAATTTATTAAACCAGAGTCCAATTGGGGTTTCTAGTCTTTTCCAATGGTATTGGGACGATTTTTCTGCCAATTTCACAGATACGCCTTCCCTTTTAAATTGGATAAGCAAACATTCAAAAACACCTATTAACCTAATTGATGAAATTGAATATTTGCCATATAATTGCGCTTTAAACGGGAAATAGAGTTGTAAGTTTAAGGTAATAATTTTTAGGTACTTGTGAACCTAAAACTTAAAACCTTCAACTTATTACTTAATCTCTTCTCAACAGGCTTTCAATAATTTTCTCCTCAAAACCAGGTAAAGTCTTGTAAGCATATTTCACTTTTCTGGTCGATTTAAAATCATAAGAAACCTCTAAAAACTCTTTTTCTTTTCTGGTATCTCGGCCAAAAAAGTTTGAATCATTTTTCTTAATATTTATCTCAACCGGGATATCTTCGTAATACTTAAAATATTCTGGATGGGTAAAATATCCTAACGGTGTACAATCATAAGGGATAAAGCCATCTACACCAAAGGCTGTTTTTGCTCTTGCAATCCACGGCACTAATTGGTCATAAACCCATTGGTCGCCTTCGTGTCCGTTTTCATTTAGTCTATCAACGTCAACTGCGCCTAAGAGTATAGAACAACTGCACTCAAAGCCAGAAAATAGTAGCGGAATATCAGTGTCTAAAATCACCCGCATAGATTCTACATCCTTTTCAAAATTATAATCTAAAACAGGATGATGACCTAAACCAGGTCTAAATTCATAATCAGGTTGGCGGCCAATACAAAAAGAAATTTCCACTACTTGGCTTGCCAATTCGGGATGGTTTTTTAAAACCGTTGCAATATTTGTGTTTGGTCCTAGAGCTAAAATGCTTAACTTTTCTTTACGCAATGCGTCAGCTAAAGCTATTGTAGCATCGTTTTCTGTACCTAAATCGTTTGCCAAATCTGAACCTTTGTATACGGGAATAGGTTTCTCAGTATGATACCAGCTTAGCATTTTTTTTGTTACATCATAACCATAATCTGCATTAGTAACAATGCTTATACCTACAATTTCTATGTTTTTCTGACGTAGGGCCATCATTAAAGTAATGCCATCATCAACTTCTCTTGGTTCTGGCGAGGGGATACCAATCATGATATCACAATCGAACCAGATTCTTTTAGGTTTATTTTCCATTATTAATTTTTTTGGGTGTTCGGGCGGGCTTTACATTCATACTGCACAAGGCATTAGCCACATGCCGGTATCCATTCCAATCCCTAACACAGGTTTAGTCTATCAACAAATTATACGCTTTATTCAATAATTCTTCTTTTTCTATCAAACTCAAATCTAAAGGTAATTGTGCCAAACCTATAATTCTTCGCATCATCTCAATCCCAGTAAACTGATTAAATAGCTGTTCGTTAAAATCGTTGGATTTTTTGTAAAACTCTTTTATAATTTCAAAAACACTATCGGGCTGTTCTGCCATAAACAGGTGAGCATATAAAACACCCAAATCAAACTCTGCCTTACCATAAAAGGCAAATTCAGGATCAATAATCTTTAAACCGGTTTTTGTATTTAACCAGCTTCCGGGATAATAATCTCCGTGTAGCAAAATATCACCATTTTCCAAGTAAACATTCCCTAATTCTTCAGCTACTTTTTTTAACTGAATATCTGTTTTATACTTCATGGCAACAGTTTGCAAGCCATCATTAAAAACATCTAAATGGAAACCATTTTCCTGTAAAAAAGGATAAACAAAAATATGCTCATGGTTTAAAGTCTTTAAATTTTTGTTGGTCATTAACTCGTTTTCTTCCGTTTTCTTAAACTGACCATGAAGCTTAGTTAAAAAAACAGCACACATTTTAGAGTCATCTGGCGTTAAAACGTTCCTTTTTTTATATAGCGATGTAAAATCTTTACTTGCACCTAAATCTTCCATCACAATTACATGATTTTCATCATCAGAAAATAAAATTTTTGGCATGTGTAAACTCATAAAATCATTTTTAGAAATGATTTTATAGAATTCTCTTTCTACCAAAATACGTTCTAAGGGAGCCGCTATAGACGGATATTTTTCTACATAAGGCCTAGCTTGTTTAATAATGAAAGTCTTATCATCTACAAACAAACGTAAAGTACAATTCATGTTGCCATCGCCCGGTTTTTCTGCTTTAGTAACAAACTCAGGAGATTTTAAAATCCCTTGAGTTTGTAAATAATTACTAACCTCTGTAAGGTTATTTTGATCTAAATTCATGTTTCAAATTAAAAATTACCAAAAACATACCTCACTCCAAATTGGAACTGACGTGGAGGAGCCGAAGCTCTAATATTAAAAGTGTTTGAACTTCTTGCTCCTGGCTGTATTTGGTTACTAGCAGATTTTGTTGATGCAAAACCTGTTAAATTTACACTGTTTAATAAGTTGTAAATATCTGCTGAAAACTCTATGCCTGCTTTATTTTTTAAGTTCCACCTGTATTTAGCAGAAAAATCAAAAGTTGTAGCATTTGGCAAACGGTCATTATTTCTGGTCTCACCTGGCTGGTAATCTGCTGGTAAACCTTGGCTCTCGCCGTTTCCGTTTAAATCTGTTACACCACCCCACTGGCTAGCAATAGCATAACGTGTTACCGGCATACCACTTTGAAAAAGCATGGTAGGAGTTAACGTAAAATTTTTAGCTGGATACCAAGTTAACAATGCATTAATTACATGTGTACGGTCATTATCACCTAAGGCATATTCTGCCGCCCAGTTATTTCCATTAGTTGCTCTTGAATTAATACCTTCTGCATCAACTTTAGAACGTGATAATGAATAGGAAACTCTGTATGCAAATTTATCAGTTGCACTTTTAGCTTTTATTAAAGAGAAGTTAGCTGCAATATATCTGGCTTTTCCTTTAGTTTCTGTCATGTAAACATCTCTTGCTATTCCGTTTAAATCTTGCCCAGCAACAGTAGCAACAAATTGTCCGCTTAAAGTTTTAATAGGCACCGGTCTGCTCGTATTTGCATTTGCAGGAGTTCTAGCAGTTCCAGTAATAGAAGGATCATATTCTGTAGACGCATTTAAATTTGTAATTCTGAATAAATTATTTGTCGCAGAACTCACTAAATCAACATAAAATAAAATGTTTTCATCTACTTTTCTTTGGTATCCTAAGGTAAACTGATCCGAATAGGGGTTTTGATAACCATTAGGGTTTTTAATTCTAAAGTTAGAATTTGATTGCGTTTCTCTATTTCCTTGAGACTGATCAGAAGTAACCCCGTTTAAATAAGAAGGTGTAGAGCCTTGTTCGTAAATTGCTCTTAAATTACCTGCATTTGTAATTCTATTTAAATCAGCATTTTTGTCTAAAAGACCTAGTCTTTGTAACTCTGCCAATTGCTTTTTAAAGTTTACTGAATTACCGCTAAACTGTAAATTATCACTAGTGACAGAGTATTTTATTTTGTCGTAAAACCTGCCATAACCACCTTTAATTACGTTATTTTCATCAATTTTGTAGTTAAAACTGGTACGTGGGCCAATATTATTCCAATCGCCTTTGGTACTTCCTGCTTTAGATAAATTATCATAATCAAAACGAACACCTAAGTTGATGTCTAATTTATCGTTTAATTTAATATTGTCTTCTCCGTAAAGATTTAATACATTTTGGCGTGTACCAAATCGAGATTGATCTAAATCTACTCTGTACTGAATAACCTGTACGTTACTTGGAATATCATTAATATCTAAAGCTGCACCAATATTTTTGGACCTTAAATCAGCTAATTGTGCTGTGTTTAATCTTACCGTATAAAACCCGTAAGAATTACCTGCCCCTAATAGGTTAAAATTGGAAGTTATAAATTCCGAACCAAATAGGAAATTATGTTTCCCTGTACTGTATCTAAATTTTTGTTGTAACTGATTGGTGTATTCATCATCATCAAAAATATAATCAATAGAACCAATGGTTGCAATTGTTCTTCCAGTAGGGTCTTCTACAGCAACTCCTGGCTTACCAACATTTGGTCTATCACGGTAGTTCCATCTAAAGTAAGAAGTCTGAAAATTGGTTTCTGCTTTCCATTTAGAACCAATGTTATAATCGTTTTTTAAAGCAATTAAGTAGGTTCTGTTTTTTTGAGTAGAACCAGATGAAGGGAAATTTGTGCCTCCTGTTAATCCACCACCTTGTGCATCAACATCAAAAGAGCCTAAGTTAGCTCTTAAACTGCTGTGAAAATTTGGGTTCCAGTTCTGATCAATTTTGGCAGATGCATAACTAAAGTAATTCTTCCCTCTAATGGCTTCGTTAACGCCTAATTCTGGAACGTTCAATAAATTATCCTTAATATCATTGGTTTGCTCGAAATTGAAATAGAAAAAGGTTTTATCTTTTTTTAAAGCGCCACCAAATCCTACGCCCACCTGTTGACGTTGAAAACCATCTTTAACAGGGTTGCCGTATAAATCTAAACTTGCAAAAGCAGATTTACTGTCAATCACAGAACCTGGGCGAGTTAAATAAAATACTTCGCCAGTAAAATCATTGCTTCCTGATCTTGTTTCTACATTCACAATTCCGTTACTTGTATTTCCATACTCAACAGAATAATTGTTTGTAAGAACGGTGATACTCTCTGTAAAACCAAAAGGAGTGTTAAATTTTGAATTCCCTAAAAAGCGTTCGTTATTATCCATACCATCAATTAAATAGTTAGTGTAAATTCCGCTTAAACCATTAATAGCAATGGATGGAGCCTCGTTATAACCTAAAGAAGATATCGTTAAATTTGGTAAACGATATAAACTTTTAGTGACATCACGTCCTTCAATTGGTAAAGTTTGTATTTGAGATTTAGAAATGTATTGAGCTACTGCAGCATCTGTCTTATTAATTTTGACTTCTTTTTTAGTGTTTTCCGTAATACCTACCTCTTGTAGGGTGTAAGCATTTTTAGAAGTTAAAATTAAAGCAATATTTTTTGCTTGCTCGTCTTCTTTAATTTTAAAAAGTAAATTATTTGTATTATAATTTATACTTGATTTAATCTTCACCTCGTAATTACCAGGTTTTAGATTAAAAAATTGAGCGATACCTTGAGCGTTTGATAAGCTTTTTAAATTGTTGTTTTGAGACGAACTAACTAAAATAACTTCTATTGATGAAATATTTCCATTGTCTGCATTTTTTACATTAACGTTTAAAGTAGTTTGTGCATAGGTAAAAACCGCCATAACCATAGCGATAGAAAAAAGTAAAATTCTTTTCATGAATTAAATGATTAATGAAATTAAAAGGGTAAAAATTAAAATGTAATCTAAAAACTAGAAGCAGGAGCAGGTGGGCCTCTAAATAAGTTGTTTCTAAATATTGTTTGGGGGATGTAAATACAGCTTCTACTGCTTAAAAGTCTGAAATTAAATTGGGCTATTAGGTCTATTAAAATGGAAACAAGTTTGTTTCTATTTTGATATTTATCTAAATCTTTTTCAGAATCTATATCTGATAAGATTTGGAGCTCTGTTATTAAACTTTGATCAAATGATTTTAATAGATTTTGATACGTTTTACTACTTTGCCATTTAACACCAATAAAATCTTTTTTATTAAACTCACTTTTTGGAATACCTATTAAATAGGACCCACCATCTATTGTTGGACCTAAAACAATATTCCCTTTTTCTACAGTATTAACAGCACTTTGTAATTGAGTCAAATCAAGCTCGGGGCAATCATTACCAATACAAATTACATTCTCATAGCCTTTAGCATAAACATCTGCGAAAGCGTTAGTAATTCTTTCTCCAAAACTTTTTCCTTTTTGATGATAGGTATCTATTAAAAAAGAATCGGCAGTGGTTTGCTTAGTAAGTTGGTAAAAATGTTGCGTTAAAACCCTAGATACTTTTTGGGTCGCTTTTTTGGATGAAAAACCCGAAAAACTTTTCACCCTTGCCTCAAAATCAGGCAAATGTGCAAAAAGTATGATAGCAGTTTTTTTCATCATTAAGAGCTTATAATTGTTAAACGATTTTTAGTCGTAAACGGTTTTTAAACCTTTCAAAATTAAACATTTCTTTGTTAAATTTTAGACATCAATACATTTATGATAATATGTTCATATATTTGTATCGTTATGATAAATACCATTGGAAGAAACCTCACATCAGAGAAACTGGAAAAAGCCGCTTATATTTTAAAAACGGTAGCCCATCCTGTACGCTTAGCAGTAATTAATTTATTAGATACTCATGAAAAAATGAGCGTAAATCAAATTTGTGAAACCTTAAATTGCGAACAATCTTTACTATCTCACCACCTTACAAACATGAGAATTAAAGGGTTGTTAAAAGCAGATAAACAGGGTGTTCAGGTATTTTATTCCTTAAAAGAAAAAGATTTGGTGAAATTATTAGACTGTATGGAGAACTGTAATTGCAATATGTAATGACCGAATTCTATATTTATTTCACCTATTTTTTTGCATTATTTATTGGTTTGTCTCTGGGATTAACTGGTGGCGGTGGTTCTATATTAACAGTACCAGTTTTAGTATACATTGCTAATATTGAACCTGTAGTAGCAACAGCCTATTCGTTATTTATTGTAGGTTTTTCTTCTTTAGTGGGTACAACAAAATATTATCATAAAAAATTAGTAGATCTAAAAACAGCTTTTGTTTTTGCATTACCTGCATTTATTACAGTTTGGTTAATTAGAAAGTTTGTAGTACATGCCATACCAGATGATATTATACATTTTGGGAGTTTTATTTTAACAAAAAATATTTTTTTGATGTTGTTTTTTGCAATCATCATGTTTGCGAGTTCTATTAAGTTAATTACGAGTAGTGATAAAGAAGAATCAGGCACACAGGTTGCGTCCTATAGTTTAGTTTTGTTTAGCGGTGTAATTGTAGGGATTTTATCAGGCTTAGTGGGTGCAGGTGGTGGGTTTTTAATTGTTCCTGCTTTGGTTTTTTTTATGAATTTACCTATGAAAAAGGCAGTAGGTACTTCATTATTGATTGTAGCTATTAATTCTTTGATTGGTTTTACTGGCGATTTATTAAATCTGCCAAGTGTGAACTGGCAATTTCTATTCATTTTCTCTGGCATTTCATCGGTTGGGGTTTTTATAGGGATTTATATTAGTAAATTTTTAGATGCAAATAAACTAAAAAAAGTATTTGGATATTTTGTTTTAATCATGGCGATGATCATTGTGTACAAGGAATTAATATCATAGTGGTAACCCTTTCGGTTACAATTTAAAAAAACAATGAAACATTTAACATCAGATTATTGGAACAAAAGATACTTAAACCAAGAAATAGGTTGGGATTTAGGAGAAGTTTCTTCTCCATTAAAGTCTTATGTCGATCAAATAGTTAATAAAAATTTAAGAATATTAATTCCAGGAGCAGGCAACGCTTATGAAGCTATTTATTTATTAGAAAATGGTTTTACGAATGTTACTGTTATAGATTATGCCAAACAAGCTTTAATTAATTTGAAATTAAAATTAAACGATATAAATAAAAACAATTACCATTTAGTTGAAGACAATTTTTTTAATCACCAAGGCGAATACGACTTAATTTTGGAGCAAACCTTTTTTTGCGCTATTAATCCAGAATTGAGGAAAGATTATATAAACCATGCATATCAATTATTAAGTAAAGATGGGAAAATAGCTGGATTGCTTTTTAATAGAATTTTTCCCTCTGCTGGTCCACCATTTGGTGGTAACAAAGAAGAATATAGATCTTTATTTGAAACAAAGTTTAATATTAAAATTATGGAGGCAGCAAATAATTCCGTTAAACCTAGAATGGGTTCAGAATTGTTTTTTGTCTTAGTTAAAGAATTTCGTTAGTTAAGGGTTTTGCGTGAGGGATTGCAGCGGCATCTTTTTTTGCTTCTAAAAGACAATGCAAATGGCAAAAAAAATATAGCGTAAAGCCCGACACTAGTTTTTCACTAGGGACACGCCCAAAAAAGAATTAAAAAATTTAAAGTGGAAGGATGAAAGGTTTTCATATCTCAAATCTCAAAACTCAAATCTAATTTAAAATGAAAATAGAACAATTATACACAGGATGTTTGGCACAAGGTGCTTATTATATAGAGAGTGATGGCGAGGCGGCAATTGTTGACCCGCTAAGGGAAACGCAGCCTTATATTGAAAAAGCAGAGCAGGCTGGCGTAAAAATAAAGTATGTTTTAGAGACGCATTTTCATGCTGATTTTGTTTCTGGCCATGTAGATTTAGCCAAAAAAACTGGCGCAAAAATTATTTACGGACCTACCGCTGTAACCGGTTTTGACGCTCATATTGCTACTGATGGCGAGGAGTTTAAAATTGGAAAAATAACTATTAAAGTATTGCATACGCCTGGGCATACGCCAGAATCTACTACGTATTTATGCTTAGACGAAAATGGTAAACCTTATTGTATTTTTACTGGCGATACTCTTTTTATTGGTGATGTAGGCAGGCCAGATTTGGCGCAAAAATCAGAAGATACCACCGAGGAAGCTATGGCGGGGCATTTATACGACTCTTTACGAGCTAAAATTATACCTTTACCAGACGATGTAATTGTGTATCCAGCTCATGGTGCAGGCTCGGCTTGTGGTAAAAATATGAGTAAAGAAACGTTTGACACTTTGGGCAACCAAAAACAAACTAATTACGCTTTAAGCGATATTTCTAGAGATGATTTTATTAAAGAATTAACTACTGGAATTTTGCCTCCACCACAGTATTTTCCAAAAAATGCAAAAATGAATAAGGAAGGCATTGACGCTATTGATACCATTTATGAGAGAGGATTAAACGCATTGTTGCCTGATGATTTTGAAAATGCTGCAAATGTTAGTGGAGCATTAGTTTTGGATGTTCGCTCTCCTCAGGCTTTCGCCGATGCGTTTATTCCAAATTCCATTTTTATTGGTTTAGACGGACAATTTGCACCTTGGGTTGGCGCTTTAATTACCGATTTAAAACTCCCAATACTTTTAGTGGTAGAAAACGGCAGAGAAGAAGAAGCTGTAAAAAGATTGGCTAGAGTAGGTTACGATTTTACCATTGGATACTTAAAAGGAGGGATGGCAGCTTGGATTGCTGCTGGTAAAGAAGTGGATTCTGTTAAAACAGTTTCGGCTGCAGAATTGAAAGAAATTTCACCAAATGCTGATTTGCAAGCTTTAGATGTACGTAAACCTGGCGAATATGACGCCGAACATTTGGATTTTACTTTAAGCAGGCCTTTAGATTTTATAAACGATTGGACTAATGAATTTGATAAGCAGAAGCCTTATTATTTGCATTGTGCTGGAGGTTATCGTTCTATGATTGCATCTTCTATTTTAAAGGCTAGAGGTTACGAGGATATTATTAATGTAGATGGCGGTTTTGCAGCATTAAAAGAGGCTGGTTTTGAAACTACAGATTTTGTTTGTCAAAGTAAGAAAATGAAATAAGACTTTAGTCGGGGGACGACTTAAGTGTCCGCCCAAAACCAAGGTCTGTGTCCTCACAGACCGAAACAACAATCACAATATGGTTTGTGATGACACAGACCATGGGAAAATTAAAAAGTTGAAATTCTCCCTTTAATGAGAAAGGGGTAAATGAAAATATGTTAGAAATCATCAAACAACCTTGGCCATGGTACGTGGCGGGTGTATTAATAGGATTAACAGTGCCCGCTTTATTGCTAGTTGGCAATAAATCTTTCGGAGTATCATCCAGTTTACGCCATATCTGTGCGGCTTGTTTACCCGCTAAAATTCCTTTTTTTAGTTATAACTGGAAAAAAGAGATATGGAATTTATTCTTTGTTGCTGGTATTTTGATTGGAGGATTTGTTGGCGCACAATTGTTATCAAATCCAGAACCCTTACAAATTGCCGAAAGCACCAGAACACAGTTGGCTGCCTTAGGCGTACAAGACTTTAGTGGTTTAATGCCTAATGATATTTTCGGTGTCGACCAGATTTTTAGTCTTAAAGGGCTAATTTTTATGGTTATTGGTGGTTTTATGGTTGGTTTTGGGACCCGTTATGCGGGTGGTTGTACCTCTGGTCATGCCATTATGGGTTTGTCTAATTTGCAATTACCATCGCTTATTGCAACCATTAGTTTTATGATAGGTGGTTTTATCTCTACCTGGATTTTATTACCATACATTTTTAAATTGATAGCATGATAGGCATTGTAGAAAAGGAAGAATTTGTTGTTGAAAATCCCATGGAGTGCGAAGCGCCAAATGAACAAGTGGAAAATGAGTCGGTTTCAGGTAACTTAAAATACCTAGTTCTTGGAGTATTGTTCGGTATTGTGTTTGTAAAGGCAGAGATCATTTCTTGGTTTAGAATTCAAGAAATGTTTAGACTGTCTTCTTTTCACATGTACGGAGTAATTGGTACAGCTGTAATTGTAGGAGCAATTTCAGTTTCCCTGATTAAGAAATTCAATATTAAAACCTTAGCTGGCGAAAAAGTAGCTTTTCATCCCAAAACATTTAATAAAGGTCAAATATATGGAGGTTTAATTTTTGGCTTAGGCTGGGCAATTACAGGGGCATGTCCGGGACCGTTGTTTGCTCAAATTGGCAGTGGATTTTTAGCTGTTATTGTTACTTTATTAAGCGCAATTGCAGGAACTTGGGTTTACGGTAAGTTTAAGTATAGTTTTCCGCATTAGATTTTAAGAAATGAATAAAGATATAAATTTGAATCAGGTCGTACCTGCTTATTTCATAAATCAACCTGAACAAGTAATATTGAGGAGGAGAGTAAAAGAAATTACTAGTTTAGATTTCAGATATTTTTATTTTGACGGAGAAATCAAAGTAGAAAGGTCATTAATTTTTAATGTTGAAAATGAAAATATTTATAAAATTAATTTTGTTTCAGAATTTTTGGAGTTAAGTGATAAGGATAATGAATTAGTAAAAGTAATTTCAGATTTTAATATTGAATTTTTTATCTCATATGGAGATATGAATGGAGATTTTAAGAATCCAGTTGTTATGGGAATGGATGAATTAACTTATTACTTATCAAAGAAATTGAATGACAAAGTTGTTAATGAAGATTCATTTCCAAAATTAAAGAGTATTAAATATCAAATCGAGGAAAAAGATTTTTTATCTAGAGGTAGGCAATTGAGGAATAAATATTTTCCAGAATATATTGGGCCTATATTTAACATTTTAGATTTTGATAGTGAATTGAAGGAGATTTTTGCGGTTTCATCATCAAACCTAGCTTTTTTAATAAGGTTTAAAGATAGAGTTAAAGGAGAATTGTCAGTCTCAAAAAATGAAAATTATATTTCAAATTTAAATGTTTATCCTCGATTCAATAATGCAATTGCAGAAACCGCTAGTTATATATAATAGTTGGGAAAGAATTGTTTTTATAATAAATGAATTTTTTCCTAAGAAAAAAAGCAGCGATAATTTTCCGCCATCCTTTGAACAATACTTCAAGAGCAAGAATGAAGAATTTAAATTAAATGCAGAATATCTTAATAATGATTTTCTTTGGTTCTATAATAGAATTAATGAAGAACATAAATTTTTAGGGAATCTTAGACACCCATTAATTCATTATAATAAATCTAGAGAAACGAAAGGAATGAGAAGTGCTAAATTTTCAAAAGACTTTCGTAGTTTAAAGTCTTTAGATATAATAATTCAACAATATGAATATGAGATTAATTTTTTAAAAGAAGAATTAACAAATGTTGATTTAGGATTAATGAAATCTCTTAATTTAATCGAAAGTTGGAGTATTTTAGAAAATAAAATCCCGTGAAACCCTCCAAATTTTATCTTTATCGCCACCTCATCACTTTAACTTTTCTAATACTTATCGGATTGCGGTTTGGTAAAATTAAAGGCGTTTTAATAGTGATTGTAGTTTATTTGGCACTAAATATGGATGCAATAAAGTGGTTTAAGAATAAGTATTTTTAAATTTGGTGCAAGGTTAAAAGTGGAAGTTTTAAATTAAACTATTTTAAATGATTAACTCCTTCCACTAATGACTAATAAACTAATTCAACTCCTTTTACTATCAATTAACGAACTAATCTCAATAGCTATCGGGACTAACAAATTAATAAAATGGGAAATTTTAAAGAAATCATCAATCAAGATAAACCAGTTTTAGTAGATTTTTTTGCTACTTGGTGTGGCCCTTGTAAATCTATGGGGCCTATATTAGCAGATTTAAAGAAAGAATTGGGTGATAAAGTGTCTATCATAAAAATAGATATAGACAAAAACCCGCAGGCTTCGCAAGCTTACAGAGTACAAGGCGTACCTACATTTATTTTGTTTAAAAATGGCGAGCAAAAATGGCGTCAATCTGGTATGGTAACAAAACCTGAACTTTTAAAAATAATACATAATTTAGGGGCATGAGATTTAAACCGTCAGACCATGTTAAGCTAGCGCTTATTTTGTGTATTACCATTGGTCTAACACCCTATTATCCTGTACCCCATTCTTACGAGAAATTAAAATGGTTGCTAGAGGGAGGTAATAATATGCTGATGTAAGATTATTTTGATCTCATATTTTCTAACCTACCTTGGTTATATTTATTGGGTTCTGTAATTTATTTCTATAGAAGAAGGGCAAAAACTAAACAAGAGACATTTTTGTAAATTCAGTTTTACAATTTTAATTTAATTGTTAGATAAATATTTTGCTCAACAATCCCAGCGATTAAAACACAACCATGCAGCTTTATATCCTTTTAAAAAAAAATTCCATTAACTTTCTCTTCAAATCACTACCAAGAGCCACCTAGTTTTAAAACCAAGTTCCTACACCAATTCCAAAGGTTCGTATTTTAATCTTACCAGTAGATAATATAAAGTCATCAATATTTTGGTGGTGGTATATGGCCTGGGCAAAATACCGACTTCTTTTTCTAGTAGTAATTATAACTCCAGTTGCGGCTTCATAGTTTAAACCCCTATCGTAGTTGTTAAATATTCTCACTCCGTATCCTGCAGCACCTTTTAAGAAATAATTGGTGCCTTCAAAACTATTTGGCTTAGCCATTAAGTGTAAATTTCCGCTAAAAGCCAAAGTGTTAAAGTTAGCATTATTGTTTCCTCTAAAAGTTGCAGTTTCTATCCCTAAGCCAATACCCACATGCGGTAAAGTAAAACCAAATGTTGTTTTAATATGCAAAGCATTAATGGTTGTATTGGGGATAGCTTCATCTATTCCAAAAGTATAGCTTATTTCAGATCTATTAAAAAAAGTAGGTTTATTAGGTTCTTGCTTTTTGTCTTGGGCAATAACACTTAAGATAGAAGAACATAAAATTGCAATTACAATTAGGTTTGTTTTCATTTTAATTTTTTTTTGTAAAATTAATATTAATGATCAATTTGAAGCCAATAACGTTAAAATTTGAAGCTAATTATCGGCTTTTTACATTATGTTTGCAAACCTAACAGCTAAACGCCTGTTTGATTTGCAATGTTGAAGCTTAGTGATATAAAAAAACCTATAGCAAAAGAAATTGATGCTTTTGAAGAAAAGTTTAAAGTTTCTATGCAAAGTTCTGTACCTCTGTTAGATAGAATTACACATTATATCGTAAAAAGAAAAGGTAAGCAAATGCGTCCGATGTTTGTTTTTTTTGCAGCTAATATTTGCGGCGGAATTACAGAATCCACTTACAGGGCGGCTTCATTAGTAGAGTTACTTCATACAGCCACTTTAGTACATGATGATGTTGTAGATAATTCTTTTGAGCGACGAGGCTTCTTTTCTATAAACGCTTTGTGGAAAAACAAAATAGCGGTTTTGGTAGGAGATTATTTGCTTTCTAAAGGTTTACAGCTATCGGTAGACAACCAAGAGTTTAGGTTGTTGAAAATTGTATCAGACGCGGTACAGCAAATGAGCGAAGGCGAACTCTTGCAAATAGAAAAAGTAAGGCGTATGGACATTAGCGAAGCTGTATATTACGAGGTAATTAGACAAAAAACAGCATCTCTAATAGCCTCTTGTTGTGCTGCAGGTGCTGCATCTGCCGGTGCAAGCGAAGAAACTATAAAGTTAATGCATGCTTTTGGCGAAAACATTGGGATAGCTTTTCAAATTAAAGACGATTTATTTGATTTTGGTTTAGACGATGTTGGCAAACCCAAAGGAATAGATATCAAAGAAAAGAAAGTTACTTTGCCTTTAATATACGCTCTAAATAAAACAGATAAAACCAATAAAAAGCGCATCATTAATTTGGTTAAAAATCATCAAGACAAACCTGAAAAAATAAGCGAAATTATAGAATTTGTGAGAGAAAATGGTGGTTTAACATACGCCGAGGAAGAAATGATGAAATATCAGGTTAAAGCATTTGATATAATTAAGCATTTCCCTCCATCTATTTCTAAAGATAGTTTAGAGCTATTGGTTAAATACACAACAGAAAGAAAAAAGTAAATGAGTAACGAGTTAATCTTTTTTATAAGTTTCGCCCTATTTGTGATTTTGATGTTAGCTGTAGATTTAGGGCTTTTTCATCAAAAAGATAAACCTGTTTCTTTACAGCAGGCAGCCATAATGAGTGCTGTTTGGGTTTCTTTTGCCATTGGGTTTTATTTCTTTTTAAAAACCGAGGGACACGAGTTACACAATATTAAAACGCAAGCCCAATTAGAGCAAATTGTACGACAAAATGTCCATCAGGTTGATGTGAGCTCTGCCAATTTCCAAAAAAATATTAATGCCTACAACGACACCTTAAGCCTAGAATTTATTACCGGTTATGTAATAGAATATGCCCTTTCTGTAGATAATATATTTGTGATGGTATTAATTTTTACCGCCTTTGGGGTAGATGAGAAATACTACCATCGGGTATTATTTTGGGGTATTTTGGGTGCGGTTATCATGCGCTTTTTATTCATTTTTTTAGGTGCCGCATTAATTAATCAATTTGGTTGGATCATGTATGTTTTTGGTGCATTCTTAGTTTACTCTGGATTAACCATGCTTTTTGCTAAAGAAGAAGATAACCAAATAGACACCAAAAACCATAAGGTTGTTAAATTTGCAAGTAAATATTTCTCGGTATTTCCTGATTATGTTGGGCACAAGTTTTTTCATAAAGTAGGCAAAAAGCTTTTTATTACACCACTTTTTTTGGTATTATTAATTATAGAATTTACAGATGTTATTTTTGCTGTAGACTCTATCCCAGCTATTTTTGCAGTTACTAAAGATGCTTACATCGTGTTCTTTTCAAACATCTTTGCTATTTTGGGACTAAGATCTATGTTCTTTTTATTAGTAAACGTAATACATAAATTCCACTATCTAAAGTATGGTTTAGCAGTTTTGCTCATATTTATTGGAGTGAAAATGTTAGCTCATCATTATCTAGAGCAATGGGGTTTTTCTACAATACATTCTTTGTTCGTTATTTTGGCTATTTTATCTACTAGCGTAATTACATCCTTAGTTTTCCCAAAAAAAGGGTTAGAAGCCTAGTATTATATTTAGGGTTTTCAATTTAATTTTTTGGGCGTTCCGATAGCTATCGGAATAACACGCTATCCGTTCATACGCCTGCAGGCCTTACGCTCTTTGCTGGTATCCACTTCTATGGTTAACGCTACCTGCTATCTTCAAAAAATCTCTTTAGATTTCATTGTTATTAAATTTTTCTAGCTAAGAGAAGCGATGAGTTTTGTGTTAGCTGGGTGTCGTATGGCTTTTAGCATCGGCTTAGCGTAATGGGGAAAAGCCAGTTCTTTTTGCTGTTTTTTCTTAGCAAAAAAACCGGAGCAAAGCGGAGTACATAACACAGCGTTAAAACGCCCTAATCTAGATTTTTTAAAACACTTAAAATATGGCAGAGATTTAGCTATACATCAACAAAAATCAACAGCCATGAAAGAAGAAGAGATTACAAAAATATATTTTGATGGTATGGGAGCCATTTTGCATCAAAAGGGTGTATTCTTTAGAATTTGGGCGCCACAAGCTAAACAAGTTTTTGTTACAGGCGATTTTAATAATTGGACACCAAATGAATACGAATTAGAACACGAAGAAAACGGTTATTTTGCGGGTAATATTGATATCGCAAAAGCTAATACTCAATACAAGTTTGTCTTAGAAACTAATCAAGGTCAATTATTTAAGAATGATCCTTACGCTAAAAAAATGACAAACTCTGCTGGAAATTCTGTGGTTTATGATGCCGATAAGTTTGACTGGGAAAATGATGAATCTTTTATGCCCTATTGGAATGAGGCTGTAATTTATGAGTTGCATTTAGGCACTTTTAATGTGAAAGAAAAGGGTAAACTTGGTGATTTTTATTCTTTGATAGAAAAACTAGACTACCTCAAAGATTTAGGAATTAATGTGATAGAAATTATGCCACCATTTGAGTTTCCTGGTGGTTTTTCTTGGGGTTATAATCCCTCTTATCCGTTTGCCATAGAGTCTGAATATGGCGGACCAGATGCTTTAAAGCTTTTTGTTAAGGAGGCCCATAATAAAGGAATTGCTGTTGTTTTGGATGTTGTGTATAATCATTTTGGGCCGTCTGATTTAGACTTATGGCAATTTGATGGGTGGAGTGAAAACGACAAAGGCGGTATTTATTTTTACAACGATTGGAGATCTAAAACGCCTTGGGGGGATACTAGGCCAGATTACGGGCGTGAAGAAGTAAGAAGATATATAAAAGACAATGCCATAATGTGGCTAGAAGATTTTCATATTGATGGCTTAAAAATGGATATGACACCATACATAAGAAATGTTAATGGAGATGAAAATCCAGACGGTGTTTTGCAGGAAGGTTTAGCGTTATTAAGGTGGATTAATAAAGAAATAAATGAAAAATACCCCTATAAAATCACTATTGCCGAGGATTTACATCAATTAGATTGGATAACAGACAGGGTAGGAGAAGGTGAAGGATTGGGTTTTGGGAGCCAATGGGACGCTGCTTTTGTACACCCTGTGAGGAATTTGTTAACCTTACAACATGATGAAGACCGCAATATGGACATTGCTGTTTCTGCCTTAACAAAAAAATATAGTGGAGATTATTTTAGAAGAGTGGTTTATACCGAGTCGCATGATGAGGTAGCAAACGGGAGCACAAGGATTGTTCAAGAAATTGCAACCGCCGATGTAAATAATTGGTATTCGAAAAAAAGGGCATCGCTTGGCGTGGCTATGGTTTTAACATCGCCGGGTATTCCAATGCTTTTTCAAGGTCAAGAATTATTAGAGGATAAATGGTTTTCTGATACCGACCCAATAGATTGGTCTAGATTAAAAAAGTTTAAGGGGTACTTTAACTTACATAAAGAGTTAATTGCCCTACGAAGAAATTTTGACGGTGTTACCTTAGGATTAACAGGGCAACATGTAGAAGTTATTAGAGCAGATAACGAAGAGAAAATTTTAGCATATCAACGCTGGAAAGAAGGTGGCCCAAAAGATACTACCATAGTGATTTTAAATTTCTCTGGAACAGATAAAGCAGGTTACAGGATAGGATTTCCTTCTGAAGGTATTTGGAAGGTTAGATTTAATTCTGACTGGCAAGGTTATAACGAAGAATTCGGTAATTATCAATCTTTTGATGTAAATGCTGTAGGAGATGAATGTGATGGATATCAATATAGTGCAGAAATATCCATAGCGCCATATACCGCTTTAATCTTATCGCAAGATTAAAATTGATTTGTGAGTGTATAAAAAAAGCTGTTTCGATGATCTCGAAACAGCTTTTTTGGTTAGAGAAAAAAACTTAATTATTGGATTTAGTTTTTATCTTGCCATCGTCTATTTTAACTTTTCCGTTAGCGTCTTTAGCTTTTAACTCATCATCATCTGTCTTGATTTTTAAATCCCCAGATTTAAACTTCATATCATTACCATCTATTTTAAGTTTAGAACTATCAGTTTTAATTTTGATTTCATCTCCGTCAATTTTAATTTTCATATCGTCTAAACGGTACTTCCCATCCCCTTCTTTAATTAGCATACTATTCACTCTTAAACCATTTTGGTAAATGGTGTCTAAAGTGATAGGATCATAATAAAATTGAACAGGTATTTGTGTTTTACTATTAACAGCTATCCCTGTTGTTGGATCGGCAATAATTTCAATTTCTTCGCCTGTAGTTAAATCGACATATCTACCTGCTTTTACCACAGGAGTAGCGATTCTTGTCATTCCATTTTCATCTACTTCTGTAGTAGAGCTATCTGTAGTTAAATCACTAGTTTCTTCCTTAGCACCATTATTACATGCTACTGCTGACATAGCAATTAAGCCAAGACAAGCATATTTTATATTATTAGTTGTCATATTTTACTTTTTTTTCGTCGCCGTCAATTTTTATTTTTTTATCGTCTGTTTTGATTTTAATTTCATCACCATCCACTTTAATTTTGACGTCGCCTTCGTAACTCATCCCTTCATCTGTTGTTATTAATGCGTAAGTTCCGTCTTCACTTTTTACAATTTTGTTATTTACTACTAAACCTGTTGAGCCACTAATGGTGTCTTTAGTATTTAGGTCCACATAAAACATTACAGGTTCATTAGTAAGGCTATCAATTGAAGCACCAGTCTTGGCGTCTTTAATAATATACACTTTCTCACCAGTTGCTAAGTTTTGGTACTTTGCGTTTTCACTGCTACATGCTGATAATAAGGCAATTGGAACCACCAATAATGATGTTTTTAAAATTTTTTTTAATTTTTTCATGATTAATTTTGTTTGATCTATTATTCAAATTGCAATTTCCTTACCAAAAAAACTAAAATGACTTATTAAATTTTTGCCACTTATAAATTTTATTCTAACAATCAGAGTTTAGTAAAACATCAAAAATTCAAAATTAGGCTAATCCTATATTTTAAAAAGCAGATAATGTGAATAACTTCTTTAAATTTTATTTAGCAGTTGTAAACCAGTATTTTAAGCTATTTATGTGTGTTAATAATAGATATTTTAACCTGTATTTAAGGGTTTGTTTTGTGCAGATTAAAAAAAATAGAAAAATAAACTCATAACTATTTGATAATTAATAAGTGTTTCCTATCTTTGCCCTCCGCAAATGAGCGGATAATCTCCACCTTGAACGAAGCCCTACTGCTTCGATGGGTGTTAATTAAATAAAGAAATGTCAGGAATTATTGGAAAAAAAGTAGGAATGACCAGCATTTTCGACGCAGACGGTAGAAACATACCATGTACTGTGATAGAAGCTGGCCCTTGTGTAGTTACACAAGTGAAAACCATCGAGAGTGATGGCTATGCTGCGGTGCAGTTAGCTTACGATGAGAAGAAAGAAAAAAACACTTCATCCCCGTTAAAAGGTCATTTTGCAAAAGCTGAAACTACGCCAAAGAGAAAGGTTGTAGAGTTTAAGTATTTTACAGTAGAGAAGTCTTTAGGTGAAGTTGTTGATGTTAATCTTTTTTTGGAGGGAGACTACGTAGACGTAGTGGGTACTTCTAAGGGTAAAGGTTTTCAAGGTGTTGTAAAACGCCACGGATTTAGCGGTGTGGGTATGCAAACTCACGGTCAGCATAATCGTTTAAGAGCACCAGGTTCATTGGGAGCATCTTCTTACCCTTCAAGAGTATTTAAAGGAATGAGAATGGCCGGTAGAACAGGTGGTTCAAGAGTGAAAATTCAGAATCTTCAAATTGTTAAAGTATTTGCTGAGCAAAATTTATTAGTAGTGAGTGGTTCAATACCGGGAGCTAAAGGTTCGTACGTATTAATTGAGAAGTAAGATGGAAGTTAAAGTATTAAACGTATCAGGAAAAGAAACAGGTGTCAAGGTACAACTGTCTGATGAAATCTTTGGTATCGAGCCTAACGATCATGCTATTTATTTAGACGTAAAGCAATTTTTAGCAAATCAACGTCAAGGTACACACAAGTCTAAGCAACGTAACGAAATTGCAGGTTCAACTCGCAAGTTATACAAGCAAAAAGGAACAGGTGGTGCAAGAGCAGGAAGTATTAAATCCCCATTATTTAATGGTGGTGGTAGAGTTTTTGGTCCACAACCACGTGATTATAACTTTAAATTAAATAAAAAATTAAAAGTATTAGCTCGTAAATCTGCTTTAGCATACAAAGCGAAAGATAACAATGTTGTTGTATTAGAAGACTTCAGCTTTGATAGTCCAAAAACTAAAAACTTTATCAGTTTATTAGGAGCATTAAATTTTTCTTCAGAAAAGACATTAATTGTTCTTCCTGTCGCAAATGATAATGTTTATCTATCAAGCAGAAACATACAAAAAACAAAAGTAATCACTGTAGATCAGTTAAATACATATGATGTATTAAACGCTGGAGTGTTAGTATTTACTACCGATTCGGTAAAATCATTGGAGGAGGCATTTGCTAAGTAATATGGAAATTCTAAAAAAACCTGTATTAACAGAAAAAGCTACGTTGTTAACTGATAAATTGAATCGTTATACTTTTCATTGCGATCATAGAGCTAACAAACTACAAATTAAATCAGCTATTCAAGAGATGTACGGTGTAACCGTAGAGTCTGTAAATACAATGGTTATTGTAGGTAAATTAAAAACCAGATCTACGAAAGCAGGTATGGTATCAGGTAGAGCTGCTAAAATTAAAAAAGCAGTGATTACCTTAAAACAAGGTGAAGTTATTGACTTTTATAGCAATATTTAATTGAATTATGGGCTTAAGAAAATTTAAACCAGTAACCCCCGGAACTCGTTTCAGAGTAGGTTCTGATTTCGCAGAAATCACAACACGTATTCCTGAGAAGACTCTTGTTGTGAAACAAAGCAAGTCTGGTGGTAGAAATAATACTGGTAAAATGACTATGCGTTATATCGGTGGGGGTCACAAGCAATTGTACCGATTAATAGATTTCAAACGCGACAAAAAAGATATCCCCGCAACAGTAGCAACAATAGAATACGATCCAAATCGTACCGCCCGTATTGCGCTGTTACATTATGTAGATGGTGAAAAAAGATACATCATTGCTCCTGAAGGATTACAAGTAGGTACTACTGTAATTGCTGGAGATGCTGTAGCACCAAATTTAGGTAACAATATTAAGTTAGCTAATATCCCTCTAGGTTCTATTATTCATAATATCGAATTAGCACCTGGCCGTGGTGGACAAATTGCAAGAAGCGCTGGTTCTTATGCTCAATTAGCAGCAAGAGACGGTAGATATGCAACTGTTAAAATGCCATCAGGCGAAACACGTATGATTTTAGTTACTTGTACTGCTACAATTGGTACTGTATCTAATTCAGATCACGCAAATGAGGTTTTAGGTAAAGCTGGTAGAAAGCGCTGGTTAGGTAGAAGACCAAGAGTAAGAGGTGTAGCGATGAACCCAGTAGATCACCCAATGGGTGGTGGTGAAGGTAGATCATCAGGTGGTCACCCACGTTCTAGAAAAGGTTTATTGTCTAAAGGCTTTAAAACACGTGATAAGAAGAAATATTCAAATCGTTTCATCATAGCTAGGAGGAAGAAATAATGGCTCGTTCGATAAAAAAAGGACCTTATATTGATCATAATGTAGAGAAAAAAGTATCTACAATGAATGATGCAGGTAAGAAGACCGTAATTAAAACATGGTCTAGAAGATCAATGATTTCACCAGATTTCGTAGGTCATACATTCGCAGTACACAACGGAAATAAATTTATTCCTGTATATGTAACTGAAAACATGGTTGGTCATAAACTAGGAGAGTTTGCTCCAACCAGAACATTTAGAGGTCACGCTGAAAAGAAAAAATAACTAAGCAATGGAAGCAGTAGCAAAATTAAATAATTGCCCAACTTCACCTCGTAAAATGAGACTGGTTGTTGATTTGATCAGAGGTGAGCGTGTTGAAAAGGCACTTTATATATTAAAATATACCAATAAAGAAGCAGCAATAAGAGTTGAAAAACTTTTATTATCAGCTATTAAAAATTGGGAATCAAAAAACGAGGGTCAACGCCCAGAAGACGCACAATTATTTGTGAAAACAATTATGGTTGATGGCGGTCGTCAGTTAAAGCGTTTAAGACCTGCACCTCAAGGTCGTGGATATAGAATACGTAAGCGTTCTAACCATGTTACTTTGGTTGTAGATAGTAAGAATGTTGTTGAACCTCAAACTAATTAATAAGAAATGGGACAAAAAGCAAATCCAATAGGTCTTAGATTAGGAATCATAAGAGGTTGGGACTCTAACTGGTATGGTGGTAATAAATATGCCGACAAATTAGTTGAGGACGAGAAAATTCGTAAATATTTATCTGCTCGTATAGCCAAAGGTGGTGTTTCTAAAGTTGTAATCGAAAGAACTCTAAAACGTATTACTGTAACCATACACACTGCTCGTCCGGGTATTGTTATTGGTAAAGGTGGTTCTGAAGTTGATAAAATCAAAGAAGAATTAAAAAAACTAACTAAAAAGGATGTTCAAATCAATATATTTGAAATTAAGCGTCCTGAGCTTGATGCACAATTAGTTGCTGATGGAGTCGCAAAACAGTTAGAAGCAAGAATTTCTTTCAGAAGAGCAATGAAAACTTCTATTGCTGCAACTATGAGAATGGGTGCAGAAGGAATTAAAATCATGTGTTCTGGAAGATTAGGTGGAGCAGAGATGGCTCGTAGCGAACAGTATAAAGATGGAAGAACTCCATTGCATACTTTAAGAGCTGATATAGACTATGCTTTAGGCGAGGCTTTAACTACTTATGGTAAAATAGGTATTAAGGTTTGGATTTGTAAAGGTGAAGTTTATGGTAAGAGAGATCTTTCTCCTAATATTGGCGCAAATACCGGTAAAGGTGGTAAGCCAGAGGGTGGCAACTTTGCTCCTCGTGGCGATCGTAACGATCGTGGCGGAGACAGAAAAGGTGGTAACCGAGGTGGAAACAGCAGAGGCGGTGCAGGTGCAGGTGCAGGAAGAGGAAAGAGATAATTATTAAAACCATCGTTTAACGAATTAAAGATTAAGTAATGTTACAGCCAAAAAGAACGAAGTTTAGAAAGATGCAAAAGGGCAGAATGAAAGGTTTAGCCTCTCGTGGTGCAGAATTATCTTTCGGATCATTCGGAATAAAATCATTAGAAGAAAGCTGGATTACCAGCCGTCAAATTGAAGCTGCTCGTATTGCCGTAACTCGTTTCATGAAACGTGAAGGTCAAGTTTGGATCAGAATATTTCCAGACAAGCCGGTAACTAAGAAACCAGCAGAGGTACGTATGGGTAAAGGTAAAGGTGCTCCAGAATATTGGGTAGCAGTAGTTAGACCAGGAAGAATCCTTTTCGAAGCAGAAGGAGTACCATACGAAGTAGCAAAAGAAGCTATGCGATTAGCTGCTCAAAAGTTACCAGTTCAAACAAAGTTTGTAGTACGTAGAGATTACGTAGAAGCATAATTAAAACAACAATGAAATACTCAGAAATAAAAGACCTGTCTAACGGAGAAATCGTTACCAGAATTCAAGAGGAGAAAGCAACTTTAACAAAGTTAAAATTTGCTCATGCAGTTTCTGCTATAGAAAATCCTACAAGAATTAACAAGGCGAGAAAGGTTGTTGCTCGCTTAAATACTGAATTAACTCAGCGCAAAGCTATAACAGCAGCTGAAAGTAATTCATAATTTTACAGTCGAAATGGAAAGAAAATTAAGAAAAACAAGATCTGGGTTAGTAGTAAGTAACAAAATGGACAAGTCTATAGTTGTTACAGTAGAGAGAAAAGTGAAGCACCCAATTTATGGTAAGTTTGTTAAGACAACTACCAAATTTATGGCTCATGACGAGAAGAATGATTGCGGTATCGGTGATACTGTTATGATCATGGAGACACGTCCGCTGAGTAAGAGTAAGAACTGGAGATTAGTTGAAATTTTAGAAAGGGCTAAATAAAATGGTACAGCAGGAATCAAGATTGAATGTTGCCGACAATTCAGGAGCTAAAGAAGTTTTAGTGATTAGAGTTTTAGGTGGTACCGGTAAAAGATATGCCTCTATAGGTGATAAAGTGGTTGTTACTGTAAAAAGTGCAATTCCATCTGGAAACATTAAAAAGGGAACAATATCTAAGGCCGTAGTTGTAAGAACTAAAAAAGAAATTAGAAGAAAAGACGGTTCTTATATCCGTTTTGATGATAATGCGGCAGTATTGTTAAACGCTCAAGACGAACCGAGAGGTACTCGTATCTTTGGTCCAGTGGCTAGAGAGTTGCGTGAAAAACAATTCATGAAAATTGTATCACTAGCGCCGGAGGTTTTATAATATGGAAAAGAAAAAAAATGTAAAGCTAAATATCCGTAAAGGTGATTTAGTAAAAGTAATAGCCGGGGACTCAAAGGGTCAGCAAGGTAAGGTAGTTGAAGTAATCACTAAAACTAGCCGTGTATTAGTTGAGGGAGCCAATATGGTTTCTAAACATACAAAGCCAAATGCTGCCAATCCAAATGGTGGTATTAATAAAATGGAAGCCCCAATTCATATTTCAAATGTGATGTTAGTAGATCCTAAAACAGGAAACCATACTAGAATAGCTAAGAAAAGAAATGAAGATGGGAAAGTAATTAGAATAGCTAAAAAATCTGGGGAGGAAATTAAGTAATGGCTTACGCACCAAGATTAAAAAATAAATATAAAGAGGAAATTGTAATTGCTCTGAAAGATAAATTTCAGTACAAAAGCGTTATGCAAGTACCTAAGTTACAAAAAATAGCGATCAACCAAGGTGTTGGAGCTGGTGTAACTGATAAGAAAATTGTAGAATCTGCGATTCAAGAATTGACTACTATTACTGGTCAACAAGCGGTTTCTGCAAAATCTAAGAAAGATATTTCAAACTTCAAATTACGTAAAGGCATGCCGGTAGGTGTTCGTGTTACGTTAAGAGATAATCAAATGTTTGAATTTTTAGACCGTTTAATTTCTGTTGCTTTACCTCGTATTCGTGATTTTAAAGGTATTAATGATAAAGGATTTGACGGTAAGGGAAATTATACTTTAGGTATATCTGAGCAAATCATTTTTCCAGAGATTAACATCGATAAAATTAACAAAATTCAAGGTATGGATATTACTTTTGTTACTTCCGCAACAACAGACGTTGAAGCTTTAGAATTACTTAAGCAATTTGGTTTACCATTTAAAAATCATAACATAGTTAACAATGGCTAAAGAAGGAATAAAGGCTCGCGAGCTGAAGCGTGAAAAAATGGTAGCTAAATATGCTGATAAAAGAGCTGCATTAAAAGCTGCTGGTGATTATGCAGCTTTAGATAAATTACCAAAAAGCTCTTCAGCAGTACGTTTACATAATAGATGTAAATTAACTGGAAGACCAAGAGGTTACATGCGTCAGTTTGGTATTTCACGTGTTACTTTCCGTGAAATGGCATTAGCAGGTAAGATACCAGGCATTAGAAAAGCAAGCTGGTAATAAAAGAGAATTAATAAGAACTTTTTGTACCTTTGCGGTCCGAAAAATTCTTTTTATTTATATAATAATAAAATGTATACAGATCCAATAGCAGATTATCTTACAAGAGTAAGGAATGCCATAAAGGCCAACCATAGGGTTGTAGAAATTCCTGCATCAAACCTAAAAAAGGAAATTACGAAAGTACTTTTTGACAAGGGTTACATCACAAATTACAAGTTTGAGGATAATGATGTTCAAGGCACTATTAAAGTAGCTTTAAAATATCATCCAATAACTAAAATTCCAGCTATCCGCAGTATTGCGAGAGCTAGTAAGCCAGGTTTGAGAAAATATGCAGGTATGGGCAATATGCCTAGAGTATTAAATGGTTTAGGTATCGCCATCTTGTCAACATCGAAAGGTGTAATGACTGATAAAGAAGCAAAACAACTTAATGTTGGTGGCGAGGTTTTATGTTACGTTTACTAAAAGGAGGAAAAAGAAATGTCTAGAATAGGTAAAGCTCCAATTTCGATTCCAAATGGTGTAACTATATCAGTTTCGGCTGATAATATTGTAACAGTAAAAGGTCCAAAAGGAGAATTAAGTCAACACGTTGATAGTGATATTATTATATCACAAGAAGAAGGTCAAATTTCAGTAACACGTCCAACAGATCAAAAGCGTCATAAAGCATTACATGGTTTATATCGTTCTTTAATCAACAATATGGTTATAGGTGTTACAGAAGGTTATAAAACAGTTCAAGAATTAGTAGGTGTAGGTTACAGAGCCACAAATCAAGGTAATACTTTAGATTTAGTTTTGGGTTATTCTCACCATATTGTTTTTGCACTACCTCCAGAAATTACAGTTGCTACAACAGCAGAGAAAGGTAAAAACCCAACAATTATTTTAGAATCAATTGATAAGCAATTGCTTGGTCAAGTTGCCGCTAAGATTCGCTCTCTAAGAGCTCCAGAACCATACAAAGGTAAAGGTATTAAGTTTGCGGGTGAGCAGTTGAGAAGAAAAGCAGGTAAGTCAGCATCTAAAAAATAATTGTCATGGCAGGAAAAACTAAATCATCCCGTAGGGAGAAAATAAAAAAAGGAATCAGAAAAAGAATTACTGGTTCAACAGAGCGTCCTCGTTTATCTGTGTTCAGAAGTAACAAAGGAATATATGCTCAAATAATTAATGATGTTGACGGAAAAACAATTGTTGCTGCTTCATCATTAGAAAAAGACTTCAGTGCAAAAGGAACTAAAATTGATCAATCTAAAGAGGTTGGTAAAAAAGTTGCAGAAAAAGCAGTTGCTGCTGGAGTTAAAGAAGTTGTTTTTGATAGAAATGGTTACTTGTACCATGGCCGAATTAAATCTTTGGCAGAAGGTGCTCGTGAAGGTGGTTTAATCTTTTAATTTTAGGAGTAGAAATGTCAACTATAAATATAAAAAGAGTAAAAGCAAACGAGATTGAATTAAAAGATCGTTTGGTGAGCATCCAACGTGTTGCTAAAGTTACTAAAGGTGGTCGTACATTCAGTTTCTCTGCTATCGTGGTAGTGGGTGATGAAAATGGAGTTGTAGGATTTGGATTAGGTAAAGCTAAAGAAGTTACCGAGGCAATCGCTAAAGGTATTGATGATGCAAAGAAGAACTTAGTTAAAGTTCCAATTATTAACAATACTATTCCGCATGAGCAAATTGGTAAATTTTCTGGAGGTTTCGTATTTTTAAAGCCTGCTGCAAATGGTACTGGTGTTATTGCTGGTGGAGCGATGAGAGCTGTGTTAGAATCTGCTGGTATCCATAATGTACTTGCAAAATCTAAAGGTTCTTCAAATCCTCACAACGTAGTAAAGGCAACAATTTCTGCCTTATCTAAATTGAGAGATGCGTATACAGTAGCACACAATAGAGGTGTTTCATTAAATAAAGTATTTAACGGTTAAGAAAATGGCTAAGATAAAAATCACCCAGATTAAGAGCGTTATTGATAGAAGTGAGCGCCAAAAAAGGACTATGCAAGCTTTAGGTTTAAACAAAATAAGCCAAAGTGTAGAAGTAGAAGCTAATCCGGCAATTATTGGAATGGTGAAGAAAGTAAATCATTTGGTAGCCATAGAAAAAATATAATTACCATGAATTTAAGTAATTTAAAACCTGCAGAAGGTTCAACAAAAAATAGAAAAAGAATTGGTCGTGGAACTGGTTCTGGACGTGGCGGAACGTCAACACGTGGACACAAAGGTGCTGGTTCCCGTTCTGGTTATAAGTCAAAAGTTGGTTTTGAAGGTGGTCAAATGCCTTTACAACGTCGTGTGCCTAAGGTTGGATTTAAAAATCCAAACAGAGTAGAATATGTGGGTGTTAACCTGGATGTTTTGCAAGCATTAGCTGAAAAATTCAGCCTAGCTTCAGTTGATTTTGAAGCTTTGAAAGAGCATGGATTAGTTTCTAAGAATGATTTAGTTAAAATCATGGGTAGAGGTGAAATCACAGTTAAGTTAGATGTTAAGGCACATGCATTTACAGTTACCGCACAAAAAGCTATTGAAGCTTTAGGTGGTTCTGTAGAAAAATTATAATCATTTTAATGAAGAAGCTTTTTACAACTTTATCCAATATTTGGAAAATTGAAGAATTGAGAGTGCGTATTTTATACACACTCTTAATTCTTTTAGTATATAGAATAGGTTCATTTATAGTACTTCCTGGCGTAGACCCCGCTTCTTTGGATAATCAGGAAGCTAAAGAAGGACTTTTAGGATTGTTAAATATGTTTGCAGGAGGTTCTTTTTCTAGAGCTTCTATATTTGCATTAGGTGTAATGCCTTACATATCTGCATCCATTGTTGTTCAATTATTAGGTATTGCTGTTCCTTACTTTCAGAAAATGCAGAAAGAGGGTGAAAGTGGAAGAAAGAAAATTACACAGATTACTAGATATCTAACTATCGGTATTACGGCATTGCAGGCTATTGGTTATGTAAAGTCACAAATTGCTCCGGAAGCTAGACTTTTTGCTGATCCATTATTTACAATATCCTCCATGGTTATTTTAACCGCTGGAACTATGTTTGTGATGTGGATGGGTGAGAAAATTACTGATAAAGGTATCGGAAATGGTATTTCTATTTTGATCATGGTCGGTATTATTGCTCAACTTCCTTACGGTATTGGTGCGGAATTTATTAGCCGTCAAAATGGATCAGGTGGTTTAATTGCTTTCTTTATAGAATTTGTTGCTCTATTCGCTGTTGTTATATTTACTGTCTTAGTAATACAGGGAACACGAAAAGTTCCGGTACAGTATGCGAAAAAGATTGTGGGTAATAAACAGTATGGCGGAGTAAGACAGTATATTCCATTAAAGTTAAACGCGGCTGGTGTAATGCCAATCATTTTTGCTCAGGCAATTATGTTTGTCCCTTCTACCATTGGTCAGTTTTTCCCTAGTGCACAATCTCCGTTATTGGCTTCTTTTAGTGATTACACATCATTAGCTTACAACATAACATTTGCTATACTTATCATATTATTCACTTTCTTTTACACCGCTATTACGATAAATCCTAATCAAATGGCTGATGATATGAAAAAGAATGGTGGTTTTGTTCCAGGAATCAAACCTGGTAAAACTACTGCTGATTTTATAGATGGTATAATATCTAAAATCACATTCCCAGGATCTATATTCTTAGCTATAATAGCTATACTTCCATCTTTTGCTATAATTGCGGGTGTAAATTCACAATTTGCTCACTTTTTTGGTGGTACATCATTATTAATTTTAGTTGCCGTTGTTTTGGATACTCTACAACAAGTAGAGAGTCATTTATTGATGCGTCACTATGATGGTTTAATGAAGACAGGTAGAATTAAGGGACGTAATACCATGGCAGCAGCCGGTACAGGAAATGTTATTTAGTTAGATGTCTAACAGAATAGTTTTAAAAAATGCAGAGCAAATAGAATTAATTAGAGAAAGCTCTATATTAGTTGGAAAGGCACATGCAGAAGTTGCTAAATTAATTGCGCCAGGTGTTACAACCAAAGCACTAGATACAGCAGCTGAAGAATTCATTAGGGACCATGGTGGTATTCCAGCTTTTCTAAATTTCGGTGGTTTTCCTGCATCTTTATGTATCAGCTTAAATGATCAAGTTGTTCATGGATTTCCAAGTCAATACCAATTAAAAGATGGTGATGTACTATCAGTAGATTGTGGCGTATTAATGAATGGCTATTATGGTGATTCTGCATATACCTATGGTATTGGAGAAATTAGTGAAGAGAATAAGCAGTTGCTAAAAATAACCAAAGAATCTCTTTATTTGGGAATAGAAAAAGCAATAGCTGGAAATAGAATTGGTGATATTGGTTATGCTGTACAATACCATGCAGAGGAAAATGGATTTGGTGTAGTTAGAGAATTAGTTGGTCATGGAGTAGGGACTAAATTACACGAAAAACCAGAAGTTCCCAATTATGGGAAGCGTGGTTCTGGTATTAAATTAGAAGAAGGAATGGTGATTGCCATTGAACCTATGATTAACGCTGGTAAAGCAGGTGTTAAGTTTTGGGATGATGGCTGGACAGTTTCTACTGTTGATAAAAAATGCTCGGCACACTTTGAGCATACAGTTGCGATAAAGAAAGGTAAAGCTGATATTTTATCAACTTTTGAGTTCATTGAAGAAGTTTTAAATAAAGTTTAAAATATTAAAATTATTTGCTTAATTTTGCGTCCCCGCTTCAGGCGGTGTTAATTAGGTAAAAATCAAAGAAATATGGCAAAACAATCCTCTATTGAGCAAGATGGAATTATAAAAGAGGCATTATCAAATGCAATGTTCCGTGTTGAGTTAGAGAATGGTCATGAGATTATCGCCCATATATCTGGTAAAATGAGAATGCATTACATTAAAATATTACCAGGTGATAGAGTGAAATTGGAGATGTCTCCTTATGATCTTACAAAAGGTAGAATAACTTATAGGTATAAATAAAATGAAAGTTAGAGCATCCATTAAAAAGCGCAGCGCTGATTGCAAGGTGATCCGTAGAAAAGGAAAATTGTACGTGATTAACAAAAAGAATCCAAAGTTTAAGCAGCGTCAAGGTTAATTGTAAAAAATCAAGAAATATTAAATGGCAAGGATAGCAGGTATTGATTTACCAAAAAACAAAAGAGGAGAGATCGGCCTTACTTATATCTTCGGTGTTGGTAGAAGTACCGCACAATCTATTTTAGCGAAAGCTGAAATTAGCGTTGATAAAAAAGTTCAAGATTGGACCGATGAAGAATTAACAGCAATCCGTAACATCATCAATGAATCTGTTAAAGTTGAAGGTCAACTTCGCTCAGAGGTTCAATTAAACATCAAACGTTTAATGGATATAGGATGTTACAGAGGTTTAAGGCACAGAAAAGGATTACCATTACGTGGTCAGAGAACTAAGAATAATTCTCGTACACGTAAAGGGAAGAGAAAAACTGTTGCTAATAAGAAAAAAGCTACTAAATAATAATTGATTTAAAAGATGGCTAAGTCTAAAAAAGTTACTAAAAAACGAGTTGTTGTTGTTGAGGCCATTGGTCAAGCACATATTAACGCTACATTTAATAATATAATAATTACCCTTACTAACAATCAGGGCCAAACAATTTCTTGGTCGTCTGCTGGTAAACAGGGATTTAAAGGTTCTAAAAAGAACACTCCATATGCCGCTTCACAAGCTGCAATTGATTGTGGAAAAACTGCTCATGATTTGGGTTTACGTAAAGTTGAAGTTTTTGTTAAAGGTCCAGGGTCAGGTCGTGAATCGGCTATCCGTACTTTACAGAATTCAGGATTGGAGGTAACTACTATTAAAGATATTACTCCACTTCCTCACAACGGATGTCGTCCACCAAAGAGAAGAAGAGTTTAATTAATTATTTTTAAAGATAAGATTCTCTCAATTAAGTTGAGATGATACTTTAAAACAAACAAAATGGCAAGATATACAGGTCCTAAATCAAAAATCGCCCGTAAATTCAGAGAACCAATTTTTGGTCCTGATAAGGCATTAGATAGAAAAAACTATCCCCCCGGTCAACACGGTGCTACAAAAAGAAGAGGTAAGCAGTCAGAATATGCTACTCAACTTCAAGAAAAGCAAAAAGTTAAATATACTTATGGTGTATTAGAAAAGCAGTTCTCAAATTTATTCAAAAAAGCATCTGCGAAAGAAGGTATCACTGGTACAGTTTTACTTCAGTTATTAGAAGCAAGATTAGACAATGCGGTTTACCGTTTAGGTATAGCGCCTACCAGATCTGGTGCTCGTCAATTAGTTTCTCACCGCCATATTTTGGTAAATGGTGAAGTAGTTAATATCCCATCTTATACTTTAAGAGCTGGCGATGTTGTTCAGGTTAGAGAGAAATCAAAGACTCTAGAAACTATTTCACTTTCTGTAGCTGGTCGTATGATTAATAAATACAATTGGTTAGAGTGGGATGCTAAGGAATTAAAAGGTAAGTTTTTACAATTTCCCGAACGTGAAAGTATTCCTGAAAATATCAAGGAGAATTTAATCGTCGAGTTGTACTCTAAATAATATAGAAAATCTAATTGCTAGTTCTTTATTAACTGGCAATTATTTTTTTTTATAATTAAATTAACGATAAACAAAAGGCAAAATAAATGACAATTTTAGCATTTCAAAGACCCGATAAAGTTATAATGCAGAAATCTACGGATTTCAATGGTACGTTCGAATTTCGTCCATTAGAGCCTGGTTTTGGTATAACCATTGGTAACGCTTTAAGAAGAATACTACTTTCTTCTTTAGAAGGTTATGCAATTACCTCAGTTCGTTTCTCGGGAGTTTCTCACGAGTTTTCTACTATTAAGGGAGTTGCAGAAGACGTTGTAGATATTATCTTAAATTTAAAACAAGTTCGTTTTAAGAAAACAGGTGATTCTGGTGATACTGAAAAGATTTTTGTAATTATCAGTGGTCAAGAATCTTTCAAAGCTGGTGATATTACTAAATTTTCTAACAATTTTGAGGTTTTAAACCCTGATTTTGTTATTTGTAATATGGAAAGCTCTGTTACTTTAGAGATAGAATTAACTATCAATAAAGGAAGAGGTTATATAGCTGCAGAGGAAAATAAAAATGCTGACGCTCCAGTTGGTGTAATTTCTATCGATTCTATTTACACTCCTATAAAGAATGTGAAATATACGATAGAAAACTTTAGAGTTGAACAAAAAACAGATTATGAGAAACTAATTCTAGAGATTAGTACTGATGGTTCTATTCATCCGGAAGAAGCTTTGAAAGAAGCTGCAAAGATCTTAATTCAACATTTTATGTTATTTTCTGATGAGAATCTAGTACTGGAATCTCAGGCAAAAGAAGAAACTAAAGAAGTTGATGAGGAAGTTTTGCATATGCGAAAGATTCTAAAAACAGAATTAGTTGATTTAGATTTATCTGTTAGAGCATTAAATTGCTTAAAAGCTGCTGATATTAGATCATTAGCTGAGTTAGTTTCCTATGATGTTGCTGATATGTTAAAATTCAGAAACTTTGGTAAGAAGTCTTTAACAGAAATTCAAGAATTGGTAAAGTCTAAAGGTTTATCTTTTGGAATGAATTTGTCTAAGTTTAAGTTAGACGAAGAATAATAAAGCGAAAATGTTGCATAATTCCCGGTTCGCCATGTAGGCTTGAGCTGACGGTATGCACAATTAAATAAAGTAATGAGACACGGAAAAAAATTCAATCATTTAGGTCGTAAAACTGCACATAGAAAGTCTATGTTAGCAAATATGGCTTCATCGCTTATAGAGCATAAGCGTATAACTACAACTTTAGCTAAAGCTAAGGCATTAAGAGTTTACGTAGAGCCTTTAATTACTAAATCTAAAACTGATACTACACATTCACGTAGAACAGTTTTCGCTTATTTACAAAATAAAGAAGTTGTAACAACTTTATTCAGAGAAGTTGCAGAAAAAGTAGCTAACCGTCCAGGTGGTTATACAAGAATTGTTAAATTAGAAAACCGATTAGGTGACAACGCCGAAATGGCATTTATTGAATTGGTTGATTTTAACACTACTTACAGTAGAGATGTTGTAGTAGAAAAGAAATCTACTCGTAGAAGAGGCGCAAAAGCAAAAAAATCTGACGATACTAAAGAAGTAGTAGCTGTTGAAGAAACAGTTGTTGAAGATGAAGTTGCAGTTGAAGCTCCCGCTAAAGAAGAAGCTGCTGAAGAGTCGTCAGAAGAAAAATCTGCTGAATAATTAGTTTTTTATAAGTTATTTAAACCCTTACTTAATAAGTAAGGGTTTTTTTATGTTTATTTTTTTGATGAAAGTATTATTGGATTTCCAGATGTTTGCGTATCTAATACCAATTATGTATATAAAACGGTCTAATTTAGTTGAAGAAATAGCTAAATCCGCATAGGCTCATGATAAACTCTTTAGTGACAAGACTTTTTACAATTATCTCTAATTCCATCTTCAGCTCTTCC
>Ga0209702_10000235_pt1 | contig 111652 bp, 97 predicted proteins | sample FRY01_FD_187210 | JGI IMG/M metagenome (GOLD analysis project Ga0209702, IMG submission 187210) | Freshwater microbial communities from Lake Fryxell liftoff mats and glacier meltwater in Antarctica - FRY-01 (SPAdes) (version 2) | ecosystem: Environmental > Aquatic > Freshwater > Ice > Glacier...
AAAAAAAAAAAAAAAAACATAAGATGGGAAATTGATCGAAAACTATTCTCACTTAAAGTAGCCTTTGAGAAGCCTTTCTTCATGATTGTCATTAGTTCAATTAATTATCTTTATCCAGAAGCAATTTTGTTTTTAAAGGATATAAAATTAAGAGGATTTTACGAGAAAAACATCATGTTTTCTCAAAACTTTAAATTTTTTACCGGTAAATTTGAATTTTTAGATTTATTAATATATACTCATTTAGAAGCTTGGAATTTTGTCTCCTACAGATTCGGTTTGCATAAAATAAACTTAATAAAACCCGTTTTTATTTGTTTTTCAGAGCAAAAGAAAAACTTTCTCATAGTAAGTATTTTAAATCTTTGTAATTATCAAAGTTTTTCTTTCCCAATTTCACTTACAATTTTAACGTTTCGGTTAAAGCCTGGGATTTTAAAAATAGTCACAAGTGGAGACCTTGGACTACTATTCTTTTCTTTAAATTTTGGATTTTCTTATTTTTGTCCTATTTTTATTAAAAAAAAACAAATTGTTTCTAAAAAAGTCCAAAATAAAAAATTTATAACTTCTTAAGGACGGTTTTTTTTTTCTTTCGATCTACAAGATAACATAATAATTTCTCTGTTTCAATGAATTTTTGTTGTCTTTTTTTAAAGTCTTTAATCTTTATAATTAATTTCCTAGACATTTCAAAACTTTTCTGTTCTTTAAATACTATCAGTATCCCGTTTATATGTCTATTTGAAAAAGTTGATGAAGGACTTTTTGGTTTTATAAAATCTAGAATAGGAAATCCTATTAGAATCCCCTTATATTTATTTTCTTTATGAAAAATTAGAAAAAAATGAGTTCCATAGAATTGAATTATTATTTTATTTTCAAAATATTCATTTACCGAATCTTTTTTACTTAATTTAGATAATTCTAAACAAAAAAGTATACCTGGATTTATTGTGGAATTGAATAAAAAATTAATAAGATCTGACATAGAGATTTTATTTATTTTTAGCTTAAACTAAATTCTAATTAAAATATTTTTAATACTTTAATATTTTAAAATTGGGTTAAAGCCTGATATTTAAAAAAACTTCATATAATTTTTAATCATCTAGTTATAATTTAAGAAAAATCTACTAATTCTGGAGGAAGAATTGAGACCTTGGAAACAGTATCATATTGAGAAAGTTTTTGGACCTTTACACCCTTTCCAAATCTACCCTGAACAGCTATGGCTTTTGCTTTTTGCCGTAAAATTGTCCCCCCTTTCGAGCTTAAAAGTACTTCTTCATCTTCTTTACAAAATCTCGATGAAATTAAATTATCTTTTTCATTTTGTCGGAGTTTTACAATAATAATTCCCTTCCCTCCTCTATTTTGAATTTTAAAATGTTTAATTACTACTCTTTTACCGTATCCTTTTGATGTAATCAATAGTATTTTAAAATCTTTCTCTGATCCTGAGTAAGGAATTATATCCATATCCGCAATTTTATCATTCACTCCCAATGATATTGACCGAACTCCTTTACTTGTTCTTCCTGTTGATCTCAATTGGTAGGTATTGGTCAAGAACCTCAAAGCTTTTCCATTTTGAGTAGAGATCATTACCGTATCAACAGAATAACATCTTCTCACCCATTTTAATTGATCTTTACTTTTTAATTTTAAAACTAGTAAGCCTCTTGCTGAAACATTTTTAAATGCTTGTAGTGGAGTTTTTTTTATCATTCCTTCTTGGGTTAACAAAATCAGAAATTGTTTCGATGAGAAAGCTGGAATTGGAATTATAGAAGCTATTCCTCCCGCCCTTACAGTGGGTAATATTGTGGAAAGTGCGACTCCCCTAGAGTTTCTTCTTGATATTGGTATACGATAGGTCATAACTGAAAATGCAGTTCCATTGTAAGATATAGCTAAAATAGTATCAAGGTTACTACATGAAAAAAAGTGTGAGATTTCATCATTTTCTTGGATTACGACCCCTTTTTTTCCACGAGTACCCCTTTTTTGCGCTTCGAAGGTTTCAATTATCATTCTTTTGATAAAATATCTAGTTACCATTACGATAGATTGAAAATTCTCTACCATTTCTGCTTCCTTAATCATTCCACTGTTTTCAGAAAAGATAATATTTGTTCTTCTTGGCATTCCATACTTACTTTTAATCTCCTGGATTTCCTTTTTCATTATCTTCCCGATCCTATCTTTATCCACAACACCCTCTTTTAAATCCAATATTGAGTTAGAAAGACTCTTATACTCATTGTTTAATTTATCAGTTTCAAATCTAGTGAGCCTCCTAAGCTGAACATTAAGAATGGAATCACTCTGATCTTGTGTGAGTCCAGATTCCATTAAGGTGACTCTAGCTTCTTGATTATTTTTACTCCTTCGTATAACAACAAGAACAAATTCTATATCATTGAGTGTTAAAATCAAGCTTCGTATACTATAAATCCTATCGATAGAATTATTTAGGTAAAATTGTAGTTTTCTTCTAATAGTTTGTTTTCTAAAATGTATAAAAAGTAACATTAATTCCTTTAATGATAATATCACGGGTTGCCGACCTACAAGTGCTAACATTAATCCCCCAAAAGTTATTTGGAGTGGTGTTTTTTTAAATAAATTATTTAAAATTACTTTTTTGTTAACATCTTTTTTTAATTCTATAACTATTCTAACTCCGTCTCTGTCACTTTCATCTCTTAGATCTTGAATTCCTTCAAGAGTTTTATCATTAACCATTTCAGCAATTTTAGTTATTAATGCGACTTTGTTAACTTGATATGGTACTTCGGTGATGATTATAACATCTCGATTCGTTTTTCCTTTAGTTCTAATAGTTTCGAAGTTAGAATTTCCTCTTAAAATTAATGAACCTTGGCCACTTTCATATAAATTCTGGCATCCCTGAAGCCCAACAATTGTACCTCCAGTTGGGAAATCAGGTCCAGGAACTATTTTCATTAATTCTCGTTGGTTTGTTTGGGGGTTTTTGATAAGCTGAATGGTAATATTAGCAAGCTCAGACAAATTATGAGGGGGAATATTTGTCGCCATTCCCACGGCAATCCCACTACTTCCGTTTAAAAGTAAAGTTGGTAGTACACTGGGAAGTACTGAAGGCTCTTTGCAACTACCATCAAAATTGTTTATAAAATCTGATGATTGTTTTTCAATATCTTTTAGAATAAGATCTTGTGTTATGTTACTTATTTTACATTCAGTATATCTCATTGCAGCCGGGGGATCATGGTCAATTGAGCCGAAGTTACCATGTCCGAAGATTAAGACACTTCTCATTGAAAAAGTTTGTGCCATCCTGACCATGGCTTCGTAGACAGCACTGTCTCCATGTGGGTGATATTTTCCCAAAACTTCCCCCACCACTCTTGCACATTTTCTAAATGGGGTATTTGGGTAAAGACCTAAGTCATACATAGCATACAAAATTCTGCGATGAACAGGCTTAAGCCCGTCTCTAACATCAGGCAAAGCTCTACCATAAATTACAGACATAGCATATTCCATATAGGACGTTGACATTTCTGTATGTAAATCAGTAGAAATAACCTTTCCTCGGTTAAAACTTTCCGAAATCATTTTCAATTCTTTATTTGAATTATGTTTTTGAAAGATAATTATTTTACAGGGATTTTTGTAACTAGAATTATCGTTAAGAATATTTTTTTTTAAATTCCAACAATTTAGGAACGAGATTGAATTAAAATAAGATTTATGAATTAAATTTACCATTTATTTAAAAATTTGTCTCTACTCCAAAATACTCTATATTTCAATAATACTATCGATTTTTAATAATTGAATCGCAAATTCTACAGACATATTAAAAATACTTGTGGCTACTAATAAAGGAGATATTATATTTTCTTTTATCATATTACCTAAAATTCCTCTTCTAGTATTGATTCCTATTGTTTTTTTTCCATTCAAATGGTATTTTTTCATTCGCGAGATTATTTCAATTGGTTCCAACCCTGCATTTTCACATAGAGTATACGGAATTATTTCCAATGAATGGGCAAAGGCATTGAAACAATAGGAATTGATTCCTGTCAAGGTTTTCCCGTATTGTTTAAGAGATAATGCGACTTCAATTTCCATGGCTCCCCCTCCTGTAATTAAAAACCTGCGTCTGATAATGGATCTCATTACACAAAGAGCATCATGTAAAGATCTCTCAGTTTCTTCCAATAAATGCTTATTGGAGCTTCTTATTAAAATTGTCGAGGATTTTGTTCGTGGATTTCGAACTCCTTTAAAAATGAGAACCTTTTGAGCATTGTAATTTTTTTCTTCAATTTGATTCACTAATCCTAGCTTATCACTAGAAAAGGTTTCTATATCAATAATTGGTATACATCCTAATGAGTCTGCAATAAAAAGAAAATCATCTCTTTCAATATCTCTAACTAACATTATTTTCATTTGTGCAAAAATTTGAATTGCATAATCACACATAGATTCTTTTAAAATTGATTTTTGTGATAAAATCACGTTACAGCCAGTAGATTTAATTTTCCGACAAAAACTTATAATCAATTGTTTTTCTTCTTTTAAAAGCCTATCCATATGAGCATAATTTTCAATTACTATTAAGTTATCTGTGTCAGTACTTGGAGAACTAATTGAAAATTGTATTAAGGCAACTTTTGCATTTATCATATTATTTGGGCCTCCATATGATTTAATTACTGGGTAATCAATTGCGATCCCGTTTATTAGTTCAGTTTGTTCTATCGTTCCCCCTATTTTTTTAATTAATTTGATCCGTTTTAAATCTACATTAAAAGATTTTTTTTTGTCAATTATCGATAAAATTGATTTTACCACTATAGGAGCAAGAATATGACAATGTGATGAAATTACTTTCGATTCTAAAGCCGTACAAGCTGCACTATAAAGAGTGCACGAACTCTTTAAATTTATTGGAATTGCAATTTTTAACAATATTTTTTTGGTTTCTTCCAAAAAAATACCTAAACATTTTGTCAATCGATTTCCAGGTATACCACGCCTTATTAAATTTATAGATGCCCCTAATAGAGAGCCACTTAAAATAATAACTGATGTTGTCCCATCTCCTACCTCTGAGTCTTGTGATTCAGATACATTTACAAGGAGTTTGGCCACAGGATGATCAAATTTTGCATTTTTCATTATGGTTGCGCCATCATTAGTGATAAGTATTTCATTATCTGAGAGTATAACTTTATCCATCCCATGAGGACCGAGACTTGTTCTTATTGCATCTGAAACTCCTTTAGCGATCAAAAAATTAGAAAGTTGAATATTAGTATCTAAAAGCCCTTTCTGTAAAAGCAATTTTATTTTGGTGGGTAATGGTAGGCAGTGTGTGTACATTTAATAATAATAATTTATGGGAGTATCCGATAAAGAATAGGATTCCAACTTATCAGATATAATACTAGTATTTGAACTGGAATCTAAAATTCCTAAGTAGATTTTTAATTTTTCTTTTATTAAACTATTATTTTGGCAAGTGTAAAATAATAAGCCGAAACTATACAGTTCGTTTTGAGTAGAGGTGAAAGTTTTAGTCACAAACAATCTAGATACTGCATTGTTAAAAAAACTAAAATCGGAAAATATTCTAAAAATTTTTATCAAATTTAAAATAGTATTGGCTATTGATTTTTTAGATTTATTAGAAGTGTTTTCAAAAAAGCAAATAAGTAGTTTACGTAAAAACATTTCAGAATAATTTAGAAAAAAATATTTTTCTAAATTTGTATTTGTTACTAGCTCTATTAATATATTTAAAGTATTTATGGAAACCTCACAGACTGATTCTTCTATATGCCCGATTCCTTCACTAAGGAATACCATTAAGTTCGTGAAAATCTTTTCCGAAATACTAGGGTCAGAATTTATTTTTAAAAGAGATTTAAATTGATCTATTAATAAGGCGCTCAACAATTTAAAAATTTTAAAATCAAAGGTCTTTGTGTTATAAGTAAAAAATACTCTGCTCTCAATTGAAGAAATGAATATTTCTTTGAAAAGTTTTCGCAAGCTATTTAAACTCTGAAAAAAATCGATTGTTTGAAGCAAATATGTTGAGAATGATAAAACTAACTGATCAATAAACATTATTAAACTCTGGTTTTTATAATTGACTAAAATAGGCGAAATAACATTACAACAGTATATATCAAATACAATCGAAGATTTTTTCTTGTTAAAAATTAAAATTAATTGCAAAAGCATTTCAAAAAGGTCTTTTTTAATAACATACAATGTTTTCCCTTGGCTAGAATCAAGAAAATTTGAATTTATTCTATTTAAATCCAATAATTTATCTGAAATTACTCTTATTAAAGAATAAAAATCTTTCACTAAATATTCAAACTCTTCAAAATAGGACATTTTTAGTATTTTTAGTATTTCGATATTTACTTTTATCCAAAATGATAATCTTTGCCTATAAATTATTGAATTTTCTAAAAGATCTAATTCTAAGAGTCCAGGTATAGTTTTTAATTCTTGATTTAACTCTAAACTAATTTTACTAATGAAATACTTTTTATCGTTTTCAAAAAGATTATAATTGACGATATATGCGATTGATAACAAAACTTGCTTTTTATGACGTAATTGTAAAATATTTTTTATATTTGAATAAGATTTAAATAACCATTTTAAAAAAACCTTCCTTTCAAAATAAAAATCTTTTGATATATATTCACCACAATTTCTCCCAATTATCAGAAATGTATCACATGCCATATCTTTAAAACCTGGTATGTCCATAGGTTCTGCGACAAACTCAAATAACTTCTCAATCACTGTTTTACAAAATTTCCAATGATTTTTTAAAAAACTTGAATATTGTCCAACAACAAACATTATATTACTAGCTATGATAGCCTTGTTTTTCTTTTCTTTTTTTAATTCACACAGAGATAATAAATCTTTAAGTACTGCTACAAAAAAAAATTTTGAGCTTGCTATACTTGGATTAAAAATATCTGATATTGAACCAATTGTCCAACATATGCTATTTAAAATTGATCTATTCCATAGACCAGGAATAGTTAATCGAGTTAATTTTTTCAATATAATCTTTTGTGTGGTTTCCTGATCAATATTTGCTAAAAATAAAATGATTTTTTTCGATTTTTTGTAAATTTCAGATGATTCTGTATCATAAACTTTTTCATTTACGATTTGACCATTTTCATTTTCTCTTATCAATACTTCCTCTGGTTTTATCATCCTACATATCAATAAAATCCGCAAATCAAGAAAAAGTTTTCGTATTATGTTTAATGTAAATAAACATTTGTAAAAGATTAGATTTTTGTCAATTATTTGTAACCACCAATTCAAACAATTCTTATAAATTTCTACACAGGGTATACATGAAAATTTAACAATTATCTGATTAATTAAAGAAAATGACGAAACAATGAACTTTTTGGTTTCAATTAAATCTATGTTGGTTTTAAAAACAGATTTGAATAATACTAGTGCACTTGAAATAAATTGTTTATTTTCTTGAGTAAAGATTTTATACTTTTCGCCAATATTAAGCGTAATAGGTAAATGTTCTTGAAATTGAATCAAAAAATTCATAAAAATTTTCGTTGATAATTGATAGTTTTTCTTATTTCCTCGATCTGCTAACTCTATTAAACATTTAAGTGAATAATTCATAGTTATGTTTTGAGGGCAAAGAATTACTAAAAAAATAAAAAGCCCTTCGTCAAAACAATACGAGGTGGGGGAAATTTTAATAAGAAGTTCTAGACAATCTAAAGATGTTAATATCAAACTAGCATTGTGTCTAATTAAAAAGTAAATTTTTTCTGAAATATATCGGGTTAAATCTTCTACATCCTTTAAAAGAGTGGAAAATTGAATTTCCTCTTGAATTGCAACTTTTAATTTTATATTTTCTTTTAAAAGCATGTTTTCAAATATCAACTTTAGTAAGCTAAAATTTGTCTCACAAACAAACTCAGAAAGTTTTGCCTCTTTCGTTAGGTTTTTTAAAAATAAAACTATTTCTATTGCTTCTAACTTTAAAATTATTTTAATCAAACATTGGTTTAATTTTTTAGAACAAAAAGAAAACAAATTAAATTGGAGGTTAAACAAATCCCTTTCATATACTGTACGAAAAATATAGCCTAATAAAAGGTTTTGTTCATTAATTAACAGAGTTTTCCAACCAAAATCTATCATTTGTTCTAGTAATTGGAATCCAAAACAAACTAAATCTTCGTCTTTTGATTGGATCAATATTGGGATAAAATTTATATAATTGTTTTTTTGGAATTCATTCAACAATTTTTGAGCTTTTTTTTTTTCTAATGTGGAAAAATCTCCCCTCAAGGTATTAAAACTAATTTTTAAGTCAACTAAAATTTGAAATTTGTTACTGTCTCCAATTAAATTCTCCATGGCAAAAATTTTTGTTTATTTAAATTTTAATGTTTCAATAATGTAATACTGTAATATTTTAATATTTTTTAGATTATTTAATAATTTTTTTTTATACATTAAATTTAATTAAATAGAAAATCAAAATTATGGAGTATTTTTTGCAATAAATCTTTAATAAATATTTTATTACAAAAATAATAATTATAATCGAGATTTTTTTTAAACCTTGAAATTAGTAAAAAATGGTAAAAAATAGAGAATTAAATTGGATTTACAAATATGAACAAATCCAACTCTTTCGGGAAATTTTTGGACATTGTATAATTCCTCAAAGATATTCAAATGATCCTACACTTGGTTCATGGGTTTCAACTCAAAGATTTTTTTTAAAAAATTTAAGGTTAAATTTTGGAAGAAATACTCTTTTAAAAAAATTAGAGTTTTCGTGGTTATCTCCTAAAGATTTTTATTTTCTTTCTCTTTGGAATAAGCATTATTTAGAACTTTGTTATTATAAAAAAGTTTACGGACATTGTAATGTTCCAGGGAAATTCGGTTACAATAATTCTTTGGGTTTTTGGGTCAAAAATCAACGACAATTGTTAAAAAAAAATAGTTTAGATATGAATAAGGTAAGATTACTTTATCAAATTGGATTCGAATCGAAACGACGGAGGAATATCGTACGAATCCCATGGCTAGTTAGATACTGCGAGTTATTAAATTATTTAAAGACATATGGTACTATCAAAGTACCGCAAAGACGAGGATCATTGGGAAAATGGGTCCAACATCAGAGAGATTATTTTAAAGGGGGCCTTATTAAAAGTAAAAAAGCAAGTTTATTTTTGTTTATTAAAATTTTTCCTAAAAAGTTTTAATAGACAAAAAATGAAATCTAGCTTTTATAGAATTTTAAGAGGCTTACTTTTTAAATTCTTATTTTAATTAAATTTTTATTTGATTATTATTTGAGCAATTCATACACCATATGAATGATTCTTAATTCGGTATTAATTTAAAATGGCTCCCGAAACATTAATTACTGGTGACATTTCAAACCAAAAAAATGCGTTTGAAAAACAATCAAGAGGAGAAAGGCGGACCATAAAAGCATTAGAAGTTTTCTCATTTAAACAAATTGATAAAATAACTAAAATTAAAATCGAAAAAAAAAAACAAGTTTGGATTATAAATAACCCTGAAATTTTCCAAAGTCAAAATTACGGCTCTTTGTTGGTATTCGGTGACGCCAAAGTAGGAGATGGTACAGGAAAGTAGATTTAAATATTAACAATTTAAAACTATTTATGATCCCAAACAATCTATTGTTGATAGTTAACTTGTTAAAACTTATTTAACCCCATAATCTTTCTTTTAGCTATCTTGGAAATAAAATATTTTTAATTTAAATTTTAAAAAACAACAGTTTCTCTAAATTTGTTATTTTAAAACTTAATTATTTAAATAGTAGAACCCATTTTGTTTACTAAAAATAATATTTTTTCTATATTATTCTAAAACGCATTAAATAATTTTTATTATAATATCTTTTTTACATATTTTGCATATTTTATCATTTAAAAAATAAAAATTGTTGGTGCCAGATATAATTATTTATTAAATATTGTTCTTTTTACTTGCGCGGCGGAATTTTTCCAAACGACATCCTTCGGGGTAGATGGATAATTATTTGCTACTTGAAAACAAAATCTATTTATTTCAGAATCATTCTGAAAAATTTTTTAAATATTTTTTAGATGAATTTTATCTTAAATAAAACTTAATAATCTCTAAACTAATAAATTTGCACTTAAACTTTTTTTTTTAAACTTCTTTGAAAGTTGAAATCTTTTCTCAAACGAGTTAATTGTTTTGTCGAGAGGTTTAAGAGCTTGAAAACTACACATAAGAGTTTTGTCAACGTTCATTATTGCTCCAGCATTGTTAAATTCACCACAATAGTTTGGAGCAGAAAAAATAGTAACAAGTTGTTTTTTTCCAAAAAATTGATACCCTTCTTCAACAACTTGATGAGCTCTACAAATTAAATCAAATCCAAATTTTAAAAGAAATCTTTCTACCACATCTACTCCAAAAACATAAGAAATTCCCCTGTCATTTTCCAGCCACCCTAAAATTTTACTGTTGGGATCAGACCACAATAGATCACAAAGCATCCCTTCATCAGGGATTTCAGTAGGTCTTTTTATTTTTTGAATTTGATCTAATGAAAATAATTTAGGGGACAATCCTCCATGTATACAAAAGATTTTACCTTCAATTATTGCAGCTACGGGTAAATAGTTAAATGTTTCGTTGAAAAGTTTCCAAATTTTTTGATCATATTTTTTTTTACATTCATCGTAGAATCCATAGATTCTATTTATTTTAGAAGATTCGTGATTACCTCGCAAAATAAAAATATTTTCAGGATATTTTATTTTTAGAGCGAAAAGTAGAGAAATAGTTTCAATAGATTGTTTACCTCTATCCACGTAATCACCAAGGAATAAATAGTTTGATGTGGGTGGATATCCACCAAACCCGAATAACCTGATAAGGTCATAAAACTGACCATGTATATCTCCACAGACCTTAATTGGTGATGAAAGATTTAATAAAGTATCTTGATTTTCTAGAATTTTTCTACAATTTTTGCACAAAAATTTTATTTCTTCCTCCGTCAATATTTTATTTTTCGTTTTATTACACTTAATCAACTTAAAAATTATCGAATCCACTGAAACAATTGTTTCGTTTACCATTTTACTTAATATACTTTGTTTAAAATTTAATATTTCAACAAATCTATGCTTCAGAAATTTTAAAAAAATCAATTGATTATTTTTTTTAAATAAATTATTCGATTATTTTTTAAATAATTAAAATACAAAATAATTTTAAATAAGTGGTATCATAATGAGTATTATTAATTGTCTTGTATTTGAAAAGAATTTTTGTATATTACAAAAAAAAAATTCGGATTTTTTTTTTGATGAAAGTTTTTTCCATGTTGAAGGTGATATCAATATTTTAAGAGAATATAAATATTCAAGACTTATTAATTATAATAGTACTATTGGAATGGCTGAGAGAAATGAAGATTGTGAGAATTTAAACTTACTAACAAGTAATTTAATACCAATAAATTTTTCGTATAATCAACAGTTGTTAGAGAACTGTATTAAAAATATAAACTCCAGTTATGAGCTAAATACTTTTTTAACAACACCTTTAAATGACCTGAATACAACAAGAAGAAAACGCAGAAAATTCACATCAGAAGAAGAAAGACGTGTTGCGAGGGTTTTAAAAAATCGAAGAACTGCAGAGGAGTCGAGACAGAGGCGGATTCAACGAATGCAGACTTTAGAAAACTTTGTATCAATTTCAGAAGAACGCGAAAAAAAATTTAAGGAAGAAATCCATTTAATTGGTATTCAAAGTGCCTTTCGAATTGTTGAATTAATTTTAATTAGAAAAAAACTGGGTACGGAACATTAATGGAAATAGAAAAAAAACCATGTAATACTTTATTCTAGGTAGTTCATTCATAAAAAGTTAAAATAGATTTCAAAAATTCTCCAAAACTTTCTATAGAAGTTGAGTCCATAGATTCATAGTATAACATGGAAAAATCTTCAAGTAATTGAAGGATTGACTTATTTAGTTTCCTAAATCCTCGATTTGAATTATAGTTTAGATCACGATTTAAATGTCTCATGGATGGAAAATTATATCGATCTAGGATTTTCAATGGTAAATTTTTTATTAAATCAATCTTTGTTAAAAAATTACGGTGACTACATTCAGTCGATAACATACAACATAGACCCGTTAAAGATCCTCCAATAAATTTAGATGTATCCCCTAAAAACTGGGAATCTAAAAAATACAAAACTGTCATAGAAATATTGCAAACGCAGTTTAGATGAGATACTAGATCTCTGATCATAGTTTGGTGACTAAATAACTCAATTTGTCCTGGTAGATCAAAAAAGAGTATATTTTCATTTGATAAATTAATTTGTTCCTCCAACCAGTTCATATTGTCTATCAAATATTCAATGCAAAAAATTAAACCCCCATTAGGTCCCAATGAAAATTCTCTAATCACGTCTTCTAGTTTTATCAATTTTCTAATATCAATAATATCAAAATTTTTCCAATAATTATTAGAAGGATCTAAATTTATGATTTTAAAACGTTCTTTATTAAAACGTCTTATCTTAAAAATCTCTATACAACAAGTAGTTTTCCCACTCCCAGCAGGTCCCAATACCAAAAATCCATTTTTCATTGTCTTTTAAAAACAAAGCAATTTTAGTTGGAATCCTCATTTACATTACTTAAAAAAATTTGATTAGGTAATTCTTTCCTTGTTATCGAATTATTTTTCCCCTAAATTATTTTTTGGATTAAAAATAAGGCCTTAATTATATTTTTCGAAACTCATTTTTTTTTTTTTTTTTAAAATGAGTAACTAATTTAAAATTTCCTTAAGCCTAAATTTAGCTGAAAAGAAAATCATGTTAAAAATCTAATTAGTTTATGCCAATTCGTGTTCTTTAAATAAAATACTTCTTTAAACGGTAATTCCATTAAAGATCTAAATACAACAGAAAATCTTTTTGCACTAATTTTTTTTAGAAATTCGACAAAACACATAATTGTTAATCTACTATTTTTTTTAATGGATGGAGGCTGGTTTTTTTTTTTGAGAAAAAATATTCTTTTAATTTTTCCAAAATTTCTAAAAAAATTTAAAAGACTGGAAATTGTAGTAAAAGGAAATATGTCTTTAACAAATATTATCCCTTTTTTCCCTTCCACTAAATCAATTTTGGGAAAATTTTTATTTTTCAAAATAGTTTTAAATTTCATTTATATTTAAAATTTAAATTAATTAAATTATTAAAAATTAGAAAAAATAAGTATTTTCATTTAAATTTATCTATGAAATTTCTACTTTTTTAACTAACTTGGAAGTTTGTCTATCAATTCTAATTACGTTAAATCTTACTGTTTTTGATAATGGTCGACATTGACCAATTGTAACTATGTCACCTTCCTTCACCCTAAAACAAGGAGAACAGTGACATGCGATGTTCTTATGACGTTTTTCAAACCTCTTATATTTTTTAATCCAATGAAGATAGTCCCGCCTTATAATTAAAGTCCGATGCATTTTGGTAGAGATAATTGTGCCTCTTAGAACTCGCCCTCTTATTGAAATTTCCCCCTTGAAAGGACATTTATTATCACTGTAACCTCCTTTAATGGCCTCTTTAGGTGCTACAATTCCCATTCCTATATTTTTTACATATTTATCTTTTTTTCTTTTATTAATCGTATCTCTCAAGATTTTACTTAACATTTTTGAAATATTCAAATGTTTTTATTATTTATAGAATTTGATATACATATTATAATACTTTTTTAATTTAAAAATATTTAATTTAGATTAAGATAAATGGTAAGTTGATAATGAAAATCGATACTATCTTTAAATTTTAACTAATAAAAATAGGTGTGGTTAAATCAGTATTATATAATTGGAAGAGAATGGCCAAATGACCAAAAAAAAGAACCTGAACTTTTTTTTATGAAAATATATGCCCCAACCAATATTGTAGCTAAATCTAGATTCTGGTATTTTTTAAAAAAGACCAGAAAAATTAAGAAATCAATGGGAGAAATAGTTTCACTCAAAAATATTCGGCCCTTAAAAACTAATTTTATTCGAAATTTTGGTGTATGGATAAAATATGAATCAAAAAACGGTCCAATAAACATGTACAAAGAATACCGAGATGTCTCTGGAATCGGAGCCATTGAGCAGATGTATCTTGAAATGGCAGGGAGCTATAAGGTCAAGTGGAGTTCGATTGTTGTGCTAAGAACAGAGGAACTAAATAAAGATGAATGTATTAGAACAAAAATTAAGCAATTTCACGGAATTAACAAAAACTTTCCCTTACACAACTTAAAATTCAGGAGTTTTGTAAAAGAAAGACTTACAAATTTTAGAGCAACAAGATTCAACAAAAGGCTGACTATATAATCCCAACCAAATTTAATTTGTACTTTTTATAAAATAAAAATTTTCTAAATATATAAATTTGAATATAATAGCATGACAAATCAGATAAATTTAGGGATACAAGTATGGTTTATATGTGCACAGAAAAAAATTTTTATTTTACATGTTATTGAGAAGATATCAAAGACGGGTAGTTTTTTATTAAAATTTTACCCCTCTTCTCTTTCAAAAGTGATTAAAAATTTGACAGAAAAAAACCTTTATCGAGAAAATACTAATTTAATATTTAGGGAATTAAAGAGGTGTGAACTATTTTTGATTCGAATAATTCATAATCATTTTTTATTTTTAATTGGAATTTTAAAATTAAATATGAATAAAAGAATAATATTGATCAGAAAAATTTTAATTAAAAATTTTTGCGATAATGTATATAACCAATTACGAGAAAAAATTATTTATCGATGGTTAGAAAGTTTTTCCTCATCAAAAATCTTAGATTTTAGATTTAATTCATTAGTTGAACAAGCTTCTACATCGTATCTGTTAAATTTTCTAAGTCCCTTTATTATTATAATCTATATTTGGACAATTATTTCTAAAAGAAAATCTATTGTGCTATTAAAAGATGAAAAATTTTATTTTAAAGAGATCCAACAGTTTTCAACGTGTTTGAGTGAAGTTTTTTTAGTGATGAGCGGACACCTAAAAATAAAAAAGTTTCTATTATCTTTAAAAAAATTCATAAATAAAAAAAAAAAATTTTTAAAAAAAAAAATTTTTAAAAGATTCTTAAAATTTTTTTTTTTCATTGACATAAAAATTTTAATTCAAATAAAAAATAAAAAAATTTTAAATAAAAATAGTGAAAATTGTTTTACCAACTATATCAGTTCTTTAGATTGTTCCTTTAATAAAAGAATGTCTGAATTTATATTTATTAAGCCTTTTTTTCTATTATTAAATGTCGTAAACTTATTTGAAGTATTGCGCAGGTTATTTGAAAATTATTTAGAAAATTTTATTTATATTTCAAGTGAAGCTATTGACCAAGATTTATTTTACATAATTACCTATTTTTCTTTAATCAATAATTATATTTATAAGATTGGATTTTTAAAATATAAAAATAGTTTTAATTTATGTGAAAATTTTAACGAAAATCTCAATGTTTATTTTTGTAAGTTTTTTTCTTTTTTCAAATTTTTAAGTAATTTTAAATATAAAGAAAATGTCTTCTTTTTATCATTGCTTAGTGAAAATACAAAGAATAGGATGATTTTAGTAAATGAGAACAATATTAGTTTATATATTCAGAAATATTTATATTCTTCCTATGATTTACTTTCATTTAAAACTGATTTTAATCTAATATCATCCAATATTCGTTTTTACATTGGGATATACTCCTTTTTTCGACTTATTATCGACTTAAAGCTATGTTCAATTCTTTATGATATTTTTTATCTCACAATTTTAGCAATTTTGAAATGTTATATCTTTCATAAAAAAACAACTGTAATCGAAGAAATTTTTTTCCTTCTTAGTAAAATTCTAATTTTAAGAAGTAAAAATAATTTTTTAAATGAAACAAAAAAGGATTCGATTGAATTTTGCAAAAATATCTGTATACATTTATCAATTTCTAAAGACAATTTGATTAGGCAACGATATAAAAATAAAGTGTTTAGAATCTATGAAGAACTTAATGGATATTTAACATGTTATTCTAGATACAGATTTTGGAATTTTACAAAGCCTTCTAATTTATGGTTAAAAAATTTTCATTTGATTACAAAAAATGTAGAATTTATTCGTGATATATATTCTTATTTTAATTTAGAAACAGGAATCAAAACAATAGATTTTAAAATTCTTGATAGAACTAAAAAAGAATTTCAATACTTACCAATTAAAATTTTTAGGATCATACGTGCATATTCAAGGCATTATTTTGTTGAAAATTTAAGGAAAAAATTAATTATTTGGAATTTTGAGATAATTCGAATTTTAATTCAAGGTTCTGTAATTTATTGTTCTAAATATACAATATACTTTGTTCAACTTAAATATAACGAAGTAATATTTATACTATCATTTAATAGATGTAGTTTTATTTTCTATTCTGAATTTAATTTTCTTTCAGAAATTTTTACTACAAAACAAATCAAAACTGATAAAGTAATTGAAAATATCTTCTACAACATAAAAAATAAAGTTTTTCTATTAATTGAAAAGTTTTATTCGTTGGGTACAGATGTTATTTTGAATTATCATTTAATAAAAAATAACATACCTGCTAATTCTACTGAATCTAATATAACTATGGATAAACTTGAAAAATTATCCTATGATCATATTTATGTTACTGAAGCAATAGTTATGAAAATGCTTAAAATGAAATTGAAATTGAAATCAAATCATTTTTTGTATTCTATCGAAAAGAAATTATCACATTTTTTCTTAGTAGATCCAAGGGGTATACTTATCCAAACTAAAAATTTAAATGAAAAGGAATATGTTAATTATTATAATAATAAAAATTTTTATGCTTACCTCTAAATAAATTTAAATGAGATCAGAATAAATAAAGATATATTATCAGCACGTTTTAAATTCTAAGTCCGCCCATTAAGAATCATCACTCCTGGGCTAGTATTTTTTAAAAATAAATTGAAATAGATAATTTGAATAATAGTAGAAGCCTCAGGTTTTGTATATTAAAATTAAAATGCCTATTTTAACTCTTGAATCTTTTCCTACTCAAACAAAATCAAATTTTAGGGTAATAACAGAATTTCTTAATATATCCAAGATTTATTTAAATTCTGTTTGGAAAAAATTTATCTTTTCCAATCATTTTTTTATTTTTGCAACCATAAGATTGAATAGAATTGTAATCTTTTTAAAATATTTAAAAACATTCGCTCTTTGTTGTATCGTTAGGAACGATTCGAGTATGATTAGTGTAATGCAGATTTCTAATTCTGGGTCAAAATTTTCGTTCGTCATAAAACAAAAAATCATAATCATATTTAGATTATTAAAAAAAAATATAAATTTTTCAAAAAAATGTCAAAATTTTCTTTTTACCAAAAGATTAGAATTCTCATGTGAGTCACAAAAATCAATTTATTTAATCTCTTCGTGTTTTAATAACGATGAAGATCGCATTTTTCTTTCTTTTTCAAATGGTAGAATTTTGTTTTTAAACTTTAACGGTGAAATATTTTCTATTTTGAAAATGGAAAATCCTATTTTCAACATAAATCCAGGAATTGGAATATCATCAAATTTAGAATTTTTTGGTCTTGTGGATAAAGAATTTCTTCTAAATTATAATTTAATTAATAAAAAACTCAGGTATTTTAAAAGTAGTCCAATATATATCATAAAAAAAGATTCAGTTTTTTCACTTGAGAATAATACCATTAATATTTCATGTACATGTCATGGAAAAATTTTAAAAATATTACCCATTTCAGTATTAATCAAAAAAATTTTATTAATCGAAAATAACAAATTAGCTATAATGGGGGGAAAATTCTTGATGCAGTTAGAACTTAAAAATTTTTTATTAAAATCTACCAAAATCTACCATTTTGAAAAAAAAAGTAATCAGGAAAAACTTTTGAAATTTAATAATCAATTATATGAATCTAATAGTCAATGTGCATTTCTATTAATATTTTCGACAAAATCTAATTGTATTGAGATAAAACCTCTTGATGAAAAAATTAAGTTCTTAGTAACGTCCAATACTTTTATAATAAAAAACAACAAAATTAATGCAATTAGATTTTTTGGGAAGAAAAATTCTATAATGATTGGAAATGATTCTAATTCTATTAAAATTTTTAATGGAGATAGTTTTAGACTTATTGGTACCTTTTATGATGAAGATATGAAACCTAATGAAATTATAATAAAAGGAAAAGTACTTTTGATCCTTAGTAATTTTAGTGAAATTTTAATTTTAAGTTTACCTTTTCTGATTTCATTAGAAAAAATCCATTTTTCTTATAAAATAAAAATTGATTTTTTTATAAAAAAGGAAATTTATTTAAGACACCAATTAATCTGTGGATCTGAAATTGGAAAAATAAAAACATGGAATCTAATATTTACTAGTTATACAAAGACTTTTTTAAAACTTTTTTGGAACCAAAAATTAATACAGAACATAATCATTTCAATTTCAATTTCAATGGATGGCAAAATTATTGCTGCCTTGACGAAAAAAAATGGGATATTTCTCTTCGAGCTCAAAAATGAAAAACTAATCAATAAACTAGAATCAATTGAAAAAAAACTATGTTGTATAAAATTTTGCCCAAAAGGAAAAATTTTAGTTTCTGGAACCCAAAAGGGCTGTGTTATTTTTTTTAATATTTCAGAGAATAGTCCCTCTAGATTAATTAAGGGAGATGGACCTTCTGTTTTAGCTTTTGATTTTAATACAAAAGGGTCTATTTTAGTTGCCAGTTATGAAGACGGAACAATAAAAATTATATCAATTTATGATTTGTTAAGGTTTAGAATCTTTGGTAATCACTGTAAACCTGTTTGGGGGTGTGCAATTTCAGATGATGAGCAAATAATAACTGGATGCATAGGTGGTCAATTAATTATTTTACGAGATATTACATTTGAAAATTCTAAAAAACAGAATAAAAAATTTTCGAGAATTTTATTTTTAAAAAAATCATTAAAAATAAAAAAAAAAGAAAAGAATCGAGGTGGATTTTGTCATATTTTTAATAGATTAATTTTTACTAAAAATACATTCATGTTGATGGATTTTCTAGAATTTTCATTTAAAAAAAATCCTAAATATATAAGTATACTCTTTTCAAAAACCATAAAATTTTCACACATTCACAACTTGAATTTTATACTCAAATCATTAATATGTTGGAACCATATGAAAAAAAAACAAATTTTTGTGTATAAATTAGTGTTATCGATCTTTGAAAATTTAAAATTTTTAACTATATCCAAAATAAATTTCTTTATTTTAAAAGGAATTTTGAAATTAATAGGAGAATGGATTTTAAACATCAAACATTTAGAAAACTTGTTTGCCTAATATCTTAAAAAAAAAATCTTTCCTAGAACATTCAATATGCAGTGAAAGAATACAATCTATATTACGGAAAAAAGATAGTAATTAATATACTTTAATAAATTTTATTGAATTATTTAAATTCATCAGTAAAATTTTAATTTTTTTGTGAAATATTTTAAATAATTTTTTTTTTTTAATATCATATGTAAACCTACTATCATTTTTCTCAGAAAAAATTTGGTTTTTAATTATTTTTTTAATTCGTACAATGGTGATTAGGTAAATATTTCCTAAAGCCATTACTCTATTTATTTGTTTAGAGACAGCTAAAGAATCAAAACCTGAAAACCTATACCATTTCAGAAAAAATTTTTCAAAATAAATATTAAAACTATTCGAGTTTTGATTATTAGATTTATTCAAAACTTCTTCAGATATTTTCACAGTTATTTTATTAAAAAATGTGAAAATAAATTTTATAATTTTGGAAATAAATTTCAAACTATGATTTAAATTCAATCCAAAAAAATCTAAATACCTTCCAGTTAGTTGAATTCTCCAGCAATTTTCTAAGGCAAGTTTAAATGATTTAAAGGTAAATAGATAATAAACAAAACCATTAAATTTTTTTAAATTATTTGAAAGAATTAATCCTTTTGTTATTTGAAAGACTACATGTCTGTGATTTTCTTTTTTTCGGGAAATTTTATCTAATCCATTACTTTTTAATATATTTAATTTACTAAAAGTGTCTTTCAAAAAACTTTGGCTTCCAATAAAACAGCTTTTTCTTATAAAATTAAAATCTGAAGAAAGAAAATTAATGAGTTTAAAAAAAGATAAAAATCTTCTTAAATAATCAAAATCATGTAAACAAAATGAGGGTTTTCTACAAATTTCCAAAATTACATACTCGAAACTTTTTAGTACTTGTATTCGGCAACTATTTCCAAAATTTTTTTTAGTTATCGCAATTGAGCAAAAATACATTTCCTTTTTTAAAAATTTGAACAATTCTTTGGTTTTTTGCCTAATTTTCAATTTTATTGTTCTCTGGCTTTGATAAAAATTCAAATGATTTTTAGTTTCTAAAGAATAATTAATTAAAAATAAATTTATATTTAGTAAGTATAATAAATTCTCATATTTGTTTATTTTAAGGTCTTTTAAATTTAATATAAATAGATTGTTTATTTCTTTTTTATTACTGTGAATCTCAATTTTGTTTATGTACAACCTATTTAGTTTAAATAAATTGATTTGAGGTGACACTTTTAACAAGTTAATAATATTTTTTTCTGAAAATATTCTAATAAATTCAGAATATTCAATAATATCTATTAAAAAAAAAGATATTGTTTTTTTTTGATCTAAAACTCTTTTTAAAATTTGGACAACAAATATAATTTTATTGAATTGATTTAAAAGTTGTGAAATTTTGATTTTCTCTCCTGTAGAATTTTTTTTAGTGAGTGCGAATGATGAGTTGAATACTCTCAAAATTTCCATTGTAATTTGTGATGTAAATTCCAATAATGTCGAAATATATTTTTGGTATCTTGGTGATTCTAAATTTGCAGAATTTAAATTAATAGGAGAAAGATTGTATTCTACAGTTTCAAAATTTAAAATCATTTGAGGAAAAGCTGGAAATTTTTGCCCTAGACCAATATTATTTTTCGAATCATCCAAAAAAAAATCTTTCATTAACTTTACTTTAAATAGAAAAGCAAAAATTAATAGTTCAAGCTTTTTGTAAAAAAGAAAAAGTAATTTTTGTCTTAGATGGTAATTTTTCCCAAAATTATTTCTATGTTTGTTTAAATCTAATCCAAGCTTAATTTCCATTATTAATAATGTAAGTTAATTAATTAAATTAATAGTTTGTTTGTGGAAAGTTTTTAAGTTAATTTTTCAAGAACTATATAAACCCTTTTCTTTGCACCATTTGAAAAGCCACCAATACAACGACATAATTGACGCTAAAATTATGAATACACATACAAAAAAATAAATAGTAGATCCATTTTCTTCTTTAAAAATTGGAATCCCCAAATTCATCCCAAATATCCCTGCGACTAAACCTCCTGCAGCGAAAGCGAGGGCTAAAATGTTTAATGTTAATTCTACGAATAAAATTCTATTTCTAATTGTGTCCAAGCGAATTGTAATCAAATCTTCAGTATCATCAATCGCATTGTCCAACAGTTCTGCACGGTTTGTTAGATGATCAATTATTTGTAAATAACTTTCTGAGAGTATTTCTATTTCCTCATGCTCAACAAGATTTCTTCTGTGTTTAGGAAACGAATTTTTTTCTGTAAGATACATGTTGGTCATATTTTCATCCTCTTCAAGAATTTCTTGTATTACCCTCTGAACTTCCTGAGATCTTGCTGAAAATTGACACAATCGCTGTTTGAATGATCTTAACTCTTCAAGCTGTCTACTTGTCAATTTTGTCGGGAGATCATCTAAATTTTCAAGTATGGTTGGTTCAAGAGAGGAAAAGTCTTTTTCCAGACTTAAACAAACGTTTACTAATATTCCTTCTAAGGCTCTGAATTCATAAGGCATACTATTTACATCAATATCTCCACTTATTGTTTTTTCTAATCTCTCTGATATAATTTTACCAGCTCTTTTTACCTTTGGATTATCTGGGTCAAATAAGAATAATTTGTTGTATAAAATTACTGCCCTGATTTGTTCCAAAGATAAAAGGATTGCATTATGTCGTACCCACAAAGCTGGTCTTGCACTAAATGCCGGATCGACTTGTCTTATATCTCTACTTTGAAGAGACCCCCTAAAAAACTTTAATAAACCTCTTTTATCTTTATCGTTTAGAGAATTCAAAGGGAAATTAGATATATTTTTTTGAAATGATAAATCTGAATACACGATCTGTAATTTCGAAAAATCTTCCTGAAGTGATTTACCTGCTTCTTTTAAAAGTTCACTTCTACTTAAACGCCTCAAAAAACAATTTCCGATTGCGTCAAATTCTAGACAAAGTAGATCATGTCTTTTCATTGAAATCGAAAATTGACGCTTCATTCCCAAATATATATTTTATTTGTATTAGTATGGAAAAACTTTTATTTATAAATATTTATTTATTTAATAAACATAATAATAATTCTTTTAAATTCTCAAATGTAACTACTGTTATTATTTCCATAAAAGGTTCTAAGTTTAATTGTAAATGATCATATAAAATAAAATATGCCTTATAATGATAACTATTTAAACTACATTCTTGATAGATTTTTAAGCTCAAATAGTGTCTAGAAAATATTGGTATATACAGACCATTTTTTAATAATCTAGCTGTATTTAAAAAAAATCCTGAAAGTAATGCCTTTTCAGTTTCTTTTTTCTTTGAAAAAATTTTAATAATATTTAATTTTTCGATTAAAGATTTCAATTGTAACTCTATGTTCTTTGCTACTTGAAAGTTAATAAAATCCAATCCGTTTCTTTCACACCATTGATAGGAATATCCAGAAGATTTCCATTGTCTAAAAATCTCAGAGTAAATAACATGGTCACCTTTTATTGAGTTTTGAGTTTTGGAAAAATATTTTAATAATTTAAATTTAAATTTTGAAAACGGAATTGATAGTATACAAGATAAATATAAGAGTTCATCCTTACAATTAAATGTAATACTTAAAATCAAACTTTTTCCTAACATTAGTTTAAGAGGTAATTCCACCAACTTTCTACCAAGAATTGTTAAATTGTTGTCTTTACTAATCGCTCCGACTAAATAAAGAGTTTTTAGAGCAATTGCTAACAAGCATCTAGGTGGATCATCTAACCATGTAAGACCAATAAACTGTTTTAAACCAAAACTTTTAAAAAATAGGAGGGTAGCACAAAGGTCTATTCGTTGAATTTCTGGTGGTATATTCTTTCCAAGTTCATTGTTTAAACTCCATTTTGAATATAATCTAAAGCACCGTCCACTATGAGTTCTCCCAGTTCTCCCTGATCTTTGTACTGAACTTAAATAATTAATTGGAAAAGTTGTTAATTGTTCTTGATTTAATCTCATGTCAAAATAGTTAAATTTTGATAAACCAGTGTCAATTACGAAATTAACATTGGGGATTGTTATGCTTGCTTCGGCAATGTTGGTAGCTAAAATTATTTTTCTTTTTTTCGAAAAATCCTTTACCATATTCAGTTGATCATTGGTTGAAAATTCCGAAAAAATAGGAAAAATTTCATAATTATCATATACAGCAAGAAAACTTTTTATGGAAAATAAAATATGCCCGATTTTATCTATATCCGCTCTTCCTTTAAGAAAAAGTAAAACATCTCCTTTGTATGTAATATCTAAGACTTCAAAAGTTGTTTTAATTATATTCAATATAGTTTTTTCAGATGTTAGTTTGGAGAAAAAGGATACGATAGAAAAACATCTACCTGGTATGCATAACACTGGACAATCGAATAGAAAGTTTGAAAATTTTTCAGAATCAATCGTAGCACTCATTAAAATTATTTTTAACTCTATTCTAAACTCCATCTGATTTCTTATTAAAGATAGAATAGTGTCTGTATTAAAAGATCTTTCATGTGCTTCGTCTATGATTAAAGTTGAATAGTTTTTTAAACAAGGATCTAAAAACCATTCTTTTATTAAAATACCTTCGGTAATAAACTTAATTTTAGTTTTAGAACTTAAATATTCTTCAAATCGAACAGAATAGCCAACAATTGACCCTATTTTACTACCTATTTGTCTTGAAATTTCAATTGCAGAATTGCAAACTGCAATTCTTCTCGGTTCTGTACACAAAACTTTTTTTATGCTTGAAAGGCTAAGAAAATGAGCTATCTGAGGAGTTCTCAGTGTTTTTCCTGAGCCCGTTTCTCCAGTTAAAATCATGACATTATTGGATAATAGCATGGCATTTACATGATCTAAAATAGAATCAATTGGCAACATCATTCTTATCTAATCAGTATTCCTGAAAAAATTTTATAAGATTTAAATAAATGATAATAAAAAAATGCTGAGTTTCGATTATTCAAATTATTTAAATGATTTTTTTTTGTCTAATTTTAAAAGAAAGAATTTTATAAAAGTAATGTTGATTTTTATAACTACTTATATTTTTCAAAAATAAATTTGTAACATCAGTTTTAATTTTTTTATATTTTTGGGACACATCTCTATTCATAAACAAATAAAAAATTTCATTGGCAAATCTTTCCCCCACTTTAATAAGAATACTTTGAATTTTGATAAAATTTTTATCAAATCTAAATATTGATTTATTAATATTTAAAATTTTATTGTTTTTTAAATAAAAAACATCTATTTTTTTTCTTTTAACATAATTATTTATTTTTTCTGATATTAATTTACTAGTTGGTGAGTATTTTTTTTTGTAAGTTACGAATCTGGACAGATCTATTATTGTAGAATTTAATAAAATAACTTCGTTTAAATATTTTAAATTGTTAACAAAAAAAACAAATTTCATTAAAACTGAATTTTTTGTTAAAAATTTTCCGAATACAGTCTGATTTTCCAAGGCTATATTTTTTAAATTGATTATCGCGATCAACAAAAAAGGGCTTTTTTTTTTATCTCGTTTATTGGAAAGGATATAAATTTTGCTTAATACAGATAACAAACTTTTCTTCGAATTAGTAATCCTTCCGTCTATAAGAAAATAAAAACTATCTATCCCAATCATAAAAGATTTTTTGATAGTATTGAAAATCTTCAATATACTCAATATAATTGAGGGGTATAATACAATTATATTTTCTGTGAGATAACATCCCCCTTTTTTAAAAAACAAATTTTGTAAAGTCTCAAGCATTTATTTTTATAATATAAAAATCTTAATTGTTGGTTAAATAAGATTTTATCCAAGGAATTAATATTTAAAATGCCTTAAATTAAAAAAAAATATAATAACCGCCACAGTCATTACCTATATATAAATATTTTAATCATATGAAGTTCACAATAAGAAGAAAAATTAAAATAAATTTCCAGGAACATGTTGTAAGTTTTTTTGTTCCTCAAGTGTATAATTTAGAAGTTTTTAATAATATTTTTTCCTTAACTTTTCCAGGATACCCAACCAAATTCACAATCAATTGTAGTGGAGAATTAGAATTAGATACCCAATTTGAACCAAAAAAGATTATAAATATGTCATTGATTAATTTGTCGACTAATTTTATTAATTTTCTAGAAAGCCTAACAAATTCAATTTTTTTAGAAAATAGTTCTGTAAAAACATTAAAACCCATAAATGAACTTACCAAATTAAAAACCAAACAGAATTTTGAGAATACTACAAACCCATATGTTCTTTTTTCATTTGAAGAATACATGGAATTAAAATTTAAAAGGATTAAAATCAATAACAACTTTCACCCTTTGAATGAAAATTGCTTATTAAAAATTTATTTTGAAGAAATTTTTAATTTCCCTTCCCAGGAATATTTTAAAAAAGTCTCTAAAACATTAATAATATGCGGGAAAAAAACAACCAAAATTTTCTTAATGCTTATGTTTTTTGAAATTTTAAATTCTTTTAAAACAACATCCAACCTAGAAATACTTTTAAAACTCTTATTTAAATATTATTCTATGAGCATATTTAGAAAAATGTATAAGTCTATAATATTTTCTCAAGACTCAATGAAAATAACCTCGAATTTATATGAGGAAAAAACAATACTTGAAAAAGAATTTTTAAATGTTAGAATTTTTTTGATTGGCCTAATACGCTCGGGAAATATGTTTTCTAATTAGGTGGATATATTGGGAATCGAACCCAAAACCTTCCGCATGCTAAGCGGACACTCTACCAGTTGAGCTATATACCCATTTTGTATTTAGAAAAATTATTTAATTTAAATTTTTAAAAAATGAAAATTTATAATAATTTTTATACCAAAAGATGCTTTTAAAATTTAAATTGATACAACCCTCTGTTTAAGGATGATAACAGCTCACAATGAATAATGATTTAAAATTATCTGATAAAGCTTTGTTAGTATAGCGGTTAGTATGCCTGCCTGTCACGCAGGAGATCGGGGTTCGATTCCCCGACAAAGCGAATTTTATTAACTGCTACTAAAATATTAAATTGTTTCATCATGTGGACAGTCAAGTTTAATAGGATACCTCAATATCCCTCCAATTCCCCCGAAACCTTTTTTAAACTGTGTTCCTTCGGGAGTTTTATCAGAAACAAAAAATAGATTAGCTCCAAAATTTTTTCTTTTGTCAACTACCCATTCGCTTAGAAGTTCTTTACCAATTATTAAAGATTCGGTTCCATGCTCCAATGTTTTTAAGAATAGTTCGTCGTTTACTTGATTTTTTTCTAGGATTTTTATATGTTCTTTTTTTGTAAATAGATTTTCTAAGGTCACTCGGTATAAATCAAGATTTTCCCACAAAATTAATTTCTCTATTGTCCCCGAAATTAACATATCAATAGTTTCTGAGGCACCGTATATGAATTTTCCAGAATCTTTTGTTATTTCATCAAAATATGATTGTAAAAGTTTTTTTTCTTTTACGAATTTGACATTAGAAAGAATAGACGAACAAAATTCTATTGCTTGATTAAAACCAGTTTCTCCACCATATGATAAATCTATTACCTGGTATATCTTTTCTCTTAACCGTCCGTCTAATAATTCGGAAGAGTGGAGCTCATTTTTAAATTCAGATGAGCCCCCAATAATTAAACCTTGGATCGTTGGTCGCTGTCCTTCAGAAATAAAATGTTGAGAAGAAATTTCTGCAATTTTCTTTAAAAAATGATTGCGTTTTTCTATTCTAATCCTTCCAAAACGAGCTGCAGATTGACCTCCTCTACCGTGTTTTTTAGGTAAATTTACTGATAATTTTGACAAAATTTCTCGCCTATTTCCGTTTAATTGTCCTATCAATAATCCTTTTCCGTCTATTATTATAAAACCAGTTTTTTCATCTTTTTCCAACAAAGATGATAGTATATCAGTATGAAATTTATTATCACACAAATAAAGTGAGGTGTTTATTGCTTTAAATGGTTCTATATCATATGTTAACTTTTTTTCTTTATTTTGTTCATCTAAAATCGTACCTCCATATAAGATAAGACCATTTTCTGGTACCCTATGATAGTTTTTTAATCTCTGTTGAACTGATACAATTGCTGACATGACTGAAAGTCTATTAACTCTAGATTTTATGTTTATTGCTGTTGAATATTCGTCTGATAACATTTTATTAACCCCAGAAATTTGATCTCCAGGAGGTATTATTAGTGAAATCATACTTGTCCCATTTCCTTTAACTGAAGATAAAACTTTATTTAGATTTTTGATTTTCCATAATTCTATGTTTAGTGTTTCTTCATTTTCTTCGTCACCCATATTATTATAGTCACAATTAAAATAATCAAATTTGTTAAATCAATTTTTTTTATTTAGAATTTTTCAATTCTTATATATTTATTTAAATATAAAATCAATGGGTTGCGTATTTATTTTAAATAGAGTTAAACATGTGCAACATATTGGAAAATATTTGGGTCTTAAAAGATACTATATAATTGATAATTCATTTACGTTCTTCCGACAAGGTTGGGTATTTTCTGAAAAGATAGTAAATGATGTTAAAATTAAATTCACTATTAATGATGGTTCTGATGCATCAATAAAAATTTTAACAAAATTAAAAATTATATTTTCTATTCAACTTCCTAATATTCCAAGACTTTATATCCGAAAACAGCTTTTGGACAAAAAACATGTTCTTATGAGCTTGATTAAATTTAAAGGGAAAAGAAAAATTGTGATTGGTTCATGTTGTTTTAGAATATTTGAACCTAATCAATTTATTGAATTAATATTTTTCGCAATATGTACAACAGAACAGGGGTTTGGCTATGGAACTTATTTAATGTCCTTTTTAAAGGATTTCGCAAATTCAATAAAAATTAAATATATAGTTACCTGTGCTGATAACTATGCAATAACTTTTTTTTTAAAACAAGGGTTTTCACGGATTTTGACTAATCCCGTATCAATATGGTTTAGGCATATTCGCGAATATGAAGAAATAGAATTAATGGAATGTATGATAGGATCAAAAAATTCTCATTTTCTCTCTCACTTGAGTTATATTCTACAAAGATCAGTATTTATTGAAAAATTTCAGAAATTATTGAGATCAAAATTGTATCATTCAAGAATTGAAAAAAAAAATGAAATAGAATTCAATTTGTCATACAGAATTTCAGAAAAACAAAAAGGAGAAAATTTTGAAATAAAACTTTTTTCAATTTTAGACAACTTACGGTCTAATAAACTTTTGAATTCAGTTTTCGAACCAATTGATACTAGAAAACTAAGAATTTTTGGTTTTTATGAACAATTTATCAATTCAATTGATATCAGAAGTTTGGAGGAAAAAATACGATCTGGAAAAACTATTTTAACCAAAAAGATTCTTTTTAATTTTATAAAAAGAATTATAAATAACAGTTTATTATATAATGGTAACCAGCATACTTTGAAAGAAGTTTGTTTAAACATTAAAAAAATTTTCAATTCTTTAGAAAAATAACAGTTTTACATTAATGTTTAAAAATCACAAGCTTTTTAGTTAATTGTTGTTTTATTCTTTCAAAATTTATAGAGATGAACCGATCGTAGATAGAATAGAAACAACTTCAGTTGCTGCTTGAATGGAATTAATTTTCACGTTAATAGGCTCCCAGATAAAATTTTCAATGGTATCGAAAATAGCTCCCTTTTCTATATCAACCCCTAACCAACAATCATTTTCACAATGTTTGCTTTTTAAACAACTAATTATAGATAAAAAATCTATTCCTGCATTTTCACAAAGTGTTTTGGGTATGATTTCGAAACTTTTAGCAAACTTGAATAAAATTAATCGTTCTGCTCCTAATAGATTTCTGGCATATTTGTTAATTTTTGAAGAGATTTTCATTTCTATTGATCCTGCACCACCAACAATTTTTCTGTTTTTAATTACCCTTTTCATTACCATTATACCATCATTAAGACACCTTTTGGTTTCATCTAATAGTTTTCTGTTTCCTCCTCTAATCACAATTGTAACCGCTTCAGTTGGACAACCTGCTAATACAATAAATCTCTCATTTCCAATTTGTTTTTCTTCGAGTATCTTACATTTTCCACAATACTCAGGATTAATACTAAAACACGATGAAATTATCTGAGCACCAGTTCCTTTTGAAATTCTTGATAAATCATCCGTAAAAATTCTTCCCCCGCAGATTATTTCCCTTTCTGAAAAGTATTGTGTTGCAAGATCTCCAATAGATTTTTTTGAAAAAACTACCTTTGCTCCTGACTGGGAAATTTTATCAAGTTTTTCATACATTATACTCCATTCAACATCAATCATTACTCTAAAATCACCTATTTTAGTGATTTTTGTTTCAGATTGATCCTTTTCGGTTTTAATCTCTAGTTCTATGTCAAGCAGAAGGATAATAGGATAGTAGACTTTTTTCTTTTGTTTCTCATATCCAGCATAAGAAAAAGGCTTTTTTATAATTATTCCTTTTAAAAAGAAAGAATCTGTGAGATTGCCCCCCAAGATTCCTTTTACTGAAATCATATTTAAATCAAATTCACTTCCCATAAAAAGACCAATATCAACGATCATTTCAGAAAAAATATGTCTTTTTCCTGAAATCAACTTTGAATTTAAACTGGTGGCACAACAAGAAATAAGCATTCTCCGAAAAGAGTCAATATTAGTACACTTAGGAACTTTTGAAACTTCATTTAAATATTGAATTGCAAGTGAAGCTCCCTTCCTTAAAACATTGGAAATTTTTTTGGGGTGGATACCATCTTTTATAAGACTTTTTATTCCCATTAAAAGTTCCAAAGAAAATAAACAAACCGACGTAGTACCATCTCCTATTTCAAAATCTTGACTTTTTGCGACTTCTACGATTATTTTTGAAATAGGGTTGAAGAAAATTAGATTATTTAAAATTGTTGCTCCATCATTGGTGATAATCATTTCACCTGTTTTTTTTTGCAAAAACTTCTCCATACCTGATGGTCCAAGGGTGCTTTTTATTGCTTTTGTAATTTCAGTAAAAAATTCAACTTGAGAATTCTCTGTTTCAATATAAAGTTTTCTCCAATCAATATTTTTTTTATTGGTATAGTTCGAAGTTTCCATTTATAGAATTTATCAAATCGCGCCATTTTTTCAATAAGAATATAAAATGATAATTGCTAAAGAAGACAAAATAACAATTTACACAAATTTATTTAAAAATGGTGTCGTGGTAATAAAACGCGAAAAGCAGAAGGAAAAAAAAAATAAATCGTTGCAAACGAAATTATTACTTAAAAGTTTATATTCCAAAGGATTAGTAAAAGAGACATTTTCTTGGCAGTTTTATTATTATACCCTTAATGACGACGGTGTCCGTTATCTTCAGAATTATTTGAATATTCCTGAAAAGGTAGTTCCGATGACTCATAAACAACCATTACTTTGGTAGAAAGTACCAGAAAATTAATAGAGTATTGATATTAAAATAACTTAAATAAATCTCACACCATAACATCTTCGAGAAATTACGATAAAATAATTTAAATTTTTTTAGTTTAATTGTTTTTAATCAGGTTTATTTCTAAAAACTATTTATGAAATATATTCAATTAAAATATTATAAAGACATAGCGACGAAATTTTGTCGAATATTGTTTTTATTATTTCATTAATTTTCTTTATTTCTTTTTTAAAGTCATTTAAAAAAACACCACTAAAATTTTTAAAAAAAAAAGACTCTTCAGAAAAGATTTCTATCAAGGAATAGATTAATTTTCGAAGTATTTCGACTATTTTTATTTGGAGTTGACTTTTCCAAAGTTGTACCTTAAGAAAAGTTTCACAATCCTTTTGATAGATAGATGTAATTGTTATTTCTTCAAGTAGGCTTTTTTTAAATCCTATTCTTATAGAATAATAATATTTATTTAATCCGTGATCTCGTCTAAATAAACTGGGATTATTTATCATCGAATAAATTGAGGTAACGTCTCTTTTTTCGTGAAATCTAGAGAATGGAGAAGTTGATCTAAATGCCTCAATCAAGACTCTCCCTTTTATAGATTGGATAGGATCTATCACAACAGCTACTGACCTCTTATTTAAATATTCAAAGTTTTGTTGTGTATTTATGTCCACTCCTGATAACCAACAACCAAAACCTGGATGTGAATGATACCATCCTATGATTATGTTACTATTCCCATTTTGTTCATACATTTCTAACATTTTGGTTTGGAATACAGGGTCAATTGATTCCACAGAAAACCCTGTACCAGTTTGTGGCATAGCAAACACATCTTGAACTTGTATATTAGATTGATTTTTAAATTTCCCAAGCATAAGTCCCATTACTTCAATTGGGATACCTGCTTTACCATGTCTTAACATTTTTATAAGGCTCAAAGAAGAAATATTCAAAATTTCAGAGCAATTGTTATCATAATAATCTGATTTAATTGTATTTAATTTTAAAAGGCTTTCCATAATAAATGCCTTGATAGCTCAGTTGGTAGAGCGATAGGCTTTTAACCTATTGGTCATGGGTTCGAGTCCCATTCAGGGCGGTTTCCTAATTTTTAGGTTAAACTTCAATTTAAAAATTTCCATATATTTTTTTATTTTTTTTTAATTTCCATAAATAGTTTTTAAAATGTATGTGTTTATAATTATTTTTTTAGGGAAATTTTTTTAGAATAAGTTAATAAATTAATGGATCAGTTTTTATTTTTTAGTATTAACTTGTATTATTAAAATACATGAATTATATTTATTAGCAGCTTGGGCCATAATAAATCCTAATTTTTAAGGTATTTTAATACAATTATTACTATTAAATAAACCAATGGTAATAACAACTTGCTAATAAAATACACGAATTTAAAACTAAAAAACTATATACAAAAAGATTAAACGGGTATCAACCACAAAAAGTTTACTTAAACATAAAATTTTGCGTTTTAAATTCCATGTAGTGTTATGAAATTATCACAAGAAATTTCATTATTGATAAGAAAATTTTTTACACTTTCTCTTTGATCTCCTTGTAATTGAATAACTATACCCAATTGTAAATCTTTTACTATGCAACCGTTACAACAGAATTCTTTTTTAAATAGTTTTATAACTTTTTCAAAATCAATTAATTCATCAAGACCTTGGATAATTGTTAAAGATTTTCTTCCATTTCTTTGTTGTAGACGAATGTGGACGGTCTTTTGATTAATCATTGTTAACAAAAATTTTTAAATAAAAAATTTTACTTTTAACTATAATACATAATTATTTGAATATAGTAAATTTAAAGATTATTTAATGGTAACTAATTATAATCAACAAACTCATGGAATTTTATCAGAAAGTTTGGAAATACAAATAGGAATAAACGAAGTTTTAGTTAAAAACATAGAGGCTTGTAAAGAAATAAAACAATTGATTGCATGTTCATATGGGCCCTATGGTGAAAGTAAAATGATAATTCAGAAAAATGAAAAAATAATGATTACTTCTGATTCTTCTGTTATTTTAAATAATTTAGATTTTGTGCACCCAGCTTCAAAGATAATATTTTCTTCGGTTTTTTTTCAAGACAAAGAACTTGGAGATTCTTCTGGTTTTGTTGTATTACTGACAGGAGAACTCTTAAATCAAGCCTTGAAACTAATGACAATGGGATTTCATTCCTATGAAATAATAAAAACTTTCCAAAAAGCCGAAATTGTATGTTTGAAAATTCTTAATACCTTATCAAACTATCGATTGAAAAATCTTAAAACTTTAAAAAATGTAATCTCTATTCTATTGATTTCAGTTGGGTTTAAATGTCAAAATTTGGCTAAACACCTAATTCCTCAAATTGCCTATGCTTGTTTAAAAATTTCATCGTTTAAAAATCAAAAATTCTCTCAAGAAAGTATTCGTGTTGTAAAGATATTAGGAGGACCATCATCCAATACCAAAACCATAGCAGGAACAATACTTCTCAAGGATTCAGAAAATTTAGTAAAAATAGTAAAAAAGGCTAGAATTTTAATATTTACGTGTTTATTTGATTTTCTATCTTCAGAGACAAAGACTAATATTTGTTTTAAAAATCCAAGAGAAATTTTATCCTATGAATCTAAAGAAAAAAATCTCATGAGAGAAAAGATCAACGATTTTGTATTGAAAGGTGTCAATGTTATAATTGCATCCGATTTCAATGAGGATGTTTTAGAGATTTTGAATAGATATAGCATATTGGCTCTAAAGGTTCAATCAAAATTTGAAATTCAACGAATTTCAGTTGTAACTAATTCTATTGTTTTAACTAAATTAAGGACCCCAGATGTAGATGAAATTGGTTATTGTGAACGAGTTTCAGTAAGGTCATTCGGTTCTCAAAAAGTGACCGTCTTTCATCAAGAATTAGGACAAAGTAGTATGTTTAGTATTATTGCTCGAGCAAATTCCAATAGTATTTTGGATTTGATCGAGAGATTCATCTATAAGACTGCATCAATATACAAAACAATAATAAGAAACAATAAATTTATTCCGGGAGCCGGAGCATGTGAAATTGAGATTTCTCGGAGGCTAAAAAACTTTTCAAAAAAACTTGTTTCTCCTACAGAAAATTTTATATTTAAAAAATTCGCAGATTGTTTCGAAATTTTTCCTGAAATATTAATACAAAATAGCAAATTAAAAGGATCAAAATTAATATCACTTCTGCATACCAAACATAAAAATGGAGAAGAAACTGAAGGTATTGACTTAGAAAAGTTTACAACAATATGTTCTAAAAAAAGTGGTGTATGGGATTTATTTTCGTGTAAATTTTGGGCAATTAAAAATTCTATAGATTCTGCTCTGACCATTCTTAGTATTGATCAAATAATTGTATCAAGGGAAGTTATGAGAAATTAGTTTAAAAATTTCAGTTCATTAAATTGATCATATCTAAGTTTTGTTTTTCTCGAAAATTCAAAAATACAGACTCTGAAATATTGTTAAAATAACTAGTATAAAATTATAAAATATCTTCTTAGGTGTTAATTTTTTATTATCTATGTATTATTAAATTTATAAAGTACAAATCTATAAAGCACAAATCTAAATTTTCTTAACAATCTAATTTGTTTTCAAACACGTAATTTATAATACTATTTTGAAACAGCTATACTTTGTAGATTTTCATGAAAAAATTTTAACAAAAATTAAAATTGTGGATGCGTATTTTATAATTATATAAATGTTAAATCAATTAGAAAAAAAGACACTTTATTTTGAAAGATTCAATCATCTCTTTTCTCATTATTCGCGTATAGTTATCGTCAACATTGAAAATATAACTTCTAACCAGTTCAAAAAATGTAGAAAAGCTTTAGGAAAGAATTCAATTTTAATATTAGGAAAGAATAAGATCATAAAAAAAGTCTTAAAAGAACATATAAAGAAAAAACCAGAATTGGTCGAACTTTTTCCCTATTTATCAGGAAATATTGGTTTTATTTTTACTACAGTAGAAGCTACTAAAATAAAGGAAATCTTATTAAAAAATAGATTACCCTCACCTGCAAAAGCAGGACAACTATCTCCAAGTGATGTTGTGATACCTGCTGGAATTACAAGTATTACACCAGATGGAACTTCTTTTTTTCAAGCTTTAAACATTCAAACAAAGATTTCAAAAGGGCTTATTGAAATTCAGACGCCAGTAAAAATAATTACCAAAGATCAGTTAATCGGTAATTCCGAAGTTATTTTGCTTCAGAAATTAAATATTATTCCATTCTCACATTGTTTAGAAATCAAATTGATATACGAGAATAATTTTTGTATTAATCCTAAAGTTTTGGATATTTCTATGATCGAGATTGAAAATATTTTGTTGGATAAAAAATTGGAATTAAAACTACTTGAATCCTTTTTTTTGTATCCAAATTCTATAAAAATTGAAAAACAATTAAAGAAATCAATGATAGATTTAGTTCATCTAGCACAAAAATTAGGCTTTGTAGTTGAGAAAATACCAATCATTAAAAATTGTGGGGCAGAAGTCATAAATGTCGTAGACGTCGTAAACTTAAATCAAAATAAAAAATCAATTGAATCTGAGAGAATTGCTGAAAAGAGTGACTCAGAAGATGAAGATATGGGATTTGGTCTTTTTGATTGAAAGAAGTCTTACCCAAAGAAAGACAACCTTCGTTAATTAATTCAAATATATTCATCAAAAGTTGGATAAAAGCCCTGATGACCTATCCTTTTTTATAAGTTGTTATTCGTTTATTGTGAAATTGCATTCCGGAATTTGTGAAAGTGTTTCTAAGTTTCTTAAATCTTTTTTTAGAATCGCCGGTTCACTTAAAAATTCGTCTTCTGCGCCAAAAAAACGTTCCAAAATTTTGATTGCATTTTCATATATTCCATCATTTTCATGCTGTTGTAAATTCTCGATTTTTTCAAGACCTCCTGCCTGCTCTATAGCTGCAATGTAAGCATTTTTACAATTAAATAATCTAGATTGTTCTCCAATTTCTAATATATTTTCAACACCCTCGAGGATTACCTTTATGATTCTAACATCTGTTGAATCAAGAAGTTTAAGTAAAGATGGGATTGAATTTAAATTAATTAAATAATCGATTTGAGTTTTTGTTCCACCTGTTGTAGCATTTGAAATTGCCCACGCAGCCTCTTTTTTTACATCTAATTCTGAAGACTCGAGTAAACTAATTAGAATTGGAAAAATCTTCGAATCGATTGTTGCTTGAATCTGTGAAATATTTCCGGCAGTAATATTTGATATAGTCCAACATGCCTCCCTTTTTATTGACTTTTTATTCGAATTTAATAAAGTTAAAAGACATGGTAATACTGAACAATTAATCACCGCTTGAGTTTGAAAATCGTCTCCAGTAACAATATTTCCAACAGTTCTTAAGGCAGGAGTTTGGACACGGGTATCCTTATGCATTAAAAGTTCTGTTATTCTATTCAACATCCCAGAGTTGATTATTCCTTGAATGATTACTGAAGATCCATCTGAGATATAAGATAAAGCCCAACAAACATCGGTAAGAATGTCACTGTCTTCTGAAAATATTAACTTACCTAACTCAGATATTATCAATGAATTGTCAATTTTTTTTAACTTTGCCTTTTCTCGACATAAATTGGATAATGTCCATACTGCATTTCTTAGAAATGTTAAGTTTTTATTTTTTCTTATTTGATCGAGAAGAACACTTACTAAATTCGTATTAAGTAAGTGAATCCTACACTTCGAAGAGTCTCCTGCTATGTTTCCTAATGCCCAAACACACTGGCTGGTTAGGTTTTCGTTATTTCCTTGAATAAATTTAATAAGGACAGGAATAGCTCCGCACTTAATTAATTCATAAGTTTGCTCTGATGTTCCCGAGGCAATATTAGTAATTATCCAAGCTATTTCAAACCTTAGTTGAACATCAGTTTCATCTTCAATACATTGTATTAAAATGGGTAGAATATTGGAATCTAAGATTTCTTGAATTGGTGGATTTTTTTCTATAGATAATAATTTTCTAATTTTTATAATTAATGATAATTTTTTTCCAAAGTCAAAAGTTAATAGTTGATCTTTATAATTTAAATTGTCTTCTTGAAGACTAGTTTCAGACACATACTTTTCCTCAAAATCACTCGATACTAAAATCAATTTTTCTTTCCTTTTTTTCATTATAGATTCTTCTCTATTCAGTTTTCTGTTTTTATTTACAATATCCTCTCTCTTCTTTTTAACATACTTATCTAACCTGTCTGTTGAGAAAAAATCCTTTTTTTTTTCCACATCCATGATTTAATATTAAAAAAATTTCTATTTATATTTATATTTATATTCTAATAGTAGTATTTATATTATTTTTTTCGATCATAAAATTATAAATTTGTAACGGGAATGGAAGCTTTATTAATTAATTGGACGGAATCTATTTTTTCCGACCAGTTTATTTTTATGCTTTTCTTTAATTTAAAAGAAAATATAATATTTTTAAATTTTATATACGAATATTTAAAAAGATCTCATAAATTTTCTAATATGCTTTTGTTGTCATTCGTAAATTTATTTCACAATTTTTGTTTGCTTCAAATCTCATCTAGAGAATTCATAAGAAAATGTATAAGAGACACTATTCTCTGTATATTAAAAAAAATTGAAAATAAAATATTGAAGTTATTATGTCGAAATTTTATAAATCATATGGTTCGAAAAAAAGATGATTTTAACCGAAATTATTGTAAATATAAAAAATTAAGCAAAAATTTCAATTTCTGGTTTTATACAAAAGAATTTTTAATATTTTTTTATTATCCAATAAAAATATTAAAGTTCAACATTGAACTAACCCCAATTTTAATATCTAAACAAAATAGTATAACTAAATTTAATTCCAATGCAAATATTAATTATAAATATTGGTTTCGAACAACTAAAATGTATTTGTTGGAAATTGGTAAAATTTTTTAAATTAAATATTCACACCATTCGCATTCAATGTGTTTTTATGAAATATTCATGCTTAAAAATCTCTATGTTCATTTCAATTCCAACCACATTCATACGAACACAGTTCCCTCCAAAAAAAAATGTCGCTTGTAAAGGTTCATCTGGAAAAATTAATGAATCTGATGAATGGTTAAATTCGATTCTTTCAGTTAGAGATAGCTCTGACAAAGAATATCTCAACAAATGGAGAAAAGTTGGTATGAATCTTATCAAAAATATACCACCTCCATCGAAATCTGATGAATCGTGGAAACTTACACCTTTAGATAAACTTTTTGAAATGCGATTTTCAAAAAATGAGAAAGTTACTGATCCATCTCGTCTAGAAGAATATGTTTGTGGAAGTATTGGACCTAAAATTGTTTTTGTAAATGGGGTTTTTTCCAAAATACTTTCTAATTTATCTTCTTTAGATAAAAAAGTTTTTCTCGGAACCATTAAAGATTACCAAGATGAAGAAATTGATTGTACGCTGGAGTTTCTTAGTAAAGGAGAAAGTGGTATAAATGGTGGGTTTTTTCCAGCATTAAATATTGCCTGTCTATCAGATATTTTAATACTCTCAATACCTTCCAATTTAAGATTAAAAAATCCTATCAGTATTATTTACATTGGTTCAAGTGACACAAATACCTCTGCCTTTAATCATAGGCTTATAGTAATTTCAGGGAAAAACTCAAAGGGAAGCATTATTGAGCATCATATTGGTACTACAAATTCTAAATATTTGGATAATACTGCATTAAGCATTTTAACTAAAGAAGGTTCAACTTTAGATTTTTACTTAATAAATGAAACTTCAAATCTATCAACATGTATTAATTCTATTCATGCTGAAATTAAAAAAGATTCCACCTTCAATTTTTCAACAATATCACTGGGAGGTTTGTTAAGCAGAATTAATTTAGGGATCGATATAAATGGAACAAATTGTAAATGCAGTGTTAAAGGAACCAGTATTGCAAAAGATTTTCAATTGTCGGATTTTCATTCAAGGATTTCACATAATTTACCGAATTCAAAATCTTCTCAGTTGCAAAAAATTCTATTAACAGATAAGGCACATGGTATTTTTGCCGGAAAAATTCAAATCCAACATGGAGCCGGTAATACTAATTCAGACCAATTATGCAAAACTTTATTGCTTTCTCCAAGTTCAAGAGTCGATGCTCTACCAATATTGGAAATCAATAATGAGAATGTTAAATGTACACATGGTTCGACTGTATCTGATTTAGACATTAATCAAATGTTTTATCTTCAGACCCGAGGAATTAATAAAAATGATGCCAAAAAATTACTTACAAAGGGGTTTATAAATGAAATGATTCTTGATTATCCTCCCGAATTGAAATCAAAAGTTAGCCAACAACTTGAGTTTCTTATATAAATAAAAAATATAGTAGTAAATTATTTTTTAAAAATATTAAAATCAATTTTTAATGGTAAAAAATCGTTCAGCTTCAAAATAAGTGATATTTTCCATTAAACTTCCTTTTTTCGAAACTAAAATTCCATACCATTTGTCTCCTAAAGCACTAATTATTTTTTTATTAGTAATAATAAAAAATTGAATTCCTCTGCTAGAAAACTTTTTAAGCAACTTTGAAGATAAAATTTCATAATTAAAATCCATATTCACATCTATTTCATCCAAAAAAAAACTAGCTTTTTTAACAATTATATAAAATGTTATACTAAAAATTAGAATAGAGAAACAAAATTGACCTTTTGACATATTTGCAATTAGGCAAAATGAAGAATTTTCTTCAAATTTAATTAAAAAATCAACATTTTTAAAAATACCCATACTTAACACCTCGAATTTAAAAACTTTCTGAATACGCTTTTCTTTCCATACAAAGCAACATTTAGCATACGGAAGAACCGTAGCTAGGTTTTTTTGAAAACTATAGGAAAATATTTTTGAGATTTTTTTAAATTTCAAATTTTTTTCTTTTAGTAAAACATCAACTGTTTGATATAAAATGTTAAGGTTAATTTCGAGGTTTTGAAAAAAAACTATTAGCTCTAAAATATAATGATTTGATTCTTTTGAATTTTGGTTTATTTTTTGATAAGAAAATCTTTTAATTTTCCTTTTTATTTTAATTAAATGTAAAAACTGTAACTTCAATTTATGAATTTCTATTTTTTTATATTTTAATAAATCCAAAAAAGAAATATATTTTTCAATAGTTATCTCTTTTGTTAAACAATAATAATGATTTAAAAAAAAAGAAATATTTTTAATTCGATATTTAAAAATAATTAGAAATTTTCCCACATCAGTAGAAAAAATTCTACCAAAGTCTTTTGTTTTAAAATTTAAATTTTCAATGTCATTGATTGTTAAAGTAGTTTTAGATAATTTACTACTATTTAATTCTCTTCTGGAAATCTTTTTAATTTCCTTAAAAAATGATGACATATAGGAGAGGTTAAAAAAATTTCGAGTTTCAACTCGTTTCAATGTATTATTTTGTTCTCTTCGAAGTTTAATTCTTTTATTTAAACCTATTTCCAAAACTCTTTTTTGAATTAGGAATTTTTTTTGTAAATAATTTAAACTTTTTAAAAAATCAATTAACTTTTTTTTTAAAGTAACTTTTAAATAATGTTCAAGAAATTTTTCACGTAAAAATCGATTTTGTTTTGTTTTTTGAAATAAAAGAAATTGTGTGATTTCTAAATTTACCAACTCAAATTTTCTTTGTTTTTTATATGACTTATTAAAGTCTTTGTCAAAGTTTTCTAGCTTTTTCATGGAAATTAACATAAACTTCAAAAAATTTCGTTCTTTTTTTAACAAAACTGATTCTCGAATCAGAGAATTATTAGAATTTAAAAATTTACTCGAAATAACATTATTAGAATAAAAGATTTCGCCTTCTAATGTTATTGTTGTTACTACCCAATTTTTAGATATCTTATTAGCTATTCTTGATTCGGTACATAAATATGTATTTGCAATTAAATTTTCAACCAGATTAGAAATTTTATGGGTTGAAAATATTATTGAATTTAATTTAATCATTTTGGGATGTTTTAAATTTATAGAAATATTTCTTTTATATTCTTTATTTATTATAAGATTCAGATTTGTATTTGCTGTTCTATTTAGTTCACTGATTATTGAATCGTGTACAGTTTTATCTTGTACGATCAAGCTTGGAAAAAGACTCCATAAAAATATTTCTATTGGTTTTACAAAGTATTTATAAACAGATATTAAATCTAATAAAATACCAGTTATTCTTTCTACATATTTTCCTTTACTTTTAGTAAAATCTGAAATTATCCTAATACTTTTAGAAACTTTAGCCCCAAAAAATTTGGATAAAATTTTTTCTTTATTAATTAGGATTTTTTCAACAAAATTTATTTCGTATGATAATTGCTCGGAAAATTGTAAAGATCTTTTTTTTTTGAAAAAAATATCTCGTGTAAAATTGTAATTACTTACAAACATCAAACTCGAATTTTTTTTGTTTCCATGTATATTAAATTTTTCTCGAAAATCAAGTATTGTTTTAAAACTCTTTTTTAATATTTCATGTTTTAACTTAAAATTTAAAATTCTTTTCAAACTATTTTCATAGTTTACTACCCAGAATCTATAACTTATTTTAAATCTTAATTGATATAATTGACTATGTATAATATGTTTAATAGTTTTAAACATAATTTTTTCCCAAACAAATTCCGAAAATTTTGATACAGATAATGAGAAAACCTTTTCAAGTTTAACCAAAAACTTTTTTTTTTCGTAAATTAAACTCAAATACCTGATCTCAATACTTAAAGTTGCTGACTTGTGATTCTTTTTTGCGAAAAAATGCTCAGGAAAATATCTAAAATTTTTTGGGAATAAAGTTCCTCTCACTATGTTTTCTTTATTTTTAATGTTTACTACTTTAAATTCAGATTTACTGGTTTTTGAAAATATCACCTGAATAAAATTGGATAAAAAATTGAAATAAAATTCACCCATTATTTTTTCCATTATAATGAAAAAATAATTTATTTTTGATTTTTTATCATTTATTTTTTCTTTATCAACTATTAAGTTTCTATTTTTTGTTGATAATTTTATTATTTTTAACACTTTTTTTTTTAACACAGTCGCTTTTTTCAGTAATATAGTAATTCTAAATTGATTTTTTGAAAAATTTAATAAATTAGAATTTCTTCTTAAAAATTTTAAGATATTAGATGAATCTGATAATCTAAGGTATAATTGTTCTTTTTCTGTCAAAAATAAAAAGAATCCTTTTAAATTTAATCCATTTAAAGTTAAAAATTCATTTATCTTTTTGGTTTCCAAATCAAATTTAGACACCCAGACTTTGTCAATTTTACTGGTTATTAATCTTTTAATTATTATTGTTCGTTCTTTAATCCGGAAGTCTTTTTCAGAATTATTAATGCACAATTGAACCATTAGAAAGCTATTTGGTCCTGCTATATCTGAAAATATATCTCGGGTAGATAGTTCTCTTTTAATTTCAACTAGCCGCCCACTAATTAGAAGTTGAAATGCAGAAAAAAGACTACTTTTTCCAGAGCCACTGGGACCAACCAAAATATTCACTCCTGGACAAAAATTTTCCACAGTTATTTTATGATTGAAAAGTCTATAATTGATTAATTTTATGCCTTCCAAATACATATTTGATTTAAATTTTAAATGAAAATAATTTAATAATTTATTTATTTTTAAATCTCAATTAATTTTTCTAAAATCCTCTTTTCTATTTTGCGTTGTCTTATAGATACCTTTTGGTTCTTGGAAACATAATTAGTATTAAGTAATAGATTGATAATTTCGATTTCATTTCGGATTATCGGATATTCTACTAAATTTTTTTTACAAACGTAAGATAGGATTTTTTTTACGTTTTTGATTGTTTTAAAAGTTGTAGATTCTCTAGTTTCCAAAAAATATTCGCTATACTCAGATAGATCAACACCTGAGAAAAGACAGAACGTCATGAATTCATATAATTCTTTAGGGTATTGATAGAAAAAAATGGGAAATGTTATTTCCGATGTCTTCTCACATTCTTTAATAAATAAGAGTTTCTCAGTATATCTAGGGTCACTTTTCGATAATGCTACTCGTATCTCATATGACTCAAATGGATTTCTTTCTGATGAGAATCCATAAAGAAGCAGGAGTTCAAGGTTAGTTTTTGGTCCATATGTAGTAAAAATTTGGTCGAATTTATTATAAGAACGATCTGAATACATTGCAATCTCTATATTATTTGAGAAGGGAATAGATTTAGAATCTATATAAGAAGTTGAAAACGGATTATGATTTAATAAATCTCCATATGGTACAATTGCAATTCTTTTTGAATTTTGCAAATAAATTGCCCTTGAAAATAAAATGGTCATTGCCCATTCCCACGATTGTAAGTTGAATATTTCTTCGGGAAAAATTAATAAATTTTGCAAAAATATTCTTTCCTTAAGATTGTAAAATTGAAAGTCTAATTTTTTTTTTAAATATTTTGTAGCTAATGATATTTTAGATCCTTTTAGAAAAATCATATCAGACATTTTCCATCTAAACATCAATTTTAAATCATTTTCTTTTGGCAAAGTATCCAAGTAAGGCATCCAAAAAGATTTATTCCCTTTTGATCTCTCTCTTATTAAAAATATCGCTAATTTATCATATTCGTTCATCGAGGCACCATTTTCATCGTAATTAAAATCGGTTTTATCTGTCATTATAATACTCTCAGGAATTTCAATTATTTTCTCGTTTTGTTGGATATTTTTAAATGCAATGAGCCCTCTTCCACTTGATTCCCCCTCATCTACGGTTTGATCGGAGATTAAACAGGAGTGAGGTGGTCTACCCCAGGTACTTTTGCTAGATATATAAACATTATTTTCAGAAAGCCATGAGATATACCTTTTAGAATCACCATTAATTTTTTTTTCTGATAATGACATGATTTCTTTTTCTTTTTTGTTGATTGGTTTTTTAAAATAATATTCTGACTTTGCCATAAACTTAACCAAGTTTATACCAACAAATCCCAGCCTTCTTTTGGAAAAAAAGACAACTGGAAGATTCTCAACAAAATCTTTTCTCATCGTGAATTTTAACATTTTAGATTTAATTTAGGCATGTTTATTTATGCATGTTTATTTGTGAGCTATTTTTAACATATTTTGAGAAATCAAATATCTTTGAAAATAATATATATGAATCTGGATGAGAATGAAGTTCTTACAATTTTTAGGATACGAAAAACAGTGTTACAGATGCTTAGAGATCGTGGATACGTAGTTTTTGATTCAAAAGATGATTTAGAACTTTCAAGACAAAAATTTGAAGAAAAATTTGTTAAAATAAACCAAATATTAAGAGATAGTTTGGAAATAAAACGACCAAAATGGAATTCGCCATCTCAACGAATTTTAGTAGTTTTTGTAAAAAGAGAAAAAGATAAATCAACTATTGGAGTAAAATGTGTAAGAAACTATTGTGAAAGAATCAAACAAGACAATTTTCATAAAGCTATTTTAATCTTGCACGGGAAACTTACGCCCCACGCGAAACAAGCTATCTCAGCGATAAACTCGTTAATTGATAGAATTGAATATTTTAATGAAACTGAATTAATCATTAATATTACCGAGCATTGTTTAGTTCCAAGGCATGAAGTTTTATTACGCGAGGATTGTAAAAAATTACTAGAAAAATATTCAATTAAAGAAAATCAACTTCCAAGAATTAACAAAAATGATCCAATAGCTCGATACTTAGGAATTGAAAAAAACCAGATTGTAAAAATAATAAGAAACAGTGAAACATCTGGAAGATATATTACTTATAGAAGATGTTGTGTATAAAATAATTTTATTTATATTTTATATATTAGTAACTAATATTTTATTCAGATATAAGATATGCAAAATCTAAATATCCAAGAAGATATTTTTATTGCTGCAGAAAGCACTGAAGAGATTCCAATTTCTGGTGAAAATTTGCATATTACTGGATTTGATGGAAATGCCAAAATTGAAAACTCAAAAGAGAATGAATTTTATTTTTCTAAAGAGAAGACCGTAAGAAAAAGTCTATTGGACAAAAGAATAACCCTTCCACATTTGACGAAATATGAAAAGGCACGGATTTTAGGTGCAAGGGCCCTTCAGCTTAGTATGGGGGCACCAATATTAGTTAATTTAGAAGGGGAAACAGATAGTTTAGAAATCGCATTAAAAGAATTAAAAAGTAGAGTAATTCCAATTATTATCAGAAGATATTTACCGTGTGGAAATTACGAAGATTGGGAACTTGATGAATTAATAATCGAATAAACACCTTTTTTATTTTCCTTTTTTATTTATTTTTATTATTTCTGATTCTATAATTGTATTGAGGGAAACAAGTCTAGATTCTGATGAAACGGGTGAGTTTTTTGAGGTTTTTGTATTGAAAGTTTTATCTTCTTTTTTTATCTCATTGCCGTCGATGTCAACTGCTTTTTGGAACGTTAATCTAGCTTCTTCTGTAACGTTTTTAAATTCTGCAGAGATCCTACCAATGTCCCTGGCTAATTGATAAAGTCTTTTTGGGCCCAGAATAAACCATGCTACCACACCTATGACTAAGACTTCGGAACTCCCAACCCCGAAAAATCCACCAGAAGGTCCTAACAAAGCTTTAATAGACAACACCCCCCTTTGATGAATTTTTCTTTGTTTTGCGTATATTACAGTATTACATTTAGAAATAAAACTATATTTTTCATTTTTTGAAGAATTTCTAACAATTATAAAATTACTGATTCCAACATTTTGAGTAATACAATAAGCTATTGACATATTTAAATTTATTTACAATGTTAATTTATCTGTTGATCGAATTAATATATTCAATTAGTAAAGGTTTTTTATTGAAATTTAAAGAATGGAATGGTTTATTAAAGGAGTATCATTCTGGTACGGGGGTATTATTTTCTTTAATTGTAAATTATTACTTTACAAAGAATTACCCAAAATGTTTTTTAAAGCTTATTTTGAATATTTTAAATGGATAAGTTTTCTCCAATATAATAAAGTATTATTTTTAAAACCTAAAATTTCATATTTAAAAAAAAATAATAAATCAATTTGCAAAAAAAAGTTATACAATATTAAATGTTTTAATGATCATTGGAGATTTTTTTTATTATTCAATACTATGATGAGTTTTTCTTGTGGAAAAATTGACATGTATTTAGAAAATAATTTTTTCTCCCCGCAAAATAATTTTTTTTTATACTGTAAAATAAAAAGACAACAACATTTTTTTAATTACATGTCAACTATTTTTATTAACAAAAATACACAAACTTTAAATTTTAGAAGGCTTCTTCCCAAATTAAACTTTTTTTCAAAATATTTAAGGGAAAGTTTTCTAAAAAAAAGAATTGATTTTAGAAAATTAGAAACAATTTCTATCGACCCAGCTGGAACGCTTGAAATTGATGACCTAATACACTATAGATTTTTAGAAGTAGGAACGTTACATGAAATCGGGCTACATATACCTGATGTGCATTCAGTATTATTAAATTGTCCAGAATTAATAATAAATATTAAGGAAAATTTCAAATCAAATTTTTTTTTCAATGAAAACCCAAAAATGTTTCCACTATTTTTATCCAAAAATTTTTATTCTTTTTCCCAAAATATTGATCGGTTGTCTTTTTCAAGTACATTCTTGTTCGATAATTGTGGAAGAGTTAAGAAAATAAAATTGGCTAGAAGTTTAATAAAGAATAAACGCTGTTTTTCTGAAATAAAACTTTCTAAAAATTACAAAAAATTCAGAAACTTAAATGACCATTTAACCAAGAAAAATTGTTTCTTTATTAAAAAATTAATATTATTGAAAAGTTTATGTTTTAAATTAAAATCTTTGAGATTAAAACTAAAAGGTAATTCAAGATTTTTGACGAACTTCGGACTCTCAACGAATCTCAATAGGTTGAAGTATTTTGGAGATATTAATGAAGAGCTTGTTATTCTATCAAATGTAACAATCGCAGAGAAGATCTTAGAGTTTTTTCCTAACTGTTCTGATCTCAGAAAACTAGGTTCTCTGAAAATAACTGATTTCTCGCGAATATTCCAAATTTCAGTTTCCTTCTCAATAAAATTAAATTTTTCAAAATTCAAAAAAACAATTAAAGATCTACAGATTTTAACTAAAATAAAAAATGAATATCAAACTTTGGTATTCGTTACTATATTTTATGAAACTTTAATAAGTGATGGTATTATATTTTTTGATTTTAAAAATAAATATAATGTCAATTTAAATAAAATAAACTGGGGTCCAGTTTATCTTCAGACCAGTTCACCTGTAAGAAGGTTCGGTGATACAAAAGTACAAAAAATCTTTTCTAAAATAAAATTTCAGAAAAGATTTTTAAATTAAAAATAAAAATAATTAATTTTTCTAAGTCAGTTTGGTTTTTAATTTAGAAAATTATTTGTATCAAGATCAACCATATATAAAATATTATGAATGAAAGCTCTTTAAATTACCCAAACCTATTTCCAATATTAGGAGAAATTTTAAATTTTAAATCAAAAGAATATTCTAATTTCAAAAAGTATGAGTTCAAGCCAGTAAAAAATAAGTTTTTCTCCCAAAATGGAAAATTTACCAACCTGTGCCATATTTTTAGGGTCGTTATACAGATTAATTGGTGTCAAACTAAATTTAAAAAAACACTATTAGTCGGAATCAATACAAGAAAATCAATATACTCGATATTTTTAAAATTCAATAATATTTTAGAGGTTTGGATATCTTCACTAAAAAACATTTTTAAAAGGGTAAGTTTTATTTTGGTAAAGGGAGAGGGTGACGTTTGGCAATTCAATTTTGTAAAAAAATTAAAAAATAGAAGAATTTTAATTAGAATTGTTTTATTATTTGGGACCTCAATTTGGATTACCGATATTCCCTTTGCTTTTCCCCATTTTTTAATAATTAAAAAACCCTTATTTAAAATAAATTTGGCAAATTTATTTCAATGGAAAATGTGTTTGGGAGAAGGAATAATTATAACAGGAGACATTTCTGGTAAAATCACAATTTTAAATGTTAAGGAATCCATAATAATAAATCAATTTACTCATAACAAAGAAAAAAAAATTCCAATAGGCGATTTAAAACTGATTGAATTTGATAATTATACACCAAAATTATTGATAACTGGGGGGTATGACGGTGTTTTAAGAATCTGGTCTTTCTGTAAAAAAATATTTACTTTAAAAGAAATTCAATTTAGAAATAGGTGGTTGGTAAAGATTGGATTGACTGTTTTCAAAGAGAATTATATTCTAATATTGGTAGGTTTTGAAAACGGTTTTGAAAGTATACTTTCTTTAAACAATAAAATTAAGGTTATTACCAGTTATTCGAATCAAGGCTCATCAAGTTTAATTCATTTTTTTTCAAAATATACAATTAGCACCGGTAACGATGGTTTTATAAATTTTATTGAAATTAATTCACCCGAGAATAAACGATTAGATTATTTGATGTTGTTGAATAATCCTTATTTTTTTGTCAACTGGGGAATAAAACCAAAATTAAAAAACACAATAATACAGTCAATTGGGATAAAGTATCAATATAGTCAAATTAACTTTCAAATATACGATTTGGACCACTTTTATTTCTCCATAACTGGAATTACCGGAATTCTAATTTTTATAAGGATAACAAAAAATTTTTCCAATCAAATTATTTATTAAATTAATTACATTTATAGAAATTATGTTTAAACATCAATACAGCTCAAATCCAATAATCTTTTCTCCAGATGGTCAACTTTCACAACTAAATTATGCAAAAATATCTTCAGAAAGAGGAAATTTAATATTAAGTATTAAATCTAAAAACCATTTAATATTGATGGGTTCTTTAAAATCTGAAAAATTATATTCAAGTAGAGAAAACAGGGTTTTAATTTTTGATAATAATCTTTCAATAATTACTACCGGAATCTCTAAGGATGGTAAATTTTTAAAGGAAGTTTTAAAAAAAAAGAAGTATGAAAACGAGATTTCTTCAAATAGATTTTGCCAAATACCTAACATCGCAAATTTTTGCTCACTTGTTATTGGTAGGAATACATATTATTCTAATCTGAGGCCTTTTGGAATTAAACTAACTATGATAGGATATGATTCTACAGGACCGTTAATTTTTGATTTTAACAGTGACGGAAGTTATCAAAGGAGTAAATATTCTGTAAAAGGAAAAGATTCTAATAAAATTTTATGTTACCTAGATCAATTTGTAAATAAATTTGACGATTTTTCTCTTGATGAATTAATTTTAAAAACTATATTAATTTTTTCAGAATCTACTAAAAATTCCAAAAAATTTTTTGTTAAAGAAGATTCCATCTTTTTGTCAGTATTAGGAAAAAATTCGGAAATGTTTATTTTAAAAGAAAAAGTGATAAAATTTTATTTGAAAATTCATCAAAATATGGAAAAAAAATTAGAATAAAGATAATAAATTAAAATCATAATATTTTTATTATACTTATGATATCAAATTTTTACAATTCCAATTATGAATCCGGTTTTTTAACTTAATAATAAATTTAATCACCAACTAACTGTGATTAAATTTTCGGGTTCGAATTTACCACATATAATTTAGGTTATTTTTTAATTTCCCAAAAAAAATAAAATTTAAAATAAATTTCGGAGAGTAATTAACCCAGTACCTATAGGAGGCTCTTTTCCGAGAATTATATTTTCTGATACTCCTATAACACCATCCCTTGATGAATTAGACGCTGCTGAAAATAAGTTTTCGACTGTTTTTTCAAAACTCGCTAAAGCAAGGGTACTTGATTTCATTTTAGGAAGGCCATATCGAGTTATTCCAACTAATTCTCCTTGGTGGGTAATAACGTCTGCCAATAAAGTTAGATGTCGCAGGTCTGTAAAAATACTGTTTGAGGCAAATGTTTTTTCTATTTCAGTTATTATTATATTTCGTGCTGCTTCTATCCCCAGAACTTGATAGATTTTATTGATATCATTGGATTGAATCGAAGAAAAATCAATAAAAGGAAGGTTAATAATTTCTGATAAATCTCCTCCAGAAATTGAAATTCGAATCAAATCTTTTTCAGGAAAAAAAAATAATTCTTTTGAACTAAATCCATTGGATAAAACTAGGTTAAGAAGATCTATTTTACAAAAAATAAATAAATTATATGCTTTAACTGAAGATAAGTCCTTATTTCTTGAAAAGCTCGACCAATTTAATTTTAGTTCCCCGTATTTTCGGTTTAGAAAAAAAACTGAGTTTTTCCAAAGCTCATTAGAATTTTTTATTTTTAAACAAATTAAATAATACGTATTCAAGATTCCAGTTAAAAATAGGTATTCTTTTTTAAATTTTATAAAAGTAAAGATATGATGATTTTGAAATGAAATTGAAATTTTCGTAATAAGTTTTTTTAAAAATGTTTTTTGTAGTCGAATTTTTAATCGGATGATTTTAATTTTATTTGCAAACGCCAAATGAGTAAAAACTATTTTCGAATTCTGAGATATTTTTGAAATATTCATTATTTCATTAATTCTAGGTACTCCGAGAGTAATATTTACGCTACCTGTTCCAGCACTATGAAAAGTCTGTAAAGTCATCTGGGTACAAGGTTCACCTATGCTCTGAGCAGCAATGGCCCCAACACTAGTCCCAGGCTCAATAAAAATGGTATTCAAGGTTTTTATTCTATTTTTAATGAAGTTTTCAATTCTATTAAAAGTTATCACAAAAAAGTATTTTCTATTCTTATTTGAACTCAAAATTTTTGCCCTAAAACCATTGCCTAAAAAATTTGAATTTAAAATAGGTAATGTGTGAGATTTTACAAAGATTTCTATATCTAAAAATCGATTTTTCTTGTAGCTTTTTGGCTCAGTTTTTTGAATTGGTTTTAAATTTAAATTAAAAATTTGAGAAAAAATAGATGCTTTTTCTGGACTCATTCCATCTTGCCCATAATTAAGCTGGATTAGTCTTCCACACGATGTTCTTACTGTAGAATCATAGAAAACAACTAAATCTTCCAACGTCTTGGACAATTTTCTTTGAATATATCCCGTCTCTGCAGTTTTTATTGCTGTGTCAATTAAACCTTCCCTACCTGCCATTGCATGGAAAAAAAATTCTAAACTGTCCAATCCTTGACAAAAACTTTTTTTTACAAATCCATTAAGGATTATATCATCTTCGAAAATTCCATATTTTTTGTTTGTAATTATAGCTTTAAAAAAATCATTTTTGATTCGTTTTCCATCCACTGTTTGTTGTCCCAGACAAGATATCATCTGTGCAAGGTTTAAGAGTGAGCCCTTTGATCCAGCCATGAACATAAGTTGTAGTGGGTTAATATGATATTGTTTTTTATTAAGGCAAATTGAGCCAATGTTAATTCGAATTTTTCCGAGTATTCGTTTTATTTTTACTTCTTCTTTTTCTTCCGAAAAAAGAGATTTATTATTTTTTTTAGAATGGAATATTTTTAAGGCAGAATTTAAATTTCCTATTTTTTTGACCAAAAACTTTTTAAGTGTCTTTTTTTCAAATTTTGGGGTTATATCATTTAAACAAACAGAAAACCCAAATTGTGAAAATAATTCGTGAGTCAATTTACTTAGATTATACAAGGAATATGCAGAATATTGATCAGAAATAAAGTTTTCGATCATGCATGCCAACGAGTTTTTATTTCCACTTCCTACCGAAATTTTTCCAATTCTACCAGAAATTAATTCATTATTTCGAACCAACACCCACCCATCATATGGGCACATAAAAGGGAAACAATTTTTATCACCAAGAGAATAAGATTTTTCTTCTAAATTATTAGAAATGTTAATTTCATGTATTTTTTTAATTTTAGGTGAAAATACTTTTGTATTGCATTTTTTCGAAAAAAAAACAAAAGAAAATATCTGTTTTCCTGTCCATAAAATTTTTGGTTTTAATATTACTGGAAAGGTTTTTTTTATTATTGAATTTTCAGCTTGAAAAAATCCAATGATTTTATATAAATCTTGATAACAAAAAAAAGAATCTTTTGATGTTAAAAGATATAAAAAAGTTAAAAAATCTTGAGTTGCAGCAATCAATGGCTCACCATTTCTTGGTGTTTTCGAGTTTTTTATAGGATTCATCAATGAAATTGCTTCTGTTCTAGCTTTTTGTGTTTGAGGAACATGTATATTCATTTCATCTCCATCAAAATCGGCATTGTATGGTTTACAGACACACTCGTTTAATCTAAATGTTTTTCCGGTCATTACTTTAATCCTATGAGCCATAATTGATATTCTATGAAGAGATGGTTGTCTATTAAATAAAATAATATCGTTATCTTTGATGTGACGCTCTACAATATCACCTTCTCTAATATTAATTATTCTGGGGCTAGAATTTGTCAAATTCGACAAATTTTTTTTCCAATCAGAACTAATTATGCAATTCGCACCCGGATACTTATTTGAACCTCTAAATACGCTTCTTTTTAATCTTTCGTGATTAAAATTTGAAACTTTTTCAGGAAAGGTTAATTTTAAAGCAATGCTTATTGGTAATCCAACAGAGTTTAGTTCGATATTTGGATCTGGAGAAATTACAGTTCTTCCTGAGAAATCAACTCGTTTACCTCCTAGACTTCCTCTAAATCTACCATTTTTTCCTTTTAAGCGTTGATAAATTCCGGTTAGATTTTTATTTTCTAAATCTCCAATTGAAATTTCTGAATTCAAGTATCTCGCGCATTCAATTTGTAAAATATTCCATGATTCCCATAAATTTTCCAAATCATCGAAACATGAAAATAATTTTTTGATTTTCGTATTTAAAATTTGAATCTCAACCAGACGCATAGTAAGATCATCTTCATTTGTAGTTTTTAATGATAAGGATATTGTTGGTCTAACAACCAATGGAGGTATTGGTAAAATTGACAATAGAAGATTTTCGGGTTTATTACCAGACGGATCTATATCAAGGAGATCGAAATCAAATCGATTAATTCTTTGAAATAGAAAAAAAACATTTAAAGGATTGAGAATAATGGTTTTTCCATGATTTTGAGTACTAATTGTGTTTAAAAATGTTTGGTCATTTGAAAAAAATTCATTTACAAATTCTATTTCATGTATAAAATTCCATGAACCTACTTTTTTAATTTTGCCATTTTTACAATTACAATGAGGGCAATAAATCTGCCGCCTACATTGTTCGATAATAACTGAGAGGGATTTAGTTCTAGAATTTTTATCTCTTTTTCTAAGTAGATGTGTAATTTTTAAAATCTTTTGATATTCTTTACCATCTTTTATTAATATTCTAGAACAACCTTTACAAATTATCTGAAGGATTCCTTGAATAGCCTTAATATAACCGACATTAAAAACTGGAAGAAAAAGTTTTAAAAAACCAAAATGTCCTGAGCATTGTTTTAAGTTTTTAAAACAAGATAAACATGGAAAGTTTTCAAAAGAGCCTAGTTTTGGGTCAATTAAGCCTCCTGAACATGGACCTGACATAAAATTACCATGTAAAAAACGAGTAACAATATCTGATTGAGAAGATGATAGATTCTCCGAAAAAGACGGATATGAGAATCCAACTTTATCAAAATCAAGTAAGGTATTTTTAATTTCCATAAAAAGCTTACTTTTATGTGAGGATTCCTTTATTTAACATGAGAGCTTTAACATTTGAGGAAACTAGAATTTTACTATGTAAAATTGTAAAATATAAAAAAGATACCCTACTTATAATGCTTAAAGAAAAGATGAAAAGTTTAATAGTATTTCGAATACAAAAAGCTAGGGTTTTTGAAGCTTTTTTGGGAATAACAAGGCAATCTCAGAGTTTTCAAGAACATCAAGTTGGTTCTGTAGGGACTTGTCTCGCCAGGCACACCCATTCCAGTAGACTTTTATTGGTAGTTCCTTCAATAAAAATTATATCAAATCATCCTGTATCTAATTCCCTTGGATTAACAAAAAGTGGTGAAACAGTTTTTTTACGAGGTCTTCATGTATCACCCACTTCGCTTGCTTGGGCCAATAAAAATCTTATTCGTGGTGAAGGTGTTTTTTTAATTGGACCATCAGGTATAGTTCTGGGATTTGGTGAAATTATTGAGGTTATTCAATTCCAAAAAATTTCAAATTATAGAAAAATTATTCTTATCAATCACGGAGATATAGGAAGTTATACAAGAACTTATTAATTTATTGAAATGAATCTTTCGTATTTTTTATAGCATTTATTTTATTTAAAAAATTTCCATGACAGTTTAAAATTATTTTATTAATGTATTTGAGCTTCAAACATTAACTAATTAACTCTACATTTACTTACTGTATAGGAATTTAATTGCATAAATATTAAAATTTTTTTAATTAATTCGGGATATACAAACGAAATTTTCATCAACCAATAAAATGTCAGGGAGCGTTAGTGAAAATTGGAATAAGATTTTAAATGAAAAAGTATTTAAGGAAATTCCAATAGATTATGATAAAGGAAATCTAAGGCTCAATTTATTTAAACTTGAGAAAATTCACGAAATTCTTCTGGTCGAAAAAAATTTCTTTACTGGTCTACAAAAAGATAAAAATAGTTTCCAGTCAGATATATTGAATCAGATAAAAGGAAATCCAACTATTATAGGAATATTAGAAGAAATGCTTGATGGCAGCAAAGCAATTATATCGACAAATTTAGGTATCGAATATTATGTTGACATTTGTTCATTTGTGGATTCAACCAAAATGCTATTAGGCGATCAGGTTTTATTAAATTTAAAAAATTTTTCAATCGTTGGATTAATCGAAAACCAATTTGACCCAGTAGTTAATCTTATGAAGGTAGAAATTGCACCGACTCAAACATTTAACGATATAGGTGGATTGAATGATCAAATTTTGGAAATAAAAGAAGCAGTAGAACTACCTCTGACCAATCCAGAAATATTTCTAGAAATAGGCGTTGATCCTCCTAAAGGTGTTATTTTATTTGGAGAACCAGGGACAGGAAAAACCCTACTTGCAAAAGCTGTTGCAAATAGTACTAATGCTAATTTCATACGAGTGACTGGGTCTGAATTAGTCCAAAAGTATTTAGGTGATGGGCCTAGGCTAGTAAGAGAAATTTTTAAAATCGCTATCCTCATCTCCCCCTCAATTATTTTTATGGACGAAATTGATGCTATAGGAACCGTGCGTTTCAACTCAACAAGTAGCGGAGAAAAAGAAATTCAACGAACGATGTTAGAATTACTTAATCAACTTGATGGATTTGATTATAAAGAAAATTTAAAAGTTATTATGGCTACCAATCGAATTGATACACTAGATCCAGCACTGATCAGGCCTGGGAGAATAGATAGAAAAATAGAATTTCCTCTCCCTGATGAGAAAACATTAAAAAAAATATTCTCTGTACATTTAAAAAAAATGAAAATAAATGATAATGTGGAAATTGATGAATTTCTTATTTCAAAAAATAGTTTAACAGGTGCAGATATAAGAGGAATTTGTACAGAAGCAGCATTATTTGCTTTAAAAAATCATCGTATTTTGGTCGAACAAAGAGATTTTAAAAATGCACACGATCTTGTTGTACGTAGAGGGAAAAAAATTAAATCAGATTTTTTATATTGTTGAATTTTTTGTTTTTAACTACTCAAACTATACACAATGCTCTGGATCCTTGTTTGTCTATTATTTTTATAATAAAGTTTGAGTGATTAACAATAAATCTTTTTTTCAAAACGATAATACATTTTAAAACTAAAGTAAGAGCTTCTTTAATTTTTAATTTATTATTGTAATTACAATCTAATGTAGATGAAATGAATAATGAACCGTACCCTTGAATACAATGATTCATTCTTTGAAGGTTTCCACTATAATCAAGATAGTAAAGAGATATGCCGACCGATTTGTCATATCCTACAATAATTAAATTTATGTTAAGACCACCTTTTCTAAAAGACTGAGACAATTCTTTTTTTAGAAAATTTGCAATTGAATGAGTAGATAAAGAATACCCTGTTTTTAGTGCGTATAACTGAATAGTTTTTTGAATAAAGTCAACAAAATTCGAAATATCTCCTGAATTTCCAGAAATAATTAGCATTTTTTTATTTCCAACTTCTACGATTTTATCTATGTCATTTTTTTGATTGACTAAACTTCTTGAAAACATAGTATCTGAGATTAGAAGAGCAAAATTTTCACCAACAATACCGAATGCTGAATCCATAAAATATTTTGGACAGTTGTATTAATATGTTTTTAAAATGGAAAAAATTGTTTTTATTCATCCTATGGCAATTCTAGGTGCCTTGGAAAGTATCGATGAAAATCAGTTTTTGAATAATAGAAGGTAAGTATTGTCTAACAATTATGTATTTTTAAATAAACAATAGTAATTAAAAATGAGTATAAGAAAAACAGTAGGTTGTATTCTAGGTTCAGCAAAAAAAAAAATTTTAAGTTGTAACTCGTCTTTTAAAGTACCTTTTGAGGAAGATAAATCAATATGGTTTATAGACCATAGTTTCATAGATAAAATGTTGGAGATGCATAAAAAAATTAATAAAAGGGAAATTTTTATGGGATGGTTTTCTTTTTTTAAAGAAATAGTGCATAATGATTTAAAAATAAATCAGATATTTCATTCTTACACAGAAAAACCCCTTTTTTTTTTATTCTGGGTTGATATATTTATAAACGGATTGGTAATAGAAACATACTCGGATAAAAAATTATATTCTGGTATATCTAAATTTTTTCAGAGAAAAAAAATCACAATTGGTATGCTCGAATCTGAGGACATTGGTATTCATCAAATCATAAGAAGTTCTCATAGATGGTCAAGAGATTTTAGATCTAATATTCTAACAAATTGGTGTCAAACTTTTACATCTTTTTCAAAATTTTTCCGTACATTATTAGAGTTCAAACTGATTTTATCTAATTACAAAAATCTAAAGGAAAAAATGATTTTAACAGGAAAAATTAAAGAAAAACTAAAGAATTCAAAATTTGATAAAAATAAATCCTATTCGAATATAATTTTATTATATTTTTTATCCATATTAAAAATGACAATTGGCCTAGAAAACGATTTATATCCGATTATTTTGTGAATTCTATGTAAATTCTATATTAATATAAATCTATTAATCATTTTAAATTATTTAAATTTTTATGGTAAGTAGATGTAAATTAAAATTATGCGGTATAGCTATTATTCTATGAACGGTTTCTAAAAAAATAATAGGGTCGCGTTAGAACAAAAACTGTAAAAAAGTCAGCTAGATTTATAATAGAGAAATATTTTTCGCTATTAACAACAGATTTTCAAATAAATAAAATATTCTGTGATGAAGTAGCTTTAATTCCTTCAAAGGGCCTTAGGAATAAGATTGCTGGGTTTGTAACACATCTTATGAAACGATTAAATAAAGGGGTTGTAAAGGGACTAAATATAGAAATAAAAGAAAAAGAATCCAATAATAATAAAAACTTGACTGAAACCTTTGATGCTTTTAGTATCGAAAATAAAATAAATGTGGATAAAGAGACTGAAAGTATGTTAAAATTACTTTTTGTTAATTACAGAGAATTTTTTTAAAAAAAATTCATAAAATTTAAAAAAAAACTAAATAAATATAAAATAGATTTTAGATTTAAAAAATAATACTGTAAGGCTCAGGATCAATATTTATAATTTTTTGAAAGGGTACAAAATGACACTGTCCTTTATCAATTGATATCCCTTTATAACACGTTGATTTACCACCTTGATTGCTTGTCATTCGCCGTATGGTGTCCCTTGATTTTAATTTTTCGATAAATTTTATCCTTGTTTTACTTTTAATTAAATGTTCTAATCTAATATTTAATCTTTTGATAATTTTTTTATTTCCAACTTTTTTTTCAACCTTTACTCCAGCAGAAAATTTTGTTATGCTAAATATTTTTCCAGTTTTTCCATGATAAAATTTATAAGGTAGTCCCCTTTGTATAGAAGAATTTGCAGAAATATCAACATATTCTCCTAATTTAAATGTGCGGATATAAGTTGAACTATGCTCTTGGCCATGTTTTTTAAAAGCACGTGAATAACTATTACGTGTATTTGCTCGTTTACCATTAGATCGACCCATTAAAATTTTATATTAGAGGATTAGAATGACACAAAAATCCAACACTAATTTTCCAGTTATTAATCCGGGAACAACTTGTAATTTTAATATGGACAAATTAAGTATTAATCAGTGTTCAACAACATTACGTGATATACCTTCTTCTATTTTTATTTCAACTTACGGAAATTATTTAAAAAATAGTGGACAAGTGCAAGTACCTTCTTGGGTTGATTTAACCAAAAGTGGATCTCACAAAATGTTTTCTCCTTCAAATCCAGACTGGATTTTTTTTCGTCTTGCATCTTTAGTACGAAAAATTTATATTAATGGGGGTCAAGGAGTTGGTGGGCTAAGAAAAATATACGGAGGAAAAAAAAAAAGAGGATCAAAGCCAGCTAAAAAAAAATCTTCTGGTGGTAAAATAATCAGATTGGCTTTGAAAGAACTAGAAAGATTAAAAATAATTGAAAAAAATCTAATTGGAAAAAGATATATTTCCAAAAAAGCAAGAAAAGATATTGATATACGATCAAAAAAAATATTTTTAACAATTGAAAATAAATAAACTGTGTCATTAAAGATTTGATCGAAAATTATAAAATTCTATTAAAAAAGGATTTCATCTAATTGAATTTATATATAATAAAGAAATTTAAATTAATAATTATGAAAATAAAAAATTTAAATTTAAATGTTTTGATTTGTTCTAATTTTTCTCAGAGTTTTTTTTTAATTAATATAATTGGATTAACTAATCCATTTCAATTTTATAATAAATTTCTGGTTAAAAAAATGTTTAGTGTATTTGTACAAAATTTTTCACTTAATAATCAATTGTTTAATAAACTTTTAAAGGAGATTGTACCATTAAATTTAAAACATAAAAAAAATATAGGGAATGATTCAAAAAAAAAAAGAAGAATTAAATTAAATTATTGTAATAAGATTAAATGTTATTGCAAGTTTCAGCATTTTTCAATTAAAAAAAATTCGTCTTCTCAGAATTCTTTTAATTTTGAACGAATAATTAAATTTAAATATTTTAATTCAAATAGAATCCTACTTTTTTCAAATAAATATAACAAATTTATGAAACAAGAAATACAAAAACAATTTGCTTTATTCAGAGTACTAATTAAAAATTTTTTTATTTTAAATAAGAATATTAAAAAGAAAGGAAAAATATTTGAGTACAAAAAAAATCGACTAAACTATACCAACAATTTTTTTAATATTCAGCAAGAACTAAAAATAGGGGAAGTTTTCAGAAAGTGTGGACATTTGTTTTTTAGGGATGAGTTTGAAATAAACTATCTCAGTGGAAAAAGTTATAAGAGGGGGGGAAATAAAATTCCGAAATTATTTAAGTTTAATTTATATATCGAGAATATAAATTTAAGAAATTTTTCATCTGCCTCTTTAAAAAAAATTATAAGTATATATAAGATTAAATTATATCAAAAGTTTTTATATTTTGAACAACAAAAAGAACCTGCTCCTTCCTTAAATCATTTTGGAAAAATTTTCTCAAATGAATATGGATTTTTCATTTAGAATCTCATTGAGATTAATTCCTTATTTAAATACCCAAAAACAGAAAATATCTCGTTTTTGTTTGTATTTAAATAAAATTAATTTGACCCGCTCTAAATGCTCCTTAAATTTATTTTAAAAAATTAGACAAAATTTATAACAATTTTGTATTCCAAATAAAAAACAGGAACAAAAAGCTACTAAATTTTGACTTTTAAGTAAAACATTGTTTTGGAAGTATATAAAATATTTTGAAGGATATTTTTTTAAAATAAAACAAGAAAAAAGAATATTTTCAAATAATATTTTTTTCATTTTTAACTCAAGCGCTTTCACCGTTATATTTTCAAAATTCATTTTAATATTTTTAAAAAAAACTTCATTCTTCCACCCTTTTTTTTTACGTTTTTTCCCAGTTTTTGAAAAAAATTTAATTACCTCTAATGTTTTAGAATTTCTTTTAATATAATTTGAAGATACAGTTGTAGTTAAATTTTTCTTTAAGGAAGATTCTTCATTAAAAAAAATATAAAGATTGAACTCTTTTAAATCCTTCTTTAAAAAAGGTATGTTTGATTTCGATTTTAAATTAACATCTTGTTGAAAATAAAAAGATTGAAACAAGCTGTTTTTTTTAAAAAAATTAATTAATTTTCTATAAAACTGAAATTTTAAGACATTGATATTGTAAAAAAATCCTTCAAGTTGATTAAAATTTTTTTTAATACCTATAATGATTTTGGGTCGAAAATTAATTTGAAATTTTCTACTAAACATCATTATCCATGGTTCGATTTTAGAAAATACAGAGAAGAACGAAAATATACTATAGAGTGAATTATCCATTGTTATAAAATCTGATAGAGTTGAGATTGAGTTTTTTGTGCAATTGGTAATTTCTAGTCTATATAAATTAAGGTACCTTTGTGAAATGATAGTAATTGATTTATTAAAATTTTTAAAATTAAATTGGTTTTTATTTAGTGATTTCTCAACAAGATGTATAGTATTTATAAAATTAAGATTTTCTAAATATTCAAGTAAGCTGTCTCTTTGAAAATTGACAAGAAAATTTTGAAAAAATATTTGACCAAAAACAAAACATATTATTTTAGTTTGATAAGGAACATTCAGCTCTATAGCTTTAAAAATATTTTCGAAATTAATATAATACCAAGACAAATTTTTTTTATTTTTAATTATTTTTTCAAAGTTTCTTAATTTTTTAGGCAGAATATTATTCCATGAATTCTTTAATTTTTCAAATTGAATTAAAATTTTAATTATATTTGTTTTTTTAATTTTGTAGCTTGAAAAAAAAACTAATTTTCCATTATAGATAGTAAATCTTTTTAAAGCTTCGCATTTATTTTTTTTCTTACAAGATTCAATTTTTTTAAATAGAAATGTTTTTTTTTTAAAGAATAACTTTGAAGCAAGGGTCTTTAAAAATAATTGCTGAAAACAATTATTTAGTTTAATATATATTAGGTTCATCAAATAAAGTATAATATAATCAAGTATACACTTTAATATTTTAATTTAAAATGGGTAAGTAAAATATTAAAATCATAACTTTTTTAATTTTTAATTTTTAATTTTTGAGGAAAAATACATGGATCTTTGGCAAGAGCAGGTAAAGTGAGAAGTCAAACACCTAAGGTTGAAAAAAAAGAAAAAAAAAAACTACCAAAAGGTCGAGCTCTACTAAGAATGAAATATAATCAAAGATTGAACAAAAAAACAGCAAGATTTGGGAAAAAACCTCCTATATGATAGATTAAATATACTTGGTTTAAAATTAATAAGTCATTTACAATAGCATCCTCAATATACAAAATTTTTAATGGAAAATTCTTCAAACTGTAAGTAATATTAATATTTCTGGTTTTTTAAGAGAAAAAACTTATTTTGTTTATAAAGTCGATTATGTTTTCATAATCTTATCTGGACTTATTTTATTAGGATCTTTTAGTTTACAAAAAAGTTTGGGTGATGTAATTAAAGATGAAGCTGAACTTCCAGGTTCTCAGAACAGTGTAAAACAAAAAAAAGAAGGAAAAAATATGACCTTTTTTAAAAAAAGGAAATAGAACATAAGTTGAAAAAACCTCTATTACTTTTCTTATTAAAATTATCGTATCAATTAAATTATAAGACTTAAAAAATATTCAATAAATTTTTTTTGATCTTTTTAAAAAAGCTACACTTAGTCTATAGATACAATTTTTATTATTATTACCTTAAATCAATGAATTTACATTTATTGCTATAGATTCATAAGAGAAAATAAATGACATAAAATATACGATTTCCTACAAATGCAACAGAATTATCTAATCTAAACTTATTTGCGAATTTTTTAGCAATATTTATTTATATTTTGTAATTTAATTATAGTTTAATTTTTTTTTAAATATTGTATCTACTACTTTTTTTTTAAATCTTTCTTGGGCAAAAATTATACTTTTTGGATCTATAAAGCTCATTTTATTGTCTAGGTGTTTATCCAATTCCAATGAGAATGAAAAATTTTTGGGTTCAGATACCATTGAATAAATAATTTTCTCAAAAATATATCCTGTTACTAAATCTCTATAAAGAGTGATATTTTCCAAATGAAAAGAGTCTCCTGATAAAGTAGAATTTTCAGAATTTGAAAAACATCTAAATTTTGATCGAATAGGTCTGAGGTAAAGACCAAAAATTTGTTTTTTAAATTCAAATCTAAAATCTAATATTAACAAAAAATCTTTTTTTTGCATATAATTATAAATAAACTTCAAAGAAATTTTTTTTATTTAGAAATAAACCCAATTTTGTTTTTGAATCTAGATAAATTCAATTTGATCAAACAAAAAAGAATTCACACTTAGGGAAATTATTATAGCCAATTACAATGTAGTTTTCTAAATACAAAAATTTTGAGTATACAATATTATGCTGAAAAAAAAAACTAGGTAAGGTTGGTCTATGAACACTTTTTTTTTATTTGAATGGGTTTTTCTTAAAGGAAGTAAGCTAAGGTAAAATCTAATATTAAATTAAAAATCAACATATGAACATAATTTTGTTAGAGAAGTAAAATGCAAATTTTTTTTGAAATAAAGTAAAAAAATGTTGATTTATATATATTAATGGTTTCTGATGAATAATACAAAATTCAACTTTAATTTCCTTGAATACTTTTTCAACCATTTTAAATATCTTGACCCAATTTTTTTCTTTTTCTATGGAAAAAAGGTAGGGATAGCTGACGAATAATCAAAAAAAAAGAAATTGTTTGATGAAATTATACTTTCTTATTATTATTTTTCAAGATCTTTAGAAATAATCCCATAAAAGATCAATTGATCCTAATAAAGGAGTAAAGGATAATGAATTTTATATTATAGAATAAAAAAATTAAAATAAACAAATTATTGAGTGAAATTTTCTTTGAGGCACATAATAGTGTACTACTTTCTATGTACTTCATATGCCGAAATATTTGTATGATATCGGTCAAAATTTTGTATTGAGCTAACCATAACTCAAATTTAAAAAAGATTTCGCAATTTATATCCCTAAAAATCTTTCTACCATTGTATCCAATATTAAATAAAGTTGAAATTAACAATGAATATAATTCTAAAAATTTGTAAGTTTTTTTAATAATTGAATTATCCAAATAAACTGTCAAAAGTTTGGCATTTATTAAAGTTTTTTTAAACTCCTCAATCAAAAAAAAAATTTAGTAAGTATAAAAAAATAGTATTTTAAAGATAAATAAATGATTTATTTATCTTTAAAAGGATATTTTTATTTTTCAAAGAACTAAAAAATGAGGTTTGAAAGTATGTATTCATTTTAAACTTAGAGTTATTGAAATTATTTAAAAGAAAACTCCAATATTTATAATAATTAAGTATCTAAAAATTAAATTTTTTTCAGAAAAATATTTTTAAGATCCCAAATTTTCTGAGAAAACAGTGATAAAATTTTCCGTCAATTGGTGCAAAAATCAAATTATTAAACCGAAAAAATCCTATAAAGAAAAATTTCGTTAATCTAATTTTTTTAAAATTCACAATAAAATATTCTTTTCCTTCTATGCAAACATATTTAATAACATTCAAATATAAGCAATTTACCCAAGGGTTTAGACTAGACATAAAATAAATTAAATATAAAAGGGAGTTTTTAAAAAAGAATATTAATTTATTTCTTAAGAAAATTGAAAAGCTATGGGTTACTGTTTGAAATATTCTTGTAATTGACAGTGAAAAAGTTTTTTGTCGATTGAAAAATTTTTTTTTCTGGGATTTTTTTTTAAAGATTTTATCTCAAACTGTTTTTGAGTGAAGACTATGATCTATATTTATCTTTTGAATAAATTCTAATCCGCAAATAATAATTTAAAAAATTTGATTGTTATAAATTCCATTTTTATATATACATTTATAAAATCTGTTTTAAGCCTTTTCCAATTATCTTTTTGTATTAAATCCTTTTGTGTTTAAAAAAAATAGATCTTAGTTTATTGTTTTGAAAACTTGAAAATAATTTAAAACAATTGTCTTTATTTAAGTATCTTGATTTATTAATTTTTAACCAATTATTTTTAAAATTAGTTGTTGTTTTTTTAGACTTACCTAACAAAGATGTTATTTGAAGTAGTTTAATTGGAATAATCTTGTTTTTAATTTCATTTATTCTTTTTAAATTTAAAAAAACAAAAAAATCGTATGAAATAAATATTCTTCAAAAAAAATTTCAAAAATAATTTTATATTTTTTTCCAAAAAAAATGTGATACTTTGTTCCAATTAGCTGAAAAAAAAATTAAAGATAATTTTTGAGTATGATAAAAAATAAAAAATTTTCAATGAAATTTTAGTATATCAGTATTAAATTTAAATAACATATGAAAATAAAACTATCTGGTAGGGTTATCATTTTTTAAAATTATTTTTTTAATTATTTATTGGTTTGGCCGATTTAATTTACTTTTAAAAATTTTAAATTTTAACAATTTTGATTTAAAAATTTAATTTAGACTTGTATTTTTAAAATTAAAATTTAAAAATTTTAATTTTTTTCAATTAAGATTAAAAAAATTTTTTGGTATTATTTCGATTAATTCGATATCATATACCAATCGACAAGAAAGATTTTTATCTTTTAATAACAATTTCAATTCTCGTCTTATTCCACTTGAGGGAGGAATTGGACCAACATTTAGTAAATCTCCAAAAGAAAAACTTTTTGTTACAACTCTTCTTTTTCCACCGATTTTCATTGAATGAATAGCTTCTTCGAAAGCTAAATTAATCTCTCCTGTTCCATGCTGGTACAGAAATGTTTCTTGTCTATCATAAGTTGAATCGATCTTCACGATTTTTAGGTCTTTAGCTATGTAAACACTATAATTAACTTTAAGAAATGATCCCCATGAGGGAGATTCGCCAATTGAAACTAAAAAATCTTTGATCTGAATGCCACTTTTCGTTTCAAACTCCTTTAAATAATTTGAAGGATTTTTTGGACTCTGACTCATCCATAAATAATCCTTTCTCACCAATTTTCTTACTTGAACATTTTCTTTTTTTTTAAAATTAATAATATTTCTGGGAATGATAAAGTACTTATTGGGATTATTTATAAAATTAAGCATGTAAAATTAAGACCCTACTATAACATGCAATATAAAATTTATACTAATAATCATGACGATTATGCTGACTTAGAAACAATATAAATTCGCGAAGTTATTTCTACTGGAGAAACCTGTTTTTTAAATTTGGCTAAAAAAATTCCTGTTCTTCCATGTAGTGAAATTATTTTCCCCCATACCGTCCTAGGTTTTCTTCCCGATCTACTAGATATTATATAAAAAATTTTTGCCCCTAAAAATCTGCTTTGTAAGTTTATTTCGTTGGCACCTGGTATTCTGACCCTAATCTTAGACATGTTTTGATTTCGTAAACTTCGTTTGTAACCTAAAATAATGCCAGATTTATATAATCTAAATTGTGAAAAACTATTATAGCATTCTTTTTGACAACAAAACCTTTTTAAAATCGAAAATCGAAAAAATACTTACTTTCTTTTTTGAGAATCGATTAATTTTAATTTCATTGAATTATTTTATTATTGATTAAAGTAAAAAATGCTTTATTTATTTCTATTATTGTGATTCTTAAATAGAGATAAAAAAATATTATAGTAAAAACAAAATGCAAGATTTTGAAAAAACAATCGAATTTATTTTTAAAAAAAAACGTGTCACGACAAACTCTTTCATAATTGTATCTGGATTCATACCTAAAAGTTTTAGAAATTTTTTGGTTAATATCAAAACTTTAAATCCACTCTGTAAACTTATTCATTGTTCAAAAAAAGAAGATTTTAGTGATATTGAGGCGATTATCAATAACCTAGATTCGATAATATTGGTTGCAAGTCATAATAAAAGCAAAAATATTTCGAAAATTTCATTAAAATATAATCGAAAAAAACAATCAATAAAATTCAGTGTATTAAATTCGACTCATCGCTCTTCAGGATTTTTTTTTGGGAATTCTGATGAATGGTCAAGGCCATTATTTATATTTGATAGTTTTTTTGAAAAAAGACCTGAATTAAAAACTTTTAAAATTTTGATATCCTCATTTTTAAGTTCAAAGGTAAATGATTTAAAGATATTACCTTTTTATGATCACGTCATCGCATTTTATTATTTAAATTTAAAAATAGTACTCAGAGTATATCAGATTTCCATAAAAAAAAGTAAAAACCTAAAGGATGAGTTTAGTTTAATTGAAATTGGGCCTAGATTTAAAATTAGGATAGATAATCATAAAATTTAATTATAATATAAAAATAAAAACATAATTTGGGAGTCAAGAAAATTTTATGATTATTCTGTTAATATTACTTTGAAAAACATTTTAAAATTACAATAGTTATAAAAATATTATAAATTTATTTAAAATCCATATTATTTAATTTCAATGAATAAATATAATGGATACATTCCGCGAAAATGTTCGTACACTCGTCAACTCATAATAGCTTCAGATTGCGCTTCAATTCAATTATCTATAAACAATAATAAAGATTTAAAAAATAGTGATGGAGATAAAATTCTTTTAGTCATTTGCGGAAACTTGAGAAAACAGGGGAAATCAGATGGGATTATCAACGAACTGATTGAAAAAGCTGATAGAGTGTAAATTAACTGTAAATAGTTGATAATATAACTAAGCTATTTATATTGTTTTATGTCAAAATTATTGTTTCAATATTCGAAGGCTTAATAGTTTTTTGAATTAATATTTTTCTTATAAATTTAATAAAGAAAGAAAAGCTTTTTAAAGACAATTTGTACACCCACAAAAAATTTTCTTGGTTTAAAGACATACCATAACCATAAATAATATTCTTTATTTGACCTTGTTGTACTATTAATATTGACATGAAGGATTCTGTAAAAAATTCTTCATTGTAAGTGGGATCCAATAGAAATAAAGATTCTCCCTCAAAGTTCTCTTGAATAGAAAAACTATTACTTATAATAAAAATTTCTTTTTCTCCAGAACATTTTAATTCAGTAGTATGCCATTTTAAAACTCCACTTTGTCCGTAAAACTCTATGAGCGGCACCTCTATTGATTTGAGTGCAAGACTGATTCCAAAATTTATCACATCCTGTATATTTCCATCATTCTCGATAATTCCGATTTTAAATTCCAACTTCTTTTTAAAATTTTGTATTTCACGAATCTTTTCAATGTAACACCAATTTTTAAGGATATTTGTTAACGGAAACAACAACTGGCTTAAAAAAAACAAATTTTTGTTTTTGTTCTGGAAAACTGAAAACCTTTTTTTAATCAAGTTTTCATTGAAAAACCTGAAACTAAAGCAAACTCTAGAGAACAAAGATTTTTTATTCAATAAAGATGGTGAAATAAAACCAAGCAATACAATTCGTGTTTTACCTTTGGTCAAATCACAAAAACCACCATTTGATCCAATCAGGATAGTAAAAGCTCTTTCTTTGCATGGTATACGACCGTCGCTCCTAAATCCTGTAGAAAGACTATATTTTGAAAATTCCATTGATTAGTTTTTATATGTATAAAAATATTTTTCTTTTAAAATTTTAAAAATTGCCATGAATCAAAAATGGAATAGTAATCAGATGTATTGTAAAAAAATTCTATTTTTTAAAAAATTCTATTTAGTATATATACTAAAAATGTATGGAGGTAAAGAACTCAAAATTTTAAAGAATTGTTCAATGCCTAATTATTTTTTTAAATTGAAATCGACTATATTTCAAAGAAAAAATTCTTTTATTTCTAACACAACTTTAAAAGAAAATTTATCAAAGTTTTATTTTTTTTTCCAATACTTAATTATAACATTGCTAAAAAATCAAAGATTTAAAAGAGCAAATGATAATTATCTTTCTATATTCAAATTAAAAAACTTAACCAGTAGACATATCTTCACGAAACCCCGTTTATATATTATTAAAAATTTTCGAAAGATTAAAGAAAAGGTTTCTACTTGGTTTTATAAAAAATATAAAAAATCTTTTTTTCTTAAGCACCAAAAAAATAAAAAGATTCATAGTTTATTCAATATGAAAACAGTATTAGAAATAATTTCTAAAGAATTGAGCAATGCTAAGATTATTGGATTTTCTAAAAAATCTATTGAATTCATTCTTAAAAACCTAAAAAAAAATGTTGAAAATATGATTATCGAAATTAGTAAACTATCGATAAAGAGAAAAAAAACAAGGAGAATAACTATTGACTGGGGAATTAATAATCTAATTCACAAAAAACTCAAAAATAATCTTATTCGTTCGCGATACAATTTTCAAAATAATATAAAAAAAATTATCAGAAAATACAAAAATGTAAAAAAAACAATTGAACCTTTTCTTAAAAAGGAAAATAATGATATTTCTTTGGTAAAAGGTAATGTTAATGCAAATGAAGAAAACTTATTTGAAACAGAAAATGTCGTTTTTAAAGCCAATAAAACACTGATGATGTTATTAAACGAAATTTTACAAATTAGAGTTGAAGAACTCAAAAAAGCTACCTCGTGCTTATGTCTATATAAACCGTCTGAGATTAAACATATGCCTAAAAATGAGGAGGAAAAGAAAGAACTCGCATATGAAAAAAAGGGTATTAAAGAAGAACTTATAGAACCTATACCATTAGTGAAAGTTCAATCAATTGTATCAAAGTCAACATTGTATTTATCTGGGATCGATTGTTTTTTGTTTTTAAAAGAAAATACTATTATCCAAAATCAGACTCTATCTATGAGTTTATTATCAATTTTAATTTCAGATTTTAATTTCAGATTTGGAAAAAATTTTACTTACTTAAGCTAAGGTTTATTTTGTTTGGCTTGAAATTAGAAAAGTTTAGTAAAACATTTATGTTTTTAGATTAAAAAACAATTAATGGTATTATTGAAAATAGTTGTTTTCTATTTTTCTTGAAAGTTTCATGGATTAACGAAGAATCGTGAAATTCATAAAATTTTAGTTTTCTAATTACAATAAGTTTCCCTTCCTTTGTAAAAATATCTGTATAGACAGAACTTGTAAATTCTTGATGATAAAAATAAATACTTTTTTTAGAAACATTTCCGATAAAATAAGGATTGTAAAAAGATGTTTGTAACAAATACACAATTCTGTCTTTATTTAAATTTATCAAATATTGCAGAATTTCTATGGATGTACACATATTTTCCTTATTTAAAATTTCAATGAATCTTACGATTGATACGGTTGGAAAAATGAGATTGAAATATAACTTCACACATCTGGAAAGAATAGAATGATTAATTTTTGAAAAAAATTTGCTAATTAGCCAAAACTTTGTTTTTATGTTTTTTTTTTGCATTCTTTCTCTCATACTTAATTGAATCATATTTCCTAATGACTCAAAATTTTCAAAAATTATTATTTTTGTTAATTTTTTGGAATAAAAATGATTTGATTGAAAATCATCAATCTTTTTATTTAAACCATTCCCTATAAACTTTCCGAAAGAAGTTATGTGTAAGATCTGAGACTGTTCCATTTTTCTAAAAAATTGATTACACAATCCATTTAAAAAAGAAATTTTTCCACAATCCATGGGACCATAGAATAAAAGACTTGAAAATTTTCCTTCTCTGAATAAATTCAACACTATAAGATTCGGTTAAGCTCTTTAAATATTTCATTTAAATTTTATTTTAATTTACTTTGACTTACGTTTAAGAATTGTAATTGTGTTTCCTATATTTTCTTTTAAGGTTCTAGGGTGGTATTTTTCTTTAAGCATAAGAATATACAAACAATAAAATTTATTATTTTTAATTAAATCTAAGATGCAAACCGGTTCTAATTAATGGTTTAAGAACCAAAAATTTTTTTAGCAAACATATACTTCTCCAAGTTAATAGTAAGTGTGTATTTTTTTTTCTATTCTGTTTAAGAACTTTATTTCTTCGAATTGTTGTTTCAATAATCCTATCATCACAAAAAGAATCCATTTTAAACCTTCTCCATTCTAGTTGGCGATATAAAATCCTTAATAAACTTGGATTTTTCGTTGATAATATACTATATAAAGTTTTCTTATCCTTTACAATCTGAAGCGGAAGTAAAAAATTAACTATTTCAAGATCTGGATTGGTTATTGGGTTTTTAACACTAGCTATATTTAAAGTTTGAATAGGAATTCTGCAAGTTTCAGGTAGTGGACCAGATTTAAACCACCTATGTTGTTTAATTTTTTCTACAGTGATTCTTTTTTCTGGATTTATAGTCAAAAGAGACCGAATCAAATCTCTGCATTCTACTGGAATTGTTTTAGGAATTTTTACAGGCTCAAACCTTATTTTATTGAATAGGTTTTTGATGTTACCATTATTTTCATCAAAAGGTAATTTTCCTATTACCAATGCATAAAGGATAATTCCACATGACCAAATATCTGATTTAATCCCATTGTAGGGTTCATTTGAAATTATCTCAGGAGATGCGTAATGTGGGGATCCGCAAAATGTTTTAAGCATAATGCCTGGAATGCTAAGTGAGGCCATACCAAAATCAGCAATTTTGATAGTATAGTTTAAATCCAAAAGTATATTTTCTAATTTTAAATCCCTGTGACAAATTCTATGCATGTGGCAATATTCCAAACCCGAAATTATTTGTTGAAAAAAACAGAGAGCTTCTCGATTGCCAATTTTTCTTTTTTGAACTAAAAAATTGAATAATTCACCTCTTGAGGCATATTCTATAATTAAAAATAAATATTTGGAATCTTCCAAAACATCAAATATTTTAATAACATGAGGATGGAACATTAATTTCATTACTGAAATTTCCCGTTGTACTTTGATTCGTAATGAAGGTTTCTCATAAAATAATTCTTTTTTTATAATTTTAACCCCTACTTTCTCACCAGTCTTTGAATGTTTCGCCAATTTAACTTTTCCCGTGGCTCCTGTACCAAGGGTTATGTCAAGAATATATGAGCCAATGCAATCAGGTAGTCCATCATTGTTAATATTCATTAATCTAAGACAGGTGTTTCAAAAACGATATATTCATCAGGGTGTGAAGAGAATTTAAATTCGAACTCCTGACCATTTGATTTCAATTTAATTTCCTGCAGTCAAACGCTCTTTAATTTTCATTACCACTGAGCTACACACCCTGGACTCAATGGGAATAATTTTAATAAATAAAATTAGTATATAATTTTAAATATATTATAAAAAAATTAAATAAATGGGACATATTAATATCTGGAACTCTCATCCTCGAAAATACGGCAAAGGTTCACGAGGATGTAGAATTTGTGGACATCGAATGGGATTAATAAGAAAATATGGGCTAAGTATATGTAGACAGTGTTTTAGAGAGGATGCTCATTTGGTAGGATTTAAAAAATTTAAATAAATAAAGTAATATTATAAATTAATGAAAAAAATTATAAAATTTATTGAAATTTCATATTTCAATTTTAGAATACCCTCGAATTCTCCTTGCTAACTGCAAATCTTTGGGCATAATTGTTACACGTTTAGCATGCAACGCAGACAAATTGGCATCTCCCATTAGGCCAATTATATAATCTTCTGCAGCATGTTGAATTGCCTCCAGAGCTATACCTTGCCATTGGAGAGAATTATGGAAAGAAAATGTTATTTCCTTTACCAAACGGGTGAATGGTAATTTATGGATTAGTAAATCAGTTGATCGTTGAAATTTTCTAATCTCTTTTAAAGCTTTCTCTCCAGGGCGAAAACGTATTGATTTTTCTTTAGTATTATTATCAAAAATTTTTTTATATTTAATTTTTCGCATTTTGGTATATACGCTTGTGATCCAACGGTAGGATTTCAGCCTTCCAAGCTGACAGCCCGGGTTCGACTCCCGGTAAGCGTATCTAAAAATCCAATTTTTTGAAAAACCATTTGTTTTTTCCGGAAAAGTATTTATCTACGAATATATTATTTATTTGCCATTTTAATTCATCTGAGGTTGAAGTTGAAACTTTTTCCTTAAATTTTAGCTCAAAAAGTTTCATTGAAACACTTGATATTAATTCTAGCTGTACTGTACTTAAATCTACAAAATATCGAGTTGGTAGAACATGAGTTTTATTCAATGTCTTAAAAAAAACCTTAATATTTGACTTTTTTTTTGACACTTTATTAGTTTGTATACGTTTAAAATTTTTTGGAGAGTTCTTAATACCTAATACTGTAATACTACTTGAAGATATATCTAAAGATTGACTTTTATTTTCAATAACAATAACTTTTTTTCCGGCATTTTTTCCATTTAAAATAAGGACTATTCTACCAATTTTAAAACTATAAACTTAATTAGTAAAAAAAGAAATTATTTTGTGAATTTTTACATTACTTACCAATTATTCATATTACTTGGGTGCGAATAAAACGGCTATATAATTTTTTAAATTGGGTAATTCCTAGACTTTTTCACAAATAAATTCTAAAATAATTTTCGACAGTTAGGATGAAAAAGTTATCAGCTAAAATTGAGAATTCTCCAGAAATTTTAATACCGAGAATTAATAACTGAATATGATTGACGCATTTTTTGGTTATAATTCTAAGATTCATAAAATTTTCTGATGGATGAGGTACATTGTACCCTGAAAATTCAATGACTTCGATGTTCTTAAGAATGAAACGGATAAAATTTCCAAAAGTATGACCTTCGTCCTGAAAAGTGAATAAGCTTTGTTTATTTTTAATTATATATTTTATTTTAATTCTTCTCATTAGCTGCTAGAGTGGCCGAGTGGTCTAAGGCGTCTGCTTTGATGATACTTAAGATCCGATGGTTATACCTCGTGGGTTCGAATTTAAACTCCCATCTCTAGCATTTTTATATTTGGCAAATTCCATGAATTGAATCCGAGACCTCTCGTGAATTGAACGAAAATCATGTCATTAAATCCAACCTCCAATGAACCTATATAGAATTAATAAAAAAGAACCTAATTCCTTTAGATATTTTTTATTTTTGAAAAAAGAAGAGGATACTTCAGTTAATTCAATTAAAAACAGAACAGATGTTGAAAGTTTCATCAAAGATTTTTCGGAATTCTTTAATCAATTAAATTTTTTGTTTTTAAAAACAAAGTATAAATTGTTAGAATCTCTGGATATAAATTCAAATAAGCTTATAGTTAAATGGAATACTTTAAAGTATGAAAATTATTTTAAAACAAAAAATGTTTTACTAATATTGAAAAAACAATGTTTTTTAAAGATTTTTAAAAACCATGTTTCTAAAAACTACGGGATGTTTTCTTATAATAATCTACTTAAAAAAGACTCTAAAAAAATCATTCATTTTATGTTTGGTCGATTTAAAAGTAAATATTTTAATTTTAAGGAAAACCGTTCTTTTTTTTTTCTTTCCAAAATTTTTTTAAAGATGCAAAATATCTTAAAGTATAAACATTCAAATACACATAATTTTTAAAATTATTCGATTTTCCAAATATTTAAACTTGCATCATCTCCACAAGATAAAAATATATTTCCAAAGATTGGATGCCATATAATTTTATTAATTTTTCCAAAATGAAAATATGATAGATGAGCTTTAATATTTAAGAAGAAGCAATTTTCTCTTTCAAAACTCCAATTTTTTTTCATTTTCATTTTCTTCATGAATTTTTGATTCTTTGCCAAATTCACTAAACCAATTGAATTTCCTATGGAATGAAAAAAGTTCTTGTTAGACAGATTCAATGAATGAATTGAATAGAAACTAAAAAAAAATAATAAAATTGTTTCTTTTTCTAAATTTGTTTTTACTGTTTGACCTCTATCATACTTTAACTGGAAATTTAAATACGTTAATTCTCCCATTCCGTTTCCTATAATTAATTCTTTTCCTAATCTGTCAAATGACATAATCCATAATGTTGAGTTTGAAATTTTAAAATTTAAACTTCCACTATCTGCTTGATATTTGAGTAATCCCAAAACCCCCTCATAGGTTGAGCTCACAATTTCATCAAAAATTGGATTCCATGTTAAACACTTAATATCACCATTATTTTCTTTGAAAATATGATCACACTCGATTTTTCTTTTGAAATTATTTTTCCAAACCCAAACACTTTTATCTCGTCCACAAGATGCAAAAAGATTTTGCTTTACTGAAAAACAACAATCTTTAATTTCTGATAAATGACCTTTAATTATATGTTTAATTTCTAAAATACATATTTTATAACATTTCAAAAAAGCGACCTCTAAAAGATAAGAATATCCCTGAAAATCAGAAATCGAAAAAAAGTTTGAATTTATTTTTTTAGATAAACCCCTGAAAGTCCTAAGGAATTTTGAAATTTTTATAACATATAATCTGCGCCATGATTTAAAATATAAGATTTCTATCAAAGATTTTTTGTAATATTTTCCAGGAATAGTTTTTTCACTAGGTCCCCAAATATTTAAACTTGCATCGACTCCGATTGATAACAAAAAATTTCCAGAAAAACTCCAAAGAACAGACCATATTATACCAATATGTCCTTTCAAGGACTTTATTAATCTTATTTCAGACATTATACTTTTTAAGATATTTAAAAAATAGTTTATATATTTCCATTTTTTAATTTATTTAATTTATTGATAAACTCGGTGAATACTTGAAAATCCACTTCCATACCATTTAATTCTTGAATTTTTTGAAATAACATCGTTTCTTTTTTTGCTTTTATGTTTATCTTATTTCTATATAATCTTATTTTTCTGTATAATGATATAAATAAAAATTTCGAGATGGCTTGATTAAAAAAGAATACCTTAAAAACTTTCAATTTAGATATTTTATACTTATTGTTTCCAAAATCAATTTCGAATAGATTATCTTTTTTTATAATATAATTGTTCCATAGTATAAAACACTCTTTTGTCAAATCACACAATCTATATATATAAAAAATTTTCAATCTTGATTCATTTTTTTTTAAAATGATTTTTTTAAATCTAAGATATTTAATTATAAAATTATTTTTACCCAAAATTTTTTTTAAGTTTAAATGTTTTCTACCAAATATATTGGAAGTAAAATATTTAAAAAGATACTTGAGGTTAATTTTTTTGAAATTTTCACTCTTTTTGTTAAATCTTCTGTAGAATTTATAGGTTTTTTGATAATGAAAATAGAAAACTTTGGTTTGAAATAAAATCTTAAAATACAAGTTTTTTGATAAATCAAAACTAAACATTAACTCATTTTGTTCTAACTTATCGGGAATCGAATAATATAATGATACGATATTTTTGATTACACATTGTTTTTTTATGATTAAATCATAATAAATATTGTGTCCAAGACATAAAGAGTAGTTTTTTTTCACCAATAAATCAGCTTCTTTTAATTTTTTATAGAAATGGAATAGCATATTTACAAATAGATAGATTTTTTCTTTTATGAATAAAATTTTATTAAATTCTTTTTCCAAATAAAAAAGCATTTTTGAACTCACATACGGATTTTTTCTTTTTGGGTTGGTTATGAATTTATCTAAAAAATCAAATCCCAGATGTTCAGTAGGAATGATTTTTGAGGGAAATAGTTTTTTTGGCTCTTTTCTATTAGTTTTGTTTTTTGCCTTAGAAGAAAACATGTCCTGTTCTTTTATAAAAAGTGTTTTCTTTTTTTTTCTCCTCTCAATTTTTGATTTAATAAACAGAGATATGAATCTTTTTAATTTTCCTAATCTAATCTCTGAATTTAAAATTGAATAATTGAAGTAATCCAATGTATAATAAAATGAATTTAAAATCAAGTTATTTTTATTGAAAGAAATAATGATTTTTTGAAAATCAAATCTAATTTTTGAGGAAATCTGAATAAATATTCTTTGTTTAATGAGGAAATTCTTAATTATTGGAATTTGATAGATTTTTTTTAAAATTAAAAAAAACTTGTTGTGGTAGGATATTAGATTTATTAATATTGTCCATTTCTCTTGATATTTTAGTGGTTGATTGAGATCTTTAGGATCATAAAAACTTTTTCTACCGTATTTTTTGATTAATTTAAAATTACTCATAAATAATTTTTAACAATTTTTATATTTATTATATTAATTGATAAATAAAAAGATTTCTTATAATTAATTTATTTTCTAATTCTATTTTTATATAATACTTTTATTCTTCATATTTAGGAGCTAGATAAAATCTTATGAACCCAGACCTTCCAATTTTAAACTCCAATTGTAAAGGAAAATCTTTACACAATTTAAGATTTATTTTTTCACACAAAGGGGTAGCCTTGGAAAAACTGCACAAATAACGTAGAGCAAATCCCATTTTTACTGGTTCTGAAATGTTAATTTTAATTTCTTCTTCTACTTCTCTTTCGTTTTCGGATTGTTTTAGAAAAATGGTAGCTTTTCCAATATCACCTTCGACTTCAAATTTAATCCCATCCTTTGAAATTCCAATTTGTACAGTGTCCCCCATTGTTATCATTTCTGATGAAATTCGTCGATATTCAGACGAAGTAATTGAAATCGTTGCTGAATATTCAGTTTCTGGTATTCCTAAAGGTTCTGCTTCGATTTTCATTAATTTTAATTCAAATTCTGAAATTCTATCCTTATTTATACTCTCAAAAACTACCGTAAGTATATCGGAAATATCCTGACAAGAGATTAAAATTGAATCTTCATTTGAAGAACATTTTAAAATTTTATAAAAAGAACTTAGATTTAAACCAAGTGTAATTGGTATATCACACCTAAAAATTTCGAAATCTTCTGAGGGAATAATTAAAGATACTAGTGAAACGTGTGAAGAATCCATTGCCTTTATTATAAATAACTATTTTTAAGGAACCTTAAAAACATCTACTTTTTTAAATACTTACTTGTAGAGATATCCCGTTTTCATTACATTCCAAATTTGCATCGCTAACAATATCCTTGATAGCTTCAATCAATTTTTTTATTTGGCCACTTTGAGATAATTTGGCTTCAAACATCTTAATTTAATAATATAAAAAAAAATTTAAAAAATATTTATATTGTTCAAAATTTGGAATTAAACTTTTTAGGTTTAAGTTTTTTTATGATATTTATTGAAAAGCCAATTTGGATTTTATCTGATGGATATTTAATATTTGAAACTTTCTCTGGTTTTCTGGAAGAAATCCAAGATTTCTTAGTTACTGTGTCCGAACCAGTAATTAGGACTACATTGATACACGAATATATCTTGACTCCATATGCATTGTATGCAGCAGTAACTTCTGGAATTGACGCAAAAGAAATTATATATATTCTCGAAACACTTTCTAAAAATCATCTCCCAAAAATTGCATTGAAAATGATATCTTTGTGTACTAGTTTATACCGAAAATTACATCTTATACTTTATAAAAGTATATATTATATCTATTCACCAGAAAATAATTTTTTAAAAATTGTTTTAGGAGATAAAATTCTTAAGAAGTACAAATTTACAATTATTACTTCATATTTTAATTTTTTGAAAATCAAACTTGCTATAAAAGATAATAGAAAAAAAAAAGCTTATACTTGTAATTATAATAAAAAAAAGATCATAGATCATGATTTTTTTATGAAATCAGAAATGATCTTATCTATTTGCCCAAGAAAAAATGATATTGAACTATTTAGAAGAAGATGTGTGAAATTAGATTGCCCTTTATTAGAAGAATATGATTTCTCAAATGATTCGATTTTACAAGATATACAGATTGACTTAGTTTCAGATGCCAAAATTCGTAAATATCAAGAGAAAGCTTTGGCTAAAATGTTTCATAGAGGTAGAGCAAGGTCTGGAGTAATTGTTTTACCTTGTGGTGCGGGAAAAACTATTGTTGGGATAACAATATCTTCAGTTATAAAAAAACCAGCTTTAATAATTTGTAATAGCACTGTTTCCGTTGATCAATGGAGAAAACAGTTTTTAAGATGGTCAGATATTTCTGATTTAAGAATAAGAAGTTTCATAGCAGGTTATTTTTCAAAATCTGAAGATATTGTCGCTGATGTGATTGTTACAACATATTCAATGATTTCTTTTGGAGGTAGGAGAGCCAAACTTTCAGCAAGCTTGTTAGGAGAAATCAAAGAAAGAGAATGGGGTATAGTTATACTTGATGAAGTTCATGTTGTTCCTGCAAATGTTTTTCGAAAAGTTCTGGGGGCAATAAAAACTCACTGTAAACTTGGGCTAACAGCAACTCTTTTACGAGAAGACAGGAAAGTCGGGGATATAGGTTTTTTAATTGGACCTAAGTTATATGAAGCAAATTGGTTGGATCTTGAGAAAACTGGTTATTTAGCAAAGGCCTGTTGCGCTGAAATATGTTGTTCTATGCCACCAAAATTTTATGAAAAGTATTTATCTGAGCCTAGTTCAATAAGACAAATTTTATGTGCACTGAATCCAAATAAGGCAAGAATATGCGACTTTTTAGTAAGATACCATGAAGATAGAGGTGACAGAATTCTTGTATTTTCAGATAATGTGTTTGCTTTAAGATCATATGCTACAAAAATGATGAGATCCTTCATTTACGGAGCTACAGGATCACTTGAAAGAATGAAAATTCTTAAGAATTTTCAAGAATTTCAAGGGCAAACTTTATTCATATCAAGAATTGGAGACACAAGCATTGATTTACCCGAAGCAAATGTAATCATTCAAATCTCATCACATTATGGTTCTAGAAGACAAGAGGCACAGAGGCTTGGAAGAATACTTAGGCCTAAATTTAGATCTCAAAAAGCCTTTTTTTATTCACTAGTTAGTTCAAATACTGAAGAGATGTTTTATGCCGCAAAAAGGCAACAGTTTCTTGTTAGTCAAGGATATGATTTTAAAACAATTGTTGAATTAAATGGTATGAATATCTTATCCAATCTTGTTTTTGATACTAAAGAAGAGGAAGAACAGCTTTTAGATCAAATCATGTCTAACCAACATCGTGGAAATTTACATGAATTTTAAAATTACAAAGTTTTATTATCTTATAAATTTTATCATTTTAGGGTTTATACTAAATGAATATTTCTGGAATCAATTGTTATATTAAAGATAGAAGAAATATAAAAACACGAAGAAGTTTTTCTTTTAAATTTATTCATATTTTTTTGCCGATGGAGGTTAAGGTAAAGGATCTCTATAATTCTAATGATTTTTCATTATTATCGGTAATGTTTCAAAGTTTACATCAACTTTATGATTTGAAAGATATTTCCTTAATAGAAAAAAAACTATTTTTGATTTCAAAAGAAAGTTGTATTTTTTTAGAACAAAACTTTTTAAGGAAAACTTTTTTAAAAAAAACAAAAAACTTCTCATATTGGCAAATGAATCAATGGGTTTTTGAAAAAGAATGTTTTTCGAATTTTTACATTATTTCAACATTTATATTTGTTTTTTTGTCAATTAACCCCAATAATTATTACATTTGTAGTTTCTTTTGTTCTTATTTAAAAAGAGAAAAAACTAAGACATGGGTGACTCTAACCTTGTCAGATTCATTATATTCAGTAGATAATTTCAAAGAATTAGGTTGGAACTTAAAATCTAATTCTTGTTTAAATTTAAAGCAAAAAAATGTGGATACACTTTTTAATTTTTCTAGTGCAATAAAGTTTATTCATCATCAAGCTTGTTGGAAATTTTTCAATAACATCTTATTGAATTCAGGAATCACTAGAGGAGCCATGCTTTCTTGTGTTTCAATTTTAATTCATCTTAAAAGAAAAGTAAGTTTAAAATTGAACCTTTAAATTTATTAAAAAGAATAGATTTTTTAGACAATTAAATCCAATTAATCTACTGGATTTCCAACACCAGCTTCAGAGATAGAAAATGTACATTCTCCACTTGGAAGACTTGGTGAATCATAGATTCGGCATATCCTATTACTCCCTTTTCCCTTTTTTAAATACAGCCTTGTTTGAGAGGCATGAGCAATCACATTCCCCCCCATTGGTTTTTTTGGATCGGATATAAATGAAGAACTACCGTCAACTTGAGCTATAACTTGATTCGTAATTACTACAGCAACACCGAACTCATCTGAAAGTCGCTGAAGTACCCTTAAAAATTTTGCCATATGTTGTTGCCTTGAAGCTAATTCTCCTCTGCCAACATAATCTGTTCTATACAAAGAAGTTGCAGAATCAACTACAATTAATGCATATCTACTTTCTGTCATCAATGCACTTGCTTGGTTTAGAAGCTCAATCTGATGATCAGTATTATAAGCACGTGCAAATGCAATATTGTCTAGAACATCTTGTCTATTTAAACGAAATCTATCGGCCACTGCAACAATCCTTTCAGGACGGAATGTCCCTTCTGTATCAATATATAAGGCCCTACCTTCTCCTCCACCTTGATCAATTGAAAGTTGGCATGTCACACATAATGTATGACAAATTTGAGTTTTACCAGTCCTAAATTCTCCGAATAATTCTGTAATACTTCCAGTTTCAATTCCACCCCCTAAAATTCTGTCCAAATCTTTACATCCAGTAGTTAGATAAATTATATCTTGTCTAATCTTATAACATTCAGTAGCAGAACAAAACCCTAGAGGTACCATCTTAGCCGCTTCGGTGTGAATCTTTTCTGCTTTTATTTCTGATATTCCTCGAATTTCAATTAACTTTTTTTTATTTGCATATGCTATAGATTCTATTGTATGATAGCCCATATCTTGTAGTTTTTTTATATCAGCAGTAGAAATACCGAAATTCTGTAGTACAGATATGTGGCGCCATGTTTCTGAATTATTTACTTGAATTAAAGCTTCACTCATTAATATTTAAAAATGTTTACACATTTTTATAAACTTGTTGGATTAAAACATAAAAATATTTAATTAATGTCTTTGGTGGGTAATCAAAGATATTCCGTAATTGGTAGAGTAGTTGGAAGTGGTTCTTTTGGTGTGGTCTTTCAGGCAAAGGTAAGAATATCTGGTGAGACTGTGGCAATAAAAAAAGTCTTTCAAGATGATCGATATGAAAATCGAGAAGTGGAAATTATGTCAATTTTATCTCATTCCAATATTTTAGATTTAAAACATTGTTTCAATTTTTCAGAAAGTATTGAACTGTATTATAATTTAGAACTGGAGTTTTTTGCAGAAAATATTCATCGTGTTTGCAAACATTATTCTAATCACAAGCAAACTTTACCGTTAATCTATGTAAAATTATATATGTATCAAGCTTTGAGAGCACTCGCTTATTTACACTCGATCGGTATTTGTCATAGAGATATAAAGCCGCAGAATTTATTGATTGACCCAGCCACTCAGCACCTAAAATTAGGAGATTTTGGATCAGCTAAACTGCTAACTACAAACGAACCTAGTATATCGTATATCTGCTCAAGATACTATCGTGCTCCAGAGTTATTACTAGGAACTATTGATTATACCAATAGTATTGATATGTGGTCAGCAGGCTGTGTAATGGGTGAACTCTTAATAGGATTTCCATTTTTCAAAGGGGAAAGTAGTACTGATCAGCTTGTTGAAATAATAAAAGTGATTGGTACACCAACCAAGGCGCAGGTTCAAGCAATGAATAATGAATATAAGGAATTTCAATTCCCCAAATTGGAATCTCATCCTTGGGAAAATGTTTTTCACGGAAAAAAATTGAGTTTAGAAACTGTAAATCTTATTGATGCAATGTTGGATTATCTACCATCAAGACGAATAAAAGCAGTAGATTCTATAAGCCACCATTTTTTTGACGAATTAAAAAAAGTTGGTTCAAGATTACCAAATACAAAAACGTTACCATCTATATTTGATTTTCAAAAAAAAGAATTTGAATTTTCAAGAAGGTTCTCGATAAAAGCAATTCCTATTAAATATCTCCGTCTACTTTGTAAGAATCATCTACGTAATTGGCAACTCGGAATAAGAATTTGTTAAAGTTGAGGTTTCTTTTTTCATTTAAAAAAAATATAAATGCAGTTTATTCAATTTAATAAACTATACCCATCTACCAAATTGGATAGTTATCCAAGGTTTCGACAAAACTTTAAAATCATTATTTTATGTACTGAAATATCTGAGATAAACCTTTCTAATAATTTAAAACTAAATTCAAAAATTTCTAATAAAAATCGAAATTTATTTTTTATTTCTGAACACATATTCTTAAGAAATTCTTATAGTAATATTGTTTCTAAACAAACGAGCACAATATTGTATAAAAAACATATTTTTGATTCTTTGTCTATTGCCTCACCATTTAAGTCATTTTGGTTCAATAAAAAAGTAAAAAAATGTGTAGATTTTGGAACTGGTGGTGGTTTTCCCGGACTTATTCTAGCAATTTTTTTCCCTCAAATTTTTATTTCAATGTTGGATTCGATACAACGGAAAACTAATTTTCATAACGGTATATTCAGTATTTTTTGGATTAAAAATTGTAATTCTATTTGTTTAAGAGGAGAGCATATTATTTTTTCAATATCTCATCGAAAAAAATATGATGTTGTAACATCTAGAGCGGTAGCAGAATTAAAAAATCTATTAGAATTATTTGTTTATATAACTAAATCTCATGCTAAATTTATTGCAATGAAAAGAATCAAAGGTTGTAGTAAGGAATTAAATTCTACTCACAATCTTTCGATTAAATTAGATTTTAAAATAAAGTCAATTATAAAGATAGATAAAAGATATTCAGGAAAGGTTCTTATTATATATAAAAAAATTAATTAGAATTTTTCATTATTTCAATTAGAATAAAATAGTTTTATTCTAAAAAATTTAAAACAAATTAATTTTTTGAAAATCATAAATTAAATTATTTTAATGGGAAACGACAAATTAAGAATTGCAGTAGTATCCTTTGAAAAATGCAAACCTAGTAAGTGTAGGTTGGAATGTAAAATTAGTTGTCCTGTTGTTAGAATGGGGAAACTTTGTATAAGTGTGGAAAAGAATAATATTCAGGCAGAAATCTCCGAAAAACTATGCATAGGTTGTGGTATCTGTGTAAAGAAATGTCCACACAAGGCTATAAAAATTGTAAATCTTCCTTTAACACAAAATTTAAAATTAGTTCATCAATATGGAATCAATTCTTTTCGTTTATTTGGACTTCCCATACCAAGACAAGGTCAAATTTTGGGTTTAATTGGATCAAATGGGATAGGAAAATCGACAGTTTTAAAAATATTAAGTGGAGATATTAAACCAAATTTAGGAAATTATTTTAAACATTGTGATGAAAAGGAAATTAAAAAGAATTTTAAGGGAAGTGAACTACAAATGTATCTAGACAAACTTTATAGAAAAGAACTGAAAGTATTGATTAAACCTCAATATATTGATACATTAGCCACGCTATTTAAATGTTCCATGGGAGAAATCCTAGAAAAAAAAAATCAAAAAAAAAATCTAATTGAAATAGAAAAAAGCTTAGAACTTAAACCATTTAGAGAACATAAAATTATAGAGTTATCTGGAGGAGAATTACAACGTCTTGCAATTTCTCTTATCCTAATTCAAGATTCTGATGTATTATTGATTGACGAATTTACCTCATATTTAGATATTAAACAAAAAATTCAAACGGCTAAATTAATTAAAGAAATAATTGTCAAAAATAACAAAATGTTCATAATTACTACTGAACACGATCTATCCATAGCTGATTTCCTCTCCGATTATATTTGTTGTATGTATGGAGAATCTGCAGCATATGGAATAGTAAGCATGCCTTATTCTGTCCGAGAAGGACTTAATATATTTTTATCAGGTTTTATACCTATAGAAAATATTCGTTTTAGAGAAACAACAATAGATTTTTCAAGTTTAAATGGTGATTTAAAAAAAAATTTACTAACCCAGAAGCCTGTTTTTATTTATAAAACTTTCATAAAATATTTTAAACATTTTAATCTATTTGTAAATCCAGGACAAATATCTGAATCAGAGGTCGTCATTCTTCTAGGTGAAAATGGATCAGGAAAGACCACATTTATAAAAGTTCTTGCTGGATTCTTAAAACCTGATGAGGGTGAAATTTTTAAAACTAGATTCCCAGTTTCTTACAAACCACAAAAAATTTCTCCTGATTTTGATGGAACTGTGAAAGAATTATTACTAAAAAAGTTAGGAAATCTTCAATTTGATCTCAGTTTTAAAGAGATTGTGTTAAAACCATTAAAATTAGAAAAGTTAGAATCTAAGGAAATTAAAAATCTCTCGGGAGGAGAACTTCAACGTATTGCCATATGCATATGTTTAGCAAAAAAATCTAATCTTTATCTAATAGATGAACCGTCAGCTTATTTGGATTCTGAGGAAAGAATAAATGTATCAAGAGTTTTAAAAAAATTTACGCAGCATTATCAAAAGATATGTTTCATTGTCGAACATGATCTTTTAATGGGGATTTATTTAGGAGATAAAATTATTGTTTTTACAGGAACTCCATCGATAAATTCGATAGCAAATACACCATTAAGCGTAGGAGAAGGGATTAATAAATTTTTAAGAGAACTCGATATTACCTTTAGAAGAGATCCAGTTAGCCTTCGTCCTAGAATAAATAAATTAAATTCGGCAAAACACAAAGATCAAAAGAAAAATGGGAACTTTTTATTTTAAGTTTTACAGATACGCAATAATAATGTAAAAATGTGGGAAAATAAAAATAAATCTGAAGTAGCATGTTCTTTAGTATCCATAATATTGGAAGAGAATAAACTTCAATTTTCGAACCAAAGCTTTGAAAAAATATTTACAGTGACAAACTTGAAAATTGAAACCTATTGGTACTCATGGTTTTTTACAAAAGTACATGAAAATAAAGGAACAAATTTGTGTCATTTAAAAGACAATAAACCAATAGCTACTGAACGATCCGCTGAAAATAATAGTTCTGTGAATAAAGAAGAAAATGAAGAATCTGATGAGGATATGGGATTTGGTTTATTTGATTAAAATACTATAACTATTAAATTAATAGATTTTGTGAAATATTTTTAATACATTAATTGTTTATTTTTAGTCCTTATTATCGTCAGTTATTCTAATAAAAAATTACATGTTTCATGGTAATGATATACTAAAGCTTGGATTTTTATTAGAAAAAAAAATTCTTTTGATTCTTAATTCTAAAAAATAGTTATCTTTTTATTATCTAATTAAACGTAGTTTTAAAAAAGATAACTATTTTTTAGAATTAAGAATCAAAAGAATTTTTATTTATTACAGAGGCTTTTAAACAAAATGAGTTTTTAGTGAATTTGATAGTTTTTGTAGTGAGGTTCGTGTTCCCCACTTCCATTTTTTAGGGTAAAAGTTTTTATTCATAATAATATTTCTCAAAATTACAATATTTCCTTTTGAACATTTAAGCATAATTTTAGAGTTGAACGTAATTTCACCAATTGCAATAATTTCTTTTCTTTGAGTTAAAATAAGTACATATTCAGCCTTCTGAATATTTTCTTCAATTGCTGAAATACCATTGATCGCTAAATTTGAACCATAACAAAGGGAGTTGACTACTGAATTCTTTACAACTATCCTTTTTAAAGTTTTTAAAACAAATTGAACTGGAAGCAGAAGCGAAGGTAATCTCATACAGGTTTTCCAAAAATTTAACGTCCATATCAGGTCAGTAAAATCTTGAAAGATAACAAGATTATCATTTTCAGTTAGAATACCAATTTTTATTTTTCTTGCTTCATTAAAATGGCAATTTTTCCTGAGAATTAAACTTAAAGTTAAGTCCAATGATCCCAATAAAATTTTGTTTTTACTTTTAAGAGTGCATATAATTTTTCTAGGTTCAAGAATAACATTTTTAACAAAAGAAATTTTGATATTTACAAACTTGATTTGATTTTTAATTAAATAAGGCCTATTACTCTGATAAAAGTTCTTTTTAAAATATCTCAATATAAAGTTGGTTTGATTTACTATTTTAGGACATAATTTTATCACAGAAATAATTTTATACTCCCCCTTAACAAATGAGGTTAAATTATTCTTAGAATTTTGGAAAAAACAAACTAAACATCCAGATATACCTTTATTGAAAATTAAACTTGAAAATATTCTTATTTTGTTAAATTTTTCCTTTATTTTTTTAATAATTTCTATAGAATTCACATTTAATGGTTTATCAATATTCAAAATACATTTACTTAAATCATTATAGGAATTTAAACAATAATGTGCTTTAATATTCTTCATAGATTTATTAAAATAGAATTTTTTAAACTAAAAAAATTTCTTTTATAAAAAGTAAAAATAACCAAGTTTTTAAAATTTTAACAAGATTTAAAAACTTTATTTATAATTTTATATTTAAAAAATACGTAAAATAATATAAACCGATGTATGCACCTTTAATTTAAATATTTATGACAAAGCATACTAAAAAAGTAGGTCCGGTCGGAAAATATGGTACGAGGTACGGGTCTTCAATACGAAAGCATTTAAAAAAGATTGAAATTTCTCAACATTCTCAATATGATTGTAACTTTTGTGGGAAAAAAAAGGTTAAAAGAACATCTGTAGGAATTTGGACATGTAAAGGTTGTAACCGTAGCTTTGCTGGAGGCGCTTGGACATTGCATACCCAAGCAGCAATAACAACAAGGGGTACCATAAGAAGGTTGCGTGAATTAATCTAAATTCTTTTCCCCACCAATGTTTCCATTCTTAGTTTTACAAGAAGAATAATTTTATCTTAAGATAAAAATTTAGTTTATTTAAACTTTATCTATAATTTTTTTAATAACCTCTCGGTTTATTCGAAAATATTCCGCTGGAGTAATATTATTGTCAAGTAAACATTTAAATTGTTTTGAATATTTATCTTCATCTTCATCTTTAAGTAATTCCATGAATTCTAAAATATGTCTACCTTCTATTCGATTTTTCATAGTTTCAATGTCAAAAGTTTCATTTTTTTTGAACCCAGGAAACCTTTTTTCATTATATGGTATACTGAAACCCCCGTCAACTGCACCTTTCATTACTGCGAATACCTTATTTCCTGTGGTAACTCTTGTTAAGCCCACATCTAATATTACATTAAAGTTACTTTTCAATGAACTTTGGTTTTTTAAAAATGAGAAATTTTCAAGAAAAAAGCTGTTAGATAAACGAAGGCCAGTTATATATGCGGTAGAAAAATTATTATTGTTCAATATTAAACCGACTTTATTGAGTTTTTTAGAATAACTAGAACTTAAAACGAAATCCCCTTCTAATCTCGAATATATTAATTGGCACAGAACATTTCTCTTTGATAATCTAACAACTAATCTATATTTTGCTGCATTAAATTTTTGTTTATCTTGAATGAGAAGGTACTTTCGGCTGTGATAATTGGTTTTTCCTTCTCGCCTTCTTCTCCATTTGACTTGAAATCGGCTGTGAAAAGAACTATTTTTTACCTTCTTAATTAATTTCATTTTTACTATTTAATAAATTAATTTACTTACTATGTTATATTTAATGGATTTGAAAAAATATAAAATATTTTATAATATTTGAAATTGTTTGATCAATCGCTTGGATGAATAAAGCATTTCCAGAAATTATAAATTTAGAATACCTCAACGAATTGGTGTACATTAAAAACCCAGAGATTTCCTTAAGTTTACATGATAAAAGATTTATTTTAAAAAGGTTTGAGAAAACATTATTAATTATCTTTTTCCTTTGAACGCACATAACATTTTTTAAAACAAATTTAATTTTTTTGCTGAAAATAATTTTTTGATTTTCAAGTTCGTTGGTATGGTTAAATTGCGATTCAAAAGTCTTAGTTGAATATAAGTTCAAAGCTTTATTCTTTTGAAATTTTGTAGATTTAAAGTTTTCTTTTTCCAGTTTTTCAGCGGAAAATTTTTTTTCAATATTTTTTATATATCTAAAACATTCTTTTCCTTTATCTATAAAATTGATACAATCAATTAATTTGAATAGCGAGTTCAATATTTCAATCATCGTTTATAAAAAGAGTTATAAAAAGAGTTATAAAAAGAGTTATAAAAAGAGTTATAAAAAGAGTTATAAAAAGAGTTATAAAAAGAGTTATAAAAAGAGTTATAAAAAGAGTTATAAGCAATTGTTGATTGTTAGATGGATAAAAAAAAAAATTTTGTTAAGCACAACAGAGACGTTTATATTATTTGTTCCTTTTTAAGTGGACTCCCCAAACAAAAAATCTGTTCAAAATGTTTTTTTTTCATTGGTCCGATGCCTGTAAATTTAGATAGAGTATCATTAATTGATTTATGTAAGAAGGAACATATTATTTTGGAGAAAAGTGATGGAATTCGGTATCTTCTATTTTATGATAAAAGAAGATTGTCGATAATCGATAGAAAAATAAAATCATATTCTATTTTTAAAAATAAAAATCTAATAAATAAAAAACTCATTTTTTTGGATGGAGAACTGACTTTCAATTTAATTCTCGAAAAATATAACTATTTAATTTATGATACAGGAATAATTACAGGAGATTGGAGGATATCAGGTTGGGATTTATACTCTAGGTTGCGTGCTGTTGAAAATCTTCTTCAATCCTTATGTTGTGATTTGTTTTTTAAGAATAGATTTCTTGTCGAGAAACTATTTTTTTTTAAATACAATATAAGAAAAAATTTTGAAGCTATTTCAATTAATTCCTACACTAAAGAAAATGTGTTTTTAAATGTTGGACTAAAAAACCTTTTTCATTGTAACAAGAACGATGGTATAATATTCTCACCATTAAGAGTAAATTATGCGTTAAAGACAACTTGTACTACATTCAAATGGAAATATGAATTTGAAAATACAATGGATTTATTAATTCAAAAAAACGTTATTAAGAAGTTTTACAAAAAGCCTCTAAGTTTTCCTTACAATTTGGCCTCAACGATAAATAAAAACAAATTTTTTAAAGTATACAAAGGCAAAAAGTTAATTTTACTCAAAAAAAGAATTGATTCGAAATATTGTTTAGCAAAAAATATAGGAGAATTTAGATACATACAAAAAAAAGGTTCATGGGTTTTAAAAAAATACCGCTATGATAAAACATACCCAAATTCAGTTAGAGTGCTATGTAATACATTAAAAATAATTTCTGAATCAATTAATAAGTTGGAGCTTGTAGATAAAGTGTTAAAATTTCAAACTCGAAAAGAGAGAGGGAAATGTGGTGAGAAATATTCGTAAAGTTTTTTTTATATTTTAAACTTAAACTCATTAAAGGTCTGTTTTTTTAATCACATTAGTTTCATTTACCGTCATTTTAAATAATCATTTCGCCTAAGTCTCATTCTTATTAATAATGAGTATGTTTTATTAAAATAGGGACCATTTCAATAAATTTGAAAATCTTTCAAGTTTTTTTAATAATCAATTTTAAAAATGGAAATAGAAATATTGTCGTTAATAGTTTAGTTTCCACAATTTTATCTGTCCTCCCTGGTGTCCTGTAAATAAACTTAAACCATCATTATTCCATATCATAGATACACAACATGAATTTTTATTAGATTTCTCAAAACCATTATCTTTTGTGTCGATCATTTCAATAATTTCCTTGGATTCTAAATCCCAAACTATTATGCTATTATCAGTGGAGGCACACAACCAATATCTATTTGGAGAAAAACAAATACAATGAATTTTGCCCCCTGAATCTAAAGAATACAGGTGTTTACCTTCTTGTAAATCCCATAACATAACATCACCGTCTTGGCCACCTGATGCACATATTGAGCTATCAGGAGATATTGCGATACTCTGCACGTAACCTTTATGTCCATTTAATCTATTTTTAATTCGATTCAAAGACATATCCCATAAATCAATTGTCCCGTTCCAACTACAAGAAACAAAAGATAATAACTCAAGTGGCAAAAAATAAACAAAAATTATCCAACTATTTTGAGTGTTTTCTTTGTAGGTTTTTTTACATTTACCTAATGTATTCCAAAGTTTTATAGTTCCATCTCTAGATCCTGAAATAATTTGACGTTCATCTTTTGAAAAACATACCGATAAAATATCTTTTTGATGACCCAAAAAGTTTTGTATAGTTTTTCCTGATTTAATATCCCATAGTCTTAGCGATTTGTCCCAAGATGACGAAACGCAGAATTGTCCATCTGATGAAAGTTTCAGGTCTGATACAAAATGAGAATGACCTTTTAGTCTTTTTACAGGAACAATTATCAAATTTTCTGTTTTATTTATTTGCCAATTAACAATACTTTTATCTCTTGAACCACTAACAAGAATATTAGAGTTTTCAATAGAAATGCAAAGCGATGTAACACTATCTGAATGGCCTTTTGTATTAAATTCTAGCGAAAATAAATTAGACATATTATTATAAATATCAATTTATAAATACTTTATATGAAAATTGTATAAAATTGATTTAATACAAAAAAAAAATTATTATTATGGATATTAATGAATGTTGGTTTTGTGGATCCAAAATATATCCAGGACATGGTTCATTGTTTGTTAAAAATAATTGTGAGAACATTTACTTTTGTAGATCTAAGTGTAAAAAACTTTTTAAATTAGGAAAAAATCCTGAATTTTTTGCATGGTGTTTTAAAAATAGGAAAAAAAAAGGTAAATGTCTTTTTCTATCATCAAGATTTTTAAGTCACGAAGACTTCAACCGAAATTCACCAAAAATTTACAACAAGTTTATTTTAAAATTTGTGTATTTTCTAATAAAAAGATTTTCAAAACAAAATATTAGAAATAATATAAAGTATCAAATAATGTTAAAAAAAAAGGATCTTAAATAAAGGTTGTGTGACCGAGTGGTCTAAGGTGATAGATTCAAGATCTATTGGAATTTCCTCATGGGTTCGAAAAACCAAGGTCCCATCGCAACCATGAATAATTATTTTTTTTTTTTGATAAACTTATTAGATGGTTGTGTGAAAAACACGATTTTTGGGTTTTTATTGAAGAAATTTAAAAATTTTACCCCAAACAATATTATGTAATATCACTATTTCCAGATTTAAAATAAAAAAAAATTTAAACAAAGAATGGTTTCTTTTAAAGATATTGAATCTAACGCATTTGTATAATTTTAAAGGAAACCTGCTTTATTACCCAAAGACATTTTCTGTACACACAACTTTTTTTTTAAAATTTAATAGATGCATGTTATTCTTAATCCAAAACTTCAAACATAAAGTTCCAATTCAATCTAAATTTATAAATTTGAGGAGATCAATAGTTGATAAAAACACCATGGATGGGTTACAAAATTTTAAGAAAAAAAATATAAGTTGTAAGTTAATGTTTAATTTATCTATTATGGGAAATAAGAGAAAATTTACTCGAAAAGAAATTTTGTCTGATCAACTTTTAATAAGGTTGAATTTTAAATATTTTTTTTATAAAAAATGCCCAACTTGTTCGAGAAATTGGAAAATCAAAATCAAAAGATCAAAAGATTCCACATGCCCATTTTACCATGGGATTGAAAAACCTGATATAAACCAAAAATGGTATAAGAAAACAAGAATTACAGAAAAATTTACTCCAGACTTTCTTAGAAAAGAAACTTTCAGTGCATACAAGCCGATTTTCAAATCTTTTTTGAAGAAAAATTTAGAAAAAAATGATTTTTTTCAAAAAGAGAGGACGTGGGTCAAAATTTTGGAAAAAAGTTTAATTTGATTTTAAGCAATTAATAAAGTAAAATAGTCAACTTAATTGTTAATAACACTATCATTCTACCAATACTTTTTTATTAATAAAAACTGATGAACTTTATTGTTCTGATATATATCAGAAGGCTCTTTTTTAAAAAAAAATGGATTTTTTTTTTTAAAAAAGGTTATATTATCAAAGATAATATTATCCCAAGCCATATAATTAAATTTTTGTGGATTGAGTTTCAAGAAAAAATTTTGCCTATTAATATGTCGCACAAAATCATTTTTTAAAAAATAATAATTATATCGAACGGTGAAAAAATACAATAAAATTAGTTGAGTCGAATAGTACCATCTACTTGATGAGGTTGAATCAATATTCCGACTTAGTCTAGAAACTTGTAGGAAAATATCTAAAGAAAGTTCTGATACAGCGACAGTACTATTCCAATATGAATCATTTTCTAGACATGAAAATCCAATTAAATCTCTGGGTATTTTAGAATTAAATTTTTTGGGAATACAATGTGATAATTCATCAAATATATAATTAACTTGTGTATTAATAGTGGTTTTTAGATGAAAATACGTTGAAAAAGGGCAAATTTTTAATGATTGAAAACAGTTTTCTTTGATCAATTGAAAAAACCAATCAAATAAACTTTTGTTGATTTCAAAAAAACTTTTTTTTTTCAAAAAAAAAATAACACTAGATAAAAAAAATCTGGATTTAAAAAAAAATCTCACTGAAGTTATACATTTCAAAAATCCTGAAGAGAAGTTCTTGAATTTATTATTTTTTTGGATTAGAATTTCTCTAAAACGTAATGGAAAGATTTTGAAATTAAAAATTCTATTTCTTCGTAACTCAATTAATTTAATATTATTTAAAGGACGGGAAAGTGCAAAAATAAATAGGGTTTTTTTTTTGAAAAATAGTTCAGTATCTTTAATATTATCTATTTTAATATTGCACAATTTTTCTATAATTCCGATATTTAATCTAGATTTGAAGTTAAATAATAAATGAAAATATCTTAAAAGATAATTTTTATTTTCTTTAAATGAAATAGATTTTATCAAAGATTTTATCAAGCTCGGTTTATCTTTTGGAATGTTTTTTATCGTTCCAATCATAAAAATATTTTTTCGGTCATATAAAAATATTTTTGTTAATGATTTAATTAGGATTAGACATCCAATTTTATAATAATACGTTCCGATTAAAACAATCGATTTTGTTAAATTATAATTTATATCAATTTTATTTTCAATTAATTTTAAATCACAATAATGATTTTCAAATATTTTCCCTAAGAGAAATTTTGAGGAATTAGCTGTTAAAAAAAAGGGTACAGTTAGATTTACTGAATAAACACCTTTAAGAGTTGCATCAAATTGGGGTGTAATAAAGAGGGTTGCTATTTTATTAGTATCTTTTGAAGGGAAAAAAAATTCATTTTTAAATTTTTTGCAATGAATCAATAAATATAAGGCTAACATTTAATTTATGGATTGTATGCTATTATTTTAGATTTTTGTAATTTTAAATATTTAAAAATTAAACATTAAAACTGATTTTGTATATTATTAAATATTCTGTTTTTTTATAAGCTATGAGGTTGTAACAATAATTTTATTAATCCATAGAATTCAAACTAGAATATATGATGAATATTCTAGTTAATTTTGGAGTCTTAAATGCTAAAGAGAGAGTAAAAATATCGATAGATAAATAAAACTTTCTATCAAGATTCACATCAGAGTAGTAATATTTTTTCTATTGGGAGTTTGTACATTTCAGCATATGCCAAATAATGTAAAATACAGGGGAAATCAGTCAGGAATAGAAAAAAATATAAGAGTGAGAAATATTTTAGATCTGCTTGGAATGCTGGTAAAAAAAGAAAAGAAAAACTAGCCTATGCTGAAGACAATTTTTCGCATTCTAACCTTGCCTGGGAAGATCTCCAACATCTTCAAGCCAAGTGTGTCAGTATATTAGCATACATTGAACTGTGCTTGTAAAGGTGTGAAGGTGATAAAAACACCGAGGTTGTTGGAAGCACAGATGATGATAATATTATCAAATCAATAATATGTAATAGTATTTTAAATATCATTTTTTTATAAGTTAGATATTTTTTCCTATTATAAATTTTGTTTTTAGGTGTAACTAATGTATTTTAAAAATAATAATGTTTTATACAAAAAAAAAATTATATTTAGTTTTGTAAGTGTTGTCTTTAAGATGGAAATAAAGTCCAAGGGAAATCTAAAAATTATCTTTATTAGGTTTTAAATAGAGTATTTTTAAAATATCTAAAAATTTGTTACGATCTGAGTAAATTTAATGGTCTTTTTTTTAAACTTTAATTAAAATTAAAGTTTAATCTTATCATCGTGTGGTATTTTTTTGGCCGGGAAAAAAATTTTTTTGGTAGTAGTTAAAAAATTAAATTAGAACAAAAAAAATGATACCGTTATTTAATCAGAATATTCGAAATTTAAGAATTGAGATAACCGGGAAAACAAGAATTTGCCAAAGTAAATTCACTAGAAGTAGCAAACTTGATCTTTCGATGAACAGTAATAAAAAAATTCTATTAAAAGTTTTAACCAGTTCAATAATTTCAATAACTCCATTAGTCTCAAACGCTTTATCTGAAAATAAGCCAGATTTTTCTATCGTAGATGATTCTGGTGTTTTAACAAAATCCTCAATTAGTTTTTTAGAAAAAAATACCCAAAAGATATTTGATATAAGCGGTACACGGCTTTATGTTATATCCTTACGTAGTTTACCATATGGAGAGGATATTTTGGAATATACCAAAAATCTATTTTCTAAATGGCAACTTAAAGAAAATGAAGTTTTAGTTGTTTTGGTAAACAAAATAGCGAAAGGTTCAATATTTACAGGCTCAGAAGTCAAAGGGTTAACAGAATCAATTATTAAATCAATTGGTGAAGAGACCTTCTCGTATAAAGCCAAAGATGAGCAATACAGTTCTGCTGCAATAGACGTTAGTAACAGATTGGTTTCGATTCTTACTAATAAGGGTGATATTGGACCACCATCTTTAAATAGATCTAATGATTCAAGTAACTTTAAATCTGCTAAAGTTACAGAAGAACGACGGTCTAAATATGTAGCCATTATTATAATTTTATTAGTTATTGCATTTGTAGTTCCAATGGTACAATTTTTTTACTATGTTAAAGATGAATAATTTTTCTATTGTTTTTAATTTAAAAACCTAAAAAGTATAATAGATTCTAATTTCTTTTGTTCGATAAAAATTTTTTGTAAAATAATTTATTTAAAAATTGATTTTTATTAAAAGAAAGGAAAATTGCTAAAGAAGAATGTGCAGCATAGTGATGAAAAGTGTAAATAAAAAATAATTGAAGTGGAGTGGAATAAATATACATAACTCGGATTACAGTCTAATGAAATTGAACCATACTCAAAAGATTAATCTATAAATAAAAATTTTATCTAATATAAATTTTTATTTATTATATTGAAAATTTTAATAAATAAATGAAAAAAAAAAATTTTTTCATATTTTTACTCAAAGTATTTAATATTTCTTTTTATAATTTTAAGTGTAAATAATAATTTTAATTTTATCATTTATATATTTAGATTGATAAAAATAATGAAAAAAATTTTGGAATCTAAGGCTGTGATAAATAAAGTTTTATCGGGTACTCAAAGAAAGACACCAACTATAATCCATAAAAGGTTTCCAATTGAAGGAATTAGACGGTTTTATATTCGTAAAATCAAATTTGTTCAACATGGGTTTTCTAGTAATATCACAGAAATAATAGACATGTTCCCTTCTATTGATTATATACACCCTTTTTTTGGGAATTTGTTGAATTTAATGTTTCAGCGTCAACATTATAAACTTTCTCTATCTAAACTTTCAAAATCAAAGCGTGTAATCGACATAATCAGTAGAAATTTTGTGAAACTCGTAAAAAATGGTAGTTCTTTGTACACATGCAAACAATTAAAAAAAGAGGCCATAGGAAGAATTTGTACAATAATCCAAAAACTTAGTAAATCTCTAATTTTCTTGGAAAAAGTCAGGAAACATCTAGAAAACTTGCCAGAACTAGACCCGCATCGAAAATCAGTTATTTTATGTGGCTCGACAAAATCTGGGAAAAGTTCTTGTTTAAATAAAACTACCCGCGCAAACATTAAAGTTGGGGATTCAAGTAAAAATAACAATTTTATTTTACTGGGACACATGCCAACAAATTTTTCTCGATTACAAATTCTTGATATAAGCCTATTATTTGATCCCACCGATCTAATAAAAAATTCTCTCTTTATACAATTATATAACACTTTTTTTAACTTGGATTGCATTATTTCACATTTTTTTGATATTAGTGGCTGTTTTTCTATACCCTTTTCTAATCAAATTGGATTTTTTAAGAAGCTTAATAACTTTAATTCTAAAATTGGGAAATTTTTGGTGCTATCAAAAGCAGATCTTGGATGGGAAAAATTACTAGACAAAACTCAAAAAGCAGGTATTAATTTATTTTTAAAAAAAACGAACTATTGTGGTGGTGTCCTAAAAATTTCTTCTCATGATGAAATAGGACTGTATTCGTTGAAACGGATTATGTGCTCACTAACATTTAATCGAACAAATTGGGTTGAGAATAATGGAAGTAAAAAAAAGATTAAATTTTCGAGATCATCTTTTATGAAATATAATCAAAAAAATGATAAAATGGAAGACAAGAAGTTTTTCCAAGATATCAATAGAAACTTATCGATTGATAAAACATCATTTGTTTATAGTTCTAGTTTTAATTCAAATGCTTCTGTATTAAATTTTTTTAGTAAAACCAAAATTGTTCTGGATGATACGATTCTCAAATTGAAGGAGATTAACCCATTGATTTGTTCTAATAATGAAAGGGAACAAAAAAACAGAGAAATAAAAACCGAAATTTTTTTCTCTAATACCAAAATAAAAAATTTCAAGGAAATAAATAAACATTATGAAAATTGTCTATTTACAAAGAACAATTCGATCAATCTTTCTCTAGTTGTTTTTGGTAATGAAAAAACCCACCCCCTTTTAATCTAATTTTTGAAAAAAAATTAATTTTTCTGAACCTCTTTTTTTTTTTCAATATTTAATAAATTAAATTTTTTTTTGACTTTATTATTAATATTTTAGGTAATTAATTATTATTAAATAAAATATAAATAGAATATAAATAAAAAATTACAATTTATTAATATTTTTTTTACAGATTTTTACCATGAAACCAAGTATCAATGATATGAAGTTCGGATTGGGTGGTTTTTTGCCCACAAAACGATTTCCAATCATTCACTATTATTCCACTTCCAAGATTTTCACTTCCTCTATTTACAGTGGCTGTTCTTAGGGGTATTTGAAGTAGTTCAGTAAAAAAATCTTGTTCCTCACAAGAAATATTTGGGTGTATTAAACCTCTATTGTTATTGAATATACAATATGATCCAATTAAACTAAATGGTCCTATATAAGATTTGAATACTTCGACTCCTAAAGTATCAGAAATTAAATTTTCTGTCTTTTTCGATAAATCTGGACTCAAAATAGCTGAAAAATCATTTAAAGCTATACAATTTCCTAAGGCGGATAAATTATCGTCGGCATACCTTACTACAACATTATCGGGAACTGAATTTTTAATGAAAGTAAATTCTTCAGTTGTAGTCTGAGATGGTAAGATAACTCCCTTTGAATTGCATACAATCAATCTACCTTGACAGTTAGAACCCAATGTATGTGAAAAAACTATTGGAAATCTTTCACCTAATTCGCTTTTTATTTTAAATAAAGTTTTTTTAGATAATGTAGCTGGTACTATACAATAAGAATTAGTTAATTTGATAAAAGTACCTATTTCAGATGTTGATTGATAATTAATTTTGATTGTCATTAGTGTGCTCGTCTAGCTCAGTTGGTTAGAGCGTCGTGCTAATAACGCGAATGTCGTAGGTTCAAATCCTACGACGAGCATATTTACTTTAAAGGCACGAATTTGGAGGAACTTGATGCACCTACACCTGGTCTCCCGTGTTTAATTGGTTTGTAGGTTATTGAAAATTCACCAAGATAATGGCCAATCATCTCGGGCTTTATTTCAACTTGTGTAAAGGTTTTTCCATTGTATACACCAATTAGATTTCCTATCATTTCTGGAACAATAATCATGTTTCTTAAATGTGTTAAGATTAAAGGGGGTTTTTCATTTAATTTTTTAATTTGTTTTGCTCTCCTCAATTTTTGTATTAATGTTATGGGTTTCTGTTGCAGCCCTCGAGAAAATCTTCTTCTGGCCCTAGATCCAAACGCTTCAATTAGACTTGAGGATGAAAGTTCTAATAATTCCTCTATTTCCATTCCTCTGAAAGTGAACTTTTTAAATCTTTTTTTATTATCTATGATCTTTTATTTTTAATAATTTAGTTTAATTTTTTCCCAAGATTGAAAAAGGTGTTTTTATAATTACTTACCATATTTAATAATTATTTAAAATTAAAAAAATTAATATATTATATATAAATTTTTAAATTTGTATTTTTTAAACAAGATTAGATTTTTTAACTAAAATTGTTGTTTTTATGTTTGCAATAATCTTAATTAAAAATTTTGTTTAACATTTTCCTTTTTAGAAATTATTCAACTATTTAGATTTCAGAAAAAATTTTTATCATATCATCAATAACACGAACTAGCTTCATCATTAATTTTTTAATTATTTTACTTCATTATTTTACTTCATTATTAAAAAAAAACTTCCAACACCCTCTTGACAAAATTTTTTATAATTATATTGTAACAAATTGTTTTTCATTGTTTTTCATTGTTTTTAAATTTTGATTTTTATTTTATTTATACTTGTTTTGAATGGCATTTTAATTAAAAAATCATAAATATTTTTTGTAATATGATTAAAAAATGACCTATAGTGATAAAATTTTAGATAACTTTCTATTCTTTGAAATTTGAAGTAAAAGTGAATAGTAGTTTTTAATTTAAATTTATAAAATCTTAAGAAAACTGATTTGCTAGATTTTCTCATACCATTCAATTGTGTATTTAGAAAAATATGCATAAAAGCCCAGAATTTCGTTGATCTACTCGAAAATAATTTTATTCCATGATATAAAAATATATTTTTAAGGGAAATAAAAATCTTTATAAAAGTTAAAAAGTTAATGAATAAAGAATATTTTCTTCTAGAACTAAAATCTCTGGCCTCAATATTTATTTTTTTGGCAAAGAAAACTGAAAAATTTTTATATTCATCTTCTCTAATGCTAAACATTGAACAAATACCTGTACTAAAATTGTTTTTTAATTTAAGTGGAAATAATAGTAAATTCATATACAAAATCAAAAAAGTTGGTATTTTAATAAGAATATTTAAACTATTCGTAAAAAAATATTTTTCATAAAAAATAGTATATTTTGATATTAAATATGCTTTTAGTGACTGGAACTGTGTTCTGAACATTAAATTTAAAAAAAACAAGGCTCTTAATTGAATAAAAGTTAGATTTATTTGTCTATTTCTTTTAAATATTTTAATTATCGAAAATATATAAGATGAAATCGTAAAGGTAATGCTCGTTTTCACACGAATAAAATAATAATTTAAAAATATAATGTTAAAAGACCTTGTGATTTTCTCATATTTTGAAAATAAAAGATCAATACTATTTTTTAATATATCATTTTTCGAAAATGATAAAATTATTCCAAGTTTTTTCCCACTATACTTATTTTGAATAAATAAAAGAGATTTAAAATAAAATTCTGTAAAAATAGTAGCAGGGAATTTTTTCAAAAGTTTAAGTGTTGTATTTTTTTTTTGTCTTCCAATAAAATAATTGAGTTTATTACTTATTTGAATTAAAAAATTTGGTTTTTGAATTATTTGTACAACTCGGAAGGTTGAACATTTGTAGAAATTTCTAAAAACAAGATACATGTCGTCATCATCATAAAAAGTAACAAAACTGCAAAAAAAAAGGAAATAATTTTTCCAGTTTCCAATTAATGAAAAATATAGTTTCTTTATAACTGTAATTTTATAAAAATTATTTAAAAGAAATGTATTTAACAAAAATTTTATCCAAAAACTATTAAAAATTTTCGAATTCAATTCCAATATCAAAAATAATCTTATTATATAATTGGAATACTCTCTACAAGTTTTATTTTTATTTGACATGTAAAATTTTTGATCCCTGATAAAATTAAATATTGAAAAATAATCATGAAAGAAAAAAAAAAAAATAAAAAAATTTTTAAGGTTTTTTTCCAAAACTTTAAAAATCAAACATAATGATGTTGAATATAAAAATTCATTGAAACTTTTTAAAATTTCTACATTCTTCAAAATTAAAAAAAAATTCTTCTTCTTCTTCTTTCTTTTTATAGTTTTTCCTGCAATTAATTTGCCTAACTCAACATATTGTAAACTAAAAATAGTATTAAATGCATCATTATTAACAAACCTTTCTTTTTTTAAACCAAATAATTTTAAATATTTCTGTATTATCTTTTTTTCTAATAATATATCAATAAAAAATAATATTGAAGTCATACTAAAATTCATATGTATATTTAAAAAGGGTGTAGTTCTTGATAATCTTAACTTATTTTTTATTAAATTTATTTTCCCTAAAATTCCTAATTCTCTAATCAAATCTATATTTAAAATTTCAATAGCCTTTTTTTGGATATTTAAAAGTAGATTCTTGTTCCCTTTCTCAACAATTAAACTTAAATTAATATAGATTATATAAAGAAATAAAATTGTCCCGGTAGATCGAATCAAGTTGTTCGAGATTTTAAAGAATAAAAAAATCCATCCAGTTGAGATATAATCGAAGTCAGTTTCCTCTTTTAAATATAAGGGAGTTGAAGTTAAAAAAAAAAAGAAAAATTTTTGAACCTTCATTTTAAATATATCATTAAAAAGACCTTTTTCGATCGAAAGTTTAACAGTGTTACCAGAGTAGGAAAGAATAAAATGCAAAAAATTACTTTTTGGTTCCTGATTAAAGCTAAAATTTAGTTTATTTTTTCTTAAATCTACTAAAAGGTTTTTATTTTTGATACATAAAGATATAAGAATAAATTCCATTAAACATTGAGTGAAAAAAAGTTCTTTTTTTAAGCTTAATGAGATGCATTTTAAAATTAGTTTATACATTTGGGGATAACCAAGAATATTTTAAATAGAGCTTGTCTGAATTATTAGAAAGACAGGTGTCTATCTTTATCAGAAAGTTATTTTTATTTTTTCTATCCTAATAAAAATTACTATTTTTAAACATAAAACATTAATTTTTAATTAATACAAGGAAAACAAATATTTGTTTAGAAAGATTTTAATCAAATAAATAAGCCGTATTTTAAAATTAAAAAATTAATAAAATTTCTTTTATTAAATTTTATTAAATGTAAATTAAAATGAAATGAAATCTAAATAATTTAAAAATTCAGGGTTTATCATTTTTCCAAATATCCAAAAATAGAAATGTCTTTAAAAGCTGAAAATTTTTTAGGTTTTGGAGCGAAATTTAAAAAAATATTTAAAAAATTCCGAAAGTTCATATTCATTAAAATTAATTGTACTTTAGATTTAAAAATTAATTTTCTTATCAGCTATCACTATTTAATATAATTGAGAGGTATTACATTATCTTTAATGTTGTTACTTTCTTTAGAATTGAAAAACAATTAGATTTCCAATCAAATTTTAAAAGTATGGTTACTTGTATACTAATAATTTTTTAAATAATTACAAAAATAAAGATTAATTAATTTGAAGTATAACCAGCATAAATATTAATTTTTTAACACGACAATTCATTGGGTGTTTTAAGGTTAAAGTAAGTAAAAAAATAATATTTAAATCAATTATTGACTTCTTTACATTTAACAAGTTTTAGTAAAAAAAAAAATTTTAAGAATTTGAAATAATTATTTCTAGACAAGACATAGGATCTTAGAATAGATTAAATATGCCAAAGAATGATAATTCATACAAAATGTCAAATTTGTAATTAATTTAATTATAAACATTTGGTCAAGTGATGTAATAAAGCAAGATTTTACCATTGCAAACAAACGAAAAAATAAAAATCCTTCATAGCGTATTAAATTGTGGTTTTCATTAATCTTATTTATATTTATATTCATTTTTATTTTTTTATATATTTGGGGCCTAAAATTAAAATCATTGATTAGATAATTTCCATGGCTTATTAATACACTTCTTAAAGATAATAGAAAATATTCTTCTGATCTGTTAATTCGAGCGATTAATTTATTTAAATTATAAGTTTTGTCTAAAAAATTTTCAAGTTTCCAAATCCTATTTCGATGGTAAGATTTTAAAATTCCTAATATTCTTAAAAGTTCAAGTTCTTTTAATAATTTGGAAGTATAATTAAATCTAAAAATTTTTTTTTTTTTATTGATTAGATTATTTTGATACACAATGAGTTCTTTAAAAAAATTAATAGAATTCCAATCATAGTTTAAGATTTCAGGATAATATTGCTCATCAATTAACCCAAGATACAATGTAGAAAAAATAGTAATATTTTTCATAATATTTGATAAAATTTCACTAAATAATTAATTATTAAAAACAATCGGAACAATTTCTTTAAGATTTCTCTTTACCAGTAATTTTTTTTTATATTAATTTATTTAAAGTAATTGAACTTTTACACAATTGCATATTTAAACATTTTTATTTTAGGGATCTAAAAAATTTTTGGTAGTATATTATTTTAACATCCTATACCATATCTTTTCATATTCCTTTTCCCAATTTAAATTAAAAAAAAGCCTTAACCATGAAAAAATCAATTATCATTCCACCAACACTGTATTTTTTTCTACGTTTACTTCATATGGAATTTTATTTCCTATAATATTTTCTTCATCTCTTTGGGCAATCATAGTTAATAATACAAACTAATAATAAAATACAGTTGTATATTACTACCCATATCTTTAATTAAACTATGAAACTAGAATACCTACAAAATTGGATTCAAGTTTTTTTTGGAGCTCATAGGGTTATCAAAAAGCAAGGTAAATCCCAAAAAAGTTCTAAGATTACTAAAACTTTTAAAAATTTAACAGTAAATCAACAGACACTTTCTTTATTTCATCGAATCATTTTTGAAACTGTTTGGACCATTGGAAATACCTGTCGGCAAAATCATATATATAAATTTAATGTTTATGCAAATCATTATCATATCCTTAAAGGATTCATCGAGTTTAAAGCATTGAATAAATCTGTCTGGATATTTAAATTTCGAAAGTATTTTTCAAAATTTCATCTCCGACAAAAAAATATATAATATAAAGGAATTATCCCTCTAATAGCAATATAATTTAAAATAAATAGTGAAAAATGATTTATTTGAAATGGCCAACTGGGTAGTTTTTTGAAAATGTGAATCTAATAGATAATTATCAAATCATTTAAACAGATAAACTTTTTTATGGATATAATAACAACAAATATAAGAAATATATCTTGATTTTTAGATGCATACATTAACTTTTATATTTAAGCAAGATTCCACTGGATCCAAGGACAAAACCCTGCTCGGTACCAAAGAATTTAATTTTATATAAATTACCTGGAATTTTACCAGTTTCGTTATCTTTAGTCCAAGTTTTACCACCATCTAGGGAGTTATAAAGAAGGCCTCCACCGCAGGCCGCCCACATTTCATTAGAATTTTTATAAGCAACATCTAAAATTCCATATCCTCCGGTTTTAATATCAGAATTTTGGAATTCAAAACTATTTACCGAATCCAAATCGACATCGGTTGTAAAACTTAAGCCCCCTCCACGAGTTGACATCCAAATTCCCTTTTCCGCCCTATTTTCAATAAATCCCATTGCCTGAATTCGGCGGGAAGTTTCTCGTGCTCGAGGAATCCAAAAATCTTGTCCTGGTGCCCATGTCAAGAAGAAATTTCCCCGACTCGAAATAGCTAAATATCGCCCATTTGTATCCCGAATAACACCGATTATACTTCCTGTAAAATAAGATGCCCCCGAGACCCCACTAGAAATAGTTCTATTTAAAGTGGAGTCGATAGTCTCTTTTACTTGAGCCTTCCAATTTCGACCACCGTTCGTGGTTTCATATACAGCTCCAGAGGATGTAGTCATTTCAGCACGATCAGAACCGAGAGCTGTAATTAAAGTAGGTTCTCCTGGGAGTTTAGGTGACACTGGCACTCTAAGCCACGATTTTCCACCATCCTTGGTATGTAACATTATAGCAGGTTTTCCGATCACCCAACCATCGCTTCCCGAAAAACTTACATTTTCGAAACGGTATGTTAATTCTTCGTCGGGATCTAGATTAGCGAATGTTCTAGGAACCCAAGTTTCTCCACTATCTAGTGTTTCCAAAAAAGTTCCTTTGGAACCGACCAACCAGCCATGTTCAGGTGCATCTTTGACAAAATCTAAATCAAATAACACGGTATCAACGGGTAAAGAAATTCGTTCCCATGAAGCAGTTTTAGTAGCTAATACAGTCTTTGAATTAAAGATTGAAATTGATGAAATAGTTGCAACAAATTTTAAAATGTCTCTACGTTTAGTATATTGATTCAATTCTGAACCAGCGGCCATGCTATTTGATGATTGAGATTTCCGGGAAATTTTTTTACAATCATTTCCTAAAATTAAGGTTTCCGAAAACGAACTATTGATAAAACAATGCATCGTAATTTTAAATATTATAATTTTAAAAACAGTTGAATTTTTAACCACCTTATTTTATATTAAAAATTCAAAAATAATATCTCCCGCGACGAGTTTCGAACTCGTGATCTTCTGGGATTATTTTGAATTCTGTTTTTAAACCAGACATCCTAACCACTAGACCACGCGGGATAATAATTATGAAAAATTTAATAATTTTATTTTTTGGTCCTCCCGGTAGTGGGAAAACAACATATTCTCAATTCTTAATAGACTCTTATTTATCTTTAAATAGAAAAGTTATTTATGTAAATTTAGATTGTTTAAATACTAATTTTTTTAAAAAAAATTCTATTGATTTTAAAGAAATTCTTAATGGGCAAGAAATTATGTCAGAACTTCATATTGGATCAAATAGCTCGATTATCCTTTCTATTGATTATCTTCAAAATAATTTAGAATGGTTAGAAATAGAAATGAACTCATGGAATAATCTAAAGAAACAAAACTATTTTTTCTTCGATTTTCCTGGTCAAATTGAACTATACACTCATCATGGTGGAATTAAAAACTTAATTCAAAAATTAAATAAAAATACATTTACCCTATCTAGCTTAATTTTAAGTGACGCTTTTTATTGGTATGACAAAACAAATTATCATATGTTAGCTCTTTCGAATTTGATGGTGATTTTTAATACAGAAATTCCATTTTTTCATATTTTGACTAAAACAGATTTGATAAAAAATTATAATACAATATGTAAAAATTATAAAGAAACTACTATATTCATTACAAAAGCAAAATTAAAGGACATTTTTTCATGGTCCAATAAATTAAATTTTTCATTAGATAATATAATTCTCGATTTTGGAATGATTAATCCTACCCCAATTAATTTAACCGAAACATCTCACCTTCTAGATTTGATAAAACATCTCGAAAAGTTTATCCAATACTCGAAATAAAAATTCGCATAATAATACTAAATGTATTTTAAGAAAATAATTATAATAACTATTATAATATCTATGTATTTTTATTTTTTTAAATGTTTCGGAAAATTAAAGGTTTTATATCAGACATAGAAGAATCGACTTGGTCTTTTAAATATGTAAGTTCTTAATAAATTTGATTCTCAATTTGAATATTATTGACTTCTAACTCCAAAAAGAACTATAATAAAATAAAATCGACCACGCTATACATTGGTAATTTAGCATTTAAGGTAAGAGAAGAAAAACTATGGGGATTTTTTACCGGTTTTGGAGAGATAAAAAGAATAATAACAGGAATTAATAGAATTGATTTATCTCAATGTGGTTTTTGTTTTATCGAATTTTGTAATCCCAAAATAAGTATTATTTGTTTCGTAAATTGTAATGGTGTTCAGCTATACAATAGAGCCTTGAAAATAGATCTAGATGAAGGATTTAACGAAGGAAGACAATTCGGGAGAGGAAAAAGAGGAGGACAATTAATGGAAGACTCTTACCCATTTAAAAAAAAACTAAGATTTTTAAAAAAACGGGTGTTTTAATTAACTTTGATTTTTGATTTTTGATTTTTCTTTCCCTCTTGTTTTTTTAAACCTGTTTTTCCGCTCTTTCCTTTGTTTAGATGATATCTTGTTTGCTTCTATCAATTTATTCCGCAATAACCTATAAAGTGGTTCAGTTTCTCTTGCGAAAATAATATTATTATAAATAAATCCAAAGCCAGTGCTTTTAAGACCACCAAATCTGGTTTTAAAACCAAACAGAGAAATAGTAGATTCGTCGGATATCTTAAAAATTTCTGCTAGTTTTTTTTGCAGTTCTCTTTTTGGAACATTAGATTTTTCAGTATGAACCACGTCTACAATCTATTTAGTTTTTGTAAATATTTTCATTTATAAAAAAGATCCTAATTATAAGAAATTAAAATCTTTCCGAAACCTTTCATTTTTAGGTTAAGAATTGAAAAAATTCATCTGATTTTACTTACGAATTGTTTTCTTCCAAGAAGAATATTGTTTTTAACTTTTCTGATCTTAATTGATATTGGACCAGTCATTAATTTAATAAATTTATCAAAAATAAAAAAGTTTTAGTATTTATTATTACTTTAATTATTATTAGATATATATTGCTTAAAAAGTTTATAAAATCCCTTAAATCTTATGTTCATTTGAATAAAGAATAAGCAAAACAAGTGTTAGAATATTTTCAATTCTTTTGGAAAACACCCACTCGTCCATTAAAAAAATCCCGCACCTATTTTGTGAATTTTCCCAGATTAAAATACCAATCTCCTTAGAAACTTTTTTCGTGGATTTATTTCTTAGGTATTTATTAAAAATTCTTATCAAATTATTCGAACCATTAATTTCAAAAATTATACCTTGTTTTTTTATTGAATAAAGGTTTTTTTTTTTTAAATTTCCTAAAATAATAGATAAACTATTATTTTCTAAAATCTGAATATTTCTTTGTAATATTAATTTTGATGAAGATTTATAACTATTTACCGAATTTTCAATCTTGAAAAATTTTGTTGGTAATTCGTCAACAAACCAATTCAAACATATAATTGGTTTCCATGTATCCATTAATTTATTATTTTTATGGTTCAAATATTTTCCACAATATTCTTGAGATCCAACTTTTTTAAAAAAAATATCTTTTTTTTCCCATAATGGTGAGATTTCTTCCAAAAATTTAAATATCATCTCATCATGATTATCAAACAATAATAATACCTCAATGTCGCTTTTAATTATAATTTCCAAATTAGGGTCATTTCTTGAAAAAATATTGTTTTTTATAACGTAATAAAAAATTTCTTTTTGATTTATTTTCATATTTAAAACATAATCTTCTACAGAAATAAGAGATGTATTTGATTTTGTCGAAAAAAATCTTAAAAGATGGAAAAAATCTTTTAACAAAAATTTGTTATTAATTAGATTAATTTTTAATCTATTATTGTAAATTATCCAAAAATAAGAATAAAATTTTGAATTTCCTAGAGAAAAGTTTGATAACAATTCAATAACTTTTTTGGAAATTTCATTTTTGATTTTAAGTTCCTGAACCTCACTTATTCCTTTTTTAGAAATTTTTTTAAAGAAATCTCTACGGATTTTAAATGAACCCAATCCAAAAGAAAGCCAGGTAGGAGTAATTTTCTCCAGAAAAAAATTAAAACGATTGTTTTCATTCCCAAATGAATATTTAAAATTAAATAATGAGTACTGATTATTAAAAAAGTTAGATTCAAAATATCTTGGAAAATAGATTATTATATCTAATTGAAATTCTAGGAGACAGGTAAAATGAACCATACACATAGGGTAATTCCAACGTGAGGCTAATTTTTTAAATAATTTAAAATAATCTTCTTTTGAAATAAATTTAATTGAAGAACTTAAGAAAGAATCTTTGGTTATTTTTTGATTATTTTTTTTAGATAACAAATCTTTAAAATTTAATCCGTAATTTATCAAATTTGATTTGATTTTCATCCATATTGGTAAAACAATAGAATTTTTTTTGTAATTTTCATAAAACTTCCCTCTTTTTAAATACACATTATTACAATGGTTTTTATTTAAATAAAAAAAAGTAAAAGAAATCGTCTGAGATGAAAATAAAGAATTAATTGAAATACGATTATTTTTCAAATCTATTTCAAGAAAAGTTAGATAGGATGTACCTATTTTTTTTGAAATTATTCCTACAATCATATTTTGACTATTACTTTGCTGTTTAAATATATCAGGACATATATTTTTTTGGAAATTTTTTGAGTTTTCTATTTTCGGAATCGAGGGTAGACATATTGAATTAAAAAAAGAAAAAATATCTTTATTATTATAACCAAATCCGTTGTTAAAACTACGAAACTGTTTGGGGAACTCTTCAATTTTTATTTCATTTGAATCTATACTTATTCCATAAATTTCTTTGATTTTCAATATTTTCTCACAAGTTAGAAAAGATTCAGATATAAAATTGTCAAGGTCCAATTTAATATTAGAATTATTTATTATGTAATTTTTATAAATCCAGAGTTTGAAATCATTTGAATTGAAATTTTTTTTGTTGGATGTTTTTTCATTTTTGCACATATTTATTTTTTTATATAAAATAGATCTATTTTCATTGAAAATAGATCTATTTGTGGAATTCTTTATATTTTTATAGAAAATAAAGTGTGTTGAAATTATCTTAGAAAAATAATTTAATTTTAACATTACTTTACAATATTAAATTTATAATAATCATAATTTTATATTAATTAAAATATATAATATAATTAAAATGAGCATATTAAATCCATATCTAGTATCAATGTTTAAGTATAAAGAAATTGCTATCTACAAAGCAAAAAAATTATCGAGAAAATATAAGCCAATTATAAAAAACTGTGCATTAAATATCTACAACAACAATGTAATTGATGGAATAATTATTCCAAATGTAGAATATATAGAAAATAAGGTGAAATATACAAAATGGACGATCGAGTCATGTGAAATACTATGTGGAGCAATGGTGTTTGGAACAATTTATGATAAACTAAAGTGGCGGATCCTTGGATTTCAATATTGTCTTTGGCTAGGTTCTGTCAGTAAATGTAACTATGGGATTCATATGTCATTCATCGGGGTTCTGGTGGCAATGTATTCATTAACCATGTCGATTTCATTGGAATTTCTAGAATTACCATCATCAATGATTTTCAAGGAGATAGACTTATGTGCCTTTCGATTAGGACTATGGACGATTACTTCAGCTAATCTTTTTTACTGGTTCAAAAGTAAAATGGAATTACAATATGCTCTAGGAAAATATAGACCAAAAGACAGGCTAAATAAAATGGAATTATTCTGCCAAATCATAGGCGATGATGTAAATAAAGTAAGAAGAATGTGGCGAAGGACAATCAAATTAATTTGTCTAAATTTTTTACTAAGAATATTTGAAATTTACATAAAAAATATTAAAAAAGACATGATTAAAAAAGAAATGGAGGCAAGAAAAAAAATAATCCAATAATTAAATAATCAAATAATTTTTGTTTTTTGTTTTAAAAATAATTTGGTTGCGGTAACCCAGGTAACCAGAAATCGAACTAGGGACCTTTAGATCTTCAGTCTAACGCTCTCCATCAGTATTTTCAACTGAGCTATTACCGCTACTATAATAATCATTGGAAATGCAATAAACTAAAGAACTATAACCTCTAAAATCACAATTTCTTAATAAATTTCCAGCATCACAATTGAGGGGACTACTTGGTTCGGGATTACCCAAAAGAACAATCAGTGCTTGACAAGCAAGGGACAAACTCCAAGCTGGTGTCCAATGACTTTTTAATATGTCCAAACAGATTTCTCCGGATAATAAATGGATATTTGGGTGAAAAATTTCCGTCTGAAAAGAAATTTCTGGTGGTGAAATTGGATATGACATTGGAATTTTGCATTTAATTTCAAAATATCCGTTCTAGAAATTGTATTTTTCTGAGTTATAAAAAAGAAAAATCAATTGTACCTACCTGATAAGGTGTTCCAACTGGTCCTTCTAAACGACCATCCCATTTATGTAAATTACTTTCATCAGGATATAATTTAAAGTTTAGCTCTTTTTCCTTTTTTAAATCACTAAATTCTTTTAGCAACCTATTAGAAGTAGACATTTAGATTTTTATCACAGCCCAAATTTTAAATGGGTAGAGTTATTAGATCACAAAGAAAAGGGGCAGGTGGAATATTCAAGGCTCATGTTACTAAAAGAAAAGGGAATCCGTGCTTTAGAGCACTAGATTATATTGAAAAATGTGGTTTCATAAAAGGAATTATAAAATCAATCATACATGATCCTGGAAGAGGGGCCCCACTAGTTAGAGTACAATTTAAAGGTATTAACAAATACAAAAAAACGATATCAACATTTATTGCTGTAGAAGGAATGTATAATGGTCAATCCATATACTGCGGTTCCAAGGCAAAAATGATGATTGGAAATATTGTTCCTATCAAAGTAATTCCCGAGGGGACCATTTGTTGCAACGTTGAAGAAAAAGTTGGAGATAAAGGGAAATTAGCCAGAGCTTCAGGAAATTACATTACCATAGTTAATCATTTAAATAATCAAAAAACTCGAATAAGATTGCCCTCGGGGTCCAAAAAAATTATTCCTTCTAAGTGTCGAGCAATGATTGGATTAGTAGCAGGAGGGTGTAGGACTGACAAACCATTGTTGAAAGCAGGAAGAGCATTTTATAAATTTAAAGCAAAACGGAATTGTTGGCCCGTTGTAAGAGGTGTAGCTATGAATCCAGTTGATCACCCTCATGGAGGTGGAAATCATCAACACATTGGACATTCTTCAACTGTTAAAAAAGATGCCCCCCCTGGCCGAAAAGTCGGACTAATTGGTGCTAGGAGAACAGGTAGATTACGAGGAGTTCGAAAAATTCATCAAAATGATATTTAAACTTAAAGTATTTAAACTTAAAGTATTTAAACTTAAAGTATTTAAACTTAAAGTATTTAAACTTAAAGTATTTAAACTTAAAGTATTTTAAAATGAAGAAAATTTTAAA